>Ga0179591_1283613_pt1 | contig 28161 bp, 37 predicted proteins | sample CZOMad2_1_08_16f_FD_182891 | JGI IMG/M metagenome (GOLD analysis project Ga0179591, IMG submission 182891) | Vadose zone soil fungal communities from Angelo Coast Range Reserve, California, USA - CZOMad2_1_08_16fungal (PacBio error correction) | ecosystem: Environmental > Terrestrial > Soil >...
GGGCAAATAGCACATCAAAATCAAAAATTATTTATCTCCGATAGTATAATATCCCGTTGGACAGGCCCACGAAAAAAGAAAGGGAAATGCCGAGAGGGCATGAATTGGAAATTGAAAAAAATCCAACCTGCTGTAAACAATCTCAAAAAGTCCCATTTTGGGCAGCGGTCTGCAAGGGGAAGGGACATGAAGCAAGGGTAACCACGGTCAGGGGGGGAAGCGCGCCCTTTTTTGCGTAACATGCAAAGGCTACTACCCATGTCCGCGACAGTGCAAAGAAAGGGGGAGTGGAAAGAAGGACCATAGCCCAAGGGAAGGGGGGGAGGTGAGCGTCAAAAAGAAAGAAAAAAAAAAACAAAGAAAAAGAAAGACGTCCCCCTCCTGTTAAAGAAGATGGGTCAGTCCACCAAAAGGACACAAAAAACATGGCCCAGAGGGAAAGACAAGGTTAAAGGGGAAAAATCCAATAGGGGAAAGTCCAAAACCAAGAAGCAAAGATCGCGACAAGGGGGGCAGCCGTTTTAATCATTCGGGGAAGTCCGTTATTAAGTCAGTTGAAGGCAAGCCTGGTGGGGGGGGGGAGGGGAGGTAAAGGGAAAAATGAAGTGGGGAATTACAAATATAGAGCCATCGCGGGGGGGGGGTCACTTTAATTTCTTGGCAGGACTCACAATGCCAGCTTCAATGGTAATTCGGGAATGGAAAATTGACAAATCAAAAAACCGAAAAGGGGAAAAGGTCCAAACAAGTGTTCAGCTAAAAAAAAAATCCCCGGCGAGAAAAAAAACAGCTGTGGGAGCACCGGGTGGACTGGAAGAACAGAGACCTAGGTGTCAACAAAACTCAAACACGCGACCGACTCTAACGGAAACTTTCCTTTACCTAACTGGGTCACAGACGTCTTCAATCGATAGCCAACCGGCAGAAATAAGAGGGGACTCACGAATCTTCGTGTGCTGCGCTAGGGACACGAGAAAAAGTCACTCGTGGGAAACCGAAGGGGGCATGAGTGCCGGGAAGACAAAAACGGGTTTGGCCCGCTTCACGGGGGACAAGTACCCTGGTTCCCGAAGGGGGTAGGACCCAAGGTGTTCAAAGGGGGAGCCTGGGTGAAAACGGCAAAAGAAGGGGTCCGGGCACTGAGAAGCTGGGTCTTGGATAACTGTGAGTCACCAGAACACCTGGAGGCTCAAGAAAGAAAGGGGAAGAATAAGACGAACCTAAAGCATCCATGGGCCTAGCCGCCAATAGTGAACAGGAACCTGTTGGGGTTGGGGAGGACTATTGGTAGGGAAAAAAAACTGGTCTCAACACGGCAGCTGCGGGTCCTAAAGGACGAATCGATAAGATATCAGAACAAAAAAAAACGAGAGGAGTAAAAGATAGATTTAAACTTCTGTTAAGGGCCTAAAGCTGGAGTAAAAGGTGGGGACAAAATAAAGAAGAAAAGATTTTATACGTCTTTATTGTGGGATTCAGCGAGGCAATATTAGGCTCCAGGGGGGAGAAGATGGTTGTGAACACAGAGATCCCACGTCCCGAATTATGGCACGAAAAAAACTTTTGGAGGACGATCCATGGGGAAGGGGGCAGTCTCCAAGAAAGTAAAAGGGAAACACATGAACACATTAAGGAACGTTGGAGTGAAAACGCAGCAGACGTTTTCCAATTCTCAAGGATCCGGGAAAAAATCAGCCACTTAAACCGTACGGGGACATGAGGGTCCAATGCAAAAAGGTTTAAACAACTCATGCAACGAATAGTAGGCCACAACGCAGGGGGGGCAAAAAGTAAGGGAAACCCAGATAGCCTCGCCGTCCACCCTGTCCATCGGTGGCCATATTTGTGTCAAAACAAAGGAGACGATGAAGTAAGGGACCAGGAAAAAGAGAAAATAACATGGCTTCTTATTATGTTCAAGCAAGGGATTCAAAACGACACAAACGCAATGAAGATAAAACTTAATTATTCAAGGTGAAAGGAGAGAAAAAAAGGAAAAAGTAAGGGAAAAGGATGTCGCTAAAACGGTCGCAGGGCCTGCAAGGTTGCATGCTGGAAAGGGAGAGGGGAAAACAGCAGACGGGACCGAAAACGGAAAAAGGCCTTTGTCCGGTGACAGGGACCTGAAGAGGAGGGGAGTGCAGTGGGGGGTCGCAGGCGCGAATTTTCCAGGATTACCGGAGAAAAATGGGGTGGGGGGGGGGGGGATAGGGAAACCTGGTCGATGGCCCTAAGAGGGAAAATCCGCGTCTTAGTCAATAGGAAAGTCTCAGAAAAGCGGCCGAGGGACATTGGAGTTGGCGACGCAGAAAAGAACCGTCCAACCCCCGTCAAGGCGATTTGGCAACGACGGACATAATGGGCCCCTTAGGTCTTCTGCGCTGGCTGGGTCCATCAACCGCGAAAACCCAGCTATGTGGTTGGCGGGCCACAAACCGCAAAGAAAGTAGAAAACTTCGGGACCAAGAGGAAGAGGCCAGGGGCCAACCTCCTGTATGTCCGACTTGAGGGGGGCAACGGCGGGTGTTCGAACATTCCATGGCAAAAAAGAACCCAATCTAGGCCCGTGATGCGGTGCGGGACCACAAAGAACGTGCGTGATCAACGGGTCGGCCGGCGTCGGACCGCCGCAAAACTTAAAGAAGGCTGTAATCAACCTGATACCAAAAAAATGGTCGGGAACCTAACCGACATAACTGAGACCCTTTTTGGGGGTGGGGGAAGGGGCCTGAAAGGGGGCGCCAATTGCGGCGAGTGTTCAGAATTACGAAAACTGGGACCCCAGGAGAGAAGAGCGGCAGGATAAAACTTGGGGGAAAACAACAGTACAAGGGAAAAAAAAGGACAAGAGTTTAAAGCCTGGTGCAAGGACTAAAGGTTCTGAATCTTTCGTGAAAAAAAAAAGTTAGCTGGTCAGGACCCGGTCAGCGCAACCGGAATGAAAACAGGTTTCGGCCAAGGGCACGACAAAACTCGGGCTTGGCAGGGCCAACTTTGCCGTTTGGCGCAGACTGCTACGGGGAAAAACTCAATCGGCAAGGGGGGGACGGAGACGACCAAAAACAGAGACTGGGGATGAGCCCAACGGGCTCGTGCAGGCCGGATTTGCCACAAGACTCACAATCAGGATCGAGACGCCCAAAACGGTAACTGAGGGCGAGGGGGCAGGGACTAAGGCGTTTTCATAAAACCATAAAAGGTTCCAGGCCCTCGGGGGAAGAACTTTGAGCCTGAGCCGCGACTGCTATAAGCGTGGCTAAGCGGTTGTCGAAAGGATATACTAGAAGGCAACTCAACGAAAGAGTCGCCTGGGGGAAGAAGCAGGAAGACCGGCCACTTGGAGGGAGACAAAAACCAAGCGAACTATCTGGGTTCCATCGACAAAAGGGAGCAGGTACGGACGAAGTTGACTTGAAAAAAAAAGGGGGGTGCACATCCCTCCTCACCACTCTTCATAGGGCCGTCCTGCAGAAGAAGAAAAAACCCGAACCAAGATAGGCGGGAAACATCAAGCTAAAGGGGGAAAAGGTACGCCATGAGGTCACAGAAGTTCATGGAAAAAATGGTCAATCCCGTCCTGGAGAATGGGGCCAAAATCTTGGGGGAGGGGAAAAGGTTTACCCCATGGGGGAAGGCGAAAGAACTTTTTAACTAAATGTGAAGCAGAAAAAAACCCAAGGTTACTGGAATCACAAAAGTCGACAGTCGATCAAGAAAAAAGGTCATCGGCGAACGACATCACCTCCAACCGGGCAGGCAAAAGGCTTCGGCTACACGGACACCAGGAAAAAGAGGGATGGGAGGGGGGTGATCGGCCCCCTCATGCCATCCGTGTTTTCCACAACCAACTTCATGGAAAACGCGACTTAAAACAGGCGGGGATAGACCGCTGCAGAAAATGGCAGGGTGAATCTTGAAAGTACTTTTTAGGTCGGAGTGATGACACAAAACAGTCCAACTCTCGCGCACCGTGGCTCAAGACATCCCGGGGTGACAGCCACAACATACAGACCCGTCGAAGTATAGGAGAACAAACGGTGGTTAGGCAGACAACAGTAATCTCAGAGGAAGAAAACAACCCACTTATGAGAATACTACGTGGGGACTACCAAACCACCTGGGGGAAAGAATTCCAACGGGAAGGGTATTCTTAAGAGACAACAGCTGGGGTGTCCTTGAAAAAGGCAAGGCTAAGGAGGAAAAGATTACGGGGGAAAGGGTAAGTGTCAGAAATCCAAAACACAAACACTAAACTTACTATATAAAATCCAAGCCAGTCAACATATCATCATAAAACAGATTTTTAGTTAAGACATGAACGCAAAAATTTGAACGAATCTCCGGTAGCAAGATAAGAACAAATAATTCCACAAAACCGCCATTAATATTAGGAAAAAAATGCGCGCAAGCCACTCGGTGGTTCAGCGGGAGATGCGATAGATAACATTTAGAGGGAGGATCCCCGAGCCGCGACAAGAGGGGTGCGGTCTCTGCGAGGAAAGCGAGACTTTTGGGGAAGGAAAAATTCGTTTAAAAAGGAAACCGGGGACCCTCAAGCCAAGCAGCTGGATCCACTAAAAAAAAAGGCGCTTAAATCCTTGAATGGGGACACAACCCGGCAGAAAAGCTGAAAGGGAAAGAATCTTGAAAGTACCGTTTAAAGCCGGAAATGATTCTGGATGCCGAAGGGGGGGGACCTGAATTCCATTGTCCAGGAAGGAGAGGGGCGTGAATGCAAAGGATTTGAGTAGACAACCCGGACGCCACAATGGAGGAGGGAGACTCGACGAACAAGAGGAACAGAATAGCAGAAAACAGTTTGTCCAAACGACCTAATAACTCTTCCAAAGTAAGAAAAAAGCGAGACAGTCAAAAGAAAAAGAGCAGAGAGGAAGAGAGAGAAAAATTGCAACTCCCGTCCGAAACGCGCCCAAAAAAAAAAAATAGAAATGAATAAAAAGCAAGAAGGGGGGGGGGAAAAGCAACACCTAGAGCGGCGAAGTGCGGGGAGGACGCCTTAGAACCCCCCCTCGTTTCGAGACGGGACAAAAGCGGGACGGTTGGAAGGGTCGAGTGCTGTGACTCACAGGGGGGTAAAAAAACGTCCAAAAAAAAAAGCCGTGGCTGAATGCCCATCCAAAAAACAGGTTGGGCACCAAGAAGAAGGGGACGGCAGCAAAATCCCCAAAAAAAAGGGTGCGTGTTTGGGAGTATCAAATCACCAAGAACCATTTGTTGAACCAGAAGGTCAGGGTGGGCAAAAACCAGGGAGAGGGGCGTGGAAGGCAATGAAATTGGGGGACATCCATGTCTCCTCCACCTGAAATCAAAAAGGGATTGGACCCCGTCGGCCGACCAGATCCACAAGAAGCAGGAGTAAAGAAAAATGTGAAGAGATTATCGGGCAAAAGAAAGGCCTGTTTGTTTGAAAAGGGGACGCCCAGGAGGGTGGGGGTCACAGGGGAAAAAAAAGATCAGAAAGGGGTCGCAACAGTAACGTAGCGCGAACAGCGCCGAGCAAACAATGGGGGAGAACGTACGTGCCATACACAAAACGTCCAGCAGACAGATGAACGATTTGGGGAAAAAGGGGGTACTGTTTCAAAACGAAATGGAAGGGGGAAAAAAAATCGGCTTACGAGTCCGGAAAGGGGGCAACCCAAAGAAAAAAAAGAGTGAATTCAACGAACAAGCGAAAAAAATGCCGAGCACGGAGAAAACAGAAACGGGTCAAAATAACAGCATCCGCATTGATGAAGAGGTCCACAGGGCTTCTCAGCTCCGCCCGAGGAGAGACAATAAGGTCCGTTAAAAAACGCAGGGGGGAAGGCCAATCGCATCTTGGGGGGCCAAAAAAAAAAGGGAAGATATCACTCGCAAAAAAATATCCCGGCAAACAGGAAGAGATAGGTCCAAAGTCCCTGGTTCCAGGAAAACAACAAAGAGTCAAAGAGCTGAATGCCCATGATAGTGGTCAAAGGTTGAAAATGGTGTTCAAAAAATAATGCTCGTGAAGTCGTTACCTTTAGGCCGTGGAGGGAAGGAACAGACACACGAATCATCCCGCCTCAAGAGAATAAATAAAATAATCAAGTTCTATTAATGTGAAAGGGACGGAAAAATTTCCATTAAAGGCAGGGGAAGAAGAATTCTAAAGCTCACAAATCACATCATCAATGCAGGCGAGGCCCTTAAGAAAAAGAGGGGGAAGACCTTGCCCAACTGACGAAGCGCTGGAAAGTTGGGTCAGCGTCAATTAAGGAGTAACTCCACGACAAAAAAGTCGCAAACGAGAAAACACAGGACCCTGGCATCAAGGAATGGGGGTCGGGGGGGTTGAAGCCAAAAATACGGGTTCTACCGTACCAGAGAGGACAGTAACACCCAAGCACCCGGGAAAATTGCTAAGCGTGGGGTTTATAAAAAAACAAATAAACCTTTCCAAAGAAAAAAGAAGAGGATCGCGGCAGTGGGAAGCCGTGTGAAAAAAAAAGAAAGAAGGGTCAAAATGTCCGTTAGAAAGGTCCCAGGTTTGAGTAAAACCCATAACATATAGAGCCAAAGAGGGGTTCCGTTATTGCGGCGCAGAACCTGAACCGTAATAGGTGATCAGAACGGATAGAAAAAAAAGTTGCCCATTGGGTAGAAATAAAAAAAAAAATAGCGCGCAGGAGGGGGGTTTGGAAAGACTGTGGAAGAAAGGACTCAAACTCTCTAAAGACAAGTGGAAAGAGGAGGGGAAAAAATCTCGGCAAAAATGTCGGATCAAGGTAGATCATCAAGGATACCTGCTAGATGAAGGAAAGACGCACCACGCTATCCAAAGGAAAGACCGGGAACGCTGATGGACATGGAGGGGGGCCTGGAATCCAACAGGGGGGGGGACTAATGCCATTCAGAACAATGTTTCCTGGTAAGAAAGAACAGAGACGTTGCCCCATGAGTATGGATTGTTCCTCCAAAGAAAACCAGCGTTGGAAAAAAGGGATCTTTAGGCAGACTTGAGGGTCACACACTCTTAAAAAGAACCGAGAAATCAAAAAGAGGACTACCAGACAACGTCAAAAACTAAGCGTCGGGTTATTCTATTGGGGGTGTGAGTTGACAGCGTCAGCAGCACAGATGTAAGGGCAACTGAACAGAGCAATTCATAAAGGGTCATCCGAGGACTAAAACAACAGACGGAAAAGGAATAGGAAAAGAGGTAAAGGCGCGAGAGATTGCTCCCGAAGAGTAAGCCAAGTTGGTGAAAAAGCCAACCATCCCACCACGGAACTCTGAAAAAAAAAAGTAGTTCTTTTGAGGAGCGAGCGGAATGGAGCAACCTCCCATGGACGCGAATGTGATTCCAGGAATCAGACACTGCACCGGAGGCAGCACAACGCCTCCGCAAGGGACAGTGGGGACCAAAGCCAAAGACATGTGGGGGGCAAATTGCTGTTCAAAGGGCACAAAAAGCGGGGTTAAGACCAATCAAAAAAAAAGGCGGCACAAGTTGAGGAAGCACGCAGAAGAGTTTCCCCGTGTTGGCCTTGGGCAAGAAATGCCGGCAGAACGATCGAAAAGTTTCCAAGGGGGGGGCAGATGACCCAGGAATACCTGATTGTTTCATGCCAATTTAAAGGGCAGTTCACGAAGAAAGGGACGAGGGGAGGACACAGGGTGAGAGGCGAAAGAACTGGAAAGAACGAAAACAATACTGCCTCAGAAAATAGAAAAAAAGGAAGTCAACCAAGAGTAACGGGTTTGGGGCAGGTCCATTTTGGACAAGTTACATCGATCACCTTAGCGGACCGGGTCGGAGCAAAATAAAAAAACGTGGGCTGAGAAGGTAGGTTGATGAACCGAAAAAAAACAAACCTAAATGAAAGACCCGCCTGGGGGGTTATGTGACAACAAAGTAACAACGCGATCTTGCATGACAGGAAAAATTCCTGGGAAAGAAGAAAAAACGCCACTTGGAACGGGGTTGGGGGGGGGGGTGGGGTCGCTTGGGGTGTGAAAATGAAAAAAAAAACTGTGAAGTGAGTAAGAAAAAGGTCACGAAAAAAAACAGCAGAACAAGGAGACATTGTTCCCTGCCGGGGCAAAAAAGCACCTGTCGGGGAAAGCGGACGGACCATGAGATGCATTTGGGGGCGGGCATCTTCGAAGAGGGTCATAAGGGATAGGAAATACTGCAATGAAATGGGTTGGTATGGGTGAGAAAATTGGAACAGAATCAGTTTGGGCGAAAAATGGGCCCTCATGCCCTCCAGGGGGAGGGCCGCAGGTTGGAAAAATCGGAGGATTGGGCAGGCGAAAATATAGATTCGGAAGACCTGCAGATGGGCTGGGGGATCTTCAAATTCATCCCCCCGGTGAAATCTGGAAATGGCACGGAGGGGGATCCTGGTCACCTGACACATGGAACAAAAACTATAAAACGGAAGTCGCCTCTGCTTGGAACTTGGGGGAAAAAAATGGGCTTCAGGAACGAAGAGAAAAAAAGTCAGCAGCTGGACGGGCCGTCCTTCCAGCGGAGCCCGTGAATGACACGACTCCTGGACAGAATGGCCAAGAAGGGCGACCAGGACAACCTGAGGCCCGCGGGTTAAAAGAAGGCAAAAAGACGTTGAAGACAGGGTACACGAGGCGGACTCCAACACCCATAAGTCGGCCCGTGATGCTGGGTCAATTGAGAGACCATAGGTAAACAAAGACTTTCCGTGCCGAGGAATTGAGATCGCGGTTGTAGGCGACGCGTGGGGGGGGACCGCCGATGGACGAGCGAAGAAAAATGTCGGACGACACCGAAAGTCTTGAACTTGTCGGTTGGGAAGGGGGAGAAGTGGTGGGGGGGTTTTTAAAAAAAGGGTGGGAAACTCAGAGCGTGTAGCGGGGAACCCCTTGGAAACCTGCAACGGGGGGGGAAGAAGACGGAAGCCAGATTAACAGAGGCTACACCTGTCAATGGGGGCAGGGGGAAGGACAGGCGTTTCAAAAAGCAACTGGTGGATGCAATTTGCTGAAAAAAAAATCTGGATCGGCGGGGGGGGAGAGCAAGATCCTGATTTAAAGAAAAGGGGTACAGCCTGTCTTCCTACGGGGCAATGCGACTAACAAGAAAGAGACGGTGAAAAAAGGAACCTCGGCAAGGGAGAAAGGGGGGAAGAGTCAGAAAAAAAGACCTGCGGAAAAAAAAATTCAAAAAATTATTTGACTCGGGGGAGGAGCTGAGAACACGGTGAAGGCACGCCAAACGGGGGAGATCAAGTCTTGGGCAGCCAGGAAAGAGGGGGAAAATGCAAATCCATTGCCACAAAAGGACATGCATGCAGGGAAAAACATCGACAGAAAATAGACGGCGATGGTGTTGTAGAAATATGGAAAAAAGAACTCCCAACATTAGACGGACAATGGGCAGCGCCAAAACAAAAAAAAAAAAAGGAGTCTACAAGGCTACCTTTCGCATTGAAGCACCTATCCTGCAACGGGGGGGTTGCTCCCTTGAATCATCTATATCGGCGCGTTAGAGGCGGAAAAGAATGTCAGGACGGATCTAATAGGGTTGGAAAAAACTGCCTGGGTCCCGTCAAGGAGAAAAAAGTTTAGTGGCCGCGGCTGCCGGGGAAGTACTTATTCCTAGAGTGGTGCTGGGCGACACATAGGGAAGGAGGAGATCATTGAAAGCTGGTCGAGAGAGAAAGGCCAATCAAGGAAACGTGGAAAAGGGGGTGGTCCAATGTCAAACTCCACCAACCAAACGCACATCTCCGACAATCAAAGGTCCCGGTCCTGAATCATCCACAAGGGGGCCGGCAGCAGACAAATGAGCAAAGTCTGGTAACTTAAGCAGAGGGTCACTGAGATTTCATGATTCGCGGGGTTCATAGGAAAAAAAAAGCACCATGGTGGCAGAGGGAAACTACGAATTAGCAAAAGTCGGACCATTGAGTGTGCCTGCAGACGTGGAACGAGCATTTGAAACGACCATGTTAAGGCAAGGGGACCACTAACCCACGGGGTCAGGAAAGCTGAAAGCCTGCCCCTTTTGCAAAAGAAAAGTTTCGGGTCGGAGGGGGATAATGAACAATGATCTATCACCGAAAAAAAAAAACTGCCCGACCAAACCAACCATCAAGCGGGGCCGGAGAGCTTCTAGGGAACCCCGTCCGGAAGAAAAAAGGGTATGTGGGTTAGAGAATTATGGGGAACGTGGCGAGGCATTCATAGCAGGGGAACGAAATCCTGGTCGAAACTTGGACGCTTGAAGCAGAAAAACTATGCTGGGGAACTTGGTGATCTCAAGGGAAAATTAAAGGGGGGGATGCACATTGAAAACGAAAAACGAACAGGCCGCTAGCAGGGACGGTTGCTCAGGAAAAAGAATTCTGCCAAAACCTACAAGAACTAACACCTTAGGAAGGGGACGCATCACACAAAAGGGTCACGTCGCACCCGAGCGAGATGAACAAACACCCGAAAAGAAAAAAAGTGTACGCCAGGGGTGGGAGGGACTCATATCGCGGGAGAGGGCTGGGGAGTGGGTCTGGGACAAACAAACGGTATGGTGTCCATTTAAAAGACAAATTCATCTATGCCTGACGAGATAGGGGGGGGGGAAGGGGGCCAAGGGAAGGTTGCATCACGGGAACCCACGAAAACGTGGAAGGAAAAAAAGCAAAACTCAAAGTGACATAGGTGGGGGGAGGGAACAGGAAACTTGAGAAGGCAAAAAAAAAAAAAAAAACACGATAGCGAAAGTCTGTCGGAAAAATGAAAAGCCCGGAAAGACCAAAAACGAAGCACGGCCATGAAGGCCGACGGAAGCCCGAAGTAGAGCAGAAGCCCGGCAAGCACCCTTGAAGGATTAGTTGTAGGGACAACGCAAAAAGGTGGGAAAGGCAACTAGATAGAAAGATTTTAGTCCTCCACGACACCGACGTGCCTTGGACTAGGAGATAGTGGATGGGCCTGGGTCGAAGGGGGGAACGGCGACAGAGTTTGTGGGGGCTTTCAATACAAATGAAGGGGAAAACTCTGTTCATCCAATCCGATCCGGGCCACGGGGAAACAACGGAAAAGACAACGATCCCTGGCGACTGAAAGAACATCGGAATTTTCACATCAGAATGCTGAAGGAAAAATCACATCCACAGAGATTCGTAGAAAAAGGGACGTCTGAAAGAGGAGGTGGGGGGGGGGTAATTTAAAAAAGGTCGTTATTGACCGAACGGATAGGAGTCCTTGCCAAGGAAGGAAAAAGACCCTTGGGGGCGATGAAGGGGGGCGATTTTGAAATAGGAAAAAAAAAAAGGACCGACCGAAATGGGGGGTGAGGACCTGTAGAGAATCGAAACTGACGAGAGGGAAAAACAGATAGCTAAAGGTCGATGCGTGTGGAAAACGGAAACAAGAAGGAGAATCAGAGCGGAGGTCAACGGAAGGGGAAATTGGTGAACTCGTAGGAACCAGACCAAAAGGCATAGCTATGAAGGAAATCTCACGAAGTTGTCCGCCTTCGCACTCAGAACTCAGGGAAACTCAAAAGAGGAGATGGGACTAAAACAATCCAAGGGGGGAACAGCCGGTGAGAAAAGGCCTATCTGTAATCAAAAAAATTCCACGCCCCGAAGAGAAAAGGGGGGCAATGAGAGATAGAAAAATCAATAAAATTATAGTAAGTTGTACTAGGCCTCGTACTACATAAAAAGTTATAAGATTCGCCCCGCAGTAGAATTTGTTCGATGGCCCGGCACAGCCGAATGTCTAGAAAAGAAAAATTCTTCTAAAGACCTACCGTCATTGGGGGGGAGACCTCGTTGATTCTATCAAGAAAGCCAAAGCCAAACAAAAAAAAACGGGAGACGAATCCCGGGAGAAGAGGTTGCAAGGGCAGGTATGAGGAGAATGTAAAAAAACCGTATGGTAAAGGAGAACAGCGGGGAGAATAAAGGTTGGAAAGGTCGAGCCGATGCCCAGCACTGAAGAGACAAGAAGCATATCCACCATTGGGGAAACCCAGATTAACCAGGGGGTGCCCAAAGGTGTAGATGTTGTTAACAGAAGGGTATCTCAGGACAGATGTGCGGTCCGGGAGTGTCAAAAGCAACGGTTGACTCCATGCAAAAATCAGAGCCAAGCAAGGACGTCCAAGCGAGACCGTCCCCATAGAAAATAACAATATCAAAGGTCCCAGCCAATCGTGACCTAAGGGGGCGGGTTTTTGAAACAGACTGTCAAACTCAGATGCCGAAAAAAGAAAAGACTGAGGGTTACAACGGCAATGGCTCAAAAAAGCCGGAACAGCACGCCGAAAACATCGAAATGCCCGAAGCAGTCAATATAAACAGAATCGTTAGAAAAGACAAAAGGCCAAGGGGATCATGGGTCTGCCATATAGGAAACTCACTACACGCCGCACTCAATAACAGGGAAGACAGGCGGCATCCTCGCCGAAGGAACGCCCTTTCGGGGGTAAGGGGGGATACGTCGAAGTCGAGGGGCCAGCGGAAGTCGCGCAAAAAACTTAAGAAAAAAAAAAAAGTCGCTGGGATGTGGAGAGGTATTTGGTGTGTAGATGCCCGAAGAGGAAACCCCCTCATCACAAAGCAAAGGCCTTATAAGTATGATTTGGGGGAAAGGTTGAAAAGGTAAAGGAATAAAGACAGCTCAAAAGGTCAAGGAACCGTTAAGCAAGTAATTTGGATGATTTAAGGGATCCACCCACCCCAAATAAGGAATTAAGGAAAGGATAATAGTAAAGGGGACTAAACATCAGATGACAACAAAATCAACCTCCCAAAAAAAAGCCAATGATTCAATAGGCAAAGTTCGCCAACGATGATGTTGGGGAAAAGCCTCTCCGGGAAAAAAAAGAAAAAGGGGAAGAACAGCGTCTCATAAGGCCAACCCCAGATCGAATCGCGTCAACTGGACCTATAAAACGCGAGAAGTCAAAGAAGGAAGCGCCGGGCCCAGGGTCTACCCGTCCTGAATAGGGGATTTGGGCCAGTCCAACGACACGGGAGGGTGGGACGGTGGAAGCTTCAGTTGACATACGTGAAGATCTGTTAATAAACAGCAATGAAAACAAAGGGGGAAAACCAAAATCGAACCGAAGCAAAAAATCCCACCTCTTTCCAAAAGAGGAAAAAAGACAGACCCATGGGAAAGCCAAAATTTAAAAAGGCCAAGGCGCGGTTAGGACAAGTCCAGAGGGGGGGGGGGGTGGGGAGTTGGGTGAAAGTCCTTGGACATATAGAAGCCCAGACAGGAGGGGGGGGGTGACGGTATGGAGTGGCGGCCCAGAGAAAGACCTCAGGGAGGTGATCGAGGCCCAATTGGTGACAAAAATGGGAAAAAAGACTTAATCCGGTCAGACCAAGCGCAAAAGATTGGGAACGAACTGGTGGAACAGGCCATTCCCCCGTGGGGGTGGAAATCCTCAACCAAATTTAAAGAGAAGCGACCTCAAAACACGGGTCAACCAAACAACACAACGAAGGGGGAACAGGGTGTCCGATACCCGCCCAGAATAAGGCCCGGCAAAAAACAAAGGGCCCATGTGGCTATCGCCTAAACGGCCTAGGACCAAGTGAAGTTACCTTTGAAACGACTGCCGGGGGGATGAACGAAAACGGGCCAACATAAAAAGGATCCTCGGGAGAGGTGTTGGGTTAAGGTTGTTCAACGCCGTGGTGAGGACCCACCTGAGGAAAATTGAGACGTGCGGGGCCGCGCCATTGTCAAGGGGAGGCAGGCGAAATCGGCGGGGGGACGGAGAAAAGGGATTTAAAGAACAGGAGTAGCCTACCATGTCGCCCCACCATCCCACTCAAAAGACATACGAAATGGGACGTACCAGAAGGAAACAGCGACGACATAGGATTCAGGGGGGTTTAAAAACAACAACGAATCGCGCAGACTCTCAAAAGGGAACATCTTTAGAGGCATAACAAAGGGAGAAGGAAAAAGAAAAGAAGGAGAAGGTACGAAAAACTCGGGGAAAACCGGGAGCCCGGTGCAATTTTGAAAGCAAATCGACTCCACCAGCAACGAAAAACGGTCACGTAGCACTTGGCTGGCGTCCCCATTTGGTGAAAAAAAGCGGAAAGGGGAGAGGAAATGGTCAGAGAAAAGGGGAAAATCCAGGACAGGGCAAAAAAAAACACGGAAGACCAGGGGCTGAAACTCCCGCCCTCCAACCGGCCCGGTTTCAGGCACCAATTAAAAGAATTCATTGTGTCTAACAAAAAGAGGGACCTCAGAAAGCAGAAGGGCACCAACTTTGGGGTACAACACCATCCATCGGTTGGAAAAAAACTGTCGCCTGGCAAACCGTGGGCGCATAAGTCGCACCGAATGGTCTCAGTACATGGGAAAAATTGGGATAAAATCTAAATTAGATGTTGAAAAGGTACTGTTCAAATTGAAGAGGATAATAGGCGCCGGGTTAGGCGGGACAAAACCGTTAAAGACAAGCGGACCGGCGTCAGGGACCCAAAAAAGAAGAGAATGGGGAAAAGCAGATTGAAGGAGGGGGGGTGCAAGACGATGTTGTAAACAGGTGCACAAGAAAGAACATCCTAGCGGGACAACGGGGGTAGGCCCCCCAAAAACCAATACCGGGATTGGAAGGAAAAGGGGGAACCGGAAGGTTCAAATAGCAAAAGAAAGTGGGGAAGAAAAACGAAACCTTGGATTATTAAAAGCAGGAAACCCCATGGGCGCGAGACCAATGCTGCGGCGGGAAAAAGAGGGATTTCAGGCTAAAAACCGTTTCCGGAAGGGAGGTTGGCAAAAGTTGAAAAGGAGGGGGAAGGGGGGAGAACGACGATCTGGGGACAAAGCCGCTGGGCCAAAAAATGGCAAATTCTTGGGACAAAGCCAGTGGCCATTTGCAGCGGTCAACGGAAAAAAATCTTAAAGAGGGAAAAATTTTGCGTGAATAGGAAAGAGAGGAGAATTTTAAAAGCTTCTGCAAAAAAAAACGAAGTTTGGTGGGAATGTTGAGATGACCATCGTGAGAACCTTTTGAAGTTTAAAGGGGGGGAATACTCGGCGGGCCCAGGGACTTGGGGGTGGGAAAAAAAAAAAGGCATAGTTGAGTAGGATGAAAATTACCGGAAGATTCCTCGGAAAAAAGTGTCCTAAAAACGTGGGTCAAAAACTCGGACCATGCAAGACGGAAGGGGAAAGCGAAATGGCACGGGAGTAATTCTGCTCCCTTTGAACTTCAATCCAAGAGTAACCTGGTAAGAGAAAGGGGGGGGCCTCACCACCCGGCCGAAAAAAAAAATGCCTACCTATCAAAGAGATAATTTGGGGGCGGGAACGGCGGCAAAAAAGGAAAAGAGAACCGTGCTACGACGAAATTACAACGAGGGGGGAAACAAGGCGAGGAAGGCGAGCTACAACGGAATTGGAATAGTGAGGTAGTGTTAGGGCCACCACATGCATATGGAAAGCTCAAAAAATACCAAAGCGCCTGGGGAGGTGACTCCAAGAAGGTGGACAATGGACTTCCTCCTTTCGAAATTTCTATGGGGTCGAAGTGGCCTGTCCTCACTGACATGCGAGGGGGGGGGGGACCGAACGCTGTCTTCGACAATCAAAAAAAGAAATGGTTACGTAGGAAAAAAACGCAAATGTGGAATCTGGGACGGGGGAGAAGTTGGGGGGTTGGTAGGGTGGGACGGGCCTGAACGGTTTGACGCCGTGCTGTCATAGGGGGTTCCGTGTAACGTAAAGGGTGGGAGGAAAAGGGCCCACGGGCAGGAAAAAAGGGGAGGAAGGAGGCAAACAGGCGCCAATGCAGTGGAATTAACTGCTTTCCATCAACTTTGTTGGAATATGAGCTGACCAGTTTATCAGGGGGAGAGCATCGTCTCTGATACCCCAGGGAAATTAAAATGAAAAGTCCGACGGGAGGGGGAGAAGAAAGAGCAAAAAGTCGACCGGCCAAAAACAAGGAAAAACGTCGCAAAGGCGACGTGAAAGCCGTGATCGAAAGAAAATAAGCAGCCAACAATGCACAAGGAGATTTCAGGGATAAAACGGTCAGCCTTTCTGGAGTTACAATTACATCCGCCCAGGCGAAAGGACTTGCACAAGAAATCAACGTTCATCGGGCACTTCCTGGACCAGGAACTGAAAAGAACCGAAAGACAGCTACGCTGGGGGGGTTGTCGTCGCGCGAGGTCCAAAGGAAAAGAAAAACGCGGGGGGTGGGGGGACGAGTGTCAACAAAGCAATTCCCAAAGGCTAATTTGTCTCGCAGCCTGATAAGTCACGAAGGGGGACGGCCATAATCTTATAGCGGAGACGGTTCAAAAAAAAGGGGAGACGGCCTGGAAAAGGGGGAGGATCTCCCGAAGGTGGCTCGCATTCAGACTGCTCGGCCTGGGGGGTCAATGAACAGTTGAAAAGTTCAGGAGGGGCGAGCAGAGGATAGGGGAAAAAGGGGTGCTGGCAGGGAAAAAACCAAAAACAACCCTTAGAATCTAAGACTGTTAACATCTCGGTAACAAAGGGGACGGCCTCCAAACAAGTTGACACGCGGTAACGGGGGGGGGCAACATTTCAAGCAAACATCTCAGAAGAGAAGAAAGAACCCGCGTCCGTGAAAAATCCAAAAGCGGCCCAGAATGGGAGGACCCAAAGGTACAGGCTCCGGACGGGTCCAACGTTAAGCCAGCTGTCACGGGGAAAAGAGAGGAGGCTTTCCAAGCCCCACAAACCGAATTGTGTCTGTAAGAAATTGCAAAGAGGTGTGCTCCAAGTCGAAATTATCACAGGGAAGAGGGGTCGGGAAACCGGTGTCAAAGAGGAAGGGAAAAACAGAAGGAAAACGCACAACTAAAAAATCGGTCCACGACAGAAAACTCCAGAAACAGCCATCACCAAAGGATGGCAGAAAAATTTTTCGGACGGAAAAAAGGGAAAAGTACACATTTATCTATCGTCCTAATACGGGGCACAAGGGCCGACCTACATCAGAGAAGACAATAACAGACAAAGCTTTTCTGTCAGAGACTCCCGTCGCCTGGAATGACCGGTGATGGGCCGGGGGGGAAAAGCTTAAAAAAAGTGATCGGGCAGGTGGGGAGTTGGGGGTCCAGACTAAAAACATCTCGAAAACGTTGGAAAAGTGATCAAACATCACCTATGAGAAAAAAAGGGCATGGTTGATCTGACCGTAATGTTCAAGGGTCTAGCACGTGGAAGTGACACGAAGTTACCAAAAAAATCGGGCCAAGAGGGGAGGAAGGGGAGAAAAGGAAAAAACAAAATGGGCTGCCACCTCCAGTAAAAACAGAATAACAACGTAGAATGAAGGGTCAAAAAACAAAACGTGGTTCTCGCAACCTCAGAAAAGAGTCCTGACATACAACAAAAACTTAGGAGGAAAAAAAAAACAAAAAGGAATAGTAGAAAAAAAAGGGTGCGGAAAAAAAAAAAAAGGGAGTGGTGTTATTCAATACGGGTATGTTCTTGAGTGGGGCTGTGGCAAGCCAAGGGGGGTGTCCTTGAAGCCAACGCCCCAGCGGGAGAAGGGTAACGAGATTCGGAAGGCCAAGGGAATGGGGAAAAAAATTTAAAAAAAACAAACGAAAGGAAAACGGGAAGAGAACCACAGCTGGTTAGAAACAAGTCCCCGGTCGCCTATTTTAAGGGAGCAGGCATGAAAAAAAGAAACAAGAAAAAAAAACATGGGAAGGATCGGTCCTAAGCCCTAAACTCCATCGACCAAAAGAAAACGACAGGAAATTTGAGAGAGTCGCCCAAGCCCTCTGAGATTTAAAAAGGCGAAAAAGTCAAAGGTGCCCAGTCTCACGGACGTATATCCATGGGGATCCTAATATCCGCCAACAATCGTGGTGAAAAGGCTACTGAAAAAGAGACAGGTAGTCTCTTGGACGGACAGCGGTTCTGGGCTTGCTGGACACATGTCGTAAAACTGAAAAGAAAGGGGAAATCCCGAAAAGGATAAACGGGTTTTACGGAGGATCCCGGCGCCAAAAGTCCCATCGGGGGAGGGCCATCATCACACAGGTTGAGGGGAGGAAAGAAACCGCCGATCAGTAATAAAAGGAAAACCAAGTAGCAGGGGTGGAGCTGCAATCCTGGAAGCTTGGGGTCAAAAAACGTTTTCCTTGAGGGCCGCCGTGGATGCGGTATGACTGTGGCGGGAAAGGAATAGGGGGGTATAAAAAGATGATGGAGGGGGGAGGGGACAACGGACATCACAAAAGTGAGGCACCGATAGCTCTCGACGGAGATGAACCGATCCTCTAAAGGGGGGGGAAGGGTTCGCCCAGCCCCAAGTTCAAGGAAAGATAATACGAATTACTGCCAAATTTGTAACGCTTCAAGAAACCCAAGACGAGACAGTCCGAGCGAACAAACTAAGGAAAGAGAAAGCGAAAAAAGGGAATACGAGAAAAAAAGCACCGAATATAATTAAAAGGGACGATCCTAACCGGAATTCATGATCAAGGAACATCAAAAAGCACCAAACGTAAAAAGGGGGGAGAATTGGGAGGGAAAGAAAAAAACAGTTAGCACAGATCCAGAGAATTTTGGCAGAAATCTGAGAAACCAACAACCATCTAGGTGGGGGTTTATGTGGATGTCGAGGGGGGCCTGGGTGCAGAAAAAAGGGCAATGGGAGGCCAGAAAAGGCAGCAGCAAAAAGCGGATTCGAAAATGTGTTTCGCCTGGGGGTCCAGGGAAAGAAAAGAAGTAAAAAAGAAGTAGGAATGAAACCCTGAACATGGGTGGGCAATTGCGGCTCCCAAGGGAGGATGCGATCACCGGCAGAACTGGGAGAAGTGTTGGTCCACAATAAAATTTCATCAAAAAAAAGCTAAAAAAAAAAAATCCAATGACGGAAGAACTGGACCCAGAATAAACACCTACCGCGCTGTAATTCAGGGGGATTGTAGGAAGGGAAAACAATAAACCGCGATAAACGGACAAGCATCAAAAAAAAAAAGTGCGAAAAAAAAGGTAAAATGCCCGCCATGGTTTTAAATGTTGCAGACATGTCTCTCCACGCTGAAAAATGGGTCGGTCACCGGGCTCACACAAAAGGGTCGCACAGTGGGAAAAGGATAGGACGCCGAGCAACAGGGGAGGCACGGCAGGCAGGAACACATAAGAAAAATAGCAAGGTCCCAGCGCAGCGTTACACAAAAAAACAGTATGACACGTGGCCAGAAAATGGAGAGAAGTAGGGACCTTCGTGAACCGAAGCAAAGCGCAATGGCAGGGGGGCTCTGGGACGTACAGCAAACGATAAAATAAGAAAAAAAAGGGACAAACCCGAGCACGAAAGGGAATCGAAAAAGAAACGGAAAACCTAGAAAAGCAGACAGGGGACAAAGTGATGGGCCAAGCATGAACATCCAAAAACAATCCGCCCCATCAACTGAAAGTGCAAACGAGTACACGAGAGATCATAAAGTCAGCTACATCGACCATTCAAAATTTCCTCAACTGAAGTAAGTCCACTGTTCACAAAACTGGGGGATAGGAGAAGGCCAAAAACACGCCAAACAGATCGCCTGTGGATATACAAAAAAAAAGTACGCGGGGGAGAAAAACAAGCAAATAGTTCCGTATAGGGGTTCCAGGGGAATGTGAAGTGGAAAAACATCTGCGTAAACACCCCGTCGAGGCACGCCGAAAGGAAACGGGGATTGAGGAAGGAAACAAGAAAAAAAGGTAAGACGCTTAACCGATATATAAGTAAAACCGGGGAAAGCCTCAAGATACGAAAAACGAAAAAAAAAATCCATGGGAGGGAAAGGGAGACAACGAAAGGCTTTCCAGATCTACACACCTGGGACAACCATTTTTTCAAATCAAGGACGAAAGTAAACCCCGATTGCAGAGCCTGAACCCACAAGGAAAAAGAATAACAAGTTTTCAGAGCGCAATGCTCAATGTCGAGCCTCAGGGAGACAGGGGGAAAAATAAACAAGGCGTGGGTAAAGCCAGAAAGGAGCACGGGCACCCTGGTTTCACGGGGGTTCGTAGGGTGGTTACCACTTCAAATCATCTTGGACAGGGGTGGGGGGCCACAAACACGCAAAAAGACACAGGAACCAGGCAAGCAGAAAAGCTACAATCAAGAGGGGGGGGAACCCCCGCAATGGAAGAAAAAAGTCAGCACAGAGAGAAAGGGAGACAAAACGTTTTGAAAAAATGCCAGGGCCCCAACGGGGTAAATGCCACATAGCGGTGGGGGACAGTGGGGGAGGGTAAGGGAAAATAACTTGCCGGAAACAAATAAGAGCCATCGCGTGGGGAAAAGTTGAAGGAAAAAGAAAGACCACGGAAGAATTTGAAGAGCAAAGCGGGAGGCCAACCGAGGTCAAGCCCTTGGAGCAGGAACTCGCTGCCAAATTTTTGCGCCAAAAACCCGGGTCGGCATCAGAACAGGGGGTTGGAAGACCTCCAACCCTACGAAAAAAGCAAAAAACCTAATCGAGACAACTGGGGACACAAGAGAGGACATGGTCGATCCCTTGCAAAAGAAAGAATCCTGCATGCACGGAGAAAACAGGTCAGGGGGAAACGATCACGACGAACAACACTGCTAACAGGCCGAAACATTGTGACCAATGGGGCCTGTCTTGCCATGGGTGAAGAATCCCGTTGGCCAAGGAACAAGGAATCTTTCACAAAAAATGGAGGAAACCCGAACGTCCCCTTATCCGGGAGGGTGAGAAAAACAACCGGGGGGTCCGTGAGGGGGGGAGTAAAAAAGACTTCTGGAAGGGGTTATGACGACGTTAAATTTCGGAAAAAACAAAACAGAACAAACCAAAATTAACCAGAATCACTCATCTAGGGAAAATCTGGGACAAAAAAAGGCCGAACGGTCGAAAAAAACCAGCTCTGGGTGCGGGAAATGTTTGGGAAACGGAAAACATTGGATCAAAATCCCAAGGCGCAGGGGTCAAGACAAAACTGCGCATGAAAGCATCCCACTACAGAGAATGAATCTCTCACAACAAAAATTAGGTGAAGAGGGATAGATGGACTTGAACTCGGTCCGGGCAAAAAGCTCCGGGAGGAAAGTTTGTGCACACCGACACTCAAAAAAAACGTCGTGAAGACTTAGGAGTGGGTCAATTCAAAAGGATTAGCGAGAGGGGGGCTAAAAATTGACCAGAGTGGAACCAGTCCGTCCCACGGCCGGCACGGCGTCTCCGCACAAAAAAAACGTAACGTGTGAAAAGACAAGGAAGCAAAACGCGGTCAGCACCAAGGGGAAGGGTGAAAAAGGAACCATCAGGCAAAAGGCCAGTGGTAGTGAAAACTCAATGTGAAAGAGGGTTCCCGTCGGGATTGAGGGGGAGTCGCGATCGCCACCCGGATTGAAACCAAAAAAAAAAAAAGAACAGGAGAGGGAGGGACGAGCGAACGAGGATGGTGGTGACCAGGCGCTGTGAATGCACCGGCCAAAGATGAAGAGAGCGTGACGGTGTTGAGGAAACTGACACAATGAAAGAGGGGAACCGCGCAACTCTTCAAGGGAAAACAAAAAAAGGACTACTGCACAAAGGAACGGGGGAGGTGGGGGGAAAAAAAGGAGTTTGGGGAAACAGGCAAATCACCTCAAGGAAGGACGCGTTCGGCTGACACCAGAAAAGGAACAAGAGGGGGAGGAGGATTTTTACGGCCCAAAGAAAGTACAAAACAAAAAAAAACCGAGAGACGAAAAAACTTTATTGGAAAAAAAAGGGAGTTCACCAACATACGCGAATCGTCTTGAACTAACAGAAAAAAGAAATGGGGGGATTTGCTACCAAAACCGCTTCTAGCGGCCACTGGGAAATTGGTGGGAAAAAAAAAAAAAAACCGGGGGGGGGGGGAAAAAATTAACGGATCTCCGACAAAAGCCAAAATCTCATTTCCCTGCGTTCAAAAACCGGTCTTTGCAGAAAGGTCAATACCTGAATCTTCGTAAATGCTTGGCGTTAGACAAAAGGACTCAAAAAAGAAAAAAAAGAGTGGGAAGATGAAAAAAATGGAATGAAAATCAATGTGGTAGATGGGTGATAAAGGTACAGCATCGGCGAACTTTGAAGAGTTGGGGGCCTCAAAAAACAACAACACCAAATCGTCGAAAGCCTTCAGGAAAAGATATGGGATTGGTGCAAACCAAAGCTCATCAGAGAAGGAAGCACGGCTGCTGGAGGGGGGGGGGGGGGGACGATTTGCCGGGTAAAGAACCGGCAAGTCCAAATCGCGCAACGGGCGTGATGCTGCCAATGTTCAAAAACAGGTCAAAAAACAGGACCCCTATACGGAAAACCTTCAGAGAGAACTGCTGGCTGGGCCTTGGGAGACTAAAAACAAAAGAAAGGAAATATCAAAAAAAAGCAGTGGTGGGCCCGTGAAGGTGCGGGCCCTGAGTCGCCACACACCCCACCCAAACCTCTGGGAGGAGGAAAGAGTTTCTCACGAACGGACTTACCAGGCAAAAAAAGGTAGGCTAGGAAGTCTCTTAAATCAGCACGGTATAGGTAACCTCATTGAGGAGAATTGTTTTCGGTTCCACGGAAATGAAAGGAAATGGGCCATCCAAGAAGAGAGAAACCCAGAAGGAGTCCGGTAAAGTGTGGCCTTGGGCGAAAGCCCTATTGGTCAGGGGCACTTCTCAAATTGCCGTCTCAAGGGTAGATGGTAGAAGCAGGGGGTCAAAAAAAAAGAAGGGAGGTCAAGGAGGTTTTACCCACCCAGGATTTATAGAATCCTGGATCTGCCCAATGGAGGGAACTCTGCCCCGAAAACAATCGGGAGAGTGGGAGCAAAATGGAACCCTTGGATAGGGGTTATTTAGAAGCCCTCGTTGGAGCAAGGACTTGTAGGTGTTTTCGCCTTTAAAAAAACAAAACGGGGCAAACGACCTGCTTGAAAGAACCGTACAGAAGCAACAAGCGGAGACAAGGGAGGGACAAAAGAGAAAAAAATAAAAAAAAGAGGGAAGCATGGTACAAATCGGGGAGGATCCGGAAGGTGCTCGTGGATAAAGAAAAAAAAGGGAATAAGCTAGAATCCCGGGACGCAGACGTTGGACGACTGGCAAAATGGAACCGAGGGGGAAATCAGACAGAAAAAAAAAGGGGAAACAATGACCATTAAAAGAAAGGGCACGAGCGTGATCGCCCCAAGAGAACCGCAACAATGCCAGGAGGGCGGTGCGCTGCTAAACCTACAGATGAAAACTTTTACGGAGTGGGGGCCGGGGGGAAATAAAAAGAAAAAAAATGCCAGAAGAAGATGGGAACGTTCAATAGCCAAGTGATCACAAAAAAGTGCCCGGCAAACGACCAGTTCAGGTGCAAAAGAACCTCGTACATCCCAAATACGCAAAGGGGGGGTGGTGGTGATCGCGCCGAGGGAAGCAAGGGATGCGCGGAAGGGGAGAAAAGGTTTCAATCCTTAGCAAGCTCGAATTGGTGCGAGGGCAGCCCGAATCCTGCCGGACGTGAAGAAAAGAAAAGATATGGATCGCGAGTGGTCTAGAAAAACACGCAGGAAGTGAGATTAGGCTCGCTGCCAAAACCTCACCTGTCCGAGGCCAAAAAGGCGGGCAGAAAGCCAGTTCGAAAGGGGGGACCAGCGGCAGGGACCAAAACTTTAAGCGGGGGGGGGAACGGACGCACAACAGATAAGGACTGGTCAGGCTGGGACGACAAAGCAATTAACATCAAAAAAATCACCGTGGCTGAACAGGTGACCAGGGGTGGGGGCATCTACTCCAAGAGGACATCATCGTAAAGACGGTCAATTTACGGGAACAAACCTCAAAAAACGCGGCGAAGAAAAAAGCCACTGCACAGGGGGAGGGTACAAATGTTTTGGACAAAATGTTCACGAGGCTACAATGATCGCGGTGAAGAAACGCCGCAACAGGTGACAGAAGGAAATCGATGGACTACAAGACAAATCAGGGAAAGAAAAAAAAGATTCAGGAAAGACTGAAGGAGGGAGTAACTTGTTAACGGAATGTGCCGCCAGCCCCCGAGACCTCCATCGGCAGTCTCGACAGGAACCCCAGGCAAAGAGAAAGTTTGTCGAAGACAGCAAATGGGGGGAGGTGGATTCTTAAGTCCATGAAAACGGGAAAAGAACTGGGCAACTACATCATCCATCAAAGCGCGGGGCAAATCTCTTGATGGGAGGAGAAAGAACGTCGACTTCACAAATGGCGGTGGTCGGTGGAGAGGGAATCATTCCGACTAGGAGGGGGGTTCAGGGAAAAATCATGCACCCAACGCAAAGACGAAAACGTGGTAACGCTCATCATCACCTCATGACAGAACGGTGCGGGTGAATCTCCGGCCAAATTACTTGGGAGACCAAACAAGTTTGATGGCACATGCCCCTTGGGGGAAAGAGCTCAGAAGCTCCGCTGCAAGGAAAGAAACGTCAAGATGCCATAAAAAAGAAAGACAACGAACATACCGTCTATCGGAAACAAACTGAGGGTGGGGGTTGTCGTCACCAACCCTCAGGAGCTCCAGATCCACAAAAAAAAGAGGAGAAAAAAAAAAAAAGAAGCAAGGGAAGATAAAAACGGGGCCACATATGGGTGTTATGCCGTCATAAAATCGACGTTTTGTGGCCTTGAGGTCCTGCAACAAGACCACAATGGATGGGTGGAAAGTGTGCCACGGAAAACTACCGGAAAGGAAGAAGCCAGGAAAAGGGGGGAGAAAATTCAAAGAAGAAAAAACAGTGACGGTAATCACCAAAGCCGATAGGTTAAAAGTGAAATCAGCGGTCCCAACGTTCACAAAAGGTTCTTATCGATTAGAACAACCACGAACACTGAAGGAGATTAAAGGCCACGAATCAGCAAATCAACAGCCAATGAGGCCGACAGAGCCAAGAAAAGCCCGACTAACCGCCCCTGAGGATGATGTAGGGGCAGACATTTTTCAACGGTGCTCGGACGAATAAAAACTGGCCAATGTGAGAGATCTTAATGAAGACTAAACCGGAAACGTGGACCGCCAAGTTGCTGCTCGAAAGAATTGGAGTTGCCTGGGGAGGAAGAAGTTTTCCGGACGCGGGGTTGGGCGGGCTTTGACGTGAAACATGTCGTTTAAAAAAAAGAAAACAGTCGGGTTGAAGCAGGACCGCCAGCGGAACAAAAAATTGGGGGGGGAAAGCACCAGAACAGAATGAAGAATCGAATCCAGTTGGACCAATGACACACCATGGGGGGCGGGACATGAACCCCACCGCGGGAAAAAATCAGATAAGGGGAAAAAAAAATCAACTTCTGGGAGGAAAAGGTGAAAAGAGGTGTCGGGGAGGTCGCGCCGTGGATGACGGATGTCTTTGCAGAAAAGGAAAGGACGTTATTCCGAGGGATTGCTTGATGGTGAGAAAGATGTCAAAAAAAAAAAAGTCGAGAGAAAAAGGGAGTGAAGTAGATTCACAGGAAAGATGACAGATTAGCTCTCGTGGTGGTAGACCATCAACCAAACTGGGGAGAATAATCGTCCCAGGAAGCGCCACGTTGGACATGGAAAGTCAGGGAGAAAAAAAAGCACAGGAAAAACTAAGTCATCATCTAGTAGATCAGCCAAATTGCACCTCTTCGAACCGAGAAACAAGCGCCATATAGAAAGGGAAAAAGGCTAGAAAAAAGAAAGGGAAAAAAACACGAGCAAGAGCGTTAATGGCGGTACGCGGGTAGGCACAACATGACAAACGCGGAAAAAGAGAGTTGGCGGAGCGCGAGAATCCACACAGAAGTGACCAAGAGAAGTAGGAAGTGTAGCTGATGGTCAAAACAAAATTGACGGGAAAAAATCACTATCCCGGTTGACATGAAGGGCTTCCCATCCAGGTAAAAAAGGAGTCCCCATGGTGTCTGTCTGGGCAAACATCAAAAACGAAGGCGGAAAATTCTGGGAAAGCCCTCCACGCAAACTTTGTTGTACGTGTTTTTGGGCCGCAACGACTTATGCACGATCCAAAGGGCAAAAACGTCTCCCCGGGGGGAAAAAAGGGCCAGGGGGGAAAAGGGCTAAGGTCCCATACCTCGCAAAACATCCAGGTAACTACCCACCCTAACGCACCTGAGAAGGGAAAAAAAAGGGATCGAGCCGATTTGACTGAAAAGAAGAAACAGCTAGAAGAAAAGAAAAGTTGTCTGACAAGGGCATTTCCATGTCAGGACCTTGCATTGGAAGTTTGTATAAGGTGGGTGCCAATAACTGGGGGGGGTAGCATCAAAATACTCCTATGGGGTTCAAAGGAATCAGGTAAAAGTTCAGTTAAACGCAGAAAAAACACGGCCGAGCATCCAGGTCGGAAGGAAGGGAAAGAAGACAAATGAAAATTGAACCATCGAAAAGTCATTCCAGATGAGGTACTGTTCCGACCAGGGGCGATCAGGATAGGAGACAGAGCCGGCGGTGCAAACAGCGCAGAAAAAAGGTGAGTCCGCAGGACAGAACTGAACCCTCTAAATAGCAGAAAAGACACGAAAAAGCAGAAAACTCCGGGCGAGCCAAAAAAGGAAAATCAAAAAACGCAGGATTGGGAATATGTGGTACCCGAAGGACAACAAACAAAGCCCAGACAAAGAGGACCATATGGAGAAAAAAAGTCAGCGCTCATCGCGGAAAACACTGCAGGAAGAAAAAAAGTTGAAGGTTTTCCCTGGAAAGCACGAAACGAGCACGGGTACGCAATCCTTGAGCGGCAGCCCCAGGCAAGGAAACACAAAGAAAGTCCTGGGATAAAGGGGTAAAAGGTACTCTTTAAAAAAGTCCCCCGAAGAAAGAACAAAAAGTGAAAGGGGTAGGGGTCCCCCATGTGTGGTGAAAGGCAGAACAGCGGACATTTGAAAAGGTCAAACGAGTGCCGGAAGAATAAGGGGGGGAGGAATAAGATCACACCCAAAGCCCTCATTACAAGGCAAAAGAAGAAAATGACCTCCGAGATAGATTGAGAAGCTTTCCAAATAAAAAGAAAAGAAAGGAGCCCTTTCAAGCCAGCTGAAGTCAGAAAGTCAAAGTTACTCCAACGATCACAGGGAAAAGTATAGAACAAAACCATTCCCACCATGGGGGGGCTATTTAACCATTAACAAGCCTGCCCCGGAAGAAGTCCAGGGAAGGGGGCCCTTGGAGAGAAACTTCAAGAGGAAGAAGGGTCAAATCAGTGGCAAAGACAGGGGCTGGGCAGCAGAAAAAGTGACAGCGGGCTGGGGGTTCACGGGGGGAAAAGGAGTCCTCCCGTACCTAGAGTTGAAGAAAAAACCAATCATGGGGAAAAAACGGAACGAGTCCAAAAGGTAGCGAAAAAGGGCCGCCGACTTTTTCCAGGGATGGTAAATCAGAAAGAACGCCATGGGGAAACCGGTGGGGAGAACTAGGGAAGAGAAAAATTCAACGAATCGCGGGGGAAATGTAGGTTAGGGAAAAAAGAAAGTGGCGCCGGACATAAGGCCGCTTGTCCGGGTTAAGAACTTTAAACAAGGGGAAAGGGAGGAAGGAGTGGTGGGGAAAAACCCCTTGTGGACCAAATCTAAGGCAAAAAACAAGAAATAAGTCCAGAAGGGCATCAGAAATAGCCATGCGTCCAGAATGTTTGCGAAGGGGGGCGGGACGAATCAGAAAAAAGTTGTTTCAGAGACCAACCCCCGCGTATCAAACTAGGAAGCGGAATGCAAGGACAGAAACATGGGTCCCAAAAAGATCGGCAAAATAGTGAGAAATGGAAAAAAGCATCCTAAAAGGACCAGGAGAATAAGCACGAGCAAGGTGCAGGCGAACCGGAAAAAATTCCCTGCCGTGCGGGGGCCACTCCAACTAAAAAAAAACTGCAAGGGGAAAGGAAAGGGGGCCTTTTCAACCAGAAGTCAAGGAGTAACATGATCGTGCTTGGCGCCAACGTTCACGGGCGGCAGAAAGAAGGGAGAAAATGATGGGAAGAAGGAAGCAACACACATCAGCAGTACCGGGAGGCGCCTAAAAACAGCAAACGAATCATCAAATGGAATACTAACCATAACGACGTTCTCAAAGACAGAAGAGAAAAAATGGGAGAGAAGGGGTTAGGGCCAAACACATTGCTGAAAACGTCCCCACGCAACTCCGAGAGGAAAAGGCCGTAGAATCGACTGATCAAACA
>Ga0179591_1248918_pt1 | contig 28137 bp, 40 predicted proteins | sample CZOMad2_1_08_16f_FD_182891 | JGI IMG/M metagenome (GOLD analysis project Ga0179591, IMG submission 182891) | Vadose zone soil fungal communities from Angelo Coast Range Reserve, California, USA - CZOMad2_1_08_16fungal (PacBio error correction) | ecosystem: Environmental > Terrestrial > Soil >...
TAAAACGACCAGGTTTAAGTGAAACGTGGGGTGTTGTTGTGGTAATATGGTCATGGGCTCGAAAAAGGGGGGTACGGGAATCCATCGCTGCATGGCCGCGGATTGAAAAACCGAGGGGAGCAGGGACGTACGGCAGGAGGGGGAAATTGGTTGACGACCTAAATACAATCGGAAAGGCAAGAAATACTTGGGAAAAGACTCAGGTGCAGAGCGGGGGGGGCCGGAAACAGATGGTTCTGATCAATTCCGACGAAAAGATGTGAGCAGGCCCTGAACAAATGAAAGGTTGGTACAGAAAGTGCAATCGAGGAAAGGTTTGCATGTCAGCTCCTGCATATTAAAAGGCCCAACAGCCGCCATAGGTGAAGGTTTCAAACGACCGGGGGGGAAAGTGGGAAACCTAGATCAAGAATTGAAATAACAGGGGAAGGGGTTGGAAAAATCCCTTGTTCATTGGCGGAACAATCGGGGTGGGACAGGGGGGTCAAAAACGTTTCAGGGCAAGGGGGGCGTACTGTCGTATCTTTATGTGAGGAGTGAGAAAAAAGCTGAGTAGGGTAAAACACGGGACGGTGCAACACCTGGCCAGGTCGAGGACCGGGAAGATGGAGGAGTGGGAAAGCATGGTGTGCGCCAAATTTTCGGGGCAGATAGGAAGAAAAAAAACATCCAGGAAAAGGCATGACCACCAGGCCCATCAATCGGGTTCAATTAAAAAGCGAAAAGGGGGGGGGGAATCAAAGGTGGTTGCAAATAACAGGAAACGATGGGCACAGAAGGAGGCACTTTGGGTGTGAGAGCTCAAGAAAGTACGACAGGTCATGTAGGACATCAGCGAACTTGGTTGAAGGGGCAACAATGCCAAAGGTGGTAAGAGGGGATCACGGTTCATAACCAACGCAACAGCAACACCGCTGCAACCCACGCACCCCAAACAGAAAAAAAAAAAAAAAGACCGCAAAGAAAGATGAAGCCAACCATCCGACGCTAAAAAAGCCAACAATACAGAGGGGGGACACTGCAAATCCTCAGGCGCAATCATCGGGAAACGAAACAAGGGGGAAGTTGGGGGACCACAAACTTTATGACAGCTTTCCACTAGAAACACAAACGCTGAGAGAAACATCGACATTGCAACGGGTTTCAAGACCCTTACCCCCAATCAAACATTTTTTGGGGGTGGGACGGGTGTCCCGGAACAATTACCGCCATGACCGTGCACCTAAAGGGGAAGGATAGGTAATGAACAGGGGACGCAAAACCATCAGCCACGAAGGAAGAGGGGGTACCGGGTTTGGGAGACCCGTACCCGATTCATCGCCCAAGGAACAGAGGCTCAAAAATTGGATGGGGGGAATCAGCAAAGTCCAACGCGAAAAAAAAAGTGGGGGAAAGTCGTCACTAAATCAATCTCCCGAAAGATACAAGAAAGGAAAAAAAAAGGGGAAACGGGCAGGGTAATTGCGGAACAACTGCAAAATCAGAAAAAAAGAAGCCCTCAGCCAAAGCAGGGAAACCTCAAGGGGGAATAGGGGGAAAGGAGAAAGATCTTTAAAAAACTTCGGGCCGATGCAACAAAGGATCCGTGAAAAAAAACAAGGCCAACCACAGAACCGAAGGGCGGCCAAAAATCCATAATAAAAATCAGCACGCGCGAACAGGATGGAATGACGCCACCGAAATGGGTCAGGAGGACGGGGTGCCGTAAAAAGTGAACGAGCGGCTTGGCAAATTAAATCCTCCGCCAAAAAAAGGGGAGGGGGGAAAGATGCAAAATCCTGCCAAAGCCGAAGGCACAAAGATCCAGGGAAAGAAGGAACATTCTTTGGTTTTTACAAAGGAAGGGACATCCCGGGGCATGTATTAATGGAGAAGGGTGGAGGGGGGGGCCAGAAGACCTTGCGAATCGGCAGCCTAATGATTTGGAAAAAAAAGAGATTAAACGAAGGGGAAATCCGGAAGGTGGGCCTTTTCCGTCAAAGATTGTGGGTTAGCGTAGCATCGAGAAAGTGTTCGCATGACAAGGTGCCCCCGCCCGATGAGAGGGAGGGGGGGAGATAAAGGAGTGTGACGACGGGGGGGGGGCGCAGTTTTGAGCGCAGAAAAGAAAGAAAAAAGGGGGATGCTGCGGTACAGTGGGGGAGGGATCGAGAGAATTGCGGAAAACGTACCCGGAAAAAGACGACGCGGGCGGGACAGGGGAAGTGGAGAAAAGTAATACGAGAACAGTATGTACTTGAAGGAAGACGGGACAGTTGAGGCCCAAACGGAAAGCCATGACGAATAAAGATGGGGGAAAAGGAAAAAAAGACTTGAACGAGAGGGAGTGGTACGTAAGAATGGGCCACTGGGCGGGGTCTAAATTAATAGGAATCAATTTGGTGGCAACGTAAATTCCCAGAGGGGTTATGAGGGGGGGGGGGGACGCAAAAAAGAGTGGCGATTCTGTCCCGTACTGTCATGGTTTTGTTGCAAACGGCGGGGGATGTGGGAAAAAAGGCAGGTTCCAGAAACCTAAAAGAAGTAAAAAAGGGGGAAAAGTCCATTTGGGGGGGGGGGGGAAAACAAGCCAAAAAAAAAAGGGTTTCATCGTCGCCAAAAAGGGTGGTAAAAGGGGAGGGGAAGAATCACACTGATGCGACGGGAAAAAAAAAAGGTCGGGACAAAAGAAATCCAAAAAAAGTGCTCGAAGGTGAAACAAGGCATGGGGGAAAAGAGGGAAAAGCCGCCGATTGGATGGGTATGGGAAAGATGAACGAACTGGGGACAAAAACGAAAAAAGGGAGAAAAATCCGAAAAGAGACCTCTTCCAGCACGAAACTGGCAGGGGGGGGGGACCGAAATTTGCGACGATTACTTCCGAATTCAAAGCCGTACAATACACGCCGCCGAAAGTCACCGGGCGCTGCGAAAAGGCCAAGGACTGGGGGGAAAAAAACAGACCAAAGTGGGGTCTAAAGATAGGGATAGGGGAGAAAGGAAAGGGCCGGGTAAATCCCCTACGAAACGGCATTGAAGGGGAATGGGGAAAGAAGTAAAAGGAAAAACGATCGCCGCGCTGGGGGGGGGAAAAAAAGGGAGGCAGAAAGGGACGTTCAGCATAAGGCAACAAACCCGGCTGCAAGGAAAATATGATCCACACGAAAACCTCATCAAGACAAGTTCACAAAAAAGGGGGAAACCGACGTCGGCAGGGGGAGGGCGTACGAAAAAAAATTTATTGAGCGGGAAAACTCGGTCAAAACTAGGCTATCACAAGGACCCATGAGAATGAACGTCGCGGAAAAGAAAACGGAAAGGATCAAAACAGGGGGGGGTTCAAAAGGGAGTGTAGGGGAAAGCTAAAGGCGGGACCAAGGAATAAAAAAAAAAGGCAAGAGGACGAACTCCAAGGGCCACGGGGAAGGAGGTAAATTCCCCTCGGGTTTATCAGCGGACAAAGGCTTCCATTGGGGGAAAGGTTAACGATGCCAAAGAAAAAAAAAAAAAGCACAGTTGCCTTCAAAAGGGGGGGGAAAATTCGGGATGGGGTGACTAAAGGCCGCGAAAGAAAAGGGAAAGGATTTCTCATGAAAAGGGTGACGGAAAAGCGAAAACCGAGGGAGAGTCCAGAAGGCAAAAGGGGAAGACTTCACAAGGCGATGGGGGAAAAAAAAAAAAAACACTCCAAGACGGTGGCAACAGCCCCCATGTTACGGGATACCGCCTTTTGGGTGTAAAAAAAAAACATCACGAAACCCGATTTGAGTATTCAATGAAACGTATTCCAAAAGGAAAGGACAAAAAAAAAAAAACACTCCAAAAAAGGGAACCGGGGGCTTGCGATGGATAAAAATCGGCGAGGCGCTAAAAAAACCACTGGGAGATGAAAAAAATGTGCCACCAAAAGAGGCGAGGTCGCAAACAAACGAAAGGAAAAAGACGTTAACCAGAAAATGGTTATGAAAATGGAGACCCAAAATGGGGAAAGGGAACAGGTTGAATGGATAATGGACCTCGGAGACGCTAGCGCTAGACCAGGGAGAGCAAGAGATGGGAAAAACAAGCGGCGAGCCCCTTTTCGAGGAAAAACCGCAGGGGCCACCCAACCCTCACGCAAAAACGCAGGGCGGGGGTTATATAGTTACCTAACTTTAAAGGCCCTCGCGGCGCGAACAGAGGACGGGGAAAGGGGGGAGATAAGCAACGTGGGGGGGAAAAACGACGACCCACGGCCGAATGTGTGCGCGGGGATTTCGGAAAGGAGGCCAAGTGTGGGGATCACGCCGGGAACCGACGAATCTACGGAAAGGCGTGAAGAAAGTGGGGAAAAGTCACAAAAGGGGAAGGAGTGCGGTGAAACAGTTCCTTGGGCAAACGAATTAGGGGGAAAGCGGAAGACACCCCACCCAGGGGCAAGCGGGCTAGTCAATGGAGAAAGAAGACGTGAGAAAAACAGCAAAAACTGCGATGGGCCCCTCACTACACCCCCCAAAACGCAAACCAACTGACATGGGGAGATTATTGGGAAAAAGAGTAAACTACATCCCACCAAAAGTCACCACCCGCAGGGGGCCTATTAAATAAGGAAAAAAGGTCTTCGCGGGAAAGGGGTGGGGGGAGGATGGGGGGAGTTCCAGGTTGGTACAGAGAAGGAATGACTAAGTCAAAAGGCGGCGGCCATCTCACGGCCTGGCGGCAAAGCATCCCTCAAAGAGGACCGTGGCACAAAATATTCGGGCGTGGGGGGACGGAACGGGGAGGAAACAAAAGTCTGAACGGAGGGAATCAAAGGGCATCGGGGCGTCCAACGCAGATCGAAAGAAGAAGGAACCGCCTCTTCTTTAGAGCTAAGAAAGAAGGTCACGGAAAGACGGGAAAAAAACCACGAAACCCCGCATTGGCAAAACCAACCAACTCGTTTAAACAAAAGACCACTTTTTTGCAAAAATCTGGGGACCGCGGAAAGAGGGGGTGCGTGAGATGGGGAAAAACGAAGAAACAGGGTAAAGAACGGGACGCAGGGGGGGAGAGAACGATGGGTGCACCTCGGGGGAAGCCCAGGGACCATTACTTACCGTCACCAGCAAAATAATTGCACTCCTGGGAAAAAAAAAAAGAACGTCCACAACGGACAAGGAAAAAAAAACTGAGAATGTCACATAGTAACGAAGAAAAAGAAAAAGAAAGGCGAAGAAGCATTGGGAAAAACTGTTCCTCCTGGGGTTGGAACACCCCAGGGAAACCCCGCAAAAAACATAACACACTCCAGAACACGGTCCAGTAACGGGGGAAGGGAGAAAAAATGAAACAAATGGAGAAGGGAAGGCGAAACCAAAGGGCTGGCACAGAGAGGGGGTTGTTACCCTGGGGGCCCGGAAGTCTTAGGGTGCCGCGAGGGACTAAAATAAACAAAAAGGGGGAAATTGGGAAATGCGAAAAGGATTTCCACTCAAGCGGGGGTGGCGGTCAACAAAGGGGACATCAATTAAAAGGGATCATCTCTTTTTAGGAAAAAGTTCCCGACGGAGAAAAAAAACAAGAAAAACGAAATTCGTGGGGTTTGGGATAAGGGACCAAAAAAAAGGAAAGTCAATAAGGAGACGCCCGCAGGAAAAGGCGGGGGATTCTCTGGGGAAAGGTAGATCAAGGGCTCCCCCCTATGTAAGCCAGGCCGATTAAAGTGGGAGAACAAATAATTTCTCAAATGAACGGTGGGGCAGTGGGGTTTGTGCAGAAGAAAAGGGCCCACCAAGCAAAAGGGAAAAATCTGAATTTCCACTAGGGAAGAGGTGGGGAGACCTGGGGGGAGAAAAAGACCACTAAAAAAATACAAAAAAAAAGGAGGAAGTTAAAAGAGAGATCATAAAGGGGGGCCCAAAGGAATAGGGGAAAAAAATAAATGAACGACCGTTTTTGGGGTTTGAAAAAGCGGGAACATCAAAAAGGAAAAAAAAGTGGTGGGCATGGGCGCAGAAAATAAAACGGACGTAATTTCTCCTGGAAGGTAAAAGCGGCACAGGAAGGACCAAAAAGGATTTAGAATTCGCGGGCATAAACAATCGAATGCGGCGCAGAAAAAAGGGAGAAAAGTGCCTCTGAGAAAAACGAATTATTCTGGTGTGGGGGCACGAGTACGGGGGGGGAAGAAACGGAAACGCGAATGATCAAAAGAGAAAAAAAGAATTTTTTACAGAACACCAAAGTCGTAACGAGGAGAAGGCGGGGAAGGGGGGGGCAAAAATCATGCTTCAAAGGACGCAGGGGCTTGGAAAAGAGGGGGGTGTGGTGGGGGGGGGGGGAAAACCAAGAATTGAAAACGGGAAAACCGGGGAATAAAAAAAAAAAAGACCAGGGTTCGTGCCAACGCCTGGTCAGCCAGAAAAGAGGGGAAGGGTAGTGATCGAAAACAGGAGGGGACAAACGGAAAGGGTTGAGTACGGGGTGTGGAAGGGGAAAAGGCTCCAGGGGGGTCATGAGTTTCTTCGATTTGCGGGGAGGGTCGGTAGGTCTTTAATAGAAAAATAGAGAAAGGCTAGGGGGAAAGAAAAAGTCGCGAAATCAAAATATTGATGGGGGACCTTGAAGGGGACCAGATTCTTGGGACAAGGTAGCCAATCGACGGGGGAAAAATGAAGGCCCGTGCATGGGGTTGCTGTTTTCCAATAATACGCACAGAACGATCAAAAACGGCAGGAGGGGAAAACTAGTTGTGTGAAGCAAAGTCTCAAGCCTGGAAAAGTAGGGTTTTGTGGGTTTGGGAAAGGCGGAAATGTAAAACTCGCAGGTTCAGAAGGTAGGGAGGAAGCGACTTAATGGAGTGGTCAACCAAGCTAAAAGGCAAAAAAAATCAACTCGGACTGTAGAGGCTAGCAGATGAACTCAGGGATCAGGGCAGGTCTTCACAGTGGTGGAAGCAGGGACCAGGACGCCAGAAAGTAAAGGGAACTGTGGAACAGGAGGGGCGAAGGGATTGGGATTGGGACGTGGGGGTTAACCGACGACACCATTCAGCGAAAGAAAAAACCTTTTGTCAAACGAAAAAAAACTAATTTTCGCAAACCATTGGCATGAAAAAATCAGCCATAAAACCAGGACGGTCTCCTTCAAAAAAGAGAAGGGCACAACAAGGACTGAACGCGGGGGAGGGAGAATATCAATGGGGGGTAAGAGTCCAGCGGGCGGGGGAGAAAAAACAGGAAGAAAATCAGAGGAAAGGGAGGTAGGGTCAGGCATGGGACCACAGGGGAGAGCAAAATCGCACGAAGGGGATGGGGGAAACGAAGCCCGAAGGGTAAGTAAAGAAAGGGAAGCGCAAACGAAGGGGGTGAGCGAAAACTGCAAAACCCACCCTGGAGGGTGAAGGAGACGACCGTACCGGAGCGTCCGAGCACGTGATCCCCAAAAAACCTCTAGGACGCTGACTGCCGTTCCAGCATCCCAACATTGGGAAGCAGGGAAGGGAGTCTAGGGGATACCTGCCAAAGCAGGAGGGAAAAAAAAAAAATTCTCATGAAAAATAACTAATACAGGAAGGGGCGGGAATTGTCCGGGCCGGAAAAGGAAAAAACCAAGGACCGGCTGCCTTGGTGGGAGCGATAGGGATAATTGGGCAAAAAAAAAAAAACGTCTCGCACTCTTGTGTTTTTGAAAACATATAGCGAAAGAAGGGATCTTGACTCGCCAAGGCCGCCAAGGAGGTCCATACAAGCAATAACACAAAGAGAGGGAACCAGGGACGTGGGGGGGATTCTAAAGGGGGGAATCCGTGGCGGTGACAAACGGTCTTCCTGTGTGGGTAGTTCGGGCGAACCTCCGAGGGGCCCCGGGTGTGGTACTTGGGTCACAAGTTGAAATCTATCTGAATTTGGGGTGACGGGGCTCATGAAATCTAAGAAAGGAAGATTCAACCGTCCATTTGTTTTGGAAAAAAAAGACTCAGGGGGGGGTGTATCAGGGGCATATTGGAGGTGTCAATGACAAGAAATGGTCAGTGGGCGTGAAGGTTTAAAAAAGGGGGGACTTATAAAAACGCCCGGGGGGGGGGGCGTGGGGGGGAATACTTTGGGGAAGGGAGGGGGGGAATGAGCCAAAAAGCGAAGAAAGCCGGCCAATGAAAATCGTCCTGCAGACACCCGACTGGGTGGTGGGGACACGTCCAAATAAGGAACAATTCAAATATCCCATTGAGAAAGTCTGGAAAAAGTCATTAAAAGGAAACCCAAGGGGGGGGCAGGGCGAGGGGTCAAAACTCACCAGGACCCGTGAAAAAAGAAATTTGAAAACGAGCCTGCCCAAAACCCCACGGGCTTTTGGTTTGTTAATAAGGGGGAGGAAAAATCAAACATCACAGTGGAAAAGGATGGGGTTCGACGGGGGGAATGTACACGAGGGGGGGGTGGGGACTTGGGTCCATCTTACAAAAACCCCGAAACCGAAGGGGGGAAAAATCCTAGGTGTTGCAAGGTTGGGAAAAATGTAAAGGGGTCCAACTGTTGGCCTACCCCGTCACAGAGGGATGAACGGCCCCGGGGGGGGCATTAAAAACGGGGTTTTTGTTTGGGGAAAACGAGAAATCTCGACCCAAGGTAAAAAAGTTCAGAAATGAGTCAAATGCCAGATTGGGGGGGGGGAATGCAAGCCAAGAGGGGAACATAAAGGAAAATTTCAACAGAATGGAAATTGGAGGGGCCCAGAAAAGAAGTCCGGAAAGCCCTTTAGGGACAAAAAAATCAACGAATGTTTTGTGTGTGAAGGGGGGAAAAGGGAAACAATGGGGAAAACCAAACGGGTTTAAGAATGTTGCCGATCCAAGACCCCTCAACCACTAATTTTGGAGGTAAAAGGCCCCGTTTTCCACAAACCAGGGGGGGAAGAAAACAGGGTTGTTGCGGGCCCCGTCAAAGCACTCGCGATGTGGTTGTTTGTAACCACAAGGGGGGTAAGTTAGGTCAAGGAAGGAAAGCCCCACTTCCAAATAAATTCAAGGAGGGGGGAATGGTTCAACAAAGTTCAAGGCCCGGGTTTTTGGTTTGGAGGAAAAAAGAGAGAAAACAAAAAATGGGACAGAGGGAAAAAAAATGCCCCACAATTGTTGGGGAACAGGAGTCCTTTGTTGTGGGGGGAATGGCGGGGCAGGGGGGAACAAATGGGGCCACGGAACCTGCGGGGGCCTGCCCAGTCACCTTCTTTAAGAAGGGGGGGGGAGGAACTGGTTGTGTGGGGGGGGGGAATAACGGGAAGAAGTATCGTATTCCCGAAACCCAAGGTTTCTTTCAAAAAAAAAGAAACAGGAACAGAATGGAAAAAAAGGGAAAAATAGGCAATGGGGGGCACGGAAAAGAATTGGGGTTAGTTTGCATCGCACAGTTGGCGGGTGCATGGAATGGGCCCCCGGGGGGGGGGGGATAAAAGAAAAAAAAAAAGGGACGGACTCTTCCAAACGTGAAACCCTCTAACGAGGTGTAAAACTTGGTGCAGAAAGGGGGGGGGAAAAAAAAGGTTTTGGGTAACAACCAAAGGTGGGTGGAAAAGAAGGAAATGGGCATTAAAAAAGAAGGTAGGAAGCTTGGCACGTTTGGGGTCTCCAACTCAGGACAAACCAAAGGGTTGGGGGCGAGTTTAAAGACCATCGGGGATGGGTAGCCCACCCCAAAGGGGAAACCAAATTTGTGGGCAAGGGGTGGAAAATCTTCTTTGTTCCTGGCTTCTGGGTGGGTTTACGAAGGCTCCACTCCCCCAATGGAAAAAACCCAAAAACCCAAAACCAGCAGCCAACAAAGAAAAAAAAAAAAAACTCAAAAAAACAAGAAAAGAAAGAAATCCGGGACCGGAAGAAAAAAGCTAGGGGGACAAAGCAGACCCATCCCTATTTGGTCCCCCAGGGGACATCCTCATTCCAGACATCATACGATCATAAACATTGGAGAACCAATCAAAGCCACTTGCTAGGTCAACGTGGAAATGGGTCCCCCCCACCAATAGATCAACAGAAAAGCCAACATTTGTTCTAAAAGGGAAGGGGAACAAAAAAATGGGACTCAAGGGGGACCGGGAAAAAATGGGACGAATGTGTGGTTTGGAAAATACAAACCCCTTTTCCCCCAATTTTGAGGGGGTGAACGACAGGGAAGGCAAAAGGGCCACATCAAAAAAAACGAGTGAATCACGTAACAAAGCAACCCCAGCAAGGCCTGTCGGATGACGTCCCCATCGTTTTAAAAGGGGTGACCTCCTGGGTGACCAGAAAAGAGAAATGTAAAAAAGGAAAAAACAGACAAAAAACCAAGCGGACTGAACCCCAAAAACAAACAACCTTTTGATCTTGCATCAGTCGAAAAAAAAAACAACTCCCGCTAAAAAAACCCCCAAAGTTTTTTCGTCCGTGGAGGCCTCACGCCCGAAAAACATCCAAGGGGAAGGGGACAAAACAAAACGCCCAAGTTGTGATTGGCGAACGGCCACTGCAAGCCGCTGGAGCACTCCCCAATAAACACAAACAGAGGACCTGGCAATCCCCAAGGGGGCAATAAAAAGAAAAGGGGGGAGCTCAAGAAAGACGGGGAAGACCCCCAAATACAAGAGCAGCCCCCACCAAGATTTGCAAGAAGGAAGCGAACACGGGGGGGGACCCCCCACAGGGAAAACACACCCTCGCTCTGTCGGTTAAAAAGAATTAAAGAAATCAGGAAAGTCGGGAGCGCCCCGGGAGGGTGAAGACTGAAAAACGCACACCCGAAACCCCCCGGTGCCTGGTGTGGTTTTTTTTTCAAAAAAAGACAACAGGAAGGGGGAAGTCACAAACATAAATTCGAGGGGGGGACCATTGGACACGGTCAGGGGGAAAAGGGACCTGGGCCAGAGGTGGATCTCCTCATCAAACACAAACAACTTTGGTTTGGGGGGGTTTGTGTGGGTGTCTTATTTCCGAAAAGACTGAAAAAGAGAAGAAGCTTAAGGGAAAAGAGAACGACAAAGAAAGAAGGACAGGACCGGGTGTGGGGAACCTTTTTGGCAAAGGAAAAGGACATTCCTTGTGCAAAGCCGCAGAGGAAAGTGAATGGTTTTTTGTTAAGGGGGGGAGAAAAGAAGCTGGAGGGGGGGGGGGGGGGGTCAAAATCTATGGCAAGGTGATAGAAAAGTGCACAGATGATTTGGGAATAGAGGGAATTCAAAACTTACGAAGTAAATCCCCTTAAAGGGGGGGGGTCCAAAGAAATTGAAAAAAGGAAGGTGTTGTTGAGGGAGGGAAGGCGAACTTATGCGGGGGCGCCCCAAGGGACAAGTTTCCCAACCGGCCAAAGGCCAAATAACGGGGGAAGTTAAACTTTCTCTGGCAATGAGGGGGGGCTAAACAAAAACGTGGGGGGTGTTTTTCCCGGGGGGGAGGGGGGTGGAAGCCAGAAAGAGAATTGGGGGGCGGTGCCGTGGGTGAGGTTTGAGTATGAAATGAAGCTGAGCCGCAAACGGGAAACGGGGGGGAGTACTAAGAGGGGGGGAAAAGAGGGAAGGGAAAATACAATACGGGGAGAAAAGGAGGTCAAAAAGGGGAATCGACGGAAAACCTGCAGGGGGGGATGGAAAAAAGTCCTCAAAGGAGAATGATTAAGTGAAGACTTGGTGTGGAAGTAAGAGGAAAAAAAAGCATGAAGACTAGGGTGGGGGGGGGGACCAATACGAAAGCCGTGAAGGGGTCAGTAGAGACTTTAAGCAAAATTGGAAAGGGGAAAAAATTCCCGGGGGAGGGGAATCCATGCGGATAGAGGGGGCCCGGGGAGTTTTGACGACAGGTTTTAGTTTTTGGGGTATTTGGTTTTGAGGGGGGAAAGGGGGGGGGGGGTTGACAGAGCGGGCGGAAAACGGGGTAGTAACAGGGGATCAAAACGCGGACAATTTGGCACAAGTGGGGTGCGACAAAATCACAGGGAAGTGTTCATCGTTCGGAAACAAAACCTTTGAAATTCGCAGGAACCACACCTCCTAATCAATCGGTGTGGGGGGAAGGAATCTAAAAAAAAGGGGGGGATTACCAAACTGTCGGGGAAAAATATTGACAGACATTGGTGGGTAAAAAAAAAAAAATGAGGGTCCGAAGGGGGGAACCAAGCCCCCAAGGTCAATTTTGATTTTTTTTAACCGAAACATCAAAGGGGGACAGAATTCCCACTAAAAATGGGGATCCCCAGCAAAAGAGGGATGGAAGGGGAAAAAAGGCAGGTCCCAATCTTTCCATGCTCCCGGAAAAAGTGGAAAACCAAGGGGGGGGGGGGGGCCCAAATTGTTGAAAAGGAGGAAAAGAAATCGCGAAGGGTAAAATCACATCAAACGCCAACTTGACCGGTACGGTCAACAAGCCCGAAAAAGACGGAAAACGTGCCCAACAAGGGGGGGGGTTTACCCCCGACCTGCAAAGCAAAGGCCCCCCAATGACTTGTGGAAAAAAAACCAACCGGGGCGGAGTGGAAACTAGGTAAAGCTTGTGTCTCCCAAGACCCTTGAAGGAAAATAGAAAAGGATGGGACGGTGATGAAATTTGTAAAGCCGAAAAAAATGAAAAAAATAAGAGCCCCGACACTCTTGACGTCAATGACCCGAAAGGAATTGGAGACAGTCTAAACGGCCCAAAACCAATAAAAAGGCGGGAAACAGATTTGGCCAGGAACACCTTTTTCCCAGGGGAAACAAAAGGAAAAACGGGAGGGATGGGAGGGGAACGGGGGACGGGGCAAATTGTCCAGCCCCTAAGTGTCCCTAACCTGATGGCGACCGCCGCCACCAGTTTCGAAAAAAAAGAGTGGGACCCATTCTAAGGGATCAGGGTGAAATCAGAGAAAAGACTGAGGGAAAAAAAGTTTTTGGTGGTAAGGGAAAACGGAGTACCCAACGGGGAAAAGGCGGAGGGGTCCTTACAGGTCAAAGTAAATAAAACTGACAAAAACACTCGAAATCAGGGCCCGGGGTCGGGAAACTCTTTAGGGGAAGTGCCCCGCTTTACGTCGAAGCGAACACCCCTCCCTTGAAAAGGTGGGTGTGGGCCACGTCAAAAAAAAAAGGAGTCCAAAGAAAAAAAAAAGCAAGGGAGGGCGGCAAAAGCGTTGTTTTTGAAACGTGAAAAGAGGACCAATTAGGGGGGGTCCGCCCGCACAAAACACTAAAAAAAATGTGAACATACGGGTTTCAAAAGCCTCACAAAGGAGGTGGGGGTGGGAATCTGGTCTTCACCCCAAGGAATGGCAAAGCCAGGGGGAACGGAAATTGGAATGAAAAGGATCGGGGGGTTCGAATGTAAAAACGCCTCCAATGAACCACGGCCCGTAAAAAAACAGCGAATTAGGTGTCCTTTTACAACAACCTCCTGCAAAGGGGGAAGGCCCAACAGAAAAGACCAAACAAACATTGGGTTGGGATGCAAGGGGGAAAAAAAAACCTAGGCCACAAACGGCCTTCAAAAAAACAACGAGCGGGGGGGGGGGGAAAAGGGAAGGGAAAGGGGGAATGCGAGTCGTCCAAAATATGATCGCGGTACAAAAGGCCGAATGACACTTTTCCCCCCAAGAGGAGAAAAAAAACGCAATGAAACAAAGTGAGGGGAAATCAGGAAAGAAAAAAACCCTAGGTTGGGGGGAAACAAGGGGGGTTTCCCCCTTGGTTTTGTTGGGGGGTGCTCACCTTGCCCAGAAAAGGGGGGGGGGGGGGAACAAGGAAGAAGAAGGGGGGGATGGATCGCCATAGGATAAACTGGTGGAGCGGCAACCTCAACGGAAAATTTGCCCCTGGCAGCCATCAGGACCCCCGGGGGGGGTTTGAAAAAAAACCACTGAGAAGAAAACCCTTTATTTCATCGCCAAACCACAGACGAAGGGACCTGAGGAAGGCTGGTGTGGTTTTTTATAAATATGGGGGCCCTGAAACTTGTTTTTGAAACTCCAACTCCGGAAAAGGGAGGGAGTAATGCATCGTATCGTCTTGGGGACGGAAAAGAAATTACAGAAAAGGAGGGGGTCAAGGGACGACCTCCCTGGCAGAAAAAGGTGGAGGCTGGGGAGTCAGAGGAGGATAAGGTGGGGGGACCTGGGGGGAGACGAAAAAACAAAAAAAAAAAACAGAAGGGAGTCCCCTAACCGTCCTTTCAGTGGAAAGAATGTTGGGACCAAGTCTGCCTTTGAGGGGAGGTCTTTCCTTTGGCAGTGCCAACAAGGGGGTGGTTTGGGGTCCTTTGGGCAAAGGAAAAAAAAAAAAAAAAAGGGCTGCTTTCGGGCAAAAAAAAAAAAACCCCGAGGCGAAGATTGGTTGCCCCGAAATTGTGAAAAAGCCCGTAAAGAATTTGGTTTTTTCCTCAAGCACCATAACCTGGGGTCGAATTCCTAGCGAGGGAAAAAAAACAGCCTACGGGGGGGCCCGGTTGATCAAACTTGGGGGGGGAAAAACTACCCTCAAAAAGGAGTAAGACCCGGAAAGGGAACAAATGGAAGAGAAGAGACAGTTCTCTAGGGCAAAAACTGAAAAAAGGGTGGGACTGGGTCTTCCAAAAGGGGTCCCGACACCGACCAAGTCAAGAATTTCCCCCTTTCGGGGGGGGAAAAAAAAAGGCCCCCCCCCTACCAGGGCGCGGCAAAAACGCAAAGCCATCCAAATACGCAATCCAGGTGTCAAAAAGATATCAAGAAGGGGGGGGGGGGGGGAAAAATCAACAGGAGTTGGCAAACGTGGCTATGTTGGCAACCCGGAGATAACCAAGGGATTCTAACGCGGAACAAAGTGGACCGACGATGACGGACCTAAAAGTCCCACGTTCCGCGGGAGGGGTGACAAACCGTAATGGGGGGGAGAAAAATCTTCCCCAAGAGAAGAAAAAACTAAATTCTGCTGGAACCAAACCAGGTCTAGTTTAACAGAAGTCCAAAACAACGAGGGGTCAAGAGAAACAGTGGGTTTGGGGGGGAAAAAATGGATGGGCAGAGGCAACCCTGATCCCTTGGGGGGTAAAACGTCAGATTGGCTAACATCAAAAAGTGGGTCAAATCAAGAAAAAGTGGGGGATTCGCCTTGACTACACTTGGAAGAAGATTTATGGGACCGTATTTCCCTGGGCCCCAAAAAATCAAAGGATTTGGACTCGGGGGAAGGGGAAGAAAAGGGGATGCCAAAGCGCAACTCCAACATCGGAAAAAGTGTTGATCTTAACCCTAAAACAAAAAAACCCATCAACAATACCAGAAAAGCAGTGCAAAAAAAGGGAGCAAAGGTTGGCCCCCAAGGGCCCACCCTAAATAATGAGAAACACAGACCGGGACCGGGGGGTGAACCCCCTTTTTTGTGTAGAAAAGGGAAAAAGAGCAGGTTTTGATGGACGGCAAAATGTGAGTTGGAAGTCCAAGAGGAACAACATTGGTGCCCCGGCGTGGGGATCGTTATTGGGGGGGGGGGGGGGGTCGATATCCGGAAACTTAGGGGGAAGGACAAGGAATGGGAAAAGGTTAAGCCCTGGGAAAAAAAAAGGGAACCTGTCCGTGGGAGACCTCATCGGGTTGCCGGGCAAAAAACAACCGGGCAGGGTTTGGTTTTCTGTATGGGGGGGATCAATGAGAGGGGGGGGGGGAAAATTAACAAGGGGGCGAAGCTTCGAAACCAACAAAAAATACCCGAAAAAAAGTGGGCTTTGGTGGGGGGCAAAAAGTAGTTGAAAAACCTCATCCAGGATCAGGAGGCAGGCAGGAGAAGGTGGTTGTGATCAGAAAAACTTGGGTAAAGAAAACCACCTCACAGAAAATTAGGGAAATGTTTTTTTTAAGCCAGGTCCATTGACCGTCGGAATCGGAAAAGCAAAAATGCAAAAGGGTTTTGGGCTGGTTATTGGCCAGAAAAAAAAGGGGAAACCAAACAGACGGGAAAAAGGCCGGACCCAAACCTAAGGATCGTTGGGATAACTGGGGTAATGAAAGATGAAAATACGAACAAAACCAACAAAAAAGGATAAACGTAGAGGAAAGAAGGAAGGGAAGAAATACAGAGAAAAAAGATCCAATTTGGCCAGAAGGGGAGGAAACGGGTGGGGGCCAAGTTTTTGAAAAGGGGAACAATTTATCGGACCAAGAAAACCCATTTGCAAAAAGGGAGAAAACGGGGAAAAGGGACGGGAATGCACCCTTTGCGGGTAAAATCGGGGGCAGGGCACCGCCGTCGGATTACAGAGCCATCCAGCAAAACAAAAAGCAAGAACCCACGAATGAAAGCGGAGGGGACATGGATGACCAGGGGGAACCAAAAAAAAGGTAAGCAAAAAAAAAAACTAAATCGGGGAGAGGGGGGGGGTTGGCCGATTTGAAAGTCGGAAAAAAGGAAATAACCCGCCGGGAAAAAATTGGAAGCCGAAACCCTGGCAAAGGTGTGGGGTGAACCCCGAAAAAAACAACAAACGCGGTTGTTAGAGGGAAAGGAAGAGGGTTTCAGGCAAGGACCAATGACCAGCAAGGGGCTTTTGGACCTAAAAGTCCCAAAGGAAAAGTCCCAAACCGACAAAATAAAGGAAAAAAGAAAAACCCGTCAAAGGGTCGGGTAAAAGCCCGGTGGTTCCATAAAACAAGCAAAAAAGGGCCCCCCCTCACGGAATCTATGGGGTTGAGGGTGGAGATTCAAGGTGGAAAAAGGTAAACAGTGTTGCACGGCAGGGGGTTCTTAAGCATGGGCGTTGAGGGGAAACGTTCCTTCCCCGGTGGGGCAGGAAAACTTGTCCTGCTATTTTGGGGCGAGAAGTAGTTCGGAAATATGAAACATGCGGAGAAGCGCGGGAAAAGGGGGTCATATTTCAACAAGGGCGATCCAGGGGTTTGGAGGGTTGGGGGGAAGGGGGGGGGGAATAAACAAAAAAGGGAAGAGGGCCCAGGTTCCCAAAAGAAAGGGAGAAAAAAGAGGAAGCCGAAAAGGGGGGAGCAACAGGGAAGGGTAAACCAAAGTTTGTGGGGGGAAACGGTGCGAAAAAAGAAGGAAAACGCAAACTGAGAACATTGGGACGATGGCCAAAAAAATTGGGGTGGGTTTTTTGCAAAAAGGGTGCTTCCCGGGAATTTGGGGAAAAAAACATATTGGTTGTGTGAGGGGGTCCGAGGACCCAATTTCCTCCCTTGGCCGACGGGATGGAAGGTGGGTGGAAACCCCCCTCGAAACCCAGGAAAGGTAGTGGGCCGTTGCCCAGAATATAAAAGAATCGCCCACAGGTAACTGTAAAGTCGGAATCAAAAGCCGGGAAAAAGCGTGCCCAAAAAGATCACCTGGTAGCATAACCTGGGGCCCCCAGGAAAATTTTTTTGGAAAAAACCAAACCCCCCCTCCGCGAATACACAAAGCGGAATAGGTAGGGTTGGTTAAAAAAAAAAAGGCGGTGACGATGGGGGAAAGGGGGGGATTTAGGGTGTACCGCCTGGCCCTTAATTTGTGGGCCTCCAAGGGGAAGAAAAAGCCTGGCCAACCTAAAGGGGAAAAGGGGGTACAAAAAAAGAAAAAAATTTTGGTCCAGAAAAAACTTTCTGGGGAAGACAAAAGCCCCCGACAAAAAACGTCCCAATAAATGACACGAAAAACCCGTTCCAACCCTCGTACCTATACGAGGCAAAAGGAAAAGGGGTTCCAAGCCAGGGGGAATTGATTTGGGATCTAACACCGGAGGAGGGTCGGGTTTCGAAAGACCGAATGTGCACCATCCGGAAAAATTTCAAATCCAAACTTAACAGTTAAAGGAAGGGGCACCCCCTGAAAAGGTGACCTGCCCCCCCTCCTCCTAGGGGCGGGTTGGAACGGAACCTAATCACCGGGTTTCCTTGTTGGGAAAATAAAAACAAAAAAGAACGGGGCAAACGGCCCAAGAAACCACCGTTTGAGTCGAAGTGCCCACCCTATTTCAGGAAAAGAAAGGGCCCCAGGGGAAGGGAAAGAGAAAGGTTGGTGTGACCACAGGAGAAACAAGTGGGTAACGGGAATATGCTGCGTTGGGAAAAAAATCAGCCCGAAACCACACCCAAAAAAGCAGGCCCCCCCTCAAAGGGGGAGTCCAAAAAAAAAAACCCGACTGGGGACCCCTGGGAAAAATGTTGCAGAAAATAAAAACCGGAAGCTTCAGGCCACAAACATCCTAAAACCCCGTTTCAAAAAAGAAAAAAAGGGAGACCCGAGAATGAAAAAACGGGCCCACTTGCCGCTCCACCCCGGGGGTGGGTTGAGACTTATGAGATTGTTGAAGTTTCCCCCCTGAACGTGAAATCTAAAGCGTGTGGGGTGGTTTTTGGAAAAAAAAATAAAGCGGAAAGGAAAAAAGAGACTGGGAGCCAAAGGCGTGCACCAGGGGGAAAAGCTGTTCCACCTCAAAAGGGGTTAAAAGAAAAAAAAAGACGAAAAGGTTTCACAAGATTTCAAAAATCATGGCAGGGGTCTGGGGGGAAAAAAAAGAAAAATTGAAAAGTTTAACAAACGCTCTTTTTTGTTTGGGATTCCACTGGGGGGTGAGGTACCCTGACCAAAAAAAACATGAGTTTGGTGCCCACCTGGGGAAAAAGGGGGGTGTTCTTGTTTTACGGAAACGGACGCAACAAGAGTCCAATAGGTTTTCCAGCAGTTCCAACCACGAGGTCAAGGACCTCATCGCGGGGGGGTGTTTGTGGGGGAAAGCAGGGGGGGGGAAGAGTTCATTTCCCGGCCGAAAAAACAATCAAAGAAAAGCTGGGCTAAAAGGGGTTGGGAAAATAAACCCGGCGGAGAAAAGAAAAAATTCGGGGCCAAGGGGGGGGGGCGGCCCGGTACTTTGTAGAAGGGGGGGGGGCATATCGCAAACCGGGGGGAACCCCGAAGACCCGGCGGGGGGCAGAGCCTGCCGACACGTACTCTTTTCCCAGAAAGAAAACTCCAAATGAATTGGGTCAAAAAAAAAAAGACATGAGCGTAGCTCCTTGGCCGGGGGGAAACAAACATGGGTAAGCCAAGAAGGTGAAAAAAAAAAAGACTGTGGTGGGAAAACGGGGGGCGTCCCCCAACCCGACATTAAGTGGAGGGTGGTGTGGAAAGGGGAAAAATAATCAAACAGTCCAAGGGAAGGAGGGGGTTGTCCTGGGAAAGGAATCACTCGTTTGGAAGTTCCAGCGTCAAGTAACAAACAGGGAGGCAAAAGCCAAGATGGGTTTGGCCCCGGGTTGAAGTAATCCCCCCTGTCAAAAAAAGGGGGAGGGGTTCCCCTGGGACTTGGGCACCCCCACGGGTTTGGGTTAAAGGGGGAAAAAAAAAACGGGGTTGTTGGTGGTGGGGGGGGGGGACGATCCAGACCTCGGGGGAACGAAAATAAGCCCATTTCAAATGGTTCCCGGATTGTCGTTGCCCCTCTCCCCCCCAGGGAGGGGGGCTGGCCGAAAAAGGGGGAGGAAGGCTCGTAAAAGGTTGGCGGTTGTGAGCATGAAAGAAAATAAATCGTCCGGTCAAATGGGATTTTTCCAAAAAAACAACCCCCCACATAGGGTTTCTTGAGAGGGGTTAAAAAGGAACCACAGGGGTTAGGGGGAATAAAATCCTAAAAGGGACAAGGGGGTCCTACGGCCAAAAGGAGTTAGGACGTGGGACCAAAAAAAGGGGTTTCCAAAGACAGGCGGATTTTGGGTGGAAAAAATGGGGTCTGCCTTTGTCAAACCAAAAGAAAAGACAAAACCCAACAGTTGGCAAGCCGCTGGGTCGTTAGATGAGTTTACCTTGAGCACAAGGGAGTTGGGGTTGGGGGTCGAACAGAAATAAAAAAGAAAAATAGTATTTGGGGCGGGGAAAAAACAATTGGAAAAACGGTGAAAGGGAACAAGGGTTTCCTTTTGGTCAAGGGTGGCCGGACAGTAAACAGGGAGTGGAACCCCTGTGGGAAGGGGAAGGCTGGTGGTTTAGTCCCGGCAGGGGCTGCGGGAAGCTTCGGTTGTTGAAGTTCTAAAATAGGGAATAGAATGGAGGACACAAGTTTTTCCATGGTCCAACCAACTGCCCAAAGGTTTCCTGGCCCCAAAAAACCCGTGTGGACGATTGAAAAGGGAAAATTTGGGTGAAGGACCATGGAAGGTGGAAGTGTCTGGGGCCATTAAGTGTCCCGTATAAGAAAGACCACGTGAAGAAAACCCACTCTGTCAACCACGGGGAAGTGGGTGTCTCCAAAAATCCTTGCCAAAAAAGGGGTTGGGTTGTGGGGAAATCCAATGGGGGGGGAGAAGAAAACAAAATGCACATCGGGGAGGGACCCAGCGTGGGGTGTAGAGGGGCCTGAGCAGGGGGTTTGGCCAAAAGTTGATCAAGGGGGGGGCATGGGGGGGGGGAAAACAAATGGGACAAAAAGTTGGATACGTGAATGAAGGGGATACTGTTGAAAAAAAAAAATTGTGTCACGAAATCAGAACACGGCAAGGCCGCACAAACCAAAACAAACCACCCAAACCGAAACAAATCCCTCCCCACAAGAAAAACGAAACCAAAAAGGGGGAAAAAAATGAAGTTTGCCCAAGATGAAGATTAAAAGGAAACACCCAGGGGTTGCCCAAAAAAAACGTGCCAAGAAGACAAAATGCAACTCATACAACCAAAAACCCAAAGAAATAAAAAAATCCAGGAACTTGGGGTAGACAAAGAAAGTGCCGGAATAAGGGGGGGCCCCAAAACTACGAATGGGCCCTGAAGAACAAGTTTGTGAAACTTAAAGGAAGGGAAAAAACGCAGGGGAAAGAAACCCAGGAAACGTGGAAAAGTTTTCAAAAAAAAACTTGGTGGCTCCTCCCAGGAAAACCCGGGGTAAGTCCCGGTTAGACCCGAAAAATTCCCACGAAACATAAAACAAGTCAGGGGGGCCAGGAGCGGAAAAAAAAAAAAGGGGAAAGTGGACAACTACAGAACCAAAAACCCGGAGGGGTAGTATGACGGCCAATCCAGGGTTCCCGGGTGTTGCAACGCCCCCTGTCCCGGAAGTGGGACCCAAAAGGAGGGGACCCACACGGAGCCTTTTCAAACAAGGTGATCAGAAACGGGAACTTCAAATACCAGCGAAACCCCAGGGTTGTCTAAAGTGTTTAAAAACACTATATAGAACAAGGAAAGAATAAACTTTCTTGAACGCTACAGGGTCGGGAGGGGGTCTCAAGGGTCAAATAACAGCACAGAGGATAAAGCCACCCAAAGAAAACCAAATCCCCATGGGAAAGGTCCGGAAGCCCCTGTAAGGGATAATCTTAACAGGGCATTAACCCAGAATCCAGCAAAATTAAATGGAGGCCCGTTGCAGGATGAATGAACTGGGATGGGAGGACCTTAACCACCAAAATACCCCCAATCAAAGGGTGAACTTTACCCAGAAGGTCATCTGCAGGTGGCATAGTCCCAAAGGGGGTGCCCACCCCAAAGACTTGGACGCAAAAAAAAGAACCAACCAGGAAACTGTGTTTTGGGGTGAAAAAAATTTCGATTGAAAACAATTGGTAGACCCAATAAGAAGCCAAAGCGGGCAAAGGGGGTCATATGGAAGTATGAATTTCCAAAAAAAAACAAAAAAGGGGGGGGATTAGGAGGAAAAAATATATAAACCCTGCAAAAAGAAGGAGCCATAAGGGGGGAGAAGAAATGACTGTGGGGGTGGAAAAATGACAAGTTAAACTGGGCTGACTGCCCTAATAGTGATTTTATTGAAGACTGAAAATTAAAATGGGGGGGGGGCCCCCGACGAAGGAACCTCACTAACAGAAGGATGGTGGGGAAGATCAGGAAGACCCGGAAGAAAAAGGATCGGGAAGGGTTGACGTGAAGGGGGGGAAAGGGACATGGGGGTTTTGGGGGGAAGACAAGAGGAGGGACTCAAAGGGGACTCTAATTTGCCAAAGCGCTGGAAGAGGAGGCCTTTTCAAGGGGCGAATTTATGGGTGAAAGAAACGGACCCACTGGGGGTTGGGGGGGAAAAAGTGGTGTGGGAGCCCAGGTACAAGGAAAAAAGAGAGGGGGGGATCCTCCCTGGGTTAGGTGGGACGAATGAAGGGTCAGGACCTTACAAGGGGAGGAAAAAAAGGGGCAATGGAAAAAGAAAAAAAAAATCGAAAGCCGTTGGTGAAAAAAGTTGACATTAAAGCGGTCCTTTAATCAAGAAAAGGGTAAAAAATGGTGTCCCCGTTAAAAGGCTTGGCAGGGGGCAAGGGGGAAAAATTTAGCCACATGAATCCAAGGTCAGTTAATCCTAAGGCTGGGTTTGGCGAAAAGGTTGGGTGTAAAAGCTAGTTTGGGGCAAACCTAACGCATGAGGGACAAAACCTTTCCTGGGGGCAAGAAGAGAGAGGAGGGGAAAAAAAAAAAAAAACAAATTATTATTGGAAAACAAATTCGAAATTGGAAATACTGGGGAGAAATAAAGAAAAACTAGGGGGGGGCTAAAAAAAAGAAGGGAGTACTTTTCCCCGGGGGGGTGAGGGGGGCCGACGGGAACGGGTTGGGGGTTCAATGGAAGGGGGCGGGGAAAACCCGAATTTACGATCAAAATTGAAAAAAAATTTTTTGGTGAAATTGGGTGTTTCTACAAAAGAAGGGAAGAATGGTATCCAGTCGTCAAAACCTGGGGAAGAAGCTAATCCACGGAAGCCAGAAGGGGTTGCGCCCCATCGGTTATCAAACAACGGGGATTTTAAAAAAACACCGTTCGGGGAGAGGAAAGTTTGAAAAAAAAATATTATTCCCTCCGGGGGGGGAACCGGAAAGGACCTGGGAGTTGGAAAGTTTGTTTTTTCTCCAAAAAAAGGGACAATCCCCATGCAGGAACCTTTGTGAAAAAGGGCAAATCCCCAGCTCCGAAAAGAAATTGAAAAAAAAGTCCGGGGTAAAAAGACTTTCTAAAAAAAACAGGGACAAGGGGGGACAGTGGTTGGGTTTCCAGCCATTTAAAGAATACAATGGCTTTAATAAAAAAATCTTAACAGATGACAGGGGGTAAGGAAGACCCTATTCACACGGGGCAAGGTCAAAATAACTGTGCAACCGGGCCAAAAGCTGTCGAGGGGAAAGGGGGTTTACCACCTATTGTGACAAGAGAATAATCGTGTGGGAAGCCCAAGCCAAGGAGGGGTTTAAAGGGGCAAAAAAACTAAAGCGGCCTTGGACGGTGTGAATGTGAAAGCCTAAAAATTAAAAAGAATCGAACACGGGGGAAAATGAAAAAAAACAGGAGGGGAAAAAATGGAGTAAGAAAGGACAAAACCCATCGACGGAAGAACATGAATCAGGGGGGGGAACAGAAGTGTGCAAGGAACACGCCTAAAACCGCACCATCAGGTTGGAAAAAAAACGAAGGGGGGCCAAAAGGGAACCCAGTTGGGGGAGTTAGGGGCGAAAAAAGGTCCGGAACGTAAAAACGCACAACTAGCGGGAAAGTTTTTGCGCAAGAGAAAAGTAAAAAAAAGGGATCGCAGGAAAAGACGCGCCCTGGATCGGGAGAAACTTTTTTGGTCAAATTAAAAAGAGGTACCCAGGCGAAAGGAGGAACTTTTGAAAAGAAAAAATGCCCATCTGCTGGGGCCGGGTCCGGGGACGGAATGGGAAATTCCCTTCGATTGAGAAGCAGACAAAGACCCAACTTTCAAGGGTTCTCGAACAGGAATGAAGAACAAACAAATAATTTGCAAAGGAGGGGGAACCAACAAAGACTGGGGTAACCGCACGGGCTGGACCCAAGGGGTCCCCAGAACGGAAAACGTCCCCGCCCCCTACTAAAAATGAGTTCAAAGGTGCAGGACTAATTAATTACCAGAGGAGGAAAATCTGGAGAGGTCAGATGATGGCAAAGGGGTCTCGGGCCTTGGCAGGATGCAACCAAGAACCCTCCAAATTCAACCGGGGTTCGAAAACCCCGACAAAAAAGCACCAAACCCGAATTGTTTCTGAAGAAACGGACCAAAGGGAAAATTCAAAAAACATACGCCAAACGATTCTTGTGGGGAAAAGGGGAAAGGAAAAGATGCCCGGGCTTTTCACACCAAGCGAAAGAAAAAGCGGAAAAAGGTTTGGGAAATCTAAATAGGAAGAGTGAAGAGGGGAGGGGGTACCCGGGAGGAGGAAAAAAAAGGGCCAAGAACAAAACCGGAAGGGTGACCCCCAAGGCGACATGAAAAAAAGTGTGTTTTGGTTGAAAACCTGGGTGATTTAAACCCCTGCTAACCTTACAAAAGAAGGGGGGGAAAGATGGTTCAAACACTGGGGGAAAGGGAAAATAGGGGGGTACCAAGTATTATAAACAAAAAACCAGTGCTCAAAAGACCGCCGGCCCCAACCGTCGGGACGCAACATATGGGTGTTTGGGGAAAAAACAAAGGCCCACGATCAAACACTTGTGGGAAATCAGGATCAGCGCCCCCAAAGAGGGACCGCCCCGTAGGAGGTCACTGTTTTTTAAGGAGCCCCAAGGGGGAGGTGGTTCCCTCCAAACAGCAGGGGAAAGGCTGGAGGGCAACAAGGGGAAAACATCTGGATCGGCAACGTCTAGACCAAAAGCAGGGTGGCCAAGAGAGGAATGAGGGGACTGTTGGGCCGTCGGGGTGAAGGAACCTTCCGCAAGGAACCAAGGGGTAATTTGGGGGGGTGTATAAAAAACGCCCTGGAAAAAGTACAAAAGGGGAAAAGGGAAAACTTTCTTTACGCGGTGCAAGACAGCCAAGGGAAAAAGGGGGGGCGGACAAAAAGCGCACCGTTGTGGGCGGGGAAAGGCATTTCTTGGGAAAACGAAATGTCAAGGCCCAGGTTCCGGGACCCGGTTCAAAAAAAAAAAAAAAAAATAAACGGGGGGAAGGGGGGGGCCCCCCATCTGCCTCAATGGCCGAAAACGAGAAAGTTTTAGCCCGACCTGAAGGGAGGGAAAGGATACTAAAGCCCCGGTTGAAGTTAACATTGATTCAAGGTAATGAACTACCCCCCCTGAGAACAACGGGAAGGGTATACTTAAGAGAAAGGGGGAAAGGGGGAAAAAAACCTGAATAGGGAGTTTTGGGAAAGGGGTCCGGCAAGGGGGGGGGTGGTAGGAAACGAAGGCACTGTTCTGCAATCGGCAAGGGGGGCAACCCAAAAAATCATTGAAAAAATAGGGGAACCAGAAAAAGGTAAAAGCACCGAAACAAAAGGGTGAAACCAAAGGGCTTTGGTTGAATCTAAAAAAAAAACGAAAGGGGCCAGTAAAAAAACTGGAGCAGGGGATCAGAAAGTAACTTGAGGGGACGGAGTCGCCCAGTGAAACGTTCTTCCTTTTTAAAGTTCCAAAAGGGGTGGAAAGAGGGGAGCCATAGCGGGGGAAAAAAGAAGAAAGGTGCGCGGAAGGCCTAAAAATCGCCGTCACCCCGTTGGGGGGGAGAACTGCCCAACAACCACTCCGGGGGGTCCAATTCTAATAAAACTTTTGCGAAAAGAATTGACAAAAAAGATAGGTGTGTTGTAGTCAGATTTGAACCAAAACAGCAAAAACAAGGTCAAGAACTGGGAACCCCCCAACGCCAGTTTGTGAGGGCTCGGGGGAGGTTGGGGAACCCCTCGTGGGGGGGTGGGGGGAAAGCCAAGGGTCCGGCCAAACAAAAAGTCAAATAGTGGGCCACCCCCCTAAGACCTAAGAAAAAAATAACCCCTACGAACAAAACCGGCTAGGGGAGGGTGAAGATTACCCCCGTAGACAGAAAAAGACCACATTCAAAACAAAAGTCAACGAGAAAAAAAAGCCATTGGGGAAAAGGGAGCCACGTTGGTCCAGGGGAACCACACAGAACTACCACCACCGGAAATCATTTCACCAAGGGGTAAAAACGGAACTAAAAGGAGTTTGGGGAACCCCCCTTTGCGGGAACCCGGAGAAACGACCCACATTTGTACCAGGGGGGGAGTGTGTGTTCCCCCAAAAAATAGGGATTTCACCTAAGCCAGGGTGGGACTTGGGGCAAACCACGAAAAAGGAGTAGCAAAAGGGGGGAAAAACAGACACTCAGGGGCAAAGGTTTTTTCAGAGATCATGTTTGGTTTTGGAGGTTACAACCGCCGTTGGGGGAAGGAATGATGAAGCCCACCTGTTTAAAGGGGGGCCCCCCTTCCAAAAACGAGGGGGGAATCTCCCCAAAAAACCCCCTAAACGATTCAAGGTTGTTTGGGACGCCCCCAAACTCCAGGAAAACACCAAACCTGCCAAGACAATCTAGGGGGGAGAAACCGCAGGATGCAGAGTTTTGAGGGCGCCCACACTTGGGAACGTATAAGAAAAGACCGGCCCACCCCCTTTCTCGTGAAAAAGGGAACCAGGCCCCCGATTTCCGTAAAGGAACAAAGGAAAACACTGGCCCCAAACAGGGGGGGGGTGTGCTGAATGGGAAAGGAAAAAAAAAAAAAAAAAAAAAAATTAAAACAAGGGGCCCCACCGAAACCCGACCCGAAGGCCACTTTGTGCCCTTATCTTGTGGGGATCAAGGGTAAAAATGAAAGAAGAAGAAACAAAAAAAAGGGTGAAAAAGGAAAAAGAAAAGGGAGAAAAAGGGGATAAATTTACAGATCCGGAAAATGGGGGCAGAAGGCGACAAGTGGTCACCCGTTGGGTTTTAAAAATCGTAAAAGAAAGCAAACCAGTTGTTTGTGGCCAGGGGAACCCAAACACCAATAAGAAAAATCCTTCGTGAAAAAAAGAGCCTGGGTAAAAAAAAAGGAACAAAAAGGTCCCGTAATCAAAATTCCCCGCCCAGACCAAATCAAACAAAACCCCCGGACCGGGAGGGAATCTAAAAATGAAAATGCCGGGCCCAAAAAACGAAGGAAGGGTAGGGTGTGGGTTTTGTTGGAGGAGTTCCCCCTTTCCTGAAACAGGGAAAACCCATCTTCAAATGAGAAAGACAAAGAACCGGATGGTGGGTGGAATCCAAACCGGCTTAGGGAGTAGAAAAAAAAAAAAAAAAAAAAAAAAAAAAAAAAACTGGACGGTTTTTCAAGGGGTCTTGCACCCGTTTTTTCACAGGCCAACGGGAAGTCCACCAAGAAAGGGCTGACCAGGGGGCCGGCATAGGGGGAACGAAAAGCATCCCCCCCAAGGCCCCGTTATCCCTGGGTTGGGGGACAAAAGAAACTAACGGGTTGTTAGTAAAGGGACTAACCACTTTGAAAAAAAAAAAAGGCCCTTGGGCGTTAAACGGAGTCGGGGTGGTGTGGGAACCCACACAGGGGGGGGCGGGAAAGGTTTGGGGGGGGGGGGGGGGGGAAAGGGAAAGTGGTGAAGGGGGTCATTTGACGGCACGGGGGGTTGAAAACCAAGAGTTGAAAAGTTAAGAAAAATGGGAAAACAAAAGAATAAAAAAACCCCACCGGGGACGTTCAAAAGGATTTACCCAAAGGGAAAAAAAAGGAAAATAAACGGGGGGGGGACCCGTGTGGGGAAAAAGGAAATGTACCGCCGTTCCTTTGGTCAAGTAAAAATCAGTATCCCAAAAGATGAACAACTTTTCCAGCAAAGGCCCAAAGGGACAAATTGGGTTTGCCCCTGTGAAAAAAAAAAAAAATGGCCTGAACCCCACCCACCGGAAATCCTGGGCGAAAAAAGGGCAGAAAAAAATTGGTGTTTGTGTTCGACCCACCCTTTGGGGAAATAAGGCAACTTAAGGAGGGGGGGGTTGGCGGCGGAAAAGAGCAACAGGAAAAAGCCAGAAGTGGTCCTGTCAGAAAAGAAAACGATTCGTTCCCAGCCATAGAAGAGGGAAGCCGCCGTGTACTGAAAAAAAGGGGTAAGGGAAGGAACACGAAAAACTATCAAATCCAAAGTCGACGGGGTGACGATAAAGAACAGGGGGGAGACGGCCTGAGGGGCCAAGGGGGGTGTTTGTGAATCCAAAACGGTTCCCCCTCAAGAAACAGGCAAACCAAAAAATAGAATATTTGAGGGTGTGGGTGCAGAAACTTCAAGGGAGGAGGGGAAAAGGAATTGCGGGGGGGTCCCTCGGGGAAAAAAGGGGGATGAGAAGAGAAACATAAGTTTTTTTCCCGAAGAGGGAAGAAGAATGTTTTGAAAAGAACAAGTTTTCCCGTCCCACGGAAACAAAACACCAATAAAAAGAAAAAGGAAAAGGGGGAAAAGTTCAAGATTAGTCAACACAGGGGGAATTGGGGTTAAGAAGTGGTGGG
>Ga0179591_1261800_pt1 | contig 28129 bp, 27 predicted proteins | sample CZOMad2_1_08_16f_FD_182891 | JGI IMG/M metagenome (GOLD analysis project Ga0179591, IMG submission 182891) | Vadose zone soil fungal communities from Angelo Coast Range Reserve, California, USA - CZOMad2_1_08_16fungal (PacBio error correction) | ecosystem: Environmental > Terrestrial > Soil >...
CCTAGCCGTCTTTCTTCGTACGGGCAAACGCAGGAAGGGACGGGGCGCGGCGGGGCACATATATTTTGAGAGATTCTCATGTCTAATTCCCTCCCTCTGTAAAGCATTAGGAGAAGGCTCTGGACGCGAGGTCTAGCGACCATTGTACTAACTGCTCTACGCCCTGCACGGAGTTTGGAGGGTAGATGCCTGTTTCAGGCCTCTTCAGGCCATGCACGCTTCCTGGAGGGGAGCGGGGGAGGACTACTGCAGATCAGGTCTCAAAAGGAAGGACGTTTGGGAGCGCGGCGAAATCGGAAAAGGGGGAAATCTCGAAGGGGAAGGTCGCATTACCGCCGAAAGGAGAGGTCCATCTGCACGGCAGAAAAGAAAAAAAAAAAAAAGAAAAAAAGAGAAAAAGACAACAGATGAGGAGGAGGGGGTAATTATATACCTTCGGTCAGGATCGATTCACAAGGGTTATATGCCTGCTCTCGGACAAGGTGACTCGAAGTCATAACTGATGAAAGGCACACCTGAGGTCTGCTCGCAGCACGGAGGGAGACGGTCGTCGACGTTGGTCCCGTGGGGGGGATATTCTATGAAGAAACCCAAAAATAGAGAATAGAGGAGAGATGACGGGATTGTTCAATTTGATCACGGGACTAGAGAAAGGAAGGCCTGAATTTCAGGAATAAAGTGGGAAACGCTTATGTGGCGAGGAAAGGGCATGCAAATTTGGAAGTTAGTAGCGTCAGAAGACCTCGGAAATGGGACTATCATCATCTCACACAAAAGGAGGAGGAATAGTAATTCACCGCATCAAAATAACATAAAATCACAGACATAAAGAGGGACAGCATCAAAACCTCAGGAAAAAAGGGGAACAAACGGATCCTCGCCAGAAAGGAACAGGAATAGGGAATGGCAGGGGACCTTCCTCTTCGTACCTGTGGAAGGACGACCAGATAAGGAGGAAGAGGAGAAATTCCTGGGCAGGGGTAACGGGTGGTCCTGTCCTCCAATGCTGGGAGACAGAACGAGCCGCCCATGGGGCGCCGTAGGGGCCAGGGTTTCTTATGAAGAGAAGAGGGGAATTGGAATCGTCGCTCAAAACCGGACACATCTAATTGATAGAAGATTTGGACTCGGAAATCGTCGAAAGAGAGGTCCTCGAAGGGGGCTGGGAAGATCTACCTTCACCAGGTACACTAAAAAAAGGGGAGAGGGACTTTCAGAAGTGGGCGGGAGTAAGTAATCCGAGCGTAGCTGCAAGGTCGCTGCAGCAGAAAAGCAAAAAAAAGGACAGAACAGCCCGGAGGTTCGTGGGGGGCATGATTTCCTGTCTCAATAACTCAATCACATTCGGGCATTGAAAAGAGGCAGGAGACCATTCCGAACGCTGAGAAATCAAGGAAAACCTTCTCTTATAAGGACTCGACAAAAAATCAGAGGAAAAACCAAAAACAAAATTCTGAGGGAAAAACGCCAAAGAAGTCCCCCTATCCTTCTGCTGAACCTCTAAGAAGGGGCTACGCATTTTAAATAAGGACCGCAAAGATTTTCTTATGGAGAGGGAGCTGGGGGGAAGGGGAAACTGGCCCGGGCCTAGCATCCCGAATACTCGGAGTCGAAAAAAGAACGAGTCCGAAGTGGCTTCAACTAACAAATGCATGGGGGTTGCAAGGAAAGGTCTGCCTGTGGACAGGCGATTTCTTATGAAAGAAATGAAAAAAGGGGGAGGGGAATGAAGCAAAATTGGTTCTGCGCGAGACAGAGTAGCCTAGACGAGGGTGAACGGGCCGAAAGGGATCAAAAGAACGGTAAGAGTTTATTGCAGATGAAGGCCAGTACTATATTTTTGGATATGGGGGCCAGGCTACGGAAAAGGATCTAAATAAAAAGGTTATAAAGGGACCGTCATCCTAGTCCAAGCTCTCCATTTTGCAATACTACGAACAGCAAGGAGCCGAAAAACCATACGAGCGGAAGGTTTACTATCATGCAGAAAGTCTCAGAAAGACGCGAGATATAAGAAATGCACCGATAAAAGGGACAACCTCTAGCCTTATTCGCGAGTTCTCTCACACGACCGGGCGGCGGCTCATAAGTTCATTACGCCGGCGGGCCACGAGAGCGATACTAGATCTGGTTCAACCAGATCGTGCTATCTAGCAGGATGCTGGAGGTTTGGCTTCCTGTCCCGGGACACAACAACAGGCTTCGAGGGCACGAAGGGGAAATATATGCCTTTGCATAAAAGTGACCGTGACGTCGCTATCACTACCGTCAGGAGAGAAAAAGACCTTGAAGCCGGAATGGCGCAGAGAGACGCCTGGAACACAGGATCATATGGGGATCGTCTTTAACGGGATGTCAACCCCTGCGCCTAACACAAGAAGAATCAGGAGGGGGGGACCTACAAGGGAAGAAGGGCTCTCTTCTAGAAACGAAAGCCGAAATTCGGGCCTGCCTTTTGAGCGAGCATTTTCCAATAACAAAAAAAGGCAAGTGTAATTGGACTTTAGGCGTTTTATGTGGTCTGTGTTTTCCTTCGCTCAATGAAGATCGAAAAAATAGACGTTGGGGGCATGACCAAATCTCGGGCGGTTCGTTTCGGGTCTTGCCATTTGTGGTGTGGACTTGTTGGGTGTGGTGTGACTTCTTGAAGATGTTGTTTCCGGTGTTCTCGTCATCTCTCTTGGTATGTAGTGGTTGTGGTAATTGTTACATCTCGTCCTGCTGGTTGTTCGGGGGCATAGGAACGCTACCCCATCTCGGTGGCTGTCTTTTGTGTCGGGGGTCTCATCGGCTTCTGAACTTGTATTGGTGTGCTCCGGCGGTTATCTGGTGGTTTTTGTGCCCTGATTTTCTCAGCTTCTATACTCGTAGGTTTTCTCATAGGGTGCCAGAGTGATCTCCCTCTGGAGTCTGTCGGGCTCAAAGGGACAGGAATAGCGGTTGGTGAAACTGCCGTAGGGAAACTTGGGGGGGCGGTTTCACTTGGCTCCCGTCTCTACGCTAGATCGTTGGTTGGACTGGGGGTACGTGCTGCGTCTTTTTCACTGGTTCAACTGGGGCTTCTGTCTTCTGTGGGGTTAGGGTGCTGGGTCTAGACTAGGTGGGTCTTTGCATGTAGGGTTGATGGATGTGGTTCCAGTGAATGTGGTGTGGAGTGAAGGCTTTCTGTTGGGGTGTGTGCTCGGTGCATACGTGAGGGTGGCTCGGGGGCGGGGGCAACGACAGCAACCAAAGGGCAATGTGACAGGGAGGGGCCGCGAACAAAAACAAAAAACAGCAGAGCAGCACGCGACAAAAAAAAAAACGGACGACACCGCGGCAAAGAAAACCGCAAACGCGCAACAGCGAGTGGCGCACAGGAGGCAACGAGCGCAAGAGACAGAAAGCGGCGCGCAAACAAAAAACACGAGAGGTCAGCAGCAGCAAGGCGCATGCAAAAGAACACCCAAGGCCTCTACCGGGGCGCAAAAAGGGAGAAAAAAAAAAAAAAAGGAAGGACAGAGCTCGACGCATGCCAGCTCCGAAAAAGCGACATAAACTGCTGAAAGATCGCAAACAACGTCAGGAATCGGTCCCGGGAAGGAGAAAGCCTTCAAGTCACCGAGAAGGCCGGTATGAACTAGGATCGCGCTGGGAACTCTCGTTACTACGGCGGGCATCGACCTCGGAGCCTGCACCATAATTCTATCGGGAAAGACAAGTAGAAAGGCGACCACACTCTCCTCTGGCCCGAGAAGGAAAGCTTATCTTCATCTGGAGGAAGCGGGGCGGAGCTAGGGCGTCGCTGTCCCGTAGGGCAGTGCAAACGAATCGCGACCATCGGGCGTCCGTGTCGCTCGGACGGGGAAGAGGATTTAAGGTTTGGGGGGGGGGGGGGGGGGGGGGGGTTGTTTTGGGTGGGGGTTTGGGTGGTGTGTATTTTGGGGTTGTGGGGGTGGGTGTGCGTGGGAGGGCGGGGAAGGGTAGGTTGGGGTCACCTCCTTACCGGTAAATTCAAAAGAGATCGTCACTCAAGATCTTTGCTGAAAAGCAACTCAGCGGAGCTCTTTCGAACGGAGACGTGTCGGGGGGAAGGAGTACAGGCGAAAGGCGATAGGGCTGGGCAGAACAGGAGAGCTGGAGTGGGAAAAGAAAAGCACTAAAACAACACTACGCCCACATGTCTGCTGTCTACCTGACTCCAGAAGGGGGCTGGACTGGAGTAATGCGCTTCCGGACTACGATCATGTCAACCAAAAAATGGTGAAGAGTCCTGGGGACGGGCAAAGCTTAGCGAGTCAGCCGGCGCCGCTTTCCCTTACTTCAGCAGCGTGACCTAAAGGGTTCGGGGAGCCCGTAACCTCAGAGGGAAGAAATACTCAGAGCACACCACTTGAGCATAAGACCCGTACCGGGGAAGCACGGACCGTGCGAAGATCTTCACGAAAGAGAGTACAGATCACGAAAAATCTCAGCGGCTATTTCTAACAGGAATAAATGACAAACTCTCCACAGCGCGAGAATTCCAACAAAAAAAAAGGAGGAATTGAGAGCTGGCGGGGAAGCGCGCATGTGCTCGAGACGCCAAGATTCCTTAAGAAACGCTGGGGGAATCGCGCTCGAGAGGCGCTTTATCTTTAGCTGCGTTTGAAAGAGAACAACAGCTGGCCACAGGGACTCAGCTGCCTTTCCCGTCACCGGTAGGGAAAATAAAAATCAGCTGGTGTGGGATAAAGGGGGAAGCACAGGGACGATCGCTAGCAAAGGGGTGATGATGTACGAGCTGCCGTCCGGAGGGAACCGGACGAGCCGCCCGACAGCACGAGATGCACACTCTTACCAAAAGATTTCACTGGCGACGTGCAGGAAAGCTGGAGAAGAGCCCAAGAGAAACACCGAGGTTGGTTCGGGACTTCGTTGAAGCAAAACAGACAATTGAAGAGGCAGAGGGGAGTTGGAAATAGAAGCTTCATGGCGTAGACCGCAGCTGAGCAGCATCACAATTCATCTCCTGAGAAAGGGCGAAAGATCGAGGGCGGGAAGAGAGAGCGCCTTAGGGACACGCGAGAGGGGAGTCAGGGAAAAACACGTGACTGAAAGGGCCGGCCGGGGGATCAAAGGGTCTAGCCTGAACGGCGAGGTCTTTTAAAAAATCACCCATGCCGAATCTAGGTAGTCACACTAACGCCGTCGCTTTTTTACATGACCAAGACTAGGGGCCTAGAGAAGTAGGAGAAGGGTTCTTAAAAGGGGGAAAAAAGGGCTCTTGGTAGTATCTCCTTATGGGGTCAAGAGGCGCGAGGTCGAGCGGGCCTGACGGAGGTCACAAGAGGATAATACTTTCGCCTTCTTCAAAGTGAACTATGAGACCGGTCTCGGTCTGCCGTGGACCAGAAGGCAATCTACCACGGCTCAAAAAGGTTCCTTTCTAGGGGGGAGCTCCTATAAGATCTATCACGAAAGGGGTCGCTCGACCGCGCGACTTAAGATAACCTCGAGAGTCTTCTTCTCGAATAAGAAAAAAAATGCAAAAGCAACCACTTAGGAGAGGTCAAGTGGGGTAAACGCTGCGCAGCGATATGCAGCCTCGCGTGGAAAACGTAGGTCGGAAGCCTTCGGGGGCTAAGAATCTGAGCGATCAGGCTGACAGCGATCAAGCTCCTAAGGAGGACGGAAAAGCTCCTGAACGGTAGGGAGGGAACATCTTCAGGCGGGGGTCTTGGGGCATCCTGCAAAACGGGTACCTGGGGGGGAATCTGGGGCTTGTCGCTCCGAGCGGAGGAGCGAGGATGCTTCAAAAAAGGAGGATGTCTTGGGGAGAAATCCCGCCTCCACCCGCCAGAGAACGGGTTCCGCCTAGGTTGATACTGGGGCGTTTTCGGAGTTGACAACAGCTTGGAGCGGTCTCAAATCAGAAAAAGGGCAAAGCTTGCGACTGGCGAGCTGCCCGCGCTCACTAGTAAAGAAAGGAAGGGAATGACTGCCTGCGACGGGACGGTTCTTCTGGATCTCGTTGAAGAGCTCGGTGCGCATGCAGGCTACTCGATCCTCGATGCGTGTCTTCTGGGGAAGATCGCCACATAGCTCTCCAAATGCAAGAGGGAGTGGACCCTTAAGAGAGGGAGGGGCAAATAATTTAAACGTTGCTCTCCGGGTTCGCCAGTAACGCTGAAGCGCCGAGGTCGAATCTCCTAAACTGAACCCAGAGCTGAATGACTGGCACGCTCTTGTCGGAAGGAGGGGGGGGGGAAGGGATCTTGTCTGCGCTTGAGGAAAGGGGTTTTGGAAAGGGGACGGGGCGGCGCCAATCTGCAGTCTCAAGGCAGGAGTTGATCAGGGGGAGGGTTCTTGTGAGGAACAACGCCCTTAACCTTACGTAAATCAAACGGTCAGAGACATAAGGGAGGGCCGAGGAGATCAGACCATCGATCATTCCTCATCGGACTCATAGGTTGCGTTAAAACATCCGCTAACGCAAACTGTTCGAGGGTTCCCGCGGTGAGCTGAAGAGCGCTCGATTTTGAGCCTCTCCATGTAGGGGGTGTCAGCTCAGTCCATTCCACAGGGGGAGGGGAGACCTTGTCGGAGGCTCAGACGTGCTTCGGAGTCCTCCTTGGTGATATAGACTCGGATTCAAGGATGTTTAGTACCTCTTCACCTTAGGCTCCGCACGGGGGTTCTCTCTAATTTTGATTTCCGAAATCTGCGGCTCAGGGGGTCGGAGGCTTAAAAATTTATCTAAAAAGGATGTGAATTCACAAAAAAAACGGGGTAAAGGACAATCGTCCGGCCTATAATCTATGCAAGCAGTACAAAAATGCAGACTGGTGGAGCAGAAGGAACTATCTCAGAAGAGTCGAGGAGAAGAGTAAACCCGGGGGAAAATTGAGGAGGATTAAAAACAAAAAAAGGGGATTTTGAATGATAATTGCAGACGATTAGAAAAAACAGGTCGCCCAGGCCGCGCAAAAAATGCTCCGCTTATGTGGAAGAGGGGAGGGAACCCGGGGCTTATAGGAGGGGGAGGGGACTCGAGGGGGCAGGTCCGATTGTCACACGGGATACTGTACAGAGCACACTCAAACAGAAGAATCTATGAGGGGAGAGGAAGAAAAGCGGTCGAGACCATAGTCAGCCTGTCAGCAAGTGCAGGTCCTTCTCTTCGGGATCAACCGATCTGGAATAAGGGCTGGCGCCGGGGGTTTTGGCATCATGACCGCGGCCTAGGGGAAGCGCTGAAAAGAAAAGATGAATCTCCGTGTAGACTCGTCTCTATATCACACGGACCAGTTTATTGGAGATTAAAGAGCAAGGCAGGACTACAATCAAATGCCCGATTCTGTTAGCGAGGGAGGAAGAACGCTAGGGTGTGCGATTCCGTAGGGAATGTACTTCTAGAGCGGACGGGACATCCGACGGGTGAACCCTCTCAGAAGACCGTTGATCGTTCCTGTCGCGGGACTCAGTTCAGGAGGGGGAGTGTGGGGGGTGTAGCACGTCTGTGTGCCGAAGGCGACTGAGAAGCAGCTCAATATAACTAGTCTATAAAGTGCGAGTGTTGTCGTAGCGTTTGTCGGTCTCTGGAGCTCTCCTGGTCAAAATCAGATCGAATTAGACGACCAAATTGTTCCTAGGCGGGGGCAGGGAATCCTATCTCGGGATGGATACTTTGCGTTTGTGGTGTCGATTCTCCAGCCCGCAAAGGGTCAATCTGATGGGGAAAATGGCCTCCGGAGTCTAGGGTCGATCACGAAAAAGAACAAAAAAGGAATGAATCCAGGTGAGAACATGTGGTGAGCGGGGGCTGTACGGGTAGGGAGATTTTTCGACGGAGAGTGAAGAGGGAGAAAGGTCTTTGATTGGTTAATCTCAGAAAGAGTCCAAAACAACAAACAAGGAGGAAACTTAACTCCTCTCTCCGGAAAAAAGAAGAAATAACGAAGGCGATCTTCAACGAAGTGAACAACTTGACAGGCCTTACCAAAAAAGCAGGACCTCTGGGGCAGAACTGCTTATGGAAGTGAGAAGTGTTTCCGACGAATTAATCTCTCAGTTTAAAATCGACATCACTCGTCAAGTCGAGACGCGACTCAGAATGGGGGGGGCTAAGATAACTCCCGCCAAGTTCTGAAAAGAACTAGATAGTAAGAAAATATTTGCGGATTCATAGAACGCAAGGGACCTTATATCTCTAAAGGACCTTAAAAATCTCCTTTGATAGAATCGTGGTGCTCGCAAAGGAAGAGGAGGGACTATCTGCGTTGCTCTACGGAGAAAGGGTCTGGCTCTCGCGTACTCAGAGGGAAGATATGTCTATAAGAAAGTTCGAAGAGGCGATACATGATGTTCGCAGCTCGCACGAAGAAAACGACAGAAGCCTCATTTATTTTTTTGGAAGAGGGGGCAGGAAATTCTCTAAAAGCATACCGACTTAAGCAAAGGAGATAACTCTACCCTTCTAACAGCAGGAATTAGAATAGAGTACGAGGGAAAGGAACTGGGAATGGAGGGTCAACAAGCAAGATAAGAAGAGACCCTAAATTAACGGGGCTGCCCGTCCGGCGCACGGGGGTCCATATCTCTCTTCAACTAAGCTAGTGGAGTACGAAGGGATGCATCGCTGTAACGAATGCAAAGACAGCACTCAAACAAGCCAAATATGAAGCTTCACTACGGATGGAAGGGGGGGGAGGAAATAAGCAAGGGCAATCATGGTCGAACTTCAATTACCTGGGGGAGGGGGGTCTCTGGGGAACCAGGGAAACGTGCTTGAGAATCCACTGGGGCGGCACGCGCTCCTACATGAAACCGACGCGGCGTGGTCTTGAGGAGCGGGAAAGGATCACCAAAAAAGAGGCAAAAGGGGGTAAAATAAAGGGAGAAAGAAAAAATCCAAGAGGGGGGGAGGCGCAAAGCGCTAATCGTACAATAAGCATGTGAGAGACCGATGAAGAAAAAATCCTAGAGGACAGGAGAAGACGTCGTTACGGCAAAACGGCTAAGAAGAGCACGACGGTGGACGATATAAAAAACGAAGCCTCAAAATATATGGTCTAAAAAAATGTCCGCAAGAAAAGGACCTCTGTTCCGGAGGCGGGGAAGATTTGAAAAATAGGGGGGGCGAGGACAAAAGCAACTTAATGAGCTCTTCTGCACAAAAGCGGAGAGAGCAAAGCGGTGGAAAAAATCGCAGAAGAGAAGGTTGTCTAGCATTGGACGGGCATGCAGCGAGGGGAACCGAATGTCGACATTATCTATCTGGCAGTATCTGCTCCAGATTAAAGGGAAAATGGGGGAGGCGCACTATCACCAACAAAAAACAGAAAAAAAGGTCAGTAGGCTCTCAAAAGAGACAGGGTTAATTTGCTAACCTTCTGGGAGTTGGCCCTGTAGACCAAAGGCCCATTCAAAAAGCAGCCTTAAGGAAAAGGAAAGCTCGCGCTGACACACCATAAAGAATAAGGGGAGCAGCCTGGCCAGTTGTTCAAAATCTAAGGTAGGAGGAGAGAGGGGACAGCCATCGGAGGGGATGAGACTTCTCTGGAAGCAGGAGATAGAGAAAGTTTGCATAAGGGACGCCTCGTACCCATTGTGGGGGGGGGGGGGGGGGGGTGGGGGGGGGGGGGGGGGGGGGGGGGGGGGGTGGGGGGGGGGGGGGGGGGGGGGGGGGGGGGGGGGGGGGGGGGGGGGGGGTGAAAATCTTAATCTTCTTGAACGCGAGCAGAATGTAAAAAAAACAATGGAAAGAATCGAGTATATATTGCACTCTAACGAGGTAACGACTAAAAAATATTGGAAGGGGAAAAAATTCTCGTAAGTAAGGAGGGGGGTGAGAAAAATGAAAACCAGGCCCATCCAGAGGAGAAAAGAGGGAACTCAATCTATGGTGAAAAAAGATTCCGCGACTCAAGAACCTCTCCAAGGGGGAGAGTGGTCAACTCAGACAAAACTCTAGAAAAATGAAAATAAAACTATTTTGAGAGTTTCCACTCTCTTGTAGAGGGTGGGGGGGGAGGTGACTACAGATCGTGCAAGAACTTGCCGAGAGGGACAAACATCAGTGGTCACTGGATTTCGAGATCACATTCTAACATCATTCATTGGGGAAGCAGAAGAGGGGCAGGAAGACAAATAAAACCTACTACTGAGAGGAGGTTCGTAATCTAAAAGAAAGAATGACGCGAAAAAAGTTAGAAACTAATGGGGATTAGATCAAAGGAACTCGTCAATCGGAGGAACAAGATCAGGGATAAAGAACGAACAGACGCGCCAAGTCCTCTGTGCCATAGAGGAACATGAAGAAGTGAGTTCTCCACCCTAAGGAGAGATAAAGGTGGTCGGTCATAAACATCTAGAAGGATAAGAAGACGGCAGTATCCGTCTATGAATCGACCCGAAGTTCAAAGAAAAAGTAGCTGAGAAGATGCCCCTAGAGAAAATTCTTTTAAGATCCTCTCACCTTGAATCAGCAAGAGGAGAGGGGAAATGATCCCAAGGCAGCATAGAGACACGCTGCGAAAAGTATATAAAGATACTTGCGAGAAAAGGGGAGTCACCGAAAGACGGGGAAACGGACACAAAGAAGGAGTATATAAGCTTCGATCTACAACAGCTCTACCACTGTCTCTCCATCTTGGAGCCGGTTTAATTTCCACAAAGGATTCTTTCCGAATACCGGTGGGGTCTTCTGCATTTACGGGGGAGAAAAAAAGAGAAGAGCTAAACATCAAAAAAGAAAGCTAAAGGTGCGAAAGGGAACAGGGCACGAATCCCGTGTTTAACTACCAGTCTGGATTACACTCAGTATATAAGACGCTGTCCTAGAAATTCCACTCGCAATGTAGAAAGGAGATGTTCGAGTCAAAGGACAGCGACGAGATGGTGTAGAAAATCAAAGAGCTCTTAAGACCGCAACTACACGCGCAAGATCTCTGCCAACATTCTTCTTAGAAGGGTAGAAGAACGCCATAACTACAAGGCAGATAAGTGATTATCTAGAAGGCCATCAGAGTAGGCTGAATCGACGAGGCAAATTGCGAATAAGAATAGGGGGTCCGAAGCAGAGAGAGTTGTCAGGGGTGAGCGTCTAAAGGTTGCTCCCTTGCTTCAGGGAGGGAAAGAATAAACCTCAAAGGAGGAGAAATACCTCTGGTCGGTCACCAAGGCAACACCAGGTGCCTCAATCCAGGTACGCGGCCCGGAAAACGGGGGAGAGATAGTCAAGGGTGTCTACTCCTTCTCCACCGTGAGCAAAGGGAAGAAAAAAAACGCTTCAGTCGGTTGCAAAGAAAGGACGGAATACGAGGGCTCGAAAGTTCCGCTCAAAGAGCTCAAAAAACACAACGGGGGTAAATAGAAGTTGGAGAGAGCACGAGGGAGAGATCTCCTCGTTCCATCCTTAGGAAGGGAAAAGGGTACCTCAAAGGGGAAATCTAGGGCTGAATGAGAAAGTACATTAGTCGGGCACTCTCTCAAGGCCAGAAACTAAACCGACGGAAAAGACTCACAAAGTCAGGGGGGGTCTCGGGAGTCGTTGCACGCCTAGGAAGGAGAGAGAGAACACCTGGGGGTGAAAACGATACGGAAGTCCAAGGGGGAAAAGGTAGGTTCTAATAGAACCGACAGTCGCGCGAGCTATTCCAGGTGAGAAAAAAGTATTCCTGGGTGGGGTGGGGTGGTCCCCATTGATCTCTGTGAAGAGAGAAGCAAAAAAAACAAGAAGGAAAGAGCATCAAATATTGTGAGGGATCTCTTGAAGAAGTATTCACCATACATGGGGGGGGGGAGGGTCTTGCTATGGGGGAGAGATAGGGGATTTCGAGAGGTCAATAACGAGAGCTTCGTGGAGTAGAAATCCGCTGTCTCTCTCCACAGTAATCAGCAAGAAATCCTTCGAGATTGCTAAAGAAGGGAATACCTCCTCCTTCTCGGAAGAAAAAAGGGAATGACTACCAGGACGAGAGAGTACAACAGTTTGAAAGAGGGTGACCGCCACCAGGGGAGAAAGGTTCGACGTGAAGTATGGTCTCTATCTGGTCAAAAACAAGTCCATGCCTGTAGAAGGACGGCGAAAGGAATATGAACCGGTCTTCGGTTTACCGGCAAGCGGAGGAAGAGAAGGGCTTGGGGTCGAATCATGAGGCTGCTGATACCAGGATCTTTCAGAGGAAGGAGGTGATCGCTCGGGGGGTCGAGGGTGGTGAATCAAGTAGTCCGATAGGACGAGCAGAATATAGAAGTCCTCATGGTGACTCCGTGAGGACTAGAAGTCAGGGAGGGAAAAAAAATTTAAACCTTCGAATCGGCTAGGAGAAAAGGACGGGCGCAAGGGTGAGGGGGACCAGAGAGGGTGCATCGAGGGAGAAAATTAGGAGGGATGCTGGGGTAAAGAAGCTCAACCGGCCTTCGATCGCTGGGAGAGGGAGTGAGCTCCCGAGCGCGCGGTCACCAAAACCCCCGTTCCTCACTGTTGGGGGAAAAGGGCACACTGACGCAGGAAAGAGATGAGGAGTCACGAGCACTGTGGTGCGCCTCTGCGAAGCAGAGAAGAGGGCGTCTGCTCAAAGGTTCAATTAACGAAGCGGTCTTTATCTACTGCTTTCGAAGACGACATGAGGAAGAAATTGGCAGGAGAGTAAAGAGCTGCTCACTCACTGCGGAGGAGGGTGCATTGGTTGGAGGAAGAACCGATAACGGACTACTGCGATGGGAGGGAGGGGGAACGGTGGGAGACGCGAACCTCTGAGGAGAGGAAAGGATAAATAAGGAAAAAAAATGTGCAAAGGAGTGCAGCGACTGAGTGGGAGTAGGAGCAACGAAACCGAGAAGCGTCTAGGGCCAACCAAGAAGAGGGGGGATAAAGTTTCGGGGGGAAGTAGTTGGACTCGCATGCAGAGGGCTGTCATAGTCGGTCCGGAGGGGGGGAAAACCTACAAGTGTGGTCGATGGGGACTTTATCTCCTCTGGGCATCGGGGGAGAGTCCTGCAAAAAAAGAACTAGGGAAGGTCGGCGAGACAGGTCAAATCTGAGAAACTATCGGGAAAATGCTGAGGGGCGTGAGGGAGTTAAACTCTAAGAGGAAGCAATCTTTCGTTCTGTCAATAAGGGGGGGGGGTGAGAAGCGTAGAGGGGGGCTCCGGAAATTCTGGGACAGTTTGGAACGCTGGGGAGAAATGAGAAGAAGAGTTGTGCTAAGAATTGTGCCGTACAATAGGCAGGGGGAAAAGCGCCGTGGTGGAAGAGAGATTCTGCCTAGGAAACCTGGTAATGCAGAGAAGAGGACTTTCGAGGGGAGGGCACAAAAATGTACTTGGCGGGGAGACGATTGAAAAACGGCAAAAAAAAGGGGCGTGCGGCATTGACTTGGGGTCAAGAGGCAGGGGAAACGTGCCATGTGAAAAGCAGGCGAAAAAAATTCCCATTCTGCGCGTGAGGGCCTACAAACGGTTCTGGCACTCCATGGACTCCTGACGGGAAGCACCATCGGGGGGAATCAAGACAAGACAGTCGCAGCGAGGAGAGCTCCAAAACCTCGAGATTACATCTGGACCAAGGAGGGTTGTTGGCACTTTCGAGTCCAGAAATTGAGCGAAAAAGACGGCGAGCTCAAGGCAGATCTGGTTGAGCCGGCGTGCATCGATCTGAGCGGAGTTTTTTCAGCCGAGCGATTAAAAATCATTTTTTCGAGAACGGAGGGGAGCCCAAAAAAAGGGTCGATCAAAAGTGCCGAGGGGCCTGAAATGAGAGTTAGGGAAGCCAGTGTTGGAGTGTAGATCATCGTAAGCTGGCTGAGGGGAGTGGGAAAAATGGAATAGAAGCCAGTAGGCCGAAGCAGGTGTCAAAAAGGAAGGTAGGGGAGATCACGACCGGGTCCGCACTTCTTAGTGCAGGATGGTAAAAAGATTCGAGACAAAGGAAGCAGAATCGCCTAGGAAACAGCTCGGGCGTAAAGGTGTGAGAAAGAACTCATGGAGGCCACAAACGATTGCATATGGGGGGAAAGACATACCGAAAGAGATCCTGCAAATCCGAGAGAAAGAGGAAAACTCACCAAAAAAAAGGAGCTTTACCAGAAACAGTCATTATAGCTAGGGGACCCAGCGACCAAAAAAAAAGTCCGCAGGGAAAAACCATTCCGCGAAGGGGGAGGTGGGAAGGATAAAGGTATTAAAGGCACTCGGGAGTAGGGCGGAGATTGCAAATCATCGTTATAGAACGATCTGATCCAACGGACACGGGGGGGGGGAAGACCGGTACTATGAAGAAGGGGAGAGAGAGGCTTATGGGGGGGGAAAAGATCCTCGCGCTTTGCGGCCGAAGGCTTTCGAGAAAATCATCGGGGAGGCGGATGTGAAAACGGGCTAGCTGTTTGGAGGGAATCGAAGGAGGCCGTAAGGGGCCTCTTTCATCCAGATGCAGAGACGCAGTTGAAAATCAATCGGGACCCTGCACTATTGCTGGGATATGACTAAAGTTCAGGAGCGGGCGTGAGGTCCAAAATCTGCCAATCGGAGCTGTGGAGCGGACGGGACGAGGGGGGATGCAACCGGCGAGAGTTCCGCAGAAGAAAAACAAGGGGTCATTCGCAGGAACGAGTCGAACAGTTATAATCCTCTCCGTGTTTTCTGCGGAACAGAAAGAAAGGAGAGGCCCGGCGAATTCTATAGCGGGGGCAAGGAAACATAGTCGATCACCATTCTCGATTGGGGAAAAAAGGTCATGGGTGATCTGACGCGCCGCTCACTGTGGCGCGCAGCAGGCAACCAGCCCAATTCTGTAGAGTAGAGGAGCACCCGGCTGCGAGTCAGGCGCCTTGCCACTTGGGCTTTAAGACAACCAAGCAAAAAAGAGGTAGACGATGTCCTAAGGCTGATTGCGTATTCCGTCAATGTGATGACAAAGTAGAACCGAGGCCATTTCGCGGGGAGACTTGATGGGAATGAAATCGGTCAGGCGCATCGTGGGGGTCACGGAAAGGGAAGAGGACGGGCATGTGTTTCTAGGCTGAACAAAAACGTAGTAGTGGAGAGAGAGATATCACCATAAAGAGAGCTGAAGAGAAAAAGAGGGGGCATCGCCAAAAGGGAAAGCAACGTAGAAAAAAAAACATAAAAGTGGGTGATAGAAAAAGGTCACAGTGGGGGTGTACATTTGATCGAAACATATTGATTCAAGACGAACGGACATCGTCATCAAGGTGATAATTGCGGCGAAAAAAGCGACGGAAAAGGGAAGGTCTTACCTATCGCCCTCCGTTGGACAAAAGATCGTACGAAGGTTTAGGGGGGGAGGGAAGATGGGGGGGAAGGAGCCTCAAAGTGGAGGGGTGGGGAAGAATTGAGGGCGATCAACTTTCCAAAGAACCTATCATGTTGGCGCTACTGGGAGACGCAGGGGGGGGAAGCGTCTAATCCTAAGCATAGACTTTCGGTGGAATAAATGAGAAATTCCTTGCGCCACAAAGGTGCGGAGATAGTGGGGGGGGGGGAATAAATCAAAATGGGATTAATCTGACTGAGAACTAAAAAGGGCGACTTACGGCAGTCCAGCCAACGTCCAATTACGATTCAGAGTGGGGGGGGGAAAGTCTTGGGGCCGAAGATCTCAGAGAAAGAAAGAACTTCTTGAGGGGGGGGGGACTCGATGCGAAAAGGCTCTGGAATTGCAAAAAGCGATTACCTTCGGACGGCCATAGCAAAGGAAGGGTCCATTGAGCACCAAAAAAGACAAGCATCTGAGGAAGAAGGGGGAAAATGGAAAATCCTTCTCTCAGAACGAGGACACAGAGTCAGAAAACTTCTCAAATCTCGTCCTCGAGGGTATTTTAGATATCTCGAGGGAAAAGGACAAAGGGGAATGCAAGAAAAGAACAACACCTCTAGGACGGGGAGAAAGAAGGAGAAGAAGCCGCCGTGGCTCCTAAAAATCAAAAAAAGCGTCCGAATTGGAAGAAAAAAAAAAAAAAAACTTAATGGTAAAGGGGAGAGGGGAGACCAGGGGTGGGGGGGGGGTGTGGGGTTTTGTTTGGGGGGGGGGGTTGTGGGGGGGGGGGGAAAGTCAAAAAAAAACAAACTCAATTACTTTGGGATGTGATAACGAACTCACAGAAGAGAGCTCACCGCAGTCGGGACTTGCTCGGGATTGCTCCACCATAAGTTAAAAGAAAAAAAGAAAAAAAGAAAACTAAAATAGAAAAAAAAACACTCGAGATCCGGACAAATGGATTGCGACAGAGAGAAGAGATTCTACATCAGGGGAGAGACCAGAGGAAAATCAGCCTGCGCAGGAGAAAGGCAGACGACGGTCGGTGCGAAGACGGAAAACACGGCCGAGACTGTGGTACGGAGACTCAAAGCGAATAACGGGGAGAGGAAATCCGAATTCCTACAACGAGAGCCAAAAATTCCGTAATAGAGTGGCGACGCCAACGACCGGGGGGAGGCCGACAAATTAATTCGAACGGTCTCCCACAAGAGAAAAGAGATAAACCGCGGGGAGGAAAACATGCTAAGGCTCTCCGTGGGAGTAGGGGGTAAAAGGTTGAAGGTTCAAGCTTAAAAAGATCTTCCTGAGCTGATAGTAAAAAAGAAGGGTGCGCCGGGAAATGAGGGAGAAATTCTAGCACTAATGACAGTTCAAGGGTCTCAAAGGGAACCATACCCCCCAACACCCCGATGAATGAGGAGATAACCGCTCCTTAATTAACAACAGGGTGGCAGAGGATCCGTACACAGGGGTGGGGACACAAGTAGCGCCGAAGGGAAAAAAATCGGGAACCGAAGGGGACAATTGGGACAACAGAGGGGAGGAACAAAAGGCGAGGAGGAGAAGGGACCACCGTTGTGCCGAGGGAAGAGAAATGCTCGCCAGACCGAAGAAGGCGCTTAAAATCAACCCTTCTAAACAACGGTTTCAGTCAAGGATCTGTCTCCAGGCCGCAACACTTAAGCATTCAGCTCTGGAAGGGACTAGCTAAAAAAGGAAACATATGGAAGAGCTCAGATGGGGGCCTCGATCAAATCACCCTAGAGAGGAATCTCCGGGAGGAAAAAGTGAAAAAAAAACTCTCGTAGTAGAGAGCACATGAATCCGTGAAAAACACTGAAACCGAGGAACCGGAGGGGAGAGCAATGAAGAACAGGTTCCGAAAACGCCGCTGTTCGCACGCGGCAATTTGCGTGGTAAAGAAAAAAAAGAAAAACAAGTCACTATTCTTAGAGGGGGGAAATAGGGGGGCGGGGGGGAAGGGAGAGGAGCTAGCAAAGCCCCAAATAATACTAGGACAGGTCGGCAGGATAAGGAGAGCTTTTCTAAGAGCCAGGCCGACAGGCCAGAGAAAAGGTCAGCATCTCTCGTTTCAACAAAAAAGAAAAAACCGAACACGACAAAATTTCGAAAAAAAAAACGCGAGAAAGATAACTCAGTACTTCCCCTTTCGGAGAATTGCAGTCGAAAAGACCGGTCTAGGAGAAAAAAGGGGGGAAGACCGCTAGTGCGCTTGACGAGAAGAAGAGAAACCACTCGCGTAAAAGACATGAGCATGGACGAGAAGGGAAGGCCCAAAGCACGTTGGGGTCAAGCACGCTAGGGGAGGAAGAAAGAGGAGAGAGAAAGAAACGGGACGGAAAAAAGGGGTCGTACTAAAGCAGCGTAGCATACGGACGCGCCCGTCAAGGCAGGGGACTTAATAGAGACGCTTCTAGCAGTCTCAGGGTCAGGCGGTGCAGAAAGAACCGGGGAGGAGTCGTAGAGAAGAGCGAGAGAACTAGATGCCTTTGCCTCACGACTGGGAAAGAGGGGGGAGGCGCCTGAAAAGAGTGATCGCCATACAAATCTCATGCCGAGGAAAAAGGAGAAGAACATCGAGCTTGAGGGGGGGGGGATCTTCCCCCGTCAGGGGAAAGGCTGGAACAGGAGCTCATTCGCGAGTCTGTCATGACTGGGCGAAACAGGAAGAAGATGTCCACAAAAGGTCGGAAGGTAGCGGAGACCGTGGCCGGCCAAAGGGAAAAGAAGGTAAAGGGGGGGAAAATGCCAGTCACTCGAGGGCACGCAGTTTAGGGGGTGAACTCTCCGGAGGAATTCCCGGAGCCATTAAATGTCGATGGCTCAGGGGTTCGGATTCGGCGACTAGATTTGCTGGCCTCGGGACTCCACTAATCTCGTGAAATTCCGGGCCCTCAACTAAGAGGAAAGCCTCAGACACAGTGTCACGGAGACGTTTCTAAAACGGCTTCATACAATGTTATGTGTCTCAAGGAAAGGGTCATAAACCGATGGAGGGAAGGCAAGCAAAGGGGGAAGGCTTCATGGCAACAAGAAAGACGGGGGGAAAGATGTAAACAGCTCACAGAGGAGGGAAGGGTAACGGAACGCAGCGGAAAAAAGACGGACCCCAACAGTTGGGAAAGGAGAAGACAAACTACGAGGGAAGCCCGCCGCGAGCAACCAAAAAGGCTGGTGGGAGCGACCGGGACTGGTGGGGAGATACCTCAGGCGCGATCCGTACATTGTGGGGAAAGCGCTCAAATGGGTGCTCGATAAAATCCAACAGCCAGCTCGAGCGAGGGAAGACAGGTCACAAAAGGGAGAAAGGAAAATCTAGCGATCTATCACATTGGGCGCGAAAAAAAAAAAGAAGACTCCACACAAACCACGGAGGAGTGAAAGAGGGAGATGGAAGCTCCTCGCGGGAGTTAAGAGAGTCGGGGACCCGTAAACCTGAGAAGTTACAAGGGAGAGCGAGCAGCGTCCATGTTATGACTACAGCGAGCAGAAAAGACCACCGTCAAGGACGGAGAAACCTGTCTGGTCCAGTATGACGAGGGTCAAACGGAAAGAGACCAGCTTGTTTTCAATGCGGGTGGTATGGAAAGCGGAGAGGCAGGAAGGATAGAGAGAGGGGGTGCGGATGAGCGTGATGTGTGGGAGGGTGGAAGGGAGTCGAGGGGGTGGAAGGGGCGGGAGGGGGGGGGGTGGGGAGATAGCGTGGCGGGGATGTGGTAGGACGGTGGGGGGAGAAAGGGGGGGGGAGAAAAAAAGGGGGGGGGGTGTTAATTCCGCGGGGGGGTGGCCCGATAGTTTTACGGGAGAGAGACACACAAAACATGTTTCAGGGTCCTTCCATATGCACGTCCCCCGCTCCGGCTAAAAGGACAGCATGCGCGGGGACGACCGTCAGGAAAGAGAGACCAAACGATTTCCTGGTTGACATGAAAATTTCGACTTTCCTAAACGAAATCCGGGATGCCGCCCTCATGAAGAACAAGCAACACACCGAAGTTGTCATTTCAGGATCTCGGAACAAGAAAAAGTTAGAGAGGGAAAAAGGGAAAGAGGGAGTTTCGGAATTGAACTCGGAAGCGACTAAATAAGGACCGACCCAAAAATCCCGGAGGAGGAGACGCTCAGAAAGATCGCCATCGGAAGAGCCATGGTTCCGAAATTCAGCCTAAGGATCAGCACAGGCCTAGGGGGGGTCGGGAAGCGTGATAGAAAAGGTAACCCCGGGATTGGTGCCAAAAAGAAAGTCCTTAAAGGGCCGGCCGGGGTTCGCAGGGAGAGAGGGTTTCGCACACGTGCCATGAGAATACACTGAAGCCCTTCGATCTGGTCAAAACGAGGTTTACAGGCAAGAATCAGATAGCTGGCCTGCTCAGCCGTCGGTGGCGGTCGCCGAAAAGATTGCGAAGTAAAAGCATATGGGGGATGCAGGCTGAAAAGTTCATTGAAAGAAATGACGAGAGGACCAGGAGAAGCCGAGGGAAAGGAGAAAGCGTGAGACGTAACTCAGGTAGCAGGGCTGGTTCCCAGTGGAAATATTCTTAGCTACGAGAGTGCGACGAGCGGGCTTTCCCTCAATGGGCAAAAAGGGGGGGGGGGGGGGGGCGCGCCGATCTAGCGACAAAGGAGGGAAGTCAGAGAAATCCGCGCCTCGTCTCGCAATCAATGAGGAGAGACGCTCGCGGAGGAAGGAACCACGGGGCGAGAGGTTCGGCGGAAATGAGAGAAAAGGAGCACCTAACTGCTCCCAAATCTTTTGCAGCGGGAGAAGGAAACTCGCGGAATCGAAAAATTTTCTTGAGGAAGAGAGAAGGAGGGAAAATTATGGATATAACAAGATCGACGAAAAAGAATCAAAAAAGAAACTCTGCAGGGCTTGGCGGGAGGAAAACTCCTGGTCGGAGGGAGGGGGGGGGAGTTTTTTCATCAGTCAACGAAAGGCAAAGCTGGAGGAGAGGAGAGAGACCTCGCGTAGAAAAAAATCTTCCGTAGTAGACGGCAAGGGAGGGGGAAGACTGTCGTCTTAGAGCGATCAATCAGACACACGAAGAGAGATGGCCAAACCCTAGAGGGCCCTCCTAGTGATAGGGGGGGGTCAGAACGTTTCGTCTTCTGACACGCAGCGATGGAAGAGGCGGGTGATCGGGAAACCTTCTTGTTTCGGAGGGTCCAGGAGGAACAAATTGCCCTAGGGCTCGCTTGCCGGGATTGCAGGAGAGAGATGGAGGAGGTAATATCTTTATCAAATCGAGCTCGGGTGAAGCTCAATGTATTTGAGAAGTCGACCTCTGAGACGGGAGAGAGGCGTCGGGTTCATGTAGGGGGGTCTCAAAGGATCTCTCTGCACGGAGAGAAATTCCTTCTCGGGGGGGGGAAGGGCCTCGGCGCAGCTACGGAGAAAAACGTTGTACCTCTAAAGGGGGGAAAAAGCCAGTAGCGAAGGGTCCCAGCACATTTCTTTAACTTCCTGAAATCCTCGAGGAACAGAAGGAAATACTCCTGAAAAAAAAAAAAACAACCAAGTAGAAACCAGAAAGCAAAAAAAGAGTATAACACACAACAAACAAAAAAAACCAAAAAAAAAAAAAAAAACAACCAACACAAAAAAAAAAACAAAGAAAAGAAACCAAAAAAGAAAACACATCTAGGGCTCTCGGAGAGAGTGTCCCTTTTATCTTCAACGATTGAGGATAGAGTCTTGAGAAGAAGTTAAACGTTACGGGGAAGACAGCCTGACGATGTGTCCTTCCAATTCAACGCGCGGGGGAGAGTTTTTGTAGGAGGAAATGTGACATGGTTAAACGCATCGAATAGGTCCTCAGGCAGCATGCATGGAGGACAAGCCGAGGATCTCGAAGAAGAGTTGTACTTCTAACTGATCAAAGGCTCGACTCCGGAAGCTAGGCGAGAGTGAATCACGCGTGGCTACAATATCGTTTCTAGAATGGTTGCAGGATCGAGCTGAATGGCCTTTGGGGGAAGAGAAAGGGCGGTTGAAAAGAATAACCCCCTCCCGGAAGCCTAGAGGAAGAGAAAAGTTGAATGCTTCAAAGAGGAGGAGATCTCTAAGCGTCCTGCTTAGCTTTCAGGGAAATATGTCAAAACAGGAGGCATACCGGCAGGTTGGTTGTCCAAGACGTCGAAGGGGAAATGCGGAAGGAGATGACAAGGGGAGAGAGGCTTTGAGGGCGGAAATCTAAAGATACACCTGAATTGAGAGACTTTAAGCGAGGTGGGGGGAAGAAAAAAGACATAGGAGGATGTTCATCGAACAAGATAGTAACCCATCTTACATCTGGGTGGGCGCCGATAAAAGAGAATGCCGGCGAGGAGAGCAGGGAGATAAAGGAACAAATGGAGAGGTCTAATCCACCAAGTTTTAGCCCACAGATTTCAGCGAAAACTCGTCCCAGGGAAAGAAGGAAGAGGCGAAGAGGGCCTGGGGGAGTAGAAAAGGCGGGAGAGTCGGGTGAGAGCAGACCTATGTCTTCGTGAAAAAAAATGAAAACAACGGGAAGTAGGGGACCGGAAAGAGAGGCAGCATCGCGACTCCGAGGAAGAGGGGCATAAAAAGAAAAACCAGTGTTGCGCGGACTAGTCTACCCGGCTCAGGGTCCGGCGCATGAGGGAGAGACCGCTGGAGGTAGGCTCCTACCTGTGGAAGAGGAAACTCCTTAAGAAAAAAAAGTTATAAGAGGTTAAACGGGTTATCTTCTAGTCAGGCATGGCAAAGAAGGTATGTAGAGGGACAACTCTTCTAAAACATGAAGAGGAAAACCCTCAGGTCCAGGAGGGATGGTAGTCTACAAAAGTCCTGCTATCATGGGATCTGGAAGATAGAGGGGAAAAGGCTTGCTTCAAACTCTCTCGAGAAAGAGAAGAACATTTAAAATAACCTGGGGGACATGGCGCAGTGGTAAGAGACATTAAAGGATACGCTCATTGAAGAGAGGAGAAGAACGAGCAGAGCACCTTCTCAGATGGAAGGTGTGGAAAAAAGGAACTCAGCGAACCACAAAAATTGCGCGAGATAGTTGAATCCCTCAACTTGGGAAGGATCTGAGGCGAAGAACCTCTTTCGGATAGGTCGTAGAAGGGAAACTTTGGGGTAGAGGAAGAAAAACCGAAGGCGGACGGGGTCACTCAGAGATTGCTCGATCAAGGGAGAGACCAACGTTGGCCGAGGCCAATTTAGGGAAAAAGGTAGAGGAGGCGATGATAGGGGTGCTTAGAAAAAGCGGGGACGAAGCCTTCTCTGGAAGAAATGAGAAAGTGATAAGTTCACGAGATCACCAAACAAAGGAGGGGGAGGTAAAGGTAGATAGCACCGATCATCTATAGCGAGATATTTAGGGGTACAGAAAAAAGAGACTAAACGAGGGACAAAGCAGGGCAGTTGGGATCTAATCTCCTGGGGTTGGAAACCTATCGGAGGCTGTCCAGACGAGAACATCAGGGAAAAAAAAAAATCCGATCGTGATAATGGGTGTTGGTCAAAAAAAAAAAGGATCACAAAAGGGGAAATCCTTGAATAAGGACTGCGAGGGGGGAAGGATCTAGGAAGAAAGGGGGGGTAGCATCTTCACTCGACTCAAGTGGCGAGAGATGGAGGCTAACCTGCAATCGGGGGGGGGGGGGGGGGTTGTGGATCGTGATAACAACTCGTGCGAAAGAGAGGAGTACTCTACGGGGGATTGGCGCGAGTCTCCAGGTCGACGCAGAGATAAGGTTCTAGGGGGGGTCAGTAAAGAACGCGAGATGATAAAGCGGCGGAATTACGGGTCGAATCCGACAAGGGGGGAAGAAGGGTATTTTTGAAGAATTTTAAAAAGAAAAGACAGAATCCCTGAGTTCATAGCAGTCCCAGGGAACAAGCGGACCTAGGAGACAGGTATTATGCCGTCGCGTCGGAGACATCTAAACAGGGAGAAAGAAATTTAAACCAGAAGGGAGACAAGAGCGAGGCCCTAAGTATCAAGCTAAGATGGAACGACGCCGAGCTATCGCCCTGCAAGAGTGTCAGTTGGAAAGGGAGGGGGGGCAGGAAGAGTCGAGGCCATCTGAAACGTGTGGCCGTCGTACAAAAAAATCGATTAAAATAACGACATGAAGTCAGTGAAAAGGGACCATAAATCAAACCGCACTCGCCTTGATAAAGGGGGAAGTACGGGGAGGTCACAGAAAGAAACTGTTTCTTGAGAAGACTGGAGGGCCCGAAAAAAAGAGGGCCTATCGTGAGGATCGTTCATCGCATGATACACCATCGGGGAAGGGTGCTAGGGGCGGGGGATAGATTCTGACGAATGGGAAGGTTGCGGCAAAAATACGCTGAAGTCTTCTAGAAAGAAGGTGGATGCTAAACCGGGGAAAAGAAAAAAGCCAAGGCCAGTGAAGAAGTAAGTATTTTCTTACCAGCCTATCAGAATCACGGGTACGATAGGCAAGACCAAGAGCTCAGGCGATGTTAAGAGCGAAGAAAGGAGGGGAACCTCATCACGGGACTAAAAGGCACTCCTAGAAGCAGGTGGAGCGCCATAAAAAACCTGGACCCAAGAAAAAATATGGAGCCGGCTAACACTATCAAGCATCGATGGCACCCCAGCTGATTCAACTCAGAGCCGAGTCCGCCTTAGGTGGTGGGGGGGGTGGGGGGTGGACGCGAGGGGACTTGAGCAAGGGAAAAAACCGGGCGGAAGGGACAGCCTTGGAGGATTCTACTCTGGCGCCGCCTGCAGTGAGTAATCTATTTCTGGCTGGAAAAAGGTAAAATTGCCAAGGGCGCAGGTACCCGCCAGGGAGCCGTAATGAAGAAAACCTCTCGCCTACTTGGAAGGGGATCCCAGATGGTGAAAAACTAAAAGACGATCAGAAAAGGAAAAGGCCTAAATGCTAGACTCATCGTCCGGACGTCGCCGGGCACTCTGTCGACCTACGGAAAAAGAGAGACTTTTTGTACCTCGGAGGAAAGAATCTGAAAAACCGCAAGAGAAAAGGTTTATTGAGTCGAAGGGGGGAGGACTCCGTCGAAGGAAACGTTGGCTGTATCTCCATGGAGAAGCGGAAGGACAAGAAAAATTATTCATCCTGACATCGGAAAATTTCTAGACTGCCCAAATAAGGGAAAGAATAGTCTAGGCGGGGAGGGGGAATAGTAACTAAATGCACTCCCTCTCACCGAAGAGGAGCAGGGAGAAAAAGTCCAGCCGACGGAGAAAGAGACTAAACCTTCACTAAATATCCCGTTTCGCGCTGCGACCAAAAAAAAATGGTGCCGGAGGCCATCTCTCTGAGCGCCGAGTGGCAAGATAGGGTAAAGAAGAATCTCAGAATAATAACAAGAAAACCCGACAAAGTTGGACTCCGCTGAGGGTCCTCTCGCGTTGTCTCTGTTGGTCGGACTGCGAATCATCCGACATACTTGCACGAAGGAACGGAGAGGGGGTCTAAGAGAAAGAGGGAAGAAGCGACTATTTAGAAATAAAACTAAAACAATGAAAGGAAGAACATCTCCTGTTGAAAGGAAAACAGAAAAAAAAATACTACCCGTCTGAAGCACGACCCGATAAGAGAGCGCGGAGACTCAGGGGGAAGAAGAAGATTGGATAACAATGGATCTATCCTACCTGGAAAAACCTGGTATATAACGAACGGGGAGAGGTCTCCGACAGAAAACACGCGCTTGCGACAAGCAGATAAATGCGCATTCAGACGGACAAAGGGCCGTTAGACCACCCTGCGGGTCCCACTACCGTGGGTTAGGCAACAAGCGCGAGGTCAGTAAAGCCTATCAAGAGTCTAGTATTTTCCTATCGGAGCAGAGTGGAGGAAGCGGAAAAAAAGAAAAGAAAATTCAGGGGAAAAGAGATGTCGCAAATTCATCTCCCTAAAGAACGGGTCAATGCTAAAGAACCTAACAAGACTACTACATCACGCATTTCCGAGAAACGAGATCGTCTCTTCAAGAGAGGAAGGCGGGGCATGACCAAAAAAGAAGAAAAAAACTGGGACGGTAGAAAAGAGCATTCTGTAAACCTCATTCGAAAAGGAAAAAGGGATCGTCGGATCGGAAGGTAAACCGTCCGTGAAAAAAGGAGACCTGCGAGGCGAGGGGAAAAGGACTTGGTCTAAAGGAGAAAACCGGACGGCTGAAAATCTAAAAGGTGGTTAAACTGTGAATGTAGAAAAAAAAAGACAGATTCAACGTGGAAAGGCTCTCTCTTGAAGATCAATGCATGAGGGGGGGAATTCCTACGGCTGCGGCAAGTGAGAAGGAGACATTCTGTGGTCAGAAGGTGATTAGAGTTGGCTCAGTATCGTATTGGCTCTACGAAAGAAAGCGTCGATTTCCAGGTAAGGGAATAACCTCTGAAGCACTCTCAACAGGTAGGCGCTCCGTCAGAGACGAAAAGTAGCGCGGGGCTCTAAACTGTCTAAAGCGTCGTCTCCGGCAGGAGATAGGCTGCACCAGTGATGGGGTGGTGAATGCGGGGCACGCCAGTAAAGCTTCACAGAATTGGTTATCTGGGGAGGGAGAAGGGGGAGAAAACAACACGTAAAGAAAAGTAGACCCACGTCGAGAAGAAAGACCTCTTGAGTGAAAGGGAGGCGTCACAAAAAACACGAGGTGGGGGAAAAGGGGATCCAGAAAAGCGGAAAAGGCCACGATAAGGGTCAAGAGTGAAGTCGAAGACTAAAGGGGATCAAGAAAAACTCTGCTAGGACGCGGATTTCTAAGACGAGAAATTCAACTCAGCAGCTCGACCTGCGAGGGAGGGAAGAAGCTCTGAAAAAAAAAAAGGGAGTATAAGGGGAGTAGGCTCCAGAAGGTGATAGAGAGAATAGAGGCCGGATTCTGAGTGGGGAGGACAAGGGGGACCCATAGAGATAGAGAAAGGCTTACGTCGCAGTTATCTAAATCCACCATGACTACGTGCTACACGGTCTCAGGAAGGTCTTCCTAGGAAAGGGGATGAGAGGGAAAAAAAAATTTTTTCTCGTAGTAGGAACGCACGAGGTACTGAAAAGAACCAACCTTGGGGGTGATTTACTGATTTAAGGCCTCACCTGACGCAGCCTAGAAAAAAGGGAAAATGCGCGCGAAGGAAACGCCCCAGGAATCACCCGAATTGTGGAACATGCGCAGCCCCTCGACTCGCCGGTAGGCCGGAGAATCAATTATCACCTAAGTGGGGGAGGATCTAGGGAGAAGACGGAAGGAACATGGGGCCGAGAGTGCAAGAGTGGGGGGGGACTAAATGGAAGCCGCGCAATCGGAGGTATCCCAAAGAGAAAAAAAGACACAAGAGCAGCAAAGAGAGGACCATGCTTAGCAGGGAGAGTAAAGGGAGCCTTAGCGATCACGGAATGAGCTATAAAGTGAGGGGGAAGAGGGCACAGGTACCATATGTGCCCGGAACGAGCACAGTTCGGTATTGCTAGAAAGGGTCCGGGGAAGGGGAGGGGTCCCGCGATAGTTGAGGCAACCACTTAAGGGAAGAGAGCAGGATAGTCAAAGACTCTGAGGGGGAAAAGGGGAGTAAGAAGATGGGAAGGAGCCTTCGGAGATCGGACAGTTCGCCGGAGCGAGGGGAGGTCAGATAGAGCTTAGTTTTCCATAGTCAGAGGTCGAGGTCCTAACGCCGTCGTAGTTAACATATCGTGGAGCCGAAAGGGCGCATCGTGATCCTGATAGGTACCGGGGAGGGGAACTTATCAAGGGAGGAGAGGAGAGCCTGTGCTCTACTCTTCTTCCTACGGGGCAGATAGCTCGAAGATGAGATAGAGCGCGGGAGCATCTCAAGAGGGGGGACTCCGGGGACATTCGAGAGAAGGTGTCTGGGTTATAAAAACTAGAGCGATCCGTTCTGCAAGCACCACCTGACTTAACTCGTGAGGGTGGAGAAGGCCATGCGCTCTGCCAGAGAGATGCGCGGAACCTCTAGAGGGGGGGGGGAATCTTATGCTAGAGCAGCTGACTCGGCAGTCGGAGATCAGTTTCGTCAAGAGCGAGGGAGGGGGTATCTCAGGGGTCGAGAAACTGAGAAAATGAGGCGATTCATCTCCGAAGGCGCGTATAGAGGGGAAGGAGAAAGACGTTGAGGAATCGGGTTTGGTCTTGTATTCAGAAGGGGGGAGGTCAAAATACTGTCAATCTGGTGTCGGGGGGTACTTGGGGGGTAGAGGCTGAAAAGGAGAACCTACTGATTCGCAAGGGGTAGGGGGAACTTATTACGGATTAAAAAGGAGAAAATCCGAAAAAAAGAAGCGATGGGTGCCACCCACGCACTTCAGCGTGGAAAAGCATTTGAACCAGGTGTTCTTCGGTGTACTCCCGCACAGGAACGCTGCATGTCATGGCAGGGGAAAAAGCGGGGTCCAGTAGGGAACTTTAGCTAAAAAAGAAAACCTAAGGCTCGGACGGCAGAGGGAATTGCTCGGGGAGGAGGACTGAGACCAAGGGGGGAAAAATGCTCCTCTCTCTGGAAGAGCTCGGGCGTGGAGGAGGTAGAATAGAATTCTCGAAAGAAAAATTTCCTTATGGCAGGTCGTCACAGGAGAAGATCTCCGAACATCGCTCGCAGGCCCTGAAAAAAGGTTCATGCCGCGGGAGCAGGACTGGGAGATTTTGGCAGAAAACAAAGTTGATAATTCCCATACGAGAGGTAAGATCAACGAGTGCGGAAAGGAACCTGCGGCCCGGGGGCAGGAGCGAAGCGGCAGGTAAGTCGCTCCGCGAGAGGCTTTGCCCATGAAAGATCGGAATTGTCACGGCTCAGGAGGGAGGGCCGTTTTCAAATTGAAGAAGAAAAGAGCGCCTCCGGACCCACATCGAAAAACCATGAATATGCCCAGGAGCTCCTTCACATG
>Ga0179591_1378308_pt1 | contig 28091 bp, 28 predicted proteins | sample CZOMad2_1_08_16f_FD_182891 | JGI IMG/M metagenome (GOLD analysis project Ga0179591, IMG submission 182891) | Vadose zone soil fungal communities from Angelo Coast Range Reserve, California, USA - CZOMad2_1_08_16fungal (PacBio error correction) | ecosystem: Environmental > Terrestrial > Soil >...
GAAAGACGGATCACTTCAAATGCTAACAAAAATTAAAATGGGCTATTTAGTTGGTGGGCGAGAGAACGCCATTTTCGGAAAGGGGAAAGGGGGAACACCCGCTCCTGGAACCTACATCGGGCAGATGAAAGTGTTACTTACTTGAGCCTCCACGAGCAGGGACCAACTGTCGTCTAGGATGTCCTCACTTGTGGAGAAACCGACAGGGTAAGTGGGCACGAAAGTCTCAAGCAAGAATACTTTTGGGGGAAGACAAAAGCCAATCTCTGTGGGGGGAGGCTCTACCTAATGCGCACTGTGCGTAAAGGGGGCCTAAATTTCACGGGGACGTCCAAGGGCCTAGAAATTAAGAAGAGCACTAAATTCTGGGAGTTTAATTCCGAATGGTCACGACCCATGACGGTCGAGAAATTGCCCGCTCGGTACGGGGCCTACCCATGGAGAGGTGGACCAGAACCGGGTTGTCTAGAAAGGTTCTTGAGGGGAAGGGAGAGAGGAAAAAAAATCAAAGAGGGCGGGAGCGGTTCAAGTGAAGGAAAATGGCGTCCGCGTATTGGGAGGTTGGCTACTCTCCAAAAAAAACCGTGTCTCTCTGTGTAGGAGGGGAAGCAAGGCTGGGCAGCTGGGCGTTTAGATCGGAAGACGAAGGGGAAAAACAGGGACCGCTTTGGATTGTCTGATCGAGCGAACCGAAGAGCGCGACCCTCGAAATCTAGACTTAGGGGAGCCTGCCTACATAGAGGGTAAAAGCTGTACGCGAGCCATGGACTTAGGGAGGAGATTACGTCCGAGAACAACCTCGTTATAAAAATAATTTTCTCCACAAGGGTACGACACTTCAAACAAGAGGAATCAAAAGGAAGCGGCGAAAGGCTTCATCGAAGACGGAGATAAGGTGGACTTTACGGATGAACATTTTGAAAGGGGACTGCAAGAGACCCACAAAAAAAGAGTAGGAGCAAAGAAGGAGATCGCGAAGTTGCTTGGGCATGTGGGGGGGTTCGTCAGGTCAGATAGACACATGAGACCGGTCGGGAAGCAGGAGACGAGGACCGGTGGGGTCAGGATGGGGGGTCGGCACCTGAGTCCCGGGGGGAGCAAACGGACCATTTGAAAGGAAAAGAGGTGGGTCAGACGGAAACTTGGGTATGCAAAGAAAAGACTCCCTAAACAGGAGGAATAGTGAGAGCAGACATTGCAATGCATAGAAGGGAGGGCATCAAACTCAAAACTACAAACGAAGACAGGGGAGAAGAGAGTTTTAAATCAGAGAGGGACCCACAAAGGAAAGTCTAACTAGGATACGTCGCAGATGAAAAGGAGTCGACAGAATTGGTCTTCCATCCTGCAGAGGGGATAAAGCAAGCGCGAACGTGGGGAGATTTCCAGAAAGCAATCAAGGGCTTACTCTATAGAACGCGAACAAGGGGAAGGAACAGCCAGGGGTGGAAATACTGAAGAAAGGACTAGAGCACGTTAATACCAGAAATTACTTTCAGGGAAACGCTATGGCTCAGTTCAAAACGAATAAGTGTCAGGAGAACGCTATGAAGGAGGAAGGGAACCCAAGGAGGAAAAATGAGGAAAATCGCAAGTAGTGTCCGAATCTTCTTCTGGAGGAGGTCATCTTCGAGGAAAATTAAAAGGTGATCAAGTAGGGAGTTCCTGAGGAGGCGACCGGTAGACCTAGATGGAGTTTCTGCCAAACGAGAAAGATGGAGGGAGGACAAAGGGAAAAAAAATCAACGACGGACATTTGTTTTCCAAGACCCGAAACAGAGGGCGACGACTTGGGAAAAGCAGCTGTTGCCGTTCCCTGAAGGCTGAGGACGCTGCAAACCCTGAGGGTTCAAGGACGCTGGGGCCGCAATTGAGAAATAGGCAAAGGAGAGAGCCCCAATAAATAGCATGTGAGTAAAAGGGGCGGTGATGGACTTCAAGTCAAGGTGCGGAACGTAAGCAGCAATCGTCGAGACGCAATGAGTTAAAATCGGGGGTTGGAGGGAAATATGCAGGGGGAGGACTCACAAAAGAACATATTGAGGAAAAGGAGATTGAACGTGTCATAGTAACCCCCGTCGCAAGGATCTACTTTCCAAAATCTTCAGAAGACTGGGGGTCGTACAGGTTGAGGGTTTCGAGGGGGGGAAATTCCTTGGAGAGGAAAATAAGAAGGCGGGAAAAGGGGGAAGGACTATGCAGCTTGCAAAACTAGGGGAAGGGCTGCCGTCAATAGGTGGAGATAGTGGGGGAAAAACGGATTTGGAGCCGATTAGTGGATGTCCCAAAGGCTGAGTTTGCGTCAAGAGGGGGAGGGGGATGGTGGGGATTCTGATGGAGTAATAGGGGATGAGGTTCCCAGTCCGTTATACCGGGGTCGATAGCTGTTAGTTTCGGTTGGAGCAAGTCATTCGAAATCAGAGCGGTTGTGCGGGGGGGCTGGAGGGGCACTCTGTCCGAAGAAGAAAAAAAAAATCGATTGAATTGGGGGTGTCGGACAGCGCCTTCTATGGTGTTAGGTGGTTTTGGCTGAGCACTGCAAGAGGTTAAGCACCAGGGTGGCGGTTCTCTCGTGGCAGGGGACGGCAAGAAGGTTGCGAAATAACCTTAAACTGGTAATCGTGATCTGCCTGTCTTCTACGAACAGTGGTACGCACAATTGGCCCTGGCCCGAGGGGGAGGACGCCACAAAGCAGCAGACTTCGGAGAAGGGATGGGGGTTCTTGAGGTCTCAGGCGGGCCAGGGGAAGTGGGGGATGGTGACTCTAAACACAGGCGTGACGGGATTCCATGATGGGGAAAATAGAACGAAGGGCCCGCTTTAACACCTAGAAGGAGTCCGGGTAAAAATCACGCGTCTACTGAGGGGACCCAGAGGAAGGAATCTAGAGTGGAGGGAGAAGGGGGACGACCTGGGATAAATGGGTCCTTCTTATATCATCGGAGTAACTCGATCTCCCGGCAGTAAAAAGTCGTAAAGCACCGCCTAAGCCTAGATCTTGAATTCTGAGAAGTCTCGTGACGACAAAGGCAGCCTGATCGAACAACCGTCTTCTGAGGACCTGGGCGAGATGCTCGCGGTAATAACCGGAGGTACTTCCGTTGGGGACGCTCACTCGGTAAGAAAGTCAACTAAAAAAAACAAGGTCGCGGAGACTTACGACGGGATGTCCAAATGCAGCGACGAGGTACCTTTAACCCCGTCGACGCCGGAACCTCGAAAAAAGTCTGCAGGACGACAGGTAAGAGTAGTGAACGTTACAGGTATTTCGTCCGTACAAGGGGAAAACCGTGTCGATTTTGGGATGGGGGTGATCACACCATCGTGGGGAAAAACCGCGCTGAATGTAAAGAATGGGAGATTGAGGGGAAAATCTGGGGAGGGCTGGCATAACAGAGTTGGGCCTGAAACCAAAAGGACTGCCTTCTAGCGGGTCATACGATAGGGGTCACTCCGGAGACGTCAAAAGACCTTCTTTACCACTTCTTCGCGCGGAAGGACCGGAATTTAGTTGAGGAGGATTCTCAAAAAAGGGATGAGGGCCAGGTGCTACGAAGAGGGGGGAATGGGAGATCAGCACTTGAATGCCAGGCATGCTCGGCAGGGGGGATAATTCTCGGAGCGCGTTGGGAAAAAGAGCAGGGTAAAAAAAAGAAAGGAGCCGCAGGCATACTCTTTAGAAATGAAGAATTTTACGTTCGTGAGGACAAGTACAGCGACGTGACAAACCACGACCGCTCTGTCCGGTACGACGGACGGAGAGTTGCGAATGTCAGTGGGTGAAAAAGGCCCCGCTCCAATCGGGCCCCCACAGATACGCAAGAATACGCTCACTCCGACGTAAGACAAGGCACGATCCACTGTAACAAACGGGCTGAACCACGCACAGAAGAAAGGTCTGTCAGAAAAAGATGCGCGGTAAGGAGGGGGGGGGATCTCATCGAACGAGGAGGAGGGAGATTCCCAGAAGTCCCGGGGTGGCCAAGTCGTTTTCATATAGTTTTGCGGACTAAGAGATTGGTGCCAAGGGGAAAGACGTGGGGGGAAGGGAGGAGAGTGAGGAGGACTTCTAGTTGGGTGGATCGGGGGACTTTCGGACGCAGGGGAACAAAGAATGTCCGAACTCATCAGGCGGCCACTTACAGAGGCGTTTGAGGGAAAAGGACGTGAAGGAAGAAGTCCTACAGAGACAGGAAATGAATTTCACTTGTTCGCAAAAGACAAAAGGCCGGTCGAGGCGTCCAAAAGATTTCGAGCGACACTGCTACAGGAACAAGACTGTCCGATCTCGGCGACAAAACGGGGAAGTCATGGCTACATCCCAAACGACGACCAACAGATACACAAGCCAATGATGCGGAGATGCGACATTTAAGAACAATCGAATTGCCCAGGTACCAAGCAACTAGGGAGATCATCAGGGAAGGGGGCTCCTCAATCGGGAAACAGACACGATCTCTCACCTTCTTCCGGGCGCTTGTGTTTTGGGAAGAGAAACCAATTCCCCGAAGGCCCATATTAAACGAATCAACGCACAGTACCTTTAACGCGGGTCAAATTCGATGTGCCGCTCAAAAATCGACTGGCAAAAGTTTTCTAACTCACATACAAGGCTTTGGAGAAGACTGATCCGCAACCATGGGTCTCAAGCAGAATGCTGAGGGGGGGAGCTTCCAAGAGGTGTACCCTTTCGCCCGTTAATACCAAGGTAAGCGTAGACGAAGTTGAAGCCCTTGACTTACTATGCGAGTAAACGAGAATGGTCCAATCCGTGCGCAGAAAAAAAACCTTTGAAAAGTGCTAGGGCAAAATCGAGTTTGTTGTAGGAATTTAAATACATACCTTTTTTATTCAGATCTTCAAAGACCAGGGTCTGGAGCGCTGCAGAGTACGATCTCATAGACTTATGGGTCAATGACGGCTTATCCAAATAGAGTCCGATGATAAACTTCAAGGACGAGGGTGAGAAAAATGAGAGCGAGTGCAATCGCAATGCCAGTGTGGAGTTCACTTGAGAGGAGGAAGGAATCTTATCGAAAACATTCACACCATGTTACCCCAAAAAGACCGGTCGAGATTTCTAAACCGACACAAATAAGTCCTCTAAGCCCGTTCTCTGAGGACCAAATCCTTTCTCACCAAGGAAGATGGACCGGGGATCTTGGCAGATCCTACAAAGCCTGGGGAAGGGCGTAAAACTTTCGACGCCGCAGGTCAATCACTAGCCCTGCACACCGAGGGGGAATGGGTTACTGGAACAAAAAAGGGGGGGAGGCAGGAGATATCCATCGGATACGTGACAACATCCGCAAGGCAAGGACCCTTCACCTACTTCAAGGGCCCAATGAGATGGACCGTCAAAAAAAGGAGCTCCAAGTCCGCTTGGCTCTAAGGGTCGCAGTCCCACGCAGAGGAGTCTGCCTTGCCTTGAGAACAATAATACAAAAGCGTCAATCAGGGTACCTTTACAACTTAGGATCTAGGCGGGCCAATCCGACACGATGAAAGGGCACATCACGTACGCAAAAGAACCGAAAGGAAACCAAACGGAGTGGGGACCCGGAAACGAGCGGCATAACCCGACAAGTAAACAACGGAAGGAAGAGCCCCCTACCGAGGTGAGGTATTTGCCGACGACAAAGTTAGTCGGGGGGCAGGGACCAGAGGACACAATTCCAGGAGGAAAACCATCAGAGAATTACAGCATTACTGAAAGCAAGATCTAACCAGTATAGAAAGCGCAAAGGGTTCCAAGGCCGGAAACTTCTTCAATTAGAGAAGAACTCTAATGATGGAGAAGGAGAAAGCCGGGCAAAAAGAAAACAATGCTTCGGAGGACGCCTGCGTCAGGGAAGGCAAGCTTCCTCTAAACGGAAATTCTAAAACAAGAAAAGTCAAAGGGGGGGGGAGGCTCGTACCGACCTAGTGAGCAATGAAACGTCCCAAAAGAAACTAAAGGATTTTGACAGATTCCGCAGAACTAGGGACATACAGGGTCAAACAAGGGATGTCTTTGACGTCTAAGTGGTATAAAAAAAGTACACTTGGATTAAATTTCGTATAGAATAGGAACTTGTGGAGGACATCAATAGACTACGGTTTTTCGAAGCAAAAAAAGAACTGTGACAAAAGTGACTGACTAATTAGGGCTAAAAAGGCGGGAGGAAAGGCTATCTGGAACTAGAGGCTGGGAATTTGGTATGCCGAAGATATACTCTACAAGGCAAGCTTCGGCCCACGCAATCTGGTAAACGGAATGGATGGAAAAAAATTACCTTGGAGGGGACGGAGGACAATTCCTCACCCCGGGGGAACGTGGACGGGTCTAACAATCAGGAGAAGTGGGACAGCTCTTCAAGAGGAGAATGCGCCGATAGAAAAAAAAAGTTAGCTATTGGAACGAGTCGAAAAAAGCTGGAAAAGACTGCTAAACGGAACTATAGGGGGCTGTAATGGGCGGGAGCCAATATCCGAGACGCCAAGAGGCGGCTGGAAAAAAGCTCTATCTGAGCGTTTGAAACCTGCTTCCGCCAGGAGAGGGTTAACTAGGCAGATAACTGCTGACTCAAGATCAAGAGTATGGGAGGCTTGAATAAAAGGTGGCCGTCAGACAAAAAGAGGGAAGGGAATGGGGCTTTTTAGTGGGAAGGAAAGGCTAAACCGGTATCAAAAAAAGGTTTCAGCGAAGGGGGGCTTCTACGCAAGGAGAGAGGGGGAACGTAAGCGGGGTCCCGGGGTATACCTGAAAAATTCGCGGACATAAAAAAAACTATTAGGTCTTAAAATAGAGTAGATATGAGGGGAATTAAAGCAATGCATCTCTACCTGCACATGAATGAGACTGGGTCTGGGGGGAAGAAGGGGGGAGGGCGCAACTTGTGTTATTAAAAGCCCGGTCCGTCCCCTTGGTCTAAACATGGCACACGTCACTATGTGTGCCCACTGGGGGTAGGCACTCCAGAATGCAGAGTCATGGGAATAATCCTCAAAAGACTATGGGATGCAGAGGAAAGCTTCCATAGGAGCTTCTCCTGGGGGGCGCTAAATAAGATAATCTCCAGAAAAAAAAAGCACGTGTATCGAGGCGGCACACGAGCAGAGGGCTTCACAGGGAGAGGAGGGAAACAGACGACGGTTGTGAGAATCTTCAACCAGCAGAAAAGAAGGGAAAACTCGATCGCAAATGCGCCCACGCTCAAAAAGCACAAGCACGGTTGATGAAAGACCTGAGAAACGCCTCAGGGATCACGACTCCATTCGGAACCGGGAAAGATCATGGGCGTCCTGGCAGCAACAAGCGGAGGTGGAGGAGCCGTCAGACGTCGTGCATGGGAAACTGCAAAGCCGAGGACCAGACCAAGGAAAAATGTCCTCTGCCGGGACGTTGGGAAAAAGAGTCAAATCACTGGTTGCGGAAAACGACGAGGCGTAGGAAGAAGAAAGTGGAGTGAGTCTGACCCAGGAGGCGAGTGAGACGATTACGTAGAAGGGGTGATCCAAAAAGGAAGGAGAAAACGACTGGCATCGGACTAGAGCCGTGGGGGGAGGCCTCTCAACCTGGGGGAAAGAGAGGTTTAACGAGAAATATATCTAGCAAAAAAGATAGTCATTTTGTGTGGGGTTGCTTTCTCCCGATCGGACGGAAAACCGGCTAACCGAGGTGGAAGGCAGGGCCGGTGCTGCGCATGGAAAGAAGGGGGGGGGGGAGTACCATTAGAGTAGTTCGGAAAGACGGGCGAGTTGGGGAAATAAAACAAAAACGATCAGGATGTGCCGTGACTCTGTCGGGGCGGGTGATGTTGGAAGAATTTCCTGTGGGGGGGAGAAAGGCAGAAAAGGGAGGCTTTAACAAAAGATCAAGTATATTTGAGCAGCCGGGCGAGATTTTTAAAAGGGGGAATTGGGAGGGGGGGGGAATGTCCAGGGACGGTGAGTAGAGGTCGGGAGGGAAGAGAAAATCGTCCTCTTGGTGAGGGTGCAAAAAAACGCAGAGATGTGGATACGTGCCCGAGCGGAGGGAGCGGGGAATGCTTGGAGCAATTGGACGGCATGCGGGGTGGGGGGGAAGGAAAACACGTATGAGCCGGAAAAATCATGGGTGATGTGCGTTTAAGAGTACAGGTATTGGGGAGAAATAAGGGAAGTGGAAGGGCAGCTTGCCAGGGATGGAGGGAAAGGAGAATGAGGCATCTCCGGCAAAGGGGAACGGCATGGACGTAAACGGCCACTTGGGGAGGGAGAGGAATGTACGGCTTCTACATTAAAAGAACTGCGGTGGAGAACCTGCACGAGAAGAGCCGCAGTGTCGATCCAGGCGTGTCGTAATAAGGGGCAGATGCCCATTATGGTAAGATCTAAAAGGATACGAAAGCAAAAGCTGGGGGGACCATTGGGATACACCAGGCACGGGGACGCCTTATCACATTTTCGAGTCGAATGGCGATTGGGGGCAAAAAAGAAACCAGATCTTGAGCTGTAACGCAGAGCGACCGGGGGAACCGCCAAATTTCTAGAACTATCTCCATGAGGAGAGGCGGACAAAGAACGGTGACGAAGTCGGCTCTCTCACTTAGGAAAATGGATGAGGGGATCGACGAAGGGAAGTCAAGGCGTTCTGAAAAATCGGGACGCGTCGGCCAAGTTGGAACGACGGGGGCTTTCGCTGAGGAACTCTAAAAAGGTGCAATCCAAAGGTTGAATGCGCGACGTGGGGGGACGTATCGTCAGAAGCGGGGCAAAATTATTGCACTTCTTGCAACGAGGTAGAGTACAAAACTAGGTACCGGAAAGGGAAGAACTCAGGGGTGGACCAAAAGCTACTCACTGGGCCCAGAAAAAAAGTCTCTGGACAGACACTTGGTGCGGATCGGCGGAATCAAAGTTCCATTATTCAGGAAGGGAAAGGCTAGATTGGACCTGTTAGATTTGAGCACAAACATTCGAATGTCTCAAAAAAAAAATGGGGAGGGCAAGAATGAGGGACGGGAAAGATTTTCCTGATGGTTTCTAGCAAGGAAAGAAACCCCACCTCCCGGGGCAAATCAAGGGGCAAGAGTCTTGGGTCCAGGGGTTAAACACATCACGGAATGTCCAGAACTGAATCCGGGGCATGAATTCTCTTCTGACCGGCGACTAGGACAGGATGTCTTTATCAAGGCAAAGACAATGAGAGGGAAAAGGGGGGAGGGAGAGAGGGTTCTTAAAGACATGCAAAAAAAGTACCTTTAATATGAGATTTCAAGGTCCTTTTTTCTCTCGTAAAGGGGACCAAAGAAAAATCGAAGGCAGTCCTTTCCTCAAATTGAAACTAAAGGTGGGACGGTCGAAGGAAGGGGCAACAAGCAGTAACTGACAGCCGGGAGAGGGAAGGGCCCCAAAAAGAAAACCCCTTGGGGGGCCGGTTTTTTTTTGTGAAACAAGGGGGGTTTCAGGGGGTTTTTCTCCATATGGACCTGAGAAAAGGAAAACAAAAAAACTCCGCCGAACAAAGACCGAACTAAGGGGGATTACAAACAACATTCTGTAAAACAACCGCGGACCGACCTTACAGATTCATTGAAAGAGAAAAAATCTCAGGTCTGCTTGAATACGAAAGAAACAAGTAGGAAAAGAGGGGACAGATGACCGGGAGAGGATTTTGTAGGGAGATAAATGAAGGACGAGGCGCGTGGTGCCTTAATTACAGCGTGTGGTGTGGAGGGGAAGAATTTGCTGAAAAGAGTTGGGAGGAGGCGGGTTTTAGGAGGTGGGGGGTTGGGGGACAGGGAGGGCTTGCGCCTTCCACTCACACCGAAAGCCGTCGCGAACGGAAAAGAAGGGGGGGTTGGTGTCGACCTTACGGGGTGGCTACGTAAAACAGAAAAAGGGAAAGGAAAAGGGTCACTTGAAGACGGAACTGTCAAAGCTGCGAAAAAACAAGGAGGGAAAATATCGGAGATGTCACAAAAAGCGGGGGACTGGGGGGGAGAGGAAAAAAGCAGAAAAATAACCTATTACCAACACTATAAGGGAGAAAGAGGGCTAAGAAAGAAGGGCGACCATTGGCAAGGAAAAAGGGCAAGAACGTCTTGCCGGTAACAAAAAAATGCAAGCAGAGAGTACAGGGGGGGGCTGACAGCAAGAAAAAACAACGATCGTCTTCCCAAGCAGTCCCAGGCGACGGGGGGGTAACAATATTTCAACCAAAGCAGATGGCGGGTACTCATCCAGAAAAGCGCAGGAGGTGCTCCATTCTGAGGAAAAGAGAAACAATCCGACAATGGAGGGGGTTGGAGAAGTCGGGCTTTGATGGAAAACTCAAAAAACGACGTGTCCACCCATGGTGGAGTTCGGAAGACGTAGGCCTTCGATAGAGAAAAAAAAGAAAAGACAGGTGGGCATTTCCCCGAGATTCAAACGAAGAAATTTCCGGGAAGGAACGAGGGGCGAAGCGTTCCGCAAGCGGGACAGCTGAAGGAGAAAAACACACCTCACCAAAAAAAAAAAAAATTCACGAAGGGAGAGATGGAGGGTGTGGTATAAAGACCGCGCAAACGCGTCGGGGATGTTCAAAGCGAAGCGGGTCAAGAAAGCTGCATGGTCGTAGGAAAAGAACGGAAAACCGCACATCAATAAGAAAAAGGAGAGCGGAAGTAGTCTTAGTGTAGGGTGGAGAAAGGCGCAGGGCGGATCAGGTCATCAGGCCTAATCAATCGGACGAAGGGAAACGTGGAAGAGGAGGAATACGCTACAGAGCTAAGGGGCGGCGAGGGATCCAATGTCAAGGAAGAAAAGAAAGGGAGGGGCAGCCATCCTGCTGATTCTGTAGCTGGCCGGGAAAAGGGCGAAAAAAAAGGGGGGGACCCATCCGGGCGCTGACTTCTACGTAAGGGGAGTCGTGAAAGACCCAACGGTAAAGGGTGAACATATCCCGTGAAGACCATAACTGTTAGAGAAAAGGAACATATAAAGCAGGAAGTTTCCGGCTTTCTTCTATCAAAGTACGTAAAGGGCTAAAACTGGATGCTATAACTCGACAGCAAAAAAAAGGGACCGGTAAGTCAAAAAGAGGAGGAGGAAGGGGGGAAAGACCACTATCAAGAAAACCTACCCTCGACGGGAAGCCTTCAACTTACACAAGGCACGGAACTCCATAACGGAAGATTAAGCAAAGAGAACGGCGGAAGGTGCTTAAAAAGTCTAATAACCGGGGCCTCACCCCCGAAAAAAGAAGGGCCGATTGGGAACGGCTAAAAACCCATACCGAGGCAGAGGAGTGTAAATCTTAAACTCCACTCTCAGGAAAGGAAGACTATTACCCAATACTACTCCGGAGGGGGGGGAAAAACGACCGCTATTACTCCAACTTGCAAGAGTTGTTGGGGGCGTCCCAAAGGGAATCACCCTACCTGAACTATAGGCCACGAGAACGTCAAACTTAGTATGCGTGAGGGTGAGGGAGGCAAAAGTCCCTCAAACCAGGGCAAGAAAACAGTCATTGTGGGAAAGAGCATATAAGGAAATTAAAAAAACAACCGGGAGAAAAGAAGCAAGTGAAAGCCTCCATTCTCTATAAGCGAAGGGGGGGGTAAAAAATGCACACTTCTGCAGTGCCTAGAGAAGATGTTTTCTGCCGAAGATGGCGACGAAACCCACGGGATAGGCAAAGACCTGTAGGAACACTTACATGCCACATCTCTACTCGGCAAGTCGCACTGTAGAAAAAGGGGCAGAAATTTAAAGGGAATGATGACACAGGGGGGATGAAACTCAGGTCGAAAAAACACCCGCTTCCCCGAGGGGGAAATTGAGAAAGGAGGCTCCGGAAGCAATGCCAGCTGTAAAAGTAAAAACCATGACGTGGGCGTGGACAGGGCGAGAGTATACAAGCAAAGCAGGCCGGGAGGGCATAAACTCAATACGGACGGGTCGCCGCAGCAGGAAAAGGAACTGAGGGAAAGGCGGAGATCGAAATGGACAGCGAAAAGAAGAGGAAGGCAGACTGGCCGATCGGGAATCTTTGAAGGAGACGGGTAAGAGCTAAAGGGCGTATCAATCCCGCTCTTTTGGGAGCCAAAAAGACGTGGACCGGGAGGCTACACTGAAGGGGGAGGTCTTAAACCGGGAAAAAAAAGGCGTGGGCGAGGAAGACCGGTTGCTGGGATCAATAGAGCTGGCTCATTTTGACGTACGGAGGAAGGGGGTGGAGACGACTATCTCACCAAAGGGGGTCGAGTTGGAGAAAACCATGCTGTACGCCGGGAGGACAGGGAAATCGAAAAGAAAGGGGAGCAGGGCCGAGATGCTGGTTATGGATAGGGAAGAGGAAAGGCAAAGCGGCGGAACGACGGGAGCCTATCTTTTCCCGCGGGGGAAGGGAGAATGCATCAGAAGATAAGTGGAAAAAGGGGGGGGAGTCAATGGGCGGAATTCTTATAGTCGGGAGGGGTCAGGACAACCCGTTGCGTGAAATGGGCCGTTTGGCGAAAAAAAGGGACTGACCGGGGTGAAAAACAACTATGATAAAGGGAAAAGGAGACCGTTGCCGATGCAACGGAGCAAGAGTGGTCCGGTAGCGGCATTGCCGGAGTACTTAACCGTAAATTGCAGATAGAGAGAAACAAACGGAGAGAGAAATAATATCTAGGATTAACGGCCGAAGGAAAGACATGCAGAGCGGAAAAGGAAAAGGCTCCGTAGAAGGCCGGAACCCTGACATTTTGTATCGGGGGGGGGGAGGGACCAGGGCTTCCCCCTTTTGTCAAGGAACCGTGTGCAAGGAACGAGGGGTCGAAAAGGGAGAAGGGTGTAGTCACGACAAGAAGGGGGCTCGCGACTGGAAAGTGCAGCAGATATTGAAAAAAGGCGAAAAACGAAGAGGGGGAAGATGAGATCACTGGCTTGGGGGTGGCGAGAGTCAGGAACCGCTCCATACGGCCGCCAAACGGCCGAGGACCACGGTTCGTCTCCGCTTAAGGAATGTTAGCAATCAGGAGAAAGTGGTTGGGGGGGGATCACACCCATCCGCATCAAGAGGAAATCGGAAAGCCCAAAAAAAAAAAAAAAAACACAGGGTTGCTTACTTGGAAAAGGGATCAATACCATCCATCGGGAAAAAGGGGAAAACTACATTGGGAGGGAGGAAATAAAGGGAAATTCGAACGTCTAAGGTACGGGAACGACAGGCGACTGGGGAGATCGAAATATCTGGGGCAAGTTTAAGAGTGGCCCTCTGTAACATCTTAGAGAGCAGAAAGGGGGGGGGGGGAAATAGCGCATTCCTGCTGGACGGAACCGTCGAAAACGGTGTGCGGCAATAGACAGAGGCTTATCCGGCGCCTTTCACGCAGGAACTAATTGGGGGTGTCAAGACAAAAAGAGGACCTGCCGCGAAAAGGGGGGGCCAAGCAGCTTCGAGCCGGTCAAAAAGGGCTTGTACACCTCGAGGGGGGCAAAGAGAGGGGTGGCTCACTGAAAGAGGAAATGTAAACAAAAAAAGCTATAGGTTAGTAGGGAAATTCCTTGGTCAGACGGGCGTCCTGTCCAAATCCAGGTCGGTGTCCGCAAGAGGCCAGGCGTGCCAGAAAGGAGACACGGCTGTCGCCAGAAGTAGCTCTCTCATCCGACGTGGTACCCTTATTGACCGGGGGGAAGGACAACTTGAAAGTCTCTTAATCGGGACCTTTTTTAGGGGTGGAACCTATTTACGGGGGAGACAAAGCAAAGCCCTTTGTGAGCAAGCCCTACTTCATCCTAGGTAGAGGGGGGGACGCGCGGAAAAAGTAATGTTTCCGTCTTTGTTGAAAAAGCAGGGGGGGGGGGAAAGGTCCCCAACTGCCGGGGGGCAGATCTGTTCTTGAACGATCGTAGTCGACGTCATCGTCTGCGGGACGGGCAGATAGGGGAAAAAGACTGGGCAAGAAGGAAATGGGAGCTGGTATGGGCATGAGAAATGGAAGGAAAAGGCAAGGGGGAGGCTGCGACCCTGTATGGGACGACGTAGATGCCTTTTTTGCAATCGTCAGCCGGGGGAGCAGGCGTGGTCCTGGAAAGCTGGACAAGGGGGGAAGGTAAAAGGTCACGGGAGAAATGGAAGAGGGTTACGCAAAAGGGGGTGACGGCAGAGTAAAGCGTGGGACCGCTTACCCTGGTCTGCGGGGAGAAAGACCCCCTCTCTGTGGGGGGGAGGTTAAAAAAAAATCTGGGGCGCCACGTCAGGGGGAATGTAGCTCCCAGGATCCGGGCTAGGGCTCGTGCAAGGTGTGAGTGTGTGATTGCAAGACTCCCAGGCTGCTGACAAGGGAAATGGCGTTGGCCAAGGGGGGGAGACAAAAGGAACGGAAAAGGCGCTTTACAGAGAAGCAGAAGGCTGCCTTTCCAAAAGCGTCGCATTGGCGACCCTCGCCCGAGATAGCTGGGAGAGTGTAGAAGGACCTTGGGGGGTATTGAAGGCCAAGGGTAAGGTAATGAGGAGAGACCCGGCTTACGCCTGGTACGGCCTTAAAGTGAAGTCAGCTCTCGATGGGATCTTGGGAAGATTGAGGTGCGTTCTCACGACGACGAGAACAGGGCAGGTCTGGGGGAGGGGGGAAACGGAAAAAAAGGTCTAACAATAGTACTAGCTCGGAAAGAAAACAGCAAGGAAAAGGGATTAATCTAACAAGGATTGGGGGGGGAAAGTCGGAAAGAGCGGGCAAGAGTAAGGAAATCAACTGGAGAACGATTTCCTATACGCTGGGAAAATGACCGAATTTCCTAGAGGAAATCTCGGGATGACCAAACGGGGGGGGAGAAGACGGCTTCCCCGAAAAGGACACGTAGGGAAAACACGTTTTCGATCACTCGGAAAGTCATCAAAAAGGGGAATGGGAGGGAACCAGTCTTCCCTTGTAATGGGGAGGAATGGGGGGGATCACAACATCTGGGGGAATTTCTAAAAAGAGGCTGGAAGGGACTCCACACTGCTGAGGACAGGGAATCGGACGGGGAGGGGGGAGGACATATTAATTCAAACCAACCGAGGAAGAAAAAGGCATTCTAGTGGGGAGAATGCGTTGAAAAAAGGGGGCTTGGACAATCTTGATTGGCGGAGAAAGGGTTACCTTTTCAGGCTCGGGGAGCAGCGTCTGCTCAATGTCGAAAAATATTTCCAAACGCGCCTGAATTGGGGGGTGTACTGATTTTAGGAGAGGGGTGAGGAAAGGAAACCAAAGCAAACTTGACCTGTCAGCCGAATCGACTAGCGCTTTGAAATGGGAACCGTTGGTGCGAGAAACTGGTAGAGAATCCTTCTAGGACCGGAAGGGATTTTACGGTCCTCGCGGAAAAAACGAAAACCGCAAACTCCAGGAGTGGAAGCGCGAAGGGACTGGACGGAGGGAACCCTGGTAGTGGCGCCAGCTCAAGCCAAAACAGCGAAAACACTCTCCTCAACGCTCAGCATAACGGAGCTCGCTTAATAACGTGAGGGTGACAGCGGGCTCAGTACCCCGCGCGACCTGAACTTCGTAAAAAAACAAACGAAGAGAGGTGAGGGGATGGAATCTCACTCACAAAAACACAAAAAAAAAAAAAAAAAGATTCCACGCAATCCGAGAGCGTTTTTGAGCCAGATTTTTAGGAGTCGGGCGTGGGACCTAAGAAAGAGGGGTTGTGAGTTACCACGAACGGTAACGGCGCGGTAGTTATGGAGGATCGTGGGTCGGTTTGGCGCTGGAAAGGAGCGGCCCTGGCGCCACAACAAGGCAGGAAAGGCGCAACAGAGAAGGGCGTTGTCCCGGACGGCAAGCTGGAAAGGAACAAAAGCGCCTGGGGGTGAATTCAATTGGGGGGGGGCGTCACTACTTGCTTCGACATTGGTCGTCGAACAAAAAGGAAAACTCTACGCCTGTGAAAACGGGGGGGTCAAGGCGGGGGAATTCTTGCTGGATACCCAAAAACAGACGAGACATCTACAACAAAGCTCAGCGAAGGGGGAGACATCATGGGGGAGACAGGGCAGCAAAGGATAGAAGGAGAACGGCCAATAAGGCGAACAGCAGCTTTTACACGCTATTCTCACCGGCTTCAAAAAGGAAGACACATATTTTATCGACAAGGAAGAGGGGTGGGGGGGGGGCACAAGCCGTCCCCTCAAAGGGACCATCCCGAAGGGGGACTACCACAGCGTGAAGGAAAAAAGTTTCGGTGTGATCAACCCAGCGCAAACATAGGGAATCCTTTTGACGTCCGGAGGCAGGTACACGCTGAATGACAACTACCAAAAGGATCAAGACCCAGAGCCAGGACGAAAGGGAAGGGAGAGTTGCACGGTCGGGGGTTTTTCCATTCCCCGGACCGGCGCCTTGATGGTCACAGTTCGGAAAAAGCGTTCAGCAAAGCGCAGGGGCGAGAAAAATCGAAACAACCAATCTGACGCTCATGACTTGATACTAGAAAGTAAAAGGTGAAATCCATACTGCGTCGGAGGTACAGTAAGAAGGGGGGGGGCGTCATAACGGCGACATGAAAAAGAACAAGAAAATCTTCATAAGAGAGGTGTCTACGGACATAGGGCTAATTTCACTACAGCCGGCGAAGGGAGATCGGGAAACAACCATTAATCCTGATAATAGGGACTAATGTCAAAAAGTGGGCTAACCTTCCAAGCAATGATATTTATCCATATCAATTCGAAGAAGGGGGGGGCCACATCTAATACTGGTAACTCAGGGCAAGGAGACAGCCTCAAAAGGGTTGAAACACACAGAAAGGGCCTTCCGACCGAAGACGTCGTGACAAAACAAATAACCTATAAGCCCTTTTCTCAGACCAGAAGGGAGCTCCAAAAACGCTGGGCGCCGGGGTGCCGAGGTCGGGGACTCTCCAAAGGCCTACGGTCGGAAAGGAGAAGGAAAACTCAGCATATCAACAAAAAGAAAAATGCGGTAAGTCCGGCTGACCGGAAAGAAAATCAGATCCTGGAAAAAATAATCCCCCGGGACCGGCAAAAGAAGCCTGTCAGGGGGAAACAGCGAAAGCGGCAACCGTAGAAAAGAGTGTCCTATTTGGCGGGCGAACATACAGTTTGTGTAAACGCGAACCCCAAACCAAAAAATAGAGCAGAAGGAAAGGCCCACTCCCCACCGCGTCACGACGGTATAACCAGTGGATCAACACACCTTCTGGCACGGGGCAGACACGATGGGGAAAGAAATCGCGAATGTAAGAACTAAGGCAAACGGAAAGGGGACCATTCCAAGACAAGCTGTCATCAAGAAGGAACTCGCCAACGTCTCCCCCGGCAGGCAACCAGAGAACATTCGGGGTCTGGGGAAGGAGGCCCGCAGACAAGCGGAGGGCCGAAAAAGGAAGGGCGATCCAAAGGTGAAGGTCAAAGTCACGTCCGTGCAAGGACATGAGAGTACTGGGGTTATACAACCGAACACGTCCTCATGAAAAAAACGATGTCTCTGGGGCTCAGAAGGGGAGCCGCCAATTCCACGTCGAGGCTGCAAACCCCCCCCCCTTTCTGATCGTCCGGCTGTCACAGCCGCAGAGAGACGAAAGCCAAGAAAGTCTAACAAGGGTTATAAAGAGTGGTGCTCCCGGGGGTGCCTAGAAAAGTGGCGCCCCACCTCGCTTTCCCGAAAAGAGGGGGGCAAAAAACAAAGAAGCAAACAGCTCTGGGGAAAAAAAAGGCGCAGTCAGGAGCAGGGGGTGAGAACCATGACATTACGGGCGGAAAGGGCGAGGGGAAAAATATCGGGAAAAAAGACTCTTGCTAGGGGTTAAAAAAAACAAAAGGATTCACTTATGAAAAAAGTGATCATGACAGGAAACGGCCGAGAACGACGCAAGCGCGTCTCGGGTATCTTGGGAAGGCGAATTTATGAGGCAGACGGCAATGCTTTCATAGAAAAGGAAGTCTGTAAAGAACTACTCCATAGGACCGGGGGCTGAGAACCGGTTGCGTTACCGGGAGGAGTGGAATTAGCTAAACACAGGCTGTGGGAGACAGACGACAGCGGTATGTGACGCAGGGGTTAAAAAACAGAGGGGATTGACGCGGGCGGATGGGTAACCTAGAGAGCAAAAAAAAGATGGGTAGAACGAAAAAAATCTGTACCCTTGGCGAAGCAAAAGGGTAAAGTCGCAGAAGAAAACAGGACTTGCTGGGGATGCACGGGGGGGAGTACGGAAAGAAGCACCGCAAAGCGGCACCAGCGAAAGGGAGCGGTGTGCCTCGTTCTTAGGGACTGAAAACATATATGCAAAACGGATCTATACTGCTGACGCGAGAAATGTTGTGGTACAATTCGGAGAAAAGACCTCGGGGAGGGAAGGGGGGGAAGGTGGGCAACAAGGGTGACGGCAGACCCTATGACAAAAACCTCACTCCTGCCTTCAGGACAGCAGAAAGCTAGCCCGGTAGCGATTCATTGCGTCGTTACTGAAGTGAAGAAGAGAAAAAAACAACAACACGGGGGGAAAGGAAAGAGATTCAGAAGTTACTTAGGAAGCAGCGGCAAGATGAGAGAGCCGAAAACACAGGGGCTGCCGAGGAGAAGGAGAAATCGAAACGGGGGAAAGTCCATAGTGGTTTCCGAAAGAGGAAACTTTTTGTGCGCAACAAACAGTTCACTTAAAAGGTGTCGCCGGAAAAAGGTTTAAGAAACTCCAGAAAAAGGGAGCCAGTTGATCGGGGAAGAGATGACATGTAAACAGCACTCGGCAAAATATCGGGAGGAGAGGGAAAGCGAGCTTGGCGTGGATCGAGAATAAACTCCGACACCAGGAAGAACGTCTAGAGATTCCACCGAGGCGCAGCGCTGGTGCAGGAAGGGGAAGAAAAAGCGCGAACGGGGTTTGGGTATCATAGCAGACACCCAAAAGAGAACAGGAAGGACCTCGGGCAAAGGACATCCTCAAACCAGCACCGGGGGGGCGACGGAGAATGAAGAAATGCATCGATCAAGGGGGGGTAAAGGGAAAACCAATCCATTCCGGGTAGATCCGGAATGCGTAAAACAAAAGATTCCTTCTAGAAGGGGTATGCGAGGCCGACAATGGCGGGAGAAGGGCATAGGAAAGAATCAAGTGTTGAAAGGGTACTCTTGCAAATCGTCAAAAAAAGCCAAAAACTTTTTTCAGCACGAAGTAAGGAAAAAAAACGTCGCAGCGGGAGGGGGCTCCCCGCGAGCAAAAATTGGGGGAAAGTGATACTGAAAGCACGCCAAGTAACATGGTTTCTCAAAAAAAAGGGAGAACGTAAACCAGCGGCCGTGTGCAGGGGAGGAGGTGGCTAAAAAAAAAAAACGCTGAGGCCATCTTCAAACGCATTATGGTCAAGAGCGGGTGGGGGGGGAGATTGATAAAAGGAAATTTGACGGCCGCACCTAAATAGAGGATAATGAACTTTTCTAAATGGGAGAGGAGGGATGTGCAACAGGTAAGAAGAAAACTGAGAAGGAAACGGCGTTGGGGGGCAGAAGGCCAGATTGAAAAGGCGCATGCCCAGACAGGAGTTCGTCGGCAAGGGAAAATGTGGTGGCGTTGCATAACCAAAGGAAAGGGATAGAAAAGGTGCCAAAAAAAGATGCGACGGAAGGGAGGATCTGAAAAAGGGGGAGGTTGGGGGAAGGCTTTTTCGATCTAGGACAAAGCAAGAAAAAGAAAGGGGACGCACAGAACTGCATACGACGGGTTGGGGGAGAATCGAGTTGCGAGATGTTTCCGGTCGAGGTATGAAGATGGGAGGGATGGTCAAAAAACAAGGAAAAGTCAAATGCGGTCGTGACCAGAGGAGGTCTCTCTGTGGGGAGTGGCGGGAAAAAGGGGACTGTGGACCGATACCTTAAATGACGAGGGAGGGGGAGTTGGCATGAACGACGGCAGGCGGTTCGGGGTGGGGCAAAGGAAAAAGGGGTATGGTCGAGACCGCAAAGCTGAGGGATGTTCCGTTGAGCAAAATGGTGGTCTTCCATGCAGGGGCGTCGGGAGGGGTATGGGCAAAGGGGGGGAACACGGTTTTTCCAGATCTGAGTGCAGAGGGTCTGAAGCAGGCTTACGTGAAAAACAATCTTGTGAGGCTGGATCCTTCAATGTGAAAAACGATAGAACTGACAGTGGGAAACAAAATCGGAGAAAAAGAAAACAAGCGTCGTTTAGGGGGGGGCTGTCTTCCTCCAGAGAAAAAGGGGCTCAGGGCAGGTGGGGGGGAGTTCAATAAAAGGTCTACTTAAAAATGAAGGGCCAAAGGGTGTTAGAAAGACTAGAAAAGGTACAGTCCTATCAAACAAAGTGATGTGGGGGCGAAGGGTAAAAAAAAGCGTCGCAGGTCTATGGACTAAGTCTTATGATAGCTGGGGAAAAAACGGGTTAAGACGGAAGCGTTCGCCTTCTGCATTTGTCGCGATTGGGAGAGTAAGGACGCTGACTCCTTTGCACTGAAAGAAAAAAGACGTGCGATTAGCAGGGAGGATCGGGGCTGCATTGTAACAGGGGCAGGGCTAGGGGGGGGAGACTCATGCCTTTCTTATGAAAGAAAACTCGCCGGGAAAAGGAAGACGCGGGGGGTTTCCCGCGGAGGAAAAAACGACTTTTCATAGAGACCCGGATGGGGGGAGCCTCCCTTATTGGGAAAGGCGAGATATCAGAAAGAGTCCGGCTCCGGGAGCAACGCTGTCGCGTAAGTTCGAAGGAAGTGCTTCAGATCGGGGCCACCGCTTCTCCTGCAACGAAAGAAGAGTGAAAAGCGTACTAAACATGTGAAGGACAACGTAGGGTTATCAAGGGATGAAGGCAAGAGAGGACAGGCATTGTCTATGGGATTATCACAGAATAAGAAAAACTGATATCCTTAACTATGCTGGAGGGGATTCGAAATCTGGGCGGCTGGGCAGGGGGGAAAATAAAACCCCAAAAGCGTGCGATGACTCATTTTCAAAAGGAAAGGGTAGGACCCTGTTGAATCTTAGAAATAAAGGCGGAAGAGGGAATGGTCGGGCGCTAATTTGGGGGTAACGGCAGGGCGCGGCAGGAAAGGACGTTCTGCTGCTTTACGAGTGGCCAACGTCCTTATCTGGTAATCTGGGAAACTCGGGTCGGACTGTCAAAGCAAAGGAAAGATTGACCCCGTTCGCAGAGAAAACTTAGCGCTGTTTTCCAAGGGGCCTGGTTGGTGAAACGAAAAGTGCCTCGAAGGTCGAGGAGGAAGTGACGCAATTTTTGAAAAGTCGCGCCTCGTTACTCTAAGCCAAAGAGGAAGGACACAGGATCGTTTTCGCGGACGCCCGAAGAGGCGGACCTGTGGGGGACCAGCAACTCCATCCGAAAAAAGCACCTCCTACCCACACATCCATACGAAAAAGAAGCCTTTCTCCACTTTTGGTAAAACCAAATTTAGGATTGCAAGAAGGAGACAACAGATGATCTGGGAAACTCAAAAAAAACGAGGTAGGGTAATCTTTAAGACAACAAAAGAGTTATTACAAGAATTCCAGTAAACATGAAAGATCTTTGGTAGGGGGTCACCAAAAAGAGGGAAAGAGGGGCTCGTAGGGACCTATCGGGTTGTAAACGGAGAAATGGGGCGCGGGAAAAAGACGTCGTGGATGGATGCCGTCGGGATTCTTCTGTGGGAAGGGCCTTAAAACAAAGGGTCAAAACTCGCCGTGGGACTGCCAAAAAAAAAAGTAGCTTTTTGGTTCCCTACGAGAGTGGGGGGGGAATTAACAAAAGCTACAAGTAGGCTTGCCTGCAAGACGAAGGGCCTGAGGCGGCGAACAGGGAGCGCTCACCCAACGCAGAAATTGAAAAGCGCTAGGCGTGATATAGGCTACAGGGGGAAGATGGAGGAGGGGTACTTACCTACGGCGCACCAAAAGGGCAATAAGGAACTCCTCATAAGAATAGACATGGGAAGCAGAATCTATAACCGTGCAAAAAAGTAGAAACATCACAAGAAGGGATGGCTCATCTTGGGGAAACATGGAGACATCAGGAGTACTTCATTTCGCACCGGAAGAGTGGGGGGGGATCATGCCATTCCTGCCCATCTACCAAGGTCGAAACCTGACCAGGAGAAGACCTAACGCTTCGGGAGCCAGAGGTGGGGGACCCATTCTAACAAGGTCGACAGAAAAGGGTGGACCGCTACCTCCTTTACACAGATGAAAACGAGACGCACCAGTGGTCGTCCCAAGACAGAGAATGAGGGAATGCCAGCGCGGGGGCAATTCCCCTCGTGAAGATCGGTTTTCCCTTTAATGGAAAAGAGTTATCGCGACGCGTTGCAGCAGGAGCCGGACGCTTCTGAAGAGAACCACCCAAAAGGGCTTAAATCGGGGATAGAGGGGAAAAAAAAGCGATTTGTGGTCAGTCATACGCCTTGGTCATACCGGCTACTAGGGGTTGACGATCAAGAAAAGAAGGCTAACGGCGTCAGATAAACACCTGCACTGAATAGAGGAAGAAATCGCAAACGAGGTCGAACACGTCTAAGAAGGAGAAGCCTTCATAAGGTCAAAGATATTATCAAAGGGCGGAAGGGAAAAGGGGGACTGCGGTAAAAGTATCATACCAAGTCGTCACGGGGGAAAATCGCGGCAATGCTAGTGATGTTAACGGGGCCACTGCTGATAGTGAAGAAAAGCTCAGGTCTCCACAATGGGAAAAAAACAGGGGTCAGAAAGAGGGTGCGAAAAGGGGGAACTACCCACGGAAACGACGTTGACGAGACGAAGCCGGGGAGACCGACCCTACTCGGAAGCGGGCGGGATGTCCGATCCTACACCCCGGGGGACAGGGGGGGGAGGGAATTTTAACGACATGCGGGTCACGCCCGGCACACCTTCAAGGAAAAAGCGTCATGCCGGAAAAGCGAAGATATCTTAGGACACACAACTACAAGGACAGCGACAAGTCCACCACTTGAAGCAAAGAGACGCCTACCTGACGACTTTCCTCACAAACGGGGGTCTACAGCTAAGAAAGTCCGAGGGGAAAAAATCGACATGTGACATCTCAACCGAAAAATCGAAGAAGGGGGAGAAGGAAATGGACCAACATCCATAAACGGCATCGGAACGTTCACCAGTCTCTACTCTTTCCATCGAAGATGACTTGCAAGGACGCGAATTGAAAACCGTCCTCCAAAACGGAAAACTTGTGCCCACTAAGATGAATCACCAAGACCGGAAACAGAGCGTTCTCAAAAAGTCATCTTCATAGCATCTAAAGTAGGGGGCAGAAAAGGAAAAACGGGAGGACACAGAAGAAAACTTTGGAAGCCGCTCAACCTAAATAAGGCAAAAAGAAAAGTAGTCAGCAGGACGTCATCAGCTTCAGGAAAAATACGTATCCTTGACGGGAAACGCCCTAACTTCGTCGTGTGACGAATAAAGAGGGACGGTCTACGCCCCATATGGGGGAGGCCGGCAGACGGAACGCACAGCAAAGGGTCGGCCTTCAGGGAGGAAAGAGCCTCAATCTGATCAGCGTAAAGGGAATTCAGAACACAGGGAATGCTATTTATGTGCTTCTCTCTGAAAGGGCACGAATGTGTCTCAGAGAGACGGAGAAAAATAATTTGCCCCATTAGGGTGGCAAAAGGGGGGCCCCGAATGAGAACGAACAAGCGCTTTGCCCACGAGGCGAGGTTGCTCTTATAAAAAAGGAAGGCTTGCGTACATTAGAAATAGTCTCAAGGCAAATGTTCAGCGGAACCGAAGACTCTGAAGGTGGAGCCTAGGGATTTACAGAGTGGATGAGGACTTACGAATATTACAGCGAAAGGGAAGTAAAAGTACTTCTATCTGGGAAGAGAGGGTGGAGCGAATGTCGGAAGACAATGGTCTCTACAATTCAACGCGCGGGTGTAGGACGCGGCAAAAAATGTGGGAAATAGACCCTTAATTGATAAGGACGGAAAAAAATGCTTATTATCTGCGGAACAACAAAGGGCTCCGGGCAGAGGGAAAAGGGGGGAAAAATAAAAACGCAGTCCGAGGATTGGGAAGAGGGGTGTAGACGAAGAGGAAACTAACCAACAGGCTGGTAGAAATATCTCAGGCTTGAAAAGCAGGACGCCTCCCGGTTGTAGCGATACGTTGCGGGGGTCAGGGGCAGAGGAGGAGTATCTAGAAAACAAATACTTCGAAAAATCCTCTATGACGGGGAGAGGGGGGACCTATGAGTTTCGCCAGAGAGGATGAGGGAAACGGGGAGAAACTCTGCAGACCAGAGTCTGAGTGTGGGGTTTTAGGAAAAAATCGGGGACGTCAAAAGGGGCGCAAAGCGTTACATGGGGAATTTTCTCACAAGGTTGACGTAAAGGACGAACAAGATGATAAACATGGGCGCCGGCTTCATTAACAAAGCAAAAATGTGGGGAACGTAAAGGAATGAAGGCGTAAAAAGGAGGCATCTCGAACAATAAAAGAGGAGGAAAGAAGACGCGGGAATGGGTCTCAAACAATGCATCGCAGACCGGCCAAGGGAGGGAACGGTGCGGAGGAAGACGGTCGCCTCGTAATGTGGGGGGGTTGTCGGTGTGGAAAAAAATCCGTACACCTTGTCGCAAACTTACTCGGAAAGTCAACGAGGGGGGGGAGAATAAGTGGGTGCCTACCTCCTCAAGAAAGGAAAAAAGCTTGAAAGCGCTAAAAGGGGGACGAGTTCTCATTCAGAAACGCAAGAATCTGCGGTAGGAGCGTGCTTGGACGCTCTAGAAATCCGAAGAAACTCGGAACTGCAACCGCAAGAGGCACGAGGAGTTCCGCCTGCTAAGAGGGCTGCCATCCTTTCCGTGCTAAAAGTGGGTGGTTATATCTCAGAAAACCCATCCGCACATAAAGCTCGAGGTCAACTGGGCGCCAAAAAGGGGGAAAAACATCACAGGGGTTAGATAATTCAGAAACGCGCTATCGTAAAACAATACATCCTGTTATCATAAGGAAACAGGTAAAACTGGATCAACGAAAAAATGAATGGTGCTGAGACAAACATCTAGAACGCCAGCCTACGTGAACTTCCAATCCCAAAAGCCACAAGTAATTGCCTTCTTCCTGGTAGCAGGGGGGGAAAGAAGTCAGATCAGAAAAAAACTTGGGTTCGAAGTAGAATTGAACGGCGGCGAATCAGCAGATGTGGACCTGCGAGTGGGGTTGCGAATATAGAAAAGGGAACGCCCCTTAACGTAATGGGGGAGGAAACAAAAGCCGGGAAACCCCTTTGGAGGGCGCGGGGAAAACCGTCATCGCGGCCAGATCCAACTCCGGAGGGAATTGGGGCCCCTTATAAAAGAGCCAGGTGAAGCGAAAGGGACAAAAGTAATTTTAAGGGCTGTGAAAATTTCCTTTTGAGCTAGCGCGAGGAAAAACTTGGGGGCAGCAGCCCTTCTGAAGAAGCAATGGGGACGCCTGCCGTTTCGTGCCGGGAGGACATGCGGAAGGGTCTGAACAATGGCATCGGGTGCGACCATTCCTCTGTTCATTGCAAGTAGCTTATCGAAGAATGGGGTGAAGGAAAAATCGAAAAATGGAACGGACCGGCGAATCGTACAGGGGGGTTCGACGGTTGCCGGAGAAAGCATGGGCGGCAAAAAAACAGACAAGAATGAGGGTAGAGTGCACTGAGAAAGCAAGTGGGAGGGGGGGGAAGGGTTTTGAATACTATTGTGGGGGGAATTTCCCCAAGAGGGGGCAGGGGGGTGTCGGAATCGGCGAAGAATTACAGAAAGGAGTCGGGGGGGGGAGTCAATCGTGGAGGGGAAAAAACAAGGTGTGCTGTGCCGCTAACGAACCGCTTGGTAGTTCGTTTATGAAGCGAACGGGAAGAGGTTTTGTGCTTGGGGCGGGGAGCGTTATGGTCGCCTCCAAAATCTGAACGGGGAGATGGAAAGGTGTGGGGAGGGGGACGTTCAGGTAGGGCTGTAGGGAGTACAATTCTTTTATTTGCAGCGGGCACCATGAATCGTTCCCTTTAGGGCATCAGCTTCGCCTTTTAAGTCAGTTACGTAACTGCCGGGGGGCCAGGCGGGGGAGGACAGGGGTCTTCTTATCCGAACCGTTCCCTCTTGGGGGGAAGGCCACGCACTTCTCCAAGAAACGTGTTCGGGAGATCACCTCTGTTTTCTCCTATAACGTGAGTGCCAGGTGAGGTGGAGGTAAAAGAAGCGTCCAAAACCAGGCGTGACTTGGAATTGGTGAAAGGGGACCTGCTCCAGTCCCGCGTGATCTAGACATCGGAGATGGGGTTAACGATTAGGGGGGGAGATTCTACTCAAGCCGCCGCAGGAGCTGGGGGCGGCGCCTTGGGGAAAAAAAGAAGGCTCAATTCGCCAATTAAGTAGGAATACCTGAACCCTGCTTTAGCCTCGTAACAAGAACCGGCCGATCAGAGAGATAGTGGGAGGAGTCAGATTGTCCTGGAAGAGAGGGACACTAGAAAACATGAAGGGAAGTTCAAGGAACAACCGCGCGATTTATTACCATCGAACGGAGGGAGGGAGTTAATTAAAAAAAGCTACGGTGAAGGCCTCCTTAGTCTCCGTAAGGGGAGGGGGGATCTATCTCGGGAAGAAACGGGAAACTCAGGAGGGAAAAGAAGGGGGACTATCTGGAAAAATTAAGGGAAAAAGTCCTGAAACTGATGAGGGGAACAAAAGACCGCGTTCCCGATCCTAAAAGAAGAGGGACGAACACCTGGGGTGAAGGAGAAGATGATGCACAATTGGTACATTAGGGTAGATGACTAACCGGCGAGTGTCACTCTGGGTTAGTCACACGGGCAAAAACGACTCTTTCCTTCCTCGGACTGGAAGAGGCGAATGGGCGAAATAGGGGCCTTAACCAACAAAAAGAGGACCTGTTCGGACTAGGTCATACTATCTGTTGCCGCCAGGGGGGAAGGGGGGTAAAAGCCTTCTGGACCAGCTTGCCTGTCGAAAGTGGAAAGGCAGGTTCGAGAGGGCGTCTCTGCCTCGACGGTTCATCGGAAAATGATCTTTTTTATCTGGATGGGGGAAATCCGGGGCGGGAAAAGGAAGACAGAAAGACCAAAGGAACCTGGCAAAAGTAGAGACGTAGCCTGGCTTAGTCCTGGCGCGAGGAAAAATGTCTCAATCGAAGGAAAAACGTGGCAAGGCATACCGTAATGTACGGGGGAGAGGGGAGAGGGGAAACGTAGCCAAAGAACGTCCGGGGAAAAAACGCAGTATCGGGGTGAAAAAGGGAAACGCGACTGGATGATTGGTAGGCCAGGAACAAGCTCCACCAGACAAAAACTCCTCAGAACAAAAGAAGACGCTTAGCTTACTCTCCAGGGAAAAGAAGAAAAAATCTGATCCCACGACCTGAGCTTGAAGTTTTCCTCCAAATCAGAACTTTCAGAGGAGCTCTCAAAAACAAAAGGGGGGGGGAAGGGGAAAAAAATATATAGTCCATCATACTAGAGACGTGTGAAGGGGGACCAGATAGGGCTTTTCAGGAGGCGGCTTGGGAAATAAGAGAGTGGGGTGCTTTACGCACGCTCTTAATCGGGGGCGCGGATCGGTTACGGCTTAGCTTCTTTTGGTTCTGGGCTGGTGGAGCCTGGGGAAAAGAAGCGCAAAACATTCAGGGAGCGAAAAGGCACAGAGTCAGGCTTTGGTCAAAAACCGGACTGTTCGAGTAAGTCCAACGACGTAAATTACGGTGTGGGAAGGACAAAGGAAAAAAAGGCAAAGTCGCGGCGAACGGTGTAACGATAAAAACGGCTGAGGGAAAAACTACGCGGATATAGGGGTCAGGCGGGGGTTCTGCTTACCTGACAACCCATCCATCATATGTACTCAGGAGCGAGGAAGAGAAGACATGATACAGACTCATGAAGCCAGAAATTGAAAGGTCACAAGAACAGCGACTGGTAGTTCGCACGCTGAAAAGCGACAGACGATCGCTTACCCTGCAGGGGAGAAGAGCCGGTTTTGGGCTAAAAGGCCAATAGTTCCCCAGCATAAAAGGCGAAACACTCCAGCATTAGAGGCACCAGAGACATGGGGGGGGATTTTTGATCACAAAAGCAACATCGCCAAAAAGGGTACGTCCGGTCGACAGGAAGGTGAAAGGGTCCTCAGCCAATGTGCGTCCTC
>Ga0179591_1319736_pt1 | contig 28071 bp, 45 predicted proteins | sample CZOMad2_1_08_16f_FD_182891 | JGI IMG/M metagenome (GOLD analysis project Ga0179591, IMG submission 182891) | Vadose zone soil fungal communities from Angelo Coast Range Reserve, California, USA - CZOMad2_1_08_16fungal (PacBio error correction) | ecosystem: Environmental > Terrestrial > Soil >...
GGGGGGGGGGACGGGGGGAATGGGGAGGAGGCAGGAAGGGGGGGGAAAAGGGGGGGGGGTTGGGAGGGTGGGACGGAGAGCTGAGACGGAGTTGGGGGGAGAAGAGGGGGTAGTAGTGAGGGGTGGTGGGGGTGGGGAGTGGGGGGGGGTTGTTCTCCCCGTTTCTACGCCGGTATAACTTGGGAGGGGCGCTGGAGAATGGAGTGAGAGAAATTATCATGGACGGTTGTGAGGTGAGGAAACGAAGGGAAAGATGGCGGAAGTGGCACAAATATTTTTCTTTCTTAGGGAGATGATGGGGGGGGGAAGAAACCGAGGAAAAAAGTGCCTCCATCAATTATACAAAGACAGCAAAATTAACGTCTATTTAGACTTTGTTAGGGTTAGTCGGACCGTTAAAAAGTCCAATTTTCTCCCGCCTTCAAAGGGAATCAAGAAAAGGAGAAAATTCACGTCAAATCCGTTTTGCTTAAGGAAGGTTCAAAAAGGTGGGACAGGGAGAACAAGGTTAACAAAAGCAAACCCCTCATAAAAAACACATCTGTAGCCTTGAACGCGTGTGAGAAGACTTGATCGGACCACCTCAACGACGGATAAGCCTTCCACCCTTCGGAACACAGAAAAGGAGGGGGGGGGGAAGTCAAAGGACCCAAAAATCATCTCTCACACACACGGAAGGGAGTGGGGGACGCTATTGGTTTAGATTTGTCGAGTTTGATTTGTGAGGTCCCGTCAATGAGGAACGAGGGAAAAAAGGCGACAGATGGTTTTGGGGGGGGGGGGGGGGGATTTTTTTAAAACCTGGGAAAAAGATTCTATGGGGAAAAAGGACTGAGTCGAGACCTGCTTTCAAGAAACAGAATGGAAAGTTGGACATATGGGTTCCGTGGAATGTGTCGATGACGTTCCTTGGAAAGGGAATAGGGCCACGGTTAAAGAAGGAACCAGATAAAGGAAAAGAGCTTTTAAGTATGAGCCGGTTTATTAGAGAAGTTTGGGCTGGCGGGGTTGGGGTACAGAGGGAGCTCGTGGTTGCCTGGCATGGGGGTTGTAGCAAGAAAGAAGAATCTTGGCGCTTAGGAAAAGATGTGACGTGGTGCAGTCAACAGGAAAAAGAAAAAACAGTCATCGTGGGAGCTCACTCTTATAGCGCAGAATGCCGGTATACCTGAATTTGCGGGTGCCAAGCTAGCCTTCAATATGGAGGGGAGGTTTTGGCCGGTGGAGGGAAGGGGGGGAGGGGCGGCGTCAAGGGGGGGGGGAGAAAAAAAAGGAAGCTGAAAAAGAATGGGGTCGTCCCTCTAAGAAAGGAAAATGAGGGGCGTGGGGGGGGGGGGTGGGGGGGGGGGGGGGTGGGGGGTGGGGTAGGGGTGATCATAGTTCTAAACGCGCGTAAGGGGTAACCAAGAGGTATCGGGTGCGGGGAGTTGGGCGGTGGTCTTCACCTACATTGAAAAGGGGGGGGGGGGGGAGCAGTCTCTAAATTAGCTTCCCATTTTCTGAGGTTGCATAAGTCCAAGAAACAGGTGGTGCCGGGGGGAAGGGGAGAAGACAAAGTTGTGGACACAAGGAAAAGACTTGCCGCGAAAAAAAGAAACCAAATTGTCATAACAAACCCATCTCATCATTTAAGCAAACGACGAGGGGCTGCGGGGGGGGAAAAAGGATACTCCTGGGGCAACAAAAACCCGGGATCAAATCATCGAATTCCTCAGATGAAAGGGAATTCTTCATTCAGCTCAAACTCCATCAAAGGGCTCAGAAAGAAAGGGAGGGAAAGGACTGGATAGGAAGTGAGGATAAGGGGAACCTCTAGTCTACGATGCGGTTAAAACAAAAAAAAAAGTTCAACCAATATCGCAAAGAGGAAAAAGGGAAAACGGTCACGTGCAAAAAAGGAACGGGAACATCGGGATGAGTAAATCTTAGGGAGTAAAAGTGAATGAGGGAGGAACCCTTTCCTAAAAATCCCCTAAAAATTCCAGGGGGGAAAGGGAGAACGCAAGGGTATGGCTTGGGTTCTTCTGACGAGAGACTAACGTAACTCAAGGACTCAGGTCGCAGGTTTAAAAGGGTCTAAATGACATTTAACGAAGATTCCGGTCCGGAGAAGAGGTAAAACATTTTGGGAGGGATGGGGTAGTGAGAGACTGGGATGAACAAAAATATTCTTCTCTGGCTTCGGTCGTAGAAGGGAGATGTAAATCGTTCAAGAACAAAAGTGGTTCGTTTGACTCCCCCTTTATTTAGGGGAAGAAAAGCAACGCATAACTTAGGGTTTCACAGCCAGGTTGGGACGAGAGGTTTGGGGAAGAAGAATGAGAAATCAATACTTGGGCCTATCAACAATAAATCCCAAAAAGATGCCTGCGTTACAACGACAACAAAGAATAAGATCGCGAAAAGTCATGCAGTCCTGTATCCCAAAGAGCGAAGTAGATCCATACTAAGGCAGTTTCTGTCTCCTCGCCAGAAGCCCGGGGCGAAAAATGGGGGGAAAAGGTCAGGCGAAGCAAAAGACGCAGTAACGCACAAAATGACAGAGACCAACCACTAAACAGCAGCCAAGCAGTCGAGCATCCCTGAGTAAATGAGAAAGGAATCATGCAAAAAGGAATTTCGAGCCACCGGGCAAATCAACATCTTACGGGCAACCATCAAGGGGCTAGCAACGGGAAACCGCAAAAGCGACAATGAAAAAAAAAAAAGACCAAAAAAACAACACAACGACCAACTGCTAACCGACACGAATAGGCAAGGGGGGTTACCCTTAAAAAAAACGCAAAAGAGTTGATTCAAATCTTGCCGGCACATTAAGGATAAGCACAGAAAAGATGGGTATAAGTAGGAGAAGACGGATAGGACCTTGAAAGCAGGGAAGGGATGAAATTACGGGGGAAAGTCGCCTGACCGACGAGAGCAGGTTTAACGATCTGCAATTGGATTTCTATGGACCGGGGGGAGGATTGAGGAGAAGGAGAAAAGAAAAAAGAAAGGATATACAAATCAACGGACTCGGGAAAAAGATCTTAAGGAAGCAGGATCGACAAACTTATATGTACCGAGAGATTAAGAAGCTCAACAAGGGGCTTTAATCTTAAGGGTGGAGAGAAGGATTCGAAAACAGAGAAATGGGGGAAGGGAACCAAAAAGAAATCACATGGAAAGAAGGGTGGCTCACTATCCACCTCAAAAGAGCTCCTTCTGGAACTCGACGAATTTCAGATCAATGAAGATTTGCACAGGAACGCAGTCGAAAATAAAGAGAGACACTAGATAATTAGGTCCTTGGAGAAAGTCCGGCGGAGCGAAAACGAGGTACGCGTCGCTGAAGGGGGGAAACAAAGTGGAGAGTCGGTGGCTTGAGGATTCTGGACAGGACTGGGGGAGGGGGGTGGGTTTGAAGGGTTTTTCGTATTGAGAAAACGCTGGGGGTCGGTGAAATGGGGAGGAGCAAGGGATGGGTAGGACTATGATGGAAAGGGGAAAAAAAGAAAAGTCAAGGGGCAGGGGAGGAAGAAATAGGGGGGTCAAAAAGGGATGAAGCGAGCAACTTTATTTTTCTGCGGGTAGTAGGCTCTAGGGGTCGGGTTGTCATGGTAGGCGGGGGATTCGAAGAAGAAATACTCGTTAAAAGGGCTGGGGGGGGATAGAAGGAGAAAGAAATATTGGGCCGTTTAATGTATTATAAGGGAGAACGGTCTGATAGGGACGGGGGGGGAGATGATTATTTTGGGGGACTTGAGGAAGGGGATCAACGTGAAGGGAGAGAGGGGGGAATTTATCAAAAACAAGGGACTTGCTAGTTCTTATATCTAACAGAGAACTAAGTGGAGTGAACCCTTCGCTTTTGGGGGGGGGCGGGTAAACATAAATCCAGGCTAAAATAAAACTGTTCAGTCGGATCTATCTTGACGAAACTGACACTAGGACACATCTCTTTTAACTCCTCAGGCTCAGTCTCAAGTTGCATCCCCTCCAAAGGGGGTCTCAGACGGGTCCTCCATAATCAACAAGTGGTCTACTGAAAGAAAGGGAGGGGTTGGGGGTGGGGGGACACCGGGTTATACACATGATGACTGATAGGCGATAGGGTGGGGGGTGTGGTTCGACATGGGATAGTCCGAGAATGACCTACGTGGCACAAAGTTTCCATACTAAACGGTAGGGGTTTATGAGGGAAAAGGGATAAATAACATCCGAATAAAAGGAAATCTCCCGATGGGGCATGGCGCACGGTTTTTCAAGTTACGATATCGACTACCGGTCGGGGACGGGTTGGGTTCTGGGGTTTGGGGGGGGTAAAAAGCGGTCATCGGGGAACTATATTTCCAAAAGAGACATAAGAGGATGTAGATGCAAATGCACGGGATTTCTGATTATAACTTTGATGGTTTGAAAAGAGGAAAAGAAGAATCGGACTGAGTGCAGAAGACTATTGGTGGAACCAGTGGAATGGTTACGGGAGGTAAAAAAAAGGAGATACTACTGAACCAATCCTCGCGAGTAAGGATGTGAAACTGATGATGGAAGGGGGGGGTTCCCATGGTTAGTAGGGCTAAACGCGCCCGTTGCCAAGACTCGTGGAAATCGGTTGGCTGCGCTTCCTTATTGACGTGTAAGGGCATCAGGACGATTGGGTAAGTTAAAGACTCTGTGCTTAGGATTTTAAGTAAGCTTTCTGTGTGACAGTAAAAAAGAGAAAAGTCATACTGTCCACGGTGTTTAAGGGAAAAGAAGAATGCTTGTATCAGAAAGGAAGGGGTGCACAATTGGGGGATCAGAAAACATACCATGAGAGAACTCAGTTTTAAGATCCTGGGGTGTTCACTCGGTTCAAAAGCCAGTAAATTTATAGCTAGTAATTGGTCACTTTGGGAACCCAGGTATAAAGGAATTGGTGAAGGAGAGAAACAGATAACAGGTACGGTTGATCCGAAAGGGTCAAGGGGACGTCAGCTTCAAGATGGGATCATGACCAGGGATGTGAGCAGCCCCCTCTGAAAACCATAATGGGCCGTGTACAAAAATTAGATACCAAAAGGCTCAGAGAAACGTCTAACTTGGGGGTACGTGTTCTTCGGAAAAGATTTTCGACCGGGACAGGAGAGGGTCATAAAGTACAAACCCAAAGCAGGTCAACTGGAATTTTTCTTGAGGTGGCGAGAAGGATCGTGAAGACGTACAGGTCACGGGCCATTGGGGAAAAAAAAGAAACACCCGAAAAAGAAAAGAGTCTGAACTCGTTCCCGGGCAATAAAAGATCGGGAACCGAAAACAACTGATTTAATATCCTCCACCCTCTTCACACCTCACAACTGGCCCTCACCTCACCATCCTTAATATATAGACACAAAAACAACGGGAGGGGGTATTGGGGGGGGTTGGACGTGAGACTTTGGGGGGAGAGGGGGAAAGAGATGAAAAAAAGTCGATACGTTTGGTGGTACGATAATTTCAATGGAAACGGAACAACGTCGTTCACGTCTACAGGGGGTGATGTTTGAGGGTGGTTGGGGGGGGGGGTCTGAACTGCCAGGATTTACAACTACGCGAGAGAGAAGGCGAGCACACCTGTCCAAAAAAAACTGAACCAGGGGGAACATATTTGTTCCGTTGGGACGAAAATCGATTACTTCCGACGAACGAGAGGGGACACGGGGTTCCGCTACCAAAGTCTAAAATATCGTTTTACGGGGAATAACAAGAGTTTGGGGGTCTTTTGTACACGGCCATGTTACCGAGGGCGAGACATGTCAGAGGTCAAAGAATCTTGGTCAGCTGAAGGGAAGAATGTGACAGTAATGGCCTCAAAATCTCGGGACTCAAAGGGAAAATCCATCGCTGAAGGCAAAGAAAGTTGATATACTTCCACTTTGCCTCTAAATCTAACTTTGAGAAGAGGTACTGTTTCCTGAACCTTGGAAGGGGCCACAGCAAAACAAAAGGAGCTGAAAAAGGATCAAGAATTGGCATGTCCGCTTGAACGGTGGGGGGGTCGATGTGAAACTTGATGGTGCAGCAGTTTATCAGTTCTACAGTCCGGTAGCGTAACGGAACAAGAAGGAGATATCTGCGTAACAAGAAGTTAGCATAGAACTCCGAGGGAAGACAGTAAAAATTGAATTAGGATGGGCACAGACTTAAAAAAGTAACAAGCCGCCCGAATCTAGAAGCCGGAAAGAAAAAAAAGAGTCTTTGGGAACCAAAACACGAAACCTCTAACAAGCAAAGTTACAAACCTATCCATCTCATTGAAAGCCGATGTCGAGAGGGGAAGGGTGGGGATATCTTAAAAATCACTTACACTCAGAAGGTCTAAAATCAACAAATTCTCATTCAAGAAGTCCGTCCCAGAAGACGGCCTGACTCGAAAAACAACAAAGGGAAAAATTGTTCATAAGAATGAAAATGCCGTGCATTTGAGATTTGAATGAGGGATCGGGGGACGGAAAAAAAATTTACTAGGACGACAAACACACATCTCAGGGGAAGAACAAGAAACACCTTACAACTGAGTCTCTCTATTGCCACCCCTGGGAAAAAAATCTTAGAAGAAAATCGGGGTTATGAGGGAAAGGAAGTCGAGCCTTCACCATACCCTAAAATTCCGGGAAAAAGGGGGCAGTTCGGCCATCCGTGAAGCGTAGGGTGATTCAAGGGACGATAAAGTCGAATAACTGAGAGACTTAGATCAGGGGGCCTTTCAAACCCGGTGGCGGGGTAAAGGAACAGGGCGAATAGAGTTAGAAGGGATATTTAACAAGGGGATTTGAGGAATTGCTAAACTGTGGTTCGGGGAGAGCACCCACGATAGAGAAAAAATGGTACTTAGCTTCCTGTGGGAAGGCAGACGGCATATTTGGAGTGGAGGTAAGGAGGGGAAGCGGTTAACAGATCGAACAAGGGGTGGGGGGGAATCCGAAACCTGTCAAGTTTTAAGAAAATCGTGAGAAGCGGATGATGCATCAGACAAAAGGATCAGGCTGGGGGCTGCTCAACATGATACAGACTGGCCCTGGTGGGGATTCTGTTGACACGCAAAAAAAAAGAAAGACAAGATAGACTCAAGGGGGAAAAACAGGACCTTTATCAGAAAACGTACCCTCCATTAACCTTAAAGCCAACGAGTTCTTTAGGAATAGAGACAGCAGCCCTTCCGAAATGGCTGTACGTCTAAAAAGACTTGCTAAAGCCAACCCCCGAGACGTAAAGACTTAAACAAAGAGACAACTAACGATCATCCCCGTATCGGAAAAATATCTCCTCATGAAAGAAAATGCCAAGAGGGAAAAGGGCATTAAAATGCCTTAAGGCACCGAAAGGATCTCAGAGACCATGGAAACAGAAACAAATGCGATAAAATCCAAAACAAGCCAAACAAACAAATCAAACGACCGTGCTCAAACCTCACCAAGAAAATCGAAAACGGAGCGGTGTTCCATCAAGGGTACTTCATTGCAGCGATAATCAGGGAGGGTCAAATCGATTCAGAGAAAAAAATAAGGATATAAGGTAGAGACCTCGTGATCGGCGGATGGGAAGAGGGTCAGATTCAATGTAGAATTGGAAGGGTGAAAGAAAAGAGAACCCAATGGAGAAAAGAAAAAAAGAGAGATTGCGGCCGCGTAATATCCCGGAGGGTGCCCGGGGGGGACAGGGGAAAGTGATTGGAAGAAGTATAGCAGACAAGAAAAAGGAAAATAGACTAAATCCCGAAGAAAGGACAGTCCGGGGAGACTTCAGTACCTCAGCTCACTCAAAACAAAAAAAAAAAACAAAAGAAGGATACATATGGAAAAGAGGGGAGAAAGTGAGGACTTAATAGTCCTAGGAGTAAGAAGGAAGGGGGGGAGTGATGTCCTCTGTAGGGATCCTTAACTCGAAAGGATCCAGGCCCTTTCCTCCACGGTACCCTCAATGTGTGGGGGGGGGGGGTATCAAAAACGGTAAATAAAGAAGAGAATCTGCAATGTCCTCTGGAACAAGATCTGACAACGTAATGACCATTGAAGTTGCCCAGCCTGTAAGAAAAAGGGCCTCTTAAGAAAGGGGGAACTGTGTTGTGAGATAGAAAGTCATGCAAACTTTGAAAGAAAGATGAACGAAAATGAAGCGGTGTCTGGTGGAACCCTTGCCTATTTCAGGGGGAAAAAAGGGGGCGGAAAAAAACTTGTGAGGGGGGTGGTATAGGATGAAGTGATCTCACGCGTTTGGGTCGGTGAAAAATGGGGCGAAAAGAGACCTGATAGTGCTAAGAAATTCATGCAGGGGGGAAGGTTATACTATTTGTGGGAGTTGAAGGGTAACCCTGAACAGGATGGGAGAGAGAATTACTGTTGCTGTAAGGTGGGTAAAAGAGGGAGGAGAGGGGGGTCCGAAGGATGCAGGAGGGGAGGACTAGCCTAGCACTTTCGCACTGAAATGGGCGCTGGGAGGAATCAGAAAGCTGCCGTTTGGAATGGCAGTTAATGGATAAAGTTTTATATGTCCTTATAGGTACTGCGGCGTGACGGAAAGGGGGAGGGGTGTTTTTAGAGACTGGAAGCATCACGAAAAGGGCAAACCGGCAATTCTGGAATTTTGAGTTCAGGAAAGGTCGCTTGCTAGGTCGGAATCGGAGAGAAGCAAAGACTACTATACGACGATTGGGGAAAAAAAGGAAGTACTCTCTACCATCAATCAAAGGGGGGGGTAGTTGGACAAAAACGGTTCGACCTATAGCTTAACAAAAGGACACTATGCCGGCTGCACTTCGAAGTCCGATCGCATTCCTCGAAACTCTGGGGGGTGGAAGAAACGGAAAAAAGGTGCAAAACATTCAAAAGGTTGTCTACTCTCCAGGACTCATAGTCCGAATGTTGTACTCACTTGGACTACCCATGGTCAAAGGAGACAGAGGGATCGCGTGGGAGACAGGGTAGAGGGGAAAAAACTACTCCGGGAACTAACTTAACATCCCCTTAGGCATAACTGAACCAGGAATGTGTTAGGGGATTAAAGGTGATCCCGCTAAGGCCAGGAAGAAAGAAAGGAAGGTAAGAGGGGGAGGTGAAAACTTTCTCCACGTGAGTGAGCTATCGGGCTCAAGGTTAAGTTCTTGTGGATTGATGCCCCTTATTCTTGGTGGTACATATCGTTAATCGGTAAAGGAAGGAGGGGTCGCCCTTCATCTTAAAAAGGGATAGAAAAAGGAAGGGAGTCAGGGGAGATGATAACTTTTATTGATTATGGCAAATTTAACGATCTTGACAGAATGGGAAAGAGCGAATTTTTTTAAGAGGAGGTTGTAAGGGAAAGGTGACGTAAAAAACTTAAAACTCCCTAATACTATTATGGGGGGGGACTGAGAATGGACTCTGTTCTCAATTGGGGGGGGGGCGGCTCGCGCCCTTTGTTCTACTTCGTTTGACAAGAAAGAGGGGGAGGACGGGCGGCCTATAGGGTTACCGGGGGAAAAGCCTAGATACAGGGGGGGGGACGGGGACAAGACTCTTCGGGATAGGTTATGCTGTTAAGTGTGAAAAGTAAAGGTCAACAGAGAGCATTGCGTTACGGTCAAAACCGGACTGTGGTGGAAAGGGGAACAAGCATGCAAAGGGAGTTAAAAAATAGCTAATCATTTTAAGGAGTTGGTGGGGGGTGAAAGGTTGCACGACCTTGACAAATCCAGTAAATATTAGAGGTAGGAATTGTCTAGGCATGGTGAGGAAAGCTGAATTTAGACCCGGACTGGGAGGGAGAAAAAGAAAAGAAGGTTTAACTAAGGACGGGGTGGGGGGGGTGCAGGCCGAATCTTGTACTAAAGATCTTTCGGCGACCTAGGACCAGGCCATGGGTAGCCCAACTCTGGCAAGAGTGGCCGTTAACAAAAGCAGAAGGAGTACAACTATTTCCACCTGATCTGGTATAAAAGGGGGGGGGGAAAAGTACTGCAAAAACGGAAACCGGGGCCAGTTTTGTCGACCGACGGACAAGAGGGGGGGGGACATCAAATCCCGAACCAAAGCATGTCAACTGTCCAAAGTGGTCTTTGCATTGGGCAGACTTCGACTTCAAGAGTTGTTAAGGGGAAGGGGGGAGGTCCAGGGAAAAAAAAAACAAGAGGTCCTAAAGCCGTGCCAAGGCCAGACGGGGGCTCAAACTGTCTCGACTTATGCCTTCCATGCTTCCACCCACCTCCACCAGCCTGTTGTGCCTCACCTTAAAAGACCAAAAATGGAAAGAAGAGCAAAAAAAACAGGTTATTGGGGAAGGGGAAAGATTTTGTGGGGGGAGTGAGATCTTAAAGAGACAGTTTAGTGGAGGTGGCCCGGAAACCCCGGCGGTCAAGGACAGATGGTTTTTTTAGGTTTTGGTCTTTTGGCAATGTAACAGTGGGGGAAGAGGGGGGAGATTGACCCCCGACTCTAGCTTCGAGGCAACCTGTCAAAGGAGGAAGGGGGGTCAATTGCAGGTTGGCCGTGGACTGGGGGATCGAGAAGTAGGGGAAAGGGGGAGGGGCCACGGTTGCCGAAGAAACGATAAGCTAAATAGACTTTTAATTTCATAGCCGTGTAACCAGAGTTGGAAAAAAAGAGGGGATGGCGGGAACCTTCGTGAGCAATAGGGGGGACGACTAAAAGGATTGCACTGGGTGAGGTCGCGTCTGAAAAGCCCCGGACGTAACCCATAGAAGATGAACCTCAAGAAATTTATCCTAGTTCCGTCAGCCCCAGGAGAGGGAGAAGGAGAAAAAGATTTCCACACCTTCAAAGAAATTAGAGAACTGAGAGGTACTACTGGGCATGAGGGATGGGGAAAAAGTTCCAACAAAACGGAAGGTAAAGGGGGAGTAGAAGAAAGGGGGTCTTTCAAGAAATTGGGGCCCGAGTGATGGGGGGCGCATGTGGGATCAGTTCTGTACGAAACGGGTAACGAAGACGGAGATCGCTGTTGAAGTTGACGGGACTGGTCACAACGACATTAACACGAGCATCCGAAGAGTCTGGTCACAGTAAAAAGGGGGGCTTGCCTTTCAAAGAAATCAGTGAAGAAAACCCAAGCGAAAACAAGTTCGTTTGAACAGATGAAGGAATGAAACGGGCCGCGAGCCAGCCTCCACAGGCACAGAAAAAACCGGGAGGAAGGAGACAGTTGACAAAACCATCGGGGAAGTGGGAAAGGATCCACAAATGAGGAACCAAAGACAGAAGACAGCCGAGAGAAGATTCCTATTCTGTCCCGTCAGGGTTCGTCCTTACTCTGCTAAAAAAACGAAAAGGGAGAAAGCATCAAAATTCAACGTTGCATTTGATCTACGGGGGGGAAAGGAAGGAAGAGGGGGGACTGAGTAACTCTGGGAAAAAAAAACCCAATTTCGGACTACAATAGAAAATGAACGGATTCGATCGAGTCATTAACCAAAAACCAATGCGCAAGCAAAGCGGTACCCTCTTCAAGTCGGGGTCAAGGCCTGAGTAAAAACAGAAGAAAATCCCTAAACATTGGGCACGTTAGGGACATAGTGGAGTTTTAGTGGCGGGACGGGACGTCAAGGTCGATAACCTGTAACTTAGGATCAGGCTCCAGGATTTGAACGGGGGGGGGGGGAAAAGTAGAGAAGCGGTAAGAGGAGGGAAGAAAAAATTTTGTTGAGGAGGTCATTTCGAGAACTGTGGGCGGGGAGCACACAAATAAAGGATGGAGAAGGGAGGGGGGAGAAATTTTTCGAAATACGTAAGGGGCAAGCATGTGCCAACGAGAGTCCTCGTCAGGCGGGTTCAAAGAACAATTGTGTGTAAGAAACGGACCAAAGCAGTCAAGGGGGGGGGGAAATCCTGTCTTTAACAGGAAGTTGGGATGCTCTCAGGGACTACCTATAAATCTAAATTTAATGCGAAAAAGGAAACCAGGACAAAAGGGCCCAGGGGGGAGGAGAAACATCAACTCCAGCCAACCCACCTAAACTATCTCTCAAACTGTCACGCAGGACCCATTTATCAGGTCAGCCCCTACACGAATTACCGTGGAATCCGAAATTCCTGATCTCGGCGCAGACATCCCGGGGAGACCAAATAGAAGTGGACTGTCCCTGAACCAAAGCTCGCATACTCCAAAAGTTGACACACAGGAAAAAAAGAGGGGGCAAAACCGCAAGAAAAGCTACGGCTCAAATTCAGTCCCTGGATGGAAATGATATCTCCGTCAACAGCCACAAACACAAGCCAATTTGTTTTCTAGTAAAAGACACGCGTCAAAGGAAAGCAAACCAAAGAACACAGCCCCCCGAAAGAGGTCTTCAGAAGAGGGGGGACAACATTTGACACACGACCACCCAGGAGGCGATCAATCCGCACCGCCTCACTACCAAGACGGGGGGACGCATAAGAGAAAAAACTCTCAAGGAAAAGGCAAGGGTACCATACACACTTCCCCTGAAGGTCCGCTATTCAAGGGGTAGTCGAAGCGTTGAAGAAGGGGGACTGTATGCACTAGGGAATAGGGGGGGAGGTGGGGATCGTGAACCGCTGAAGGGGGTGAGTGGCAAAGTAGGCAGGATAAAGAAGGAAGGGAAGGGGTTTCAAATAAGGGAGAAGAAGGGAAATCTCTATAGGGTAACAGCAGAGAGAAATGAGTTAGGGGGAGAAGGTCATTTATCTTCTTCACGAAAGAGATCAAAAGGATGAGGGAAATCCCCATTCGGCAATGAGTCTTATCTTCAGATCAGAGAAAAAAAAAAAAAGGCTTTATTGATAAGGGATCGAGAAGGATCATTCCTTGGGGGGGGAAGAATCGCTTTAAAGTTGAGCTAGGGTCGAAGCAGCTCCAGTGGCCAGAATAACGTAAAAAAATGCTCAGAGGCTGGCCTGAAAGAAGAAGACAAAAACACTAGAAAACCGACGGAGAAGGAGTACTCTCGCACTCTTTCAAAGAAAGAGTAAGCTACTTTGCCCCAGATCTTTACTGGAATCCTATCAGAAAGTTCTCTCAAAGAATAAGGGAGAAAGGGGAGGGGGTAGAGAACCACATCGGGGGAAAAAGACACGATGAGAAAAAGGAGGGAGGGGAACTGTGTAATAAACCCCTTGCCTAGTTCTGTGAGAATGGGCTGGAGCGTCACTGGGAACGTGGCATGTTGGGGGGAGGGAGGAGGGGGGGGATCTCAACGTGGGTGGCGGGGGCATTGGGCAGATGAAGAGAGTGGTCAGTATGATGGGGGATTTTGGGGATGTAGGGAAACCTCTGTGGCATGTATGTAATGGACTTAGAGTGAATTCCCTGCCCGGGGATTATCTATCTATGTGCTGAGTTGGGGGGGGGGTTAAAAAGGGATTGGGGAAAAAACTGGTGCTGGGAACTAGTCGTGGCCGACGGACAGTCCAAGTTAGGGGGAAGCAAGGGGGTCGCATAGCATTATCAACAACTGGAAGGGGGGGGGCCCTTAGTTGGAATTGGAGGGGAGATGTTATAAGGTCTGATACTTGTACTGCTTGAAGTGGAGAAATATAGGATGCTGGGTTTGAATGGGCAGGGAGGGTGAAAACCAATTCTATTTTAGGGGGTTGGAACAACCAAGTCGATGGGAAGTCGTCCGGAGAGCATCAAACCTGATTCTAGAAGGGTGATTTAACCACCAGGGGAGCGGGGCAGGTGGCTGAAAAGCATCACAAACAGGGGAACGAGAAAGAGAGGTACAAAAGACTGGACACTTAAGTCTTCAGAGGGTAGTACTCGCCTCCTCCCAGGGCTAGCTGTTTGTTCATCAAAAAAAAAGTTCTCGCAAAGGAATCCCAAGAACACGCCAAAAATTGGGGGGGGGGGGAAAGATCTATAGAACGGACTAGTTAATAAGGGATTTACAAACCAAGCCCATTGGAAGCCTGAAAAAGTAGCCATGGGGGGGGTGAGGGCGACATGGGGGAATCTTCCCTCAAAGAAACGAATATGCTGCCGGAAATGGGGGGCCATAACGTGAACCCGGGGATTTTATTTTATACCGATCCCGACTCAGGCCAAAATCCAGGGGGGGGGAGGGGGGAATAAAAGAAAGAATAAAAGGGTCTCACCCGGGGGGAAAGGGATGCAAAGCTCTTTTTATGGGGAGCCCTGAACTGCTGGTTGGTGGTTAAATGGCATCTTAGATGCATGGGAGTGAGGCAAAAAAAAGTCATCTCAGTCAAAATGGGTTCAAAGTGCAGGGGGAGGGAGGTGAGAACTGTGTGGAGTTTCGCAGAGGGGACAGAAAAAGAAGAATCGGACTGAGGAATAGAGGCGATAAAATGGGATGTTTATACTGAGGATGGTGGGGGAAAGAGGGGGAGGGTCATACGAGGAAAAAGTCACCTCAAATATCATGTGGAATGGCTTAGATGTAATCAGGTGTTATACCATTGGCTGTGTGGAGAGGAGACGCTTCCCTTGTTAGGACAAGTTACTCTGGGGGGGCCAAAGGGAGGGGGGGAGCTGGTGCTGAGGAAAAACTTAGGGAGCTTTGGAAAGGGGAAAAAGGGGTTGGGAAAAAAAAGGCGAGCATACAGAACAATTTGTGTACGGTTACAATCGGGGGATGTAGTAGCTGTTAAAGGTCGGTTACTACTACTAAAGAAAATACATCATGGTCCGACTGGGTCCAGAGGGGGGGGAGTGGTTCTAAAAAGGGCTAAATCAAAGAGGGGTCAGGGAAGTCACAGGAACAAAATATCTTACTCCTTTAATATCACTGTTTGCTTGGGGGACCTGTGCACTCCGTCCAATAAAAGGGGAATAACTCGGAGATGTCATTCACCATCTGAATGTATAAAAAGGGGGGAGGTAGTGGCTGAGAAATATATAAAAGGTGCTTTGGGCGGATCCAAATGTCATATTTACGTTCAGCTGGCCAAGATTGGGTCTTCTACCTCAGGACCGTAAAAGGTGTGATTCAGCAAAAGAGGGGACATGTACAAAAATCAATAGAGAAAGAAGGGGACCATTAGATCAACTTATTTACTTGTTGGGAGTCTTAAACCGGGCCAAGATTTCAAACAGGGAAAATATCTGGGAGAGCACAACTTCCCCAAGCTGGAAAACTGAAGGGAGGTGGGGGTCCCTGGAAAATCTGAAGGACGAAGGGGGGGGGGAAAAGGGATTTGTCAAAGAGGGGCAAATTGAAAAAATCAAACTCAAAACATCAAAAATCCACATCCTAAGAAAAGCCGGGTTCCCGGCCAGACTTGACGGCAAAATAGCAACAAAACTGTATAATTCCACAAGATGACCCACCTCCAAGGGGTGAAGTCACCTTAAAAAAAGATTCATCTCAGAAAAAAAAAAGGGAGGGAAGAAAAATGGAGAGAATGAAGTTTAAGTGAGGCACAAGGACTTTTGGAAAAGGAAATTGGATTCGGAAAGAATGGGACGAGCAAATGGGAAGGCCCGGGAAACGTTTCAGAGAGTGGTTGTTTTGATGGAGAGTGGGTTGGTGATGTGTTCAATGGCAACGTGGGTGAACATTAATTAAAATATGGAAAAGACTCGTCGGTTAATGTACGGACCAAAGGGAAGAAACGGAAAAGGGAAGTCATGGCGTTTGTTGGTCCTTCAGATGGGGACGGATTGACAGGGATGAAGGGGTCGGTCCGTTGGGGGGACGGGTGCACTAGTGAAAAAAACGAAGAAAGTGCTATAAAAAGGAAAATTGTATGAAAATAGGCAGGGTGGTTAGCCAGTTGGATCTAATGGTCTAAAGGAAAATAGGGGGGTTACAGACAGAACTTTTGTCTTCCTCAAAGAAAAGTGGGCAATGGGAAAAGGGTGGCTCGGGAAGAAAAGTAGATCTGGTGAATTAGACATATTGGGGAAACGGGGGGGGGAACAGCCTCACTCGGTGCAACTTCCCTTTTAGGCTCAGTGAAGACTAAGCTCCCATATCGGCTGGGACAGAGCCCTCCATTCCTGTTATACCATATCAAGGCACTTTGCAAGAAGATCTCCGAAAATTTAGTGAATGGGGGACTGGGAACTAAGGAACGGCGTGGTTAAGCAGGGAACCCTAACCATAAGGGGGGACAACAACGCTTAAAAAGGAAAGAAAAATAGTGGTTAAAACTGATCTACTCGTGGGATAATCAAAATGGGGGGGGGGGAGAGTATTTGCTAGGGGCAAGGTTTGGGAAGGGTTCAGCAGTCGAGGGGGGGGGAAGGAAAAAGGAAATCATCATCGATAGGACGGTTACTGAGGAGGGTGTCAACACGAAGGGTAAGGGTCATGCTAATCTCGGAAGATCGAAAAGTTTTTTCTTAGCAATAATGTGTACTATCAGGGGGATCAAACACAAGGGAATGGGGAAAAAAGCAAGATCCGGGGGCGACAAATAATACAGTGAAAAAGTAAACCGAGTTGGTGCTCACCGAGGAAAAAGGAAAACAAATAAGAGACACGAAGGTATAAAGAGAATCCACCTCACATTGTTCAGGAAAGAAACTAGTCCCTAAGACACATTAAAGGAAAGGGGATGCTAGGTGGGGGGGGGGGGGGGCATATGATCTAGGCTTGGGCCAATCAATCGTAAAACAGTCCGGTTCGCAAGGCGGGGTTCAAGTGGACTGGAATTGAATCAATGAGGGGGGGGAAAGAGGCGGGGCAGGGGAGTCTCGCTCTGACTCTGAGAAAGCTCGCATCAAGGGGGTGATCATCTAAGCAAAATGGAACGGGAAGGGTGGCATACAAAAAACGACGGTGAAGAAGGGAAGGAAGGGTGGGAAACCCTGGAAAATCACTTAGAGACAGTGAAAATAGGGGATCTAAAATTACCTCTCTAGAAGGTATTGTACGAAAAACATATATTCCATCACAAAAAGGAAACTGACAAGGGAGTCACGAATTCAGTTACATCCCCGGGCGACCGACTTGGACTATCTGTGATTCAAGTCTTCACAGTGATCTTTCGGGAGTGGATTCTGTAAAAAAGCTTTGACCTTTCCTAAAATCACCCTGGACATTCCGAGGGGGGCCTGGTGTCAAGCATCAAATGTAATGTGTGCCATGTTTGACGGTCAGGGGGGGGATGCTTGCCGGACGGGGGGGGAAGGGGAAGAAAAAATTTAAAAAGGAAGTTCAAGCTGATGATCTTGGGATCTGCGGGGCGGGTGGGACTGTGGTAGAAACACACCGGGGGTAGGAAGGAAAGAGCTGGGGGTAAGTAGGGGATTAGGACGTTCGGCTAGAGTAGTGGTGAGAACCAGTTTGTTGGGGGGAGCGAATGCTTTCGCTTCGAAGGAACGGGGGATGTTCCGGACACCCAAACTTAAAAAAGAAAAAAAGAAAAAAGGGGGGGAAAGTGGGTCAAGGTGGGACGAGCCCAGAAAAAAGGGGAAAAAATATCCTTGTCGTGGCAAGAGTGACTAAAAAAAAGGGGGTAGGGGGGGGGGGGACACACCGTAGGGGGAAGAAGCGAACAATGGCTCGTCAAGAAGCGCAGTAAAAATGAATTCTAGAAAGGGGGGGGGGTAAACAGTCGGGGTATAGACGATACGAGGGGGAGGGGGTGAGTCTCAGGGGAAAAAAACAGAAAAAACAGCAAAACCTTGGAAAGCGCAGTAAAATATGAGGCGCCTCGTTCTTCTGGATCAACATTCACTCAAGGAAAAAAATAAAGAATAGAAGGGCGTCGGTCGGGATGCTAAAGGAAGAAAACCTGTCACGGATGACCGTTACCCGGTATAAGAAAAGTCTCTCAAATGAAAAAAAAAATCGAAGGAAAAAAAAGGCGGGAAAAATTCCGAAAAAGGGGAAGGGAGGGGGGGGTCTTCGTAAGCAGAGGAAAAAACAGCAACTCCAAGGGATTGGTCTGAAGGTACTGTGAAGGGTAAGGGTTTTCTCCTACAAGTCAGAAGGAAATCAACTAAAACGAATATTGGGATTAACTCCTGAAAAAGAAGATCTTTAAACAATGCAGTCAGGACAAGCTAACGTCTGAGGGGGGGGGGGGATTCATCTGTCGCGTTGGGGGAAATGGGCAATAGACTAAATCGTCGGAAAACCAAGTGGAAAAAGGGGGAATTCGATCAACTAGGGGCTCAGGGAAGAAAGGGGGAAGAGGGACCTAAGTTTTACTTGAAAACATCAGGAGGGCTTCCTACTCACTTCGCCAAGGCAGGGGAAAACACAAAGAAGAAAAAAAAAGAACAAGCAGAGATCACAGAGCAGAAAGCAAAAAAAGGAATGCAACCACACAAAACTGGAAAAAAAAACTGGAAACTTAAAACGGCTCACCACAGCGCCATCTCAAAACGAACTAGGCAAGGGGTGGTTGCCAAATGGGCCGAAAACAAAAAGTACCATCTGGCGCTAGGGGTTTCGAGGAGATTCCCATCGGGATGTTCAAGACAAAAAAAGAGGGGGGGGTGGGGATACGTGGAAGGGGGATGCATTAGGAGATTCACGACACAATACACAGGGGATGAGATGAGCCGTGATTGGGGATGAGATCGTTGCGACTAGGTAAAGGGGCGTTTATAGTTAAAGGAAGAGTTTGACAGGGGTGAAAAAAAAAAAAGTGGGGGTCTTTAATAGTCCATATGGTAGAAAAGGGCAATATTCGGAGATTTAGTTGAAGGGAACCTTCGAAGAGATTCAGCTGGGATCGCATGGGGAGTGATCTAGTGGACAAAAGGGGGGGGGGAGATCTTAGTAAAAAAAGAGGTAGAAAATCAGACTAGATATACGCAAAATCCCAAGAAAAGGTATAATCATTCTAGAGAAGAAAATTTGATATCTATTGCGAGAAATGCTAACCAAACAAGATGCCTTTCGTTATTAGGAAGAAGAGTAGGGATTAAAATCTTAAGAAAAGAGAAATTGCGGCAGTTCCTGGTGTCTGTTTGCAGAGTCCTCTCTGAAGTGAAGGGGTTATCTCAAGTCTGACGCCTCAAGACTGGGGCTGGAATAGGTACAAGGGGAGATCGCCGGGGGGGATCAAAGGGATGGCTATTCCTGCGAGAGCAATTATGACTTAGGAAAAAGAAGAGAATGCAAATAAAGGCGAAAAAGAAAAGTTGAAGAAACTTTGGGGGGCCAGAGAAAATGCAGTTGACCAGCTTGAGAGAGGTAAAGGGTAGGAAATAGAAGAAAAGGGACCTAACGTTCTCAGAAGAAACTTAGGGCGGGGGATTATGATTCTAGGGGGAGGGGAATCGTATAAACGAAAAAAAAAGAGGGGGAAAGTAATGCTTTGAAACGCTGTGTAATGAGCCAGTGCCGAAAGTTAGGGGGAGTTTTAGGCTATCTGAAGGGAAAGGGGGCGGTGTGTTGGTAGTGAGGCGGGTTGTTGCGTGTGATCTCATCTCGTTGGGAGGGGAAAAAATAGTAGGGGACACGGTAAATAGTTGCCGTAAGAATGTTCGTGATGGAAGATTGTGCCGTTTGGAAGATAAGGACCCGGGCATGGTAGATATGTGGTGGGGTGTCCTTAGGTAGGGTGGGGAGTTTAGCTGGTGGCACTGAGGGAACGAAAAGGGGGCCACAGGGGAGGATCTGGGCCGTTATTCATTTGCTTGTCGGGTTGATAAGTAGGCACGTCGACTGGTGTTCTTTTGTGAAAAAAATTGGAGGTGGGGAAGGGGGGGGGAAAAAATCTTTGAACCAGGGAGGGCCCAATGGAACTCGGTGAGAATGGGATTGTCGGGAGACGAGAGAAAGAAGCGCCGGGGGCCAGGGAAAGTTTTCAGGTACTGACTTGAGAAGGTCAGGGAGAGTGAACGGGTAGACCTGTGGGGGTTCGGAGAAGGGTGAGGTGAAGGGGTTGGGTTTGCTCTTTGCGGATGGAAGAAGGTAAAATGTTACCGGGGTCCATCGACGGGGTGAAAAAAGACGGGGTGAGAAAGGAAATTTTTCCTGTTACTGAAGGTCTCAGGGAGAAAAAAGAATCAAAACATTCCGACGGAGTAAAAAAAGAGGGGGTATGTTACAAGGAAATTTTTCGGAGGGGGACTAGGTGCTCAAAGACATTCCCTTGGGGGGAGGGGGAACCCAAAAAGGGTTCACGGAGGAAGAGGGGAGTAAGAAAAAAATGGACTACTATGGTCGCGTTCTTCTAAAGTCTTCTCCACTGGCCAAGACGTCGCACAGTAGAGAAAATCAGGTTGGGGGCATCAATCAGCATCCTTATCATTATGGGGCACCACAGAAACAACAAAATTTTGTCTCAACCTCGGCTCTCGTGGTTAAGAAGGGGGAACGCACGATGTAAATTGGTAAGTTACTCAAGCCTTTTATATTGCAACCATATTGTCATGCAAAGTAAGAAATGAGACTAAGTCTTTTACTGGACATTGGGGATATAACCTACATGGACCTAAAACAATACGTCACCAGGGGTAGGAAGTAATTGGACTGAATGTTTACGTGGATTTTATTAATGGTATAAGTTTCAAACGCATGCAAAGGACTCCACTTCGGGGGGGGGGATAGTCAAGGAAATTTGTACTGTGCTCCCCTTTGTGGAAGTGACTTGGCAGAAACTCCATGTTCGAGGGGGGTTATCGGGGGGGAAATTAACGAAGTAACGGGGGGGGATTGGGTGTAAATAGGACGGTTGTTCAAAAAGTACTAAAAGGACGAAGGACCGGGAGCAGCACGTAAAAGGGGAGAAATGGGGAATGGGCATGTGTGGCAGGGGGGGGGGGGGGGGGGATGGATGAGAAAAGGGGGAATGGGGAAAGGTACTCGGGACCTAGGAAGTCAAGGGGGAGAGTTGAAGACTGAGGAAAGGCAGCGATTTGATTGAAAAAAAAACTTTGAGGTGGGGGGGAGGTTTAAAGGGACAAAAAGTAGAGCTCCTGAATAACTATCCGCAGGACATAGTGGACTTGGGGGGGAAACGAAATTGAGAATGGGACAAGGGGGGTGGGAAAGTAAAGGGAAGGGGGGGGTGAGTAGGGCCGCGTTTTTTCACTGTGTCAGGAATTTTTCTACAAAGAAGAGGTTGAAGACTCGAGGAAAAAGACGGGGGGAGGAAGAGGGGCTTACGTTGGCAGTCAGGAGAAAAGAGGTCCACTTGTGGTGGTTAATTGGGGGAAATATCTGATTGAGGAATGACTGGGAAAGGGTTGCAGTAGCGTCACTAAAGTGCCCACAGCGATCTGACAGGGTGAAGGGATGGTCCGTAAAAAAGGGGGGCTATCAACAAGAAAATCAAGGAGGGGGCCAAAGTTGTTTGAGCAAGCACAGAATAGCAGGACAAGCAGGGGGTAAGAAGTGGTTTTGGAAAGGGGCCAGCAGAGGGGTGGAAAAATTTAGGGTCTGGGGATGACAGATGAAAAATGGGGAGGTAAAAAGGCTAAGCGAAGGGGGAAGATGAACAATGTGTTGGCTGGACTCTTAAAGGCGTAATGGGGGGCAAGAATTTTATAACAAAGGGTAGGGGTTGTGGTCAACGAATATGGGCTATTGGGGAAAAACTGTAGCTGCAAGATCAGTCGGTTCGTAGAAACGAAGAGAACAAAAAAAGGAAAGTGGTAAATCTAAGAAAAAATTATGGCCGTGTGAAATACCTGCGGGCAAATGCAACACGAAAAGGCCCCTCTTGGTAAAAACTATCAAGGTGAAAAAGGGGGCGCTAGGGGAGACGGGGGTGTTAGTGGTGAAAACCTGTGTTCCAATATTGGTACGCAAAAAAAGGGGTCTAGCAAGAAAGGGAAGCTGGGAAATCACAATAACTAGAAAAGGATAAAAAATAAGTAAATATTCATTCATATTTTTCTTTGTATGTTTTCTATCAAATTTGGGGAATTAATAATGAAGTTTGGGGGAATATGCTTGAAAGGGTCGCAAGGGCAAAAAAAAAGAAAAAACGTCAATCAAAACTTATCAAAAAGGCCACCTTTAAATGATGAGGGCGTCCGTGTGGCCGTACGGGGCAAAGGTAGGGGGAACCGGTGCAAGAAACTCAAAGGTCATCAACCGTGGGGGGAGGGGTGTCAAAGCTGACAGGAATCAACCCCAAAGGTGGCTCCACCGAAACCATCCTTGGCACATTATCTTCTTCGAAAAAAACAAATAAAACGATTATGGAAACGAGAGAGAAGGGGAATGTGGGGGGGGGATTTAAAAAGATGGGGGGGCCGGGGGGGAAGCATTTGGAAAGGGCAAGGAAAAATGGAGACGTATGGAGGTGCCGGGGAATGGTGAGGGACCATTTTTACCAACAATAGGGGTGAAAAAGGCAATCTGAGGGGGGGTGGGGGGACTGGGGGGCGTTTCGGGGGTTTCAAAAAGGGGGGGGGGGGGCTTTGAACTAATGTGCAACGACTCTTCTGGAGGGATCCAAAAGGGAAAAAGTGTAAGACATGTAGCCACAGAACAAAGGGAAAACGGGAAGTGGGGGAAATTTTGAATAGAGATGTTGTGCACGGGTGGAAAGGTGAAGTTCGATGGAAAAGGGGATAGGAAAAGACAACAATCTGGGGTTAAAGATGGAGAAAGACCGGGGGGATAAAATTTTGGGCTGAATACACACGATAGAAACAAAGTCTAAAAATCCTAAAATCCCCAACTCAGGGGGTCGGGTCAAGGTTAAGGTGATGGTGTAGTCAAGGGCTTAAACTACTCGGGGTAGAAAATAGTTGTATGCTTGGGACAGAGAAAACCCTGCTTGTTAGGGACGGGGTGACAGTTACAAAGAAAAAACTTAAAGATTTTAGGAAGGAATCAGGAGGGATTATTCTTTAATATTGGAGCATTCATGAATGATACGGACGTACCGAAAAAAAAGTAGGGCAAGATGAGACTATCACGGGGGGGAGATCTCCCGAAAAAAACTAGGGTTAAAAGAAGGTATCCAACCAATTTAAGATCACCAGGGGGGGTATAAGCATCGAATGGCCATGCCTAGACAAAACGATACTTCTCAGACTGGGCTTTTCTAGTGGATAAAAAAAGGGGGGTGCTAGTACAAAAACAGGCAAAGAAAATGCTCTAAATAAAGGGGAAAGTCTAATTAGCTCTGTGACGAAATTCTAACTGACTTGATTGGTGGTCATCGGAAGGGTTTGAAGGGGAAGAAGGAGCAGTTCAAAGAAAGGGGGGGGGGGGGGACATGCGAGTACCGTAGCAGTAGGTCGTCGTGGGGAGAAGTTCGTTCGTCTGCGAGGAAAAGTTTACAGGAAGAACAGAGAAAAAAGACACTAGTCAGGGGGGGGTAAAGGAAACCAAATGGGACTTCGGTTATATGGTACACTGCCACGGTAAAAAAAAGACAAATGGCGCAGGTACACTAGAAGAAAAAAATAGGAAAAAAAGATTAGGGTGGGGATAAAAAGTCGAAGTCCGGACTAATTCAGGGGTCTCTTTCGGGGTGAAAAAGCAATAAAAAACCTACAATGGGGTGCAAGAAAAAATATAGATCAATGAAGTTCGGCACTATTCGGTCGACTAGTCTCGGGCGGAGGGGGGGGGGTGTCATGAAAGAACCCTATCGTGAAGGTGGTGTTTAAACTCATTAAAAATACAAGCCGCCAAGGTTAGCAAAAAAAAATTGAAGGCAGAGAGGAAGAATGGAACGTGGTGTCGGGGGGGGGGAAAGGGATTTCGCTAGCAAACCCAAGTCTAACAGGTCTCAGCCGCTAGGCAAAAAAAAAAAGTTCCCGAGGCAGTTGGGGAAGAAGAAGAACATTGAAAAATCCGTCACGGGGGGGAAAGGACCGTAATTTCTGATCTACGATGAAGCGATAGTTATAACAAAAAACAACGAAAAGGGGAAAAAGAAAAACAAGATAACAAACCTAGCAAAAGCGAGTACGGAAGGGGGGCATTACACAGGGGACCACGTCCATGACAGAAGAAGAAAAGGGTAAAGAAACGCTGCATGGTCGGGAAGAGCCTAGCAATTCTAGTATCTGGCGGGAGCTTGTAAAGGGGTCTTTAATACCCTGGGCCTAAAAAGGCCCCATGACGGGGGGGTTATCAAGTGAGGAAAATCTCAAATTGGGAATGGGGGGGCCGTTAGGGGGGATGGATTTTAGGGCTTGGGAGGAAGAAGATCCGTGGGGAAAACACAGGAGACGCTGGGAGAGTCTAGTGCCTTAATGTCTTCAAACAGGGGGGGGGGGGGGGGGGTTGAAGGGGGGAAATTGAGGGGGGGTCGGAAAGTCAGGAAGGCTTTCCGTAAGTGTAGAAGCGGGGGTGTAGAAAAAGGCGGAAAGTAAAGGGAGGCGGACAAAACTGGGTTAGGGGGGGATGGTCAAAACAACAAAAAAACGCAGTCCGGGGAGAATTGAGGATGCGCTGTGTCAGGTGGGACGATAAGGCAACTTTGCTTGAAGTGCGAGTGGGAAGGGCAGAGAAGATGAATAATCAGTTTAGGGCGGTTGGCAACCCCAAGGTGATTGAGGGGGTTAATAAAATGCAGAGTCGATAAAAAGAACTTGTGTTCAAAGAAAAAAAAGGGATTTGGCTCGGGGGTATGTGGAATAACTCCTCATATGTTACGAAAACCTGGCAGCGAAAAAGACGGTGGGAAAGTAGGGGGAACCCTTTGGAAAAAAGTCATGGAAAAAAACGAGGACGTCAGGCTCTTGTTTCCTGTCTGAACAATCCCCCAGCCAAAGCGCATCACGACGATCTAGAGATAGAAGGGGAAGGAGAAACGTCTACGGCATATTGGCTAAGAACCACTGTCAATGGCTCAGTAAAAAAGAAAGGATCATCGGAAAGGAGACTTAGATCACCAAGAGAAGACCTAGGGGCAAGGATAAAATGAGCTTCCTAAAAAGATTTGACATATCATCAGGGGCGAATATCGCAAAAGCGGGGGGGGGGCGTAGGGGGGGGTGGTGCGCGGCGGAAGCCAGAACTCGCGCAGTAAACTCAGCGGGATTTGGAGGCAAAACAGACCAAGGACTAATAGCAACATCAGCAAGAGAAGGAGCTGAATTAGACGCCTGGAATTTATGTAATTCATATCGTAGAACTCAGGGCTATGTCGATACTGAGGGGGGGGGGTGGGGCAACAACAAGTCAAACCAACCAACGGAAAAAAAGGGGACCGGGCCAAATGCAAATCATATGCAGTAAGGGAGCGGGAAAACCAAAAAAACACGAGAGCATCAGGCCTCTATAGCCCAATGTCCACCTAGCGAAGGCCAGCGGTCAGAAAAAAAAAGATACTAAAAAGAACACCGGGGCACTCAAAAAGATAGAAAACCAAAAATATCAAAAAAGGCAGCCAGGCCTGCAGTGCGGAAGCCTCGCTCAAACTACTAAAGGGGGGGGCACCATATGAAAGTCGAAAAAACCAAGGAAATTTTCCTGCTAGCAGGTCGGGTTGAGGTCAAAGCGGGAGCGTCATAAGCTGATGAGGTCTTCGGACAAAAAAAAAAAGAAGGGCATGGACATAGACTTGGATATAAGTGTAAGGAGGACCTTCGGGGGACGTCTGCAGTTTGGGAAACAGGGTTACTGGGGAAAAGGGGGAGGACAATGTATATCAGTACGTTAATAGAGGGGGGGTTTGGCGGAAAGGAGTTGAAAGGTAGGCAAGGGGGGGCTAGAAATAGCGGGATTGATGTTACTTGGCACTATCTCTGGATAAAATGGTGGAGAAAAAAGGGGGGGGTGGTATGAGGACAGGGGGTAAGGGGGGGGATTTCAAGGGTCCGAATAATAAGTATGACAAAGCCCTATAGAGTGTATATAAGGTATATAAACCATAGAAAAGGGGTACGGGGATACCGTACTTCTCTCTTGCAAAGAACAATGCGGTATTAATTAAAGATAGGCATAGATGAAAAAAAAAGAAACTGACGGTAAGCAAAGGGGATTGATGAATGGCCGTATTCTGTCCGTAATCGTAGGTTTGAGGGGGCAGCCAGTGGTGGGGTTCAGTGTTTGGTGTTTCGTTGTGGGGGGGGGGGGGGGGGGGGGGGTTTGAGCTCTACAGAGTAACCGTAAATTACGACCAAAGGAGGGTCATCTCATGTGTGTTCGAGCGCTACCGTCTACTAAATCTGGCTGAGATCGTCAAGTCGGTAAGAATTAGGTAAAGGCTGGGAATCTAGATTTGACGGAAGTACTGATGTCAGGGGACGACTCTGTGGCGCCAGATAGGTCCTACTGGCCAGTCGCGAGTGACGAAAAATGGGACAAGATGGGAAGCGGAGCTCACAGGGTCAGAGGTCTGTGAAAATATTTAATCCGTGGAGGGCCCGCGGTGAAGAAAGGGATTAGTCTAAAGACTAGGGGGGGGGAATCTGGGGCGGTAAAAACCTGCGTGAATGAGGCAGTTGTATAGGGGGCTGGAGCAGAGAAAAGGAGAAAACTGCTTAAGGGTTGGGGGAACTGGGAGAGGGGTGGTTAAAGGGATTAAAAAAATCTACGGGGGGTGTTGTGTCATGGGGGGAAAATGGCTATTGAGGAGCCCGAAATCTGATGGGACGGGGAAAAAAGCCGGGGGCGTAAAGGTTTGTAAAGGGGGGATCTGAAATGCAGAATTGCATGTGATGAGTTAAGTGATATATGCCTAAAAGGGGGAAGGGCAGCAGGGGGGGGAAGGGAAGAATTGATGCTGGGTTTAAGTTAGGAGTCGCGGGGCTTGTGGGCGGGCTTTAGTACAGGCGGGCGTCGTAGTCGCGAAGGGGAAAAAGGGGGAGGGAGTGAATTGAAATTCGCAAATGGGAGAGGGGGGCGGGAGAGAGGGGAAAAAGCCAGGTTGTGTGGCAAGGGGGGATGGAATGATAAGTGGGAGTAAAAGGGGGGGTCTTTATACATTGGGGTTATGGGAGTGACATTTGGGGGGGAGGAGGAGGGTGGTGGCTTGGGAGGTCGGGGGTATGGGAGAAACAAACAGGGGGCTATCCATCTTCGGAGATAATGTCTATTCGGCCTAGGGTTAAGTTGTTTAAAAAAAATAGAAAAAAAAAAAGGCAAATCAGGGATATGACAGAAAAACCGTCTAAAAAGGAGTGATCTGAAAAAACAGTCTCTTGTCATGGGGGGGCGCGGGGGGGAAAAAGGGGGGGTGAGTCCTCACTAGAATTGCATTTCGTGAACCGACAACTGGCCAGTAATGTCCAAAACGTGGACAAAAAGCGGGGAAAAAGGTCCTAAAAAGGGGGGGGACGTCAACAATATGAGCTTAATAATTCATCATCTCGGGGGAAAAACCCGAAATATGACCCTAATGACACCGCGTCGCACATTTCTCGAAATGCATCCCAGTAACAAAATGGGGGGTTTGTTCGATGACTAGTGGGAAAAAGGACATGCATATTAAAAAGAAAAAGTGGCAAAGGGTACGGGCGAAAGGATTAGAAATCAAAAGTTGGAGCATGAATGCAGGTAAGTGGCCTAGATTGGGGGTAGTTAAAAACAAGGGAAAAGAGGCTCCTAAGTCCGTAAGGAAAAAAAAGGACATCTTTTTAATTATAATTAAAAACCGTATTTTATTGTATGGGATTTATTGGAGCGCTGACGTAATAAGAAGGAAAGATCCTAGGGTTAGCAACTATGGGGTCATTGGTAGAACGTTTTTTGGAATTGACTGGTCTAATCTGGAAAGAGGGGGGAAAGGGGGAGTGGGTAGATGTGTAAGCCTTAAGCTTGGACTTGTTGGTGGGTTAAAATAGTCTTTATTGGAATACCGGGGAAGGGGGGTTGGAGGGAAAGGGGAGGGGGTGGCACGAGGGTAGATGGGAAAAAAAAAGGGGTCAGGTTGGCAGTTTCTGATAAAAGTGATGGGTGGTATTAATATATAATTACAAACGGACTCGGAGCAGGAAGGGGGGAAGGTAAGGTCGCTTGGGAAAAAAGGGGGGGTAGGTTGAGATGGAGGGAGGGGTTTGGTACGTTATATTGGGGTAAATTCGGGAATAAAGAAAAAATTAAACCAAAAGGAATCTAAAAGGTGAACACAGGATTTGGTGGAACTGGGATGTATGTGACTCAAAAGGTTGGTCGCTTGAAACATGAGGGTTTAGGGGGGAGGTATTCATGGAAATTGTGGACTTGGGCCTCAACGTTGGGTCTATAGGGAAAGATGTTATGGTCGGTCATTGCAGTCTTCTGAAAAATTGGCAGGTTTGAAGGGGTTTTATGACCTGCAGAAGTAAAGAAGG
>Ga0179591_1349519_pt1 | contig 28037 bp, 19 predicted proteins | sample CZOMad2_1_08_16f_FD_182891 | JGI IMG/M metagenome (GOLD analysis project Ga0179591, IMG submission 182891) | Vadose zone soil fungal communities from Angelo Coast Range Reserve, California, USA - CZOMad2_1_08_16fungal (PacBio error correction) | ecosystem: Environmental > Terrestrial > Soil >...
GACGGGAAAGCAGAGAGGAGTCCGTCAAGAAAGAAAAGAACTGCGATTAGCCTTCAGGGAGCTGGGAAAAACTAACCGATCCTGGGGGGGCAAAGTGTGGGAGGAAAAAGGAAGTGAGCGCCGGTTTAAAAAATCCGGAGGTCAGCCGGAAAAAAAAGTAAAATCAACCATTTCTGACGGCTGTTAAAAAAAAAAACCGTGGCAAAGATGAAAAAAAGTGCAGGGCGGAACTTGTGACCAGCGGCGGGAAGGGTATCAGGGGGGAGCGCGTCACCACATCGATTTGGATGACAAAAAATCAATGGGCCTTGAAATCCCTCGAAACAAAAAAAAGTGCAAAACGGGTGAAAAGTGGGAGGGAGGATGCAAAGGGTAATAAGGCACAGGTTCCGGGAACTAAAAAGAGGAAGGAACTGATTCCGCAGATCTTTGGCGCGCAGTAACGGGATCGAAAAGACGCGCCGGAACTGGCGTTCGGCACCGTCGAAAACGAAAAAAAACGGCTGTGAGGGCGTCGAAAAGACCAGAAGCAATCATACGCCAAAGGGGGGGAACACAGTGGGGGGAGTTGGGGTGGACGATTTCGCGCGGAAACAAAAGTCGCGCAAGGTGGGAAGAAAGAACTTTAAAAAGTAAGGAGTATCGCAAAACAACGCACGAAACATGCATGGGAAAAAATCAGATCCGGTGCGTAGGGCAGAGGAAACAAACGGTCGTGCAAGGTCCGCATCAAGTGCAGGCTGGAGGGAAGCAGGATGATGGGAGAAACCCCTGTGGCCAGATGAATAGTATCTTCGGGGCTCGTGGTGGACCGTGGTATAGAATTTGCTTGTGGAATCGGTGCGGTGGGAGAGGCGTCCCACGACCCCGGCCAAGCACCATGAAGAAGCGCACGGATACAAGGTGGGTCGTCGGATTGGGGAGCGCGGGAGGAAGGGAACGAAGGTATGTCGAACAAGAAGGTACCTGCCAGCATCTGGCCGGCACGCATAAAAATTAGTCGCCCCGGATCAAACGGGCACGGGAAAAATAACTCCCCGCCGTCAGACACCCTACTCGATCGCTTGCCCTTTCTTTCTAGCGCGAACGATAGATAAGTTATAATAGTGCTCCCAAATGGCCAGACAGGGGACGTACCGCCAATTGAGCCGGCATCCGAAAAGGGTCAGTGTGGTGGGGAGTGAAGAAACTTTTAACAGGGGAACAAATCTTCTGGAATAGAAGAGCGGGGCCCTGTTCCACATGCTCCGAATACCTACTCGCATCGATCATAGAGATGGAAGTCTTACAGAAGAGGGTCTGTAAATGAGCGAGTTGGTCGAAAAAAAGATTTAAAAATCCTCCTAAGGTCCGCTGGAAACTAGAGGAAAAGCACCTCGGACGAAAAAGAGGGCGGAAAGCTCGAGAATGCAGTCTCAGGCAAAGGAAAGAAGTGGCATAATCGCGTCAGCAAGGGGTCCGGGATCAATATGTCGCGCAACCGGGTTCAATTGACCTTTAACGCTACCATTCGCAAACGGTTGGAAAGAGGCACGAATGAAAACGTCGGCCAAGTACGGGGGTATTACGGGCCGGTCCACGACGTTATCACCAAAATGGCGTAGGTTAAAACTCGGTTTAATAGGCCAAAAAACTATCGCGTGAAAGGGGGGGGGCCTAGGGTTGAATGTAAAGGACGTTACAAGGGACGCCTGGCAGAGAAAAGAATGCACCACTGAAGCCCCCGCTAAAATAAGAGTACGTCAAGTGGACGAGAAGGGCACTCACCTAAGAGACCGGTATCGTGAACGTGAGAAAAGTGTGAATGGTGGAAGGCACAAGGAACGCTCATTAAGGACCTGGAGTTCCGGGAATGAAAATCCGAATTTTCATACGTCAAATCCGGAGGGGACAACATGCCACAAACGTCGGACCTAAAAGAAGGCGGTCAAAACTGGATAGAACAGGGTCGCAGGAGTCGAATGTGAGGCCTGAGGACGGTCGGACTGGTCAAAGGAAAAAATTGTTTTCAACTAACGACCGATAACAGGCAAAAAAAGGGGAAAGGCGGAGAACCAGGTAAGAGGATGGCGGAGCGGCTCAATGGGACGCAGCATCTAATGCGACATAACCGCAATAAAGCTCAAGGGCAGAAACTCGCAGGAAAGAACATAAGGAGAAGCAGGTTGGTCAACCGGCTCTGAGGTACCTGTTGTCGAAAGGGGAAATAAAAGGAACAACGCAGGCCGAAAGGAAGCGGGCAGGAATATCGAAAAATAGGAAGAAGGCGGACTCCTCGGGGCCGCGGTGTTTGGTCCATGAGGCGAATGGGGGGGGGGACGCGGGCAACAAAGAGGGAGCGCTAACAATCACAGCTTACTATTCGCCAACTACAGAGAAATTTGCGGGCCTTATTCTGTACCAGACCAAGATCAGCCTAATTGTGTCTTCTAAAGCCAACGCACCGCGAAGACAAGACGAAAAGAACTTACGCTCTGGACAAAAAAGCCTTAAAGACATGTCGCCTGTCAAGGGATGGTGGGGGATCGAGGAGACATGCTTGTGTTGCGGTCAGGCAACGGGGGAAAAAAGAAAAGGAAAAAAAGGGTGGTCGTAAGGAAAAAAGAGAGGAAATGACTGCCGTCAAAGTCAGCAACAAGAGGCTTCGGTATGTGAGGGGGAATCGTTAAAGCGCGTCGATCACAAACAAAACGGGAAAAGGTAGAATCGCTGAGATTGGCAAGAGCACCGTGAAGAGCGGCAAAAAAGCTCGGCAAACGGTTTCAAAAGAAGATCTATCCAGGAGCCAAATTGTCAGGGAAGAAGGATCCCAGCAGCGAAGTGCCGTAGGGAGCGAGGTGTATCGGGAATTTTTCTGCGACCGCTCGCCAATCGAGGGATCGGGACTTAGGCGGAGGATCACCTGAAAAAAAGCAGAGCATCGAGGTTAGACGTCCTGGGGCACCGGACTTGGAGGGAACACGGGGAACACCCCAACACCACCAAAAAAAATGGGTGAGGGAAGAAACTCGAGGATACGGAGGAAAACCACGTAGTAGTCCGGCGTCGAAAGGGGAGACCAGTCCGAATATTGGCGGGCTAGGGAGGAAGGGCCCGTGAAAACAGGCCCTTGGGGAGACTTGGTGAAGCAAGCCAGGCAAAAGCGGGCACAGTCTTGAGGAAGGAGGCAAAAAAAAACTCGAGGGGCAAATGGGAAAAATGGGGGCCGCGGACCGAGAGGAGGACTCGAGAAAAAGAAAGAACGGCTACATGCTTGGAATCTCTCGCAAAAAACGGAGGAGGAGGATCCAATCGCGGGGGACGCAAAGTCGGCTTTCTAGAGGCGAGAAAAGCATACACCGGAAGATCTTCAGTGAAAGCCGCAACAAAAACCGTCAACCTTTCTCGAAATCGATGCCGATGAAAGGGATCAAAAGAGCAACATCTGGGGCGCGCACGGGGAAGGAAGCAAAAGCAAAGTGCAGAGGAGGCAATAGGAGAATCCTCTCAAAAGATTCCGCGAAGGTGACACCTCCGGCGACGCTACTACGTGGGTTGGACAAAAAGTCATGCGAGGCCAAGACACACCAAAAGTTTCCATTCCGCAAGAACGGAAAAAAAACGAAAAACGGCCGATGAAACGTGGATGCTGGCAGTGAAGAAGAAGACACTTCGACGGCCGGCCGACCTCTACAAAGAAGTCCCCGACGACAACAATCGGAAAAAGCATTCGAATGCAAAATGAAAAAGGAGGGCCCAAGACACGAAGCTCATGGCATCCTGGATACGAAGCCTGGAACAAGTTTCAAGAGTTGGGAGGGGTGTAAAGACCAAAGATAAACCGAAGAAAAGGGGGACATAAACGCAGAACCGACGACGCATCAAGGATAACGAAAAAGATGAAAGACCCGGCCTTGTGGATGCAATGAAACGGGGGACGCGAGCCAAAAAGACACTAAACTTTGCCAAGAAAAGAGAAACAACAAAAGAAAAACGGAAAAGGAAGGAGCAGAGAACAGAGACCTAAGGACCTGTCGGGCGGTTTCGTGCTAGCGGCCCGTGAAGGAGAGGTGAAAACGCTTGGAGTGATCCTGCGCAGAGGAGGATGAAGTCGCTTGGTAGACGCCGCAGGAATGGGTGGTCCGTTGGCGAAATCTGAAAGGCTGCTGTCCAAAAAATGTTTACTGGCAGGAAGCAGGTCTCGAAGCACTGGAAAAACAAGACCGAGAAACCGGCGGATATTTACGAAGTCCGTGCGGACTCTGAGGGGGGAGGATGATCCACGCGGCTTGGGGAAGCCCTTCCAAGGTCGACACGGGGGAGAGCCAGGGCTAGAGAAGTCGCAAAGGGGGAGTATCCGCCAGCGAGGAATTAAGGGGGCAGGGGGATGCGCCGAGGCGTGTGAACGGAATCATGAACCAGCCGGGGAAAAATGACGCGGGAAAGCCCGATGCCGAGGGTTATCTGCAAATCGGTACAAAGCTTACGTACTGAACGCCTGCACCGTTAGAATGCAGAACGGAAAATTGACGTAAAAAGTAAACTGTCAGCGGGTGGGCAGTGTAACGAGCAGACGATCTGACAGAGGGACCAGGAGGCAGTTGAAAATCCGAACGAAAGACGGAAAGACGTGATCGTGACGGGAACGACCCTAGATCTACAAGGAGAGAGCGCGCGAAGGTCTCCATGCCGGGGGAACTAGAAAAAAAAAAGGTACCTTCAGTGAGCAAAAGAAACGTGGCGCGAGAAGAGTACATGAACGACATGTCAAAAAATATTAGACGATAAAGGGAAGATCGATCATAAATGGCGAAGTGGGGTCCCAAAAGCAACGTTGCAAAGAGAACGTCAGTCAAGGCGGGGAAAGACAACCGGCAAAGCGAAAAAATCGTGAAAAGAGCTCAGCATCGTTTCCGCGGAACCGGTAACACGGGTAAAGAGGGAAACGGCTTGCAGTACAATTCGGTTGAGAAAGAAATCTGAAAAGGAAGGGGACCCGCGCAGTGCCAGTGGTGCGGGCGCACTCAGCACCAAAAGAGGATAAAAACGATGACCGAGCGGCTGTCGAGAGCGGTCCCAAAATCTCCGCAAGAGGGGATGTGGCACCGAGCACTGTTCTGGTGAGAAAAAAAGGCAAAAACAGACCGCGAAGGGGGCCTCTAAGGAGGAGATCGTAGGGAGGGAGAGGACGGCGGAGCGGCTTTGAATGGAAGAACCATATCAAAAGATTAAACGAAAAGGGGGGGGGGGCCCTCATTCCCATCGAAAAAAGGAACGAGTGAGGACAGCGGGAAGCCTTTTGCTCTAAAGGTGGGAAGTCGGGATCGACATATTCGGAAGCTAGACCGAAAAGGGAAAAATGCAAAGGAAGGGAGCTCTGAAACGGATCTATCGAAAAGGATAACGGTCAGACATCCGTTGGGGCGCGGAAAGAAGGATGGAGAAAAAGAGGAAAAGACCTTCGACACAAGCCGGAAATGCACCGAATCCCTAATAAAACCTACGATAACCGAAGAGTGCCGATGGATGGGGAAGGGCGTAAAGGCGCTCGAATCGGAGGGGAGAAATAAAGGCTCAAACATTCATAGAAACAGCAACCTGAGGGAAAAAAACGCGAAAAGCCGGGGAAAGATAACAGACTTAAAAAACGGGGAACAACGAATTGGGGAGATTCACAAAGTATCTAAAGAAAGAAGGGGAAAGAGGACACTACTTTTGATAAGACCAACTTAACACTTACGGATTGAGGACTGGCTAACGAAGGTGAGAGAGTTTCGAAGAAAAACGCAGGAGTGCCGAAAAAGGGACAAGCCTACGAGGGAGTAAAAGGTAGGAAACGATCCGAGCGAAGGTGGGATCGGCCAAACCAAAATCTCATGGAAAGTGGACGGATGGAAATTGACGCGTCTGTATTTCGAAGAATGAACCACTAAGGGGGGCGTCTTGTCCGAGGGAGAAAAGCGCAGTCGCGACGGGTCAAAGAAGAGGACTGCGGCCGCCAACTGATAGAGTGAAGAAGGCGCTGGAGAAGAAAAGACGACATGTACGGGGGATAGGAACTCGCTAGGAAGGAAAAAGGAAAAGGGGGGGGATTAAAGGAGAATCCAGGAAGATTAAAACGCACATCAAATCAGGGTACGGGACCTCGATCGATCACATGACAAACGATTGAAAGGTTACCAAGCCGGAGGCCATGTAAGGGGGGGAGAAAATAGCGAAAGAAAAAAAGGAGTTTTTCCGGGACGACATGAAGGAACGTAGCAACAGCTAAATGTACCTGCTTGTCACTCCACGGCAGACCTATAGCCAACCAAAGGACTAGGAGAGAGCAGATCATGAAGCCGCGCAGGAGCTAGAGAAATATCTATTCCTAGACAACAGAACTCTCAACAAAAAAAACGGGGATTTAGAAAAAAGAGGGGTGTGGTAGGTAATGATACGAGAGTGGGAGTAAAATCTTAAACGCGTTGAGCTGAAGATTCGAGTTTCAAGGAAAGATAATTGTTGGATAGAGAGGAGGAAGTGCCCCCGGGAAAGGTGAGGATTCATCCGAAGTCCATAGGCAGAAAGCTATAGAAGGAATGGTAAAGGGAGGTTGCGCCCGTCGCATTCTATGAGCACGCTGGACGGAACAGGGATATTCCTCGGCTGTGAAAGGGGGCAGAGATTCTCGAAACAAGAAAAAAAGAGGGGGGGGGGAGGCTCGCCACTAAAATTGGGGGGAAGGGAACTCCGATATGTTGAATGCGTGCTTGGCGAGTCTCAAAAAACGGGTTCCTTGCAAGACGACTCGTGAACTTAGGAGTCAGCACCTATCCGAGATAGGAGCGGGGGCAGGACCCGTAGATCGAAGGGAGGGGAAATCGCCCGGAATTCGGAAAGGGGAGACCACGCGGCCACTCGCTCAGTCTGGGACAGGTCTAACTATAAAAAAAAAAAAAAAAAAAGAAAAAAAAAAAAAAAGAAAAACGGGGACAGTGGGATACAAGCCACCTTGGGCCACATGGGGGAAAGGGGGGGGCCCGACGGCGGGTCGTTCCGGGGGTTAACCGGCTAGGAGGGGATGTAAAAGGGCGCTTAGTCGAAAAACCTCTTCCGGCACCACACGAATGTGAAACTCCAAACTGGCGGGGGCAGGGTGCGGGGAGAAAAAGACGGGAGAAGGCTGTGCGAGATTGCGTTGTGGCAAGGTCAAGTAGGGGAGAGGTCTCAAAAAAAGTGCCTTTACGGGAGACGTGCAGGTGTGGAGGGGGTGAGAAATGTAAGAGGGGAGCCGGAATTGACAGAAAAGTGGCGCCCCGTAGGAAAATAAAACGCGGAGAGAGGTTTTGTGATATACAAGGGGGTTCTGAGTGTAGGAAATGTTGGAATGGCGAAGGCTGAGGGAAACTGCCATCAGTAGGTACGCACGTCGCCGCCACCGAAAAAACCCGTCGCTAGGCGAAAAGGGCAGAAAAAAAAAGAAAACTGCATACAGAGACTTGATCGGAGATAGGCGAGATCTGCTTAGGAGACTAGAAATAGCAGACAAGAAAACCGTCCGCGCAATGGGATCCTTAGAACGATCGGGGGGTAGAAGGAAGGCAACCGCGTCGAGAGACGAGTTGAAGGGGAACAGAGCGCCAGGCGAAAAAGAGAGAGCGCAGAGTACGCGGCCAGACGAGGATCGTGAGGAAGAAGAGTCTAACAACAGCGCTGGGGCCAAAAAAGGGGGGCTATATGGACCAAGAGCAAAAAGAAGGGGTACAGGGAGGTAAGAAAGGAGTTAAGGTTGAGGAGATCTACGGTTCACTCGAAGGGAAAGGCACCGCGTCAGAAGGGTAGTTGCTAGCTAAAGGTGCCTAAAGAAGGGTGAAGAGGCCTGTACTAAGAAGTACAGGACCATTTAAAGGGAAAGAGGAAACGAGGAGGAAACGATTTTTTAGGAGGGCGTCCCAAAAACTCGCGTACCTATTGCGGGGTTAAAAAAGGGAAGGTTCAACCAACCGAGAGGATCGGGGCCAATATGGTTTGCCAGGGAGCGTGCCAGTGACTACGAGTATGGCTCGCACAGACAGTCCAGGCACCGCCAAGGAAGGGGGGAACGGACCAAGGGGGGAAAGGTGAGGCCACGGACGGATAGTGCGAAGTATTCGGGTCCCTGCCCGCAACTCAAGCTCATCGTGCTACGTTGAGGTATTGCAACGCGGCAGAACTGGGCCGAAAAAGCTCGTCCAGGACGATAACTACCCAAGCAGGAGTACTGCAAACTTTCCTTGTAGACTCAATCGCATGAAGGATGAGTTAGGAGGACTCGGCGGAGGGAAGGGAAATGTTCAAGCGGGACGTCACCGCGGACCACGGTTCATGCGACAGGAGGGGGGAAACCCAGGAAGCGGAGGGCGAACCGCAGTCAGGGGAAGGAAAGACTGCGAGGCGGCAGATTAATAAAGAGAACTCTCGAGCAGGAGGCCAGAAAAGTCTAACCAGGAAGAGACCGTGAAGCGGGGGAATGAAAAGCCCTAACGATTGCCGAGCAGGGAAACTCATGAAATAAGAAGCAGGCGGGAGGGGGAAGGGGAGGGTGGGGAGGATGAGGAAAGAAAAGGACGGCGTGGACCGGAATGCTGACGAGGCGAAGAAGAATTGCCCTTTCCGATCAGATACCGCCTCATTGGGCTAGGAAAAGCCAGCCCAGATAATGGAAAAAAAAGAATAAGGACGTAACGGATAGAGGGGAAAAAAAGCACTAAAGAAAAGGGAGCATGCTGAGAGGGTGGGTATCTACCTTCGCAGAAGACTGGACGGGGGTTGTGCCCTGGCAAGAGGGAGAGTGAAAGAAAAAAGTGGGGGACGTCGCACGGTTAGAATTAGGGAAGGAAAAGGGAAAGACGAGGCGAGGGGTGTCGAATCTGGATCGGATAGCACCGTTGGGGATGAAGCCGGCAGATCTGGACTAAAAGAAAGAAGAGGAAAGGGAAAGAAATCATACGAAGAAAGGGAGGGAAAGATCGGCCACTAAGGGGACGGACGGCGGACCGGTCGATGTTTCTTCGGAATTTGGTGGCAGATCGATGATCGCGAAAAAATACGCATTAGAAGGGGAACGTGTCGATTCTTGTCAACATTTGCCAAAGCCGGACGAGATAGGCAGGAAGGGTAAGGAAGGGACGGAAGCTGGCTAAGGGGGCAATCTGTGCTTGGAAGAGATAGGGAGAAGGTTGCTCTCAAACCAAAAAGAGGTATCACGATCCGTATGTGGAGAACCGAGAGTTGAAGACTGGGAGATAAAAGGATAAATTAATGTGAGAAAGGAAGACCGCAAAAGAAAGTCCTACATCGAACAGGGAGTTGGGAATTGTCTCTGCCTCCAAACGAAGAGGAATCGTGTAGGCTCAACGGCTTGGTTGGGAAGAAGGGGAAAACGATCTTCCTGTTGGAGTGCAGCGAGAAAGAGAAAAAGGAAGAAGGGTAAATGGGAGAAAAGAAGAAAGGGGATCCTAAAAGGGGGGGAGGACAAAGGAAGAGAGATTCAACAAGAGCCTGGTCGCCGTCATTGCTTCGTCGTTTCGATGATCGATAGGGCAACAAGGAAGTCGGGGTCCGCAGGGCAAGGGAGGAAGAAGAAAAAAAAGAGGATGCAGGAGGAAGAGGGGGGACAGCGAAGAAAGAAAGTCGATTGGCGCGCACTGAGCGGGGAACCAGCCAAACTTCGGGTAAAAAGAGGAGACAGAGGTAAGAACTGGGGGAAAAATAAGAGAGGAAAAAGGACTACGGGTGGGGGGGGAAAGGGAAACCGTATACCGGGAGAAGGGAAAAGAACCGTCTGTCGGGACCACCGAGGTACAGAGTCCGGCAGCGAATCATCAGATTAGAAGGAGAGGGGGAGGGAAAAGAAAAGAAGTCTAATCCCAAGGAATGAGAGATAAAAATGATGATGCAAAAAAATTCCCAAGAAGTAGACCGAAGTCAAAAAGGCTAAGCGCTAAGGGAACCCAAAACAATAGCCTCATAAGACAGAAGAGAGGGGTACTGGAAAAGGGAAGCGTGGTTGCCGGAAGACAGATTGCAACGACGCGATGATAACACATGGACAGGTGGGAGAGCACGAGAAAAGAGCCTACGAAAGCAGACGCGAAATGGGGACTTTCAGATGAAGACGCCTCGAAACGAAAGCGGAAGGACAATCAAAGGGGAAAATAAAGTTCTGGCATCCACCGTCATACTGAAGGGGGAAAAACACCATCTTCAACCACTGCTACAGGCGCCTGGCAGGGAATGTTTGAATCGATCCGGCTACAAGGTCAGGAGTAGGAGGGTCTTCTCTTGAGGAGGATGAAAAAAAAAAGTTAGTGGAGAAAGGAGCGGGAGGGGAAAACCTCCGCGGGTCTGGAGGGCAAGATCAGCAGCGGCCGGATACTGTTAGGAATCAAGTTCAAGCCATGGAAAAAAAAAAGAAAAGAAGAGGAAGGGCAGAGAGGGGTCCTAACTTGCGACCGAGAGGGACGCCATTCTTGATCTCGAAAACGTGAATGAGGAAACCATTGTATCCGGGGGGGGGGAAAAAAAAAATAAAAAAAAGCCTGGAATACTTCTTGAATAATGGCTATCCTTTCCATAGGAGCCAGGATCTTTCACTGATCTTCGGCCTCCGAAGGTAAAATCAACTCTTCTGGAGTCCCCCGAGCGGTGTAGATAGGAAAGAGTAGATGGGGAGAGGGAAGACCTTAATGGTTCGCGAAGAACGACTGACCGTTAGGCAGTCTTCAAGAGTATTCTGAAGACGAAGGGAGAATAGGTGGGGTGGCAGAGAGGGACTGACAAATGAAAGATCATGTTGCACTCCGTAACGAGAGAAATCCCCGGTCATGAAGAAAGATTACCAAGATAAAGGGAGATAAGAGGGGGAAGCCGAAGGAGGGGTCACATGGTGTGCCGACCGTTTGAATGCGGGGAGCGTGGTTGAAAACTCGCCTGCCGCTGAAGCAAGCGATATGCAAACGACGAAGCATCCATATTCGACGAGACCGGCAGGGGAGAGGCTGGCTCAACCGGAGCGGTGACAAACCCCAAGCAAGCGGTCAACCCGAAGCAGTGGCTAAGCGAGGACCGTCAAATTCGGGCGGGGCCAGCCGAAAGAGAAACAACGGGAGGAGGCTTCCAGGAGGGCGAAAGGCCAACAGACAGGAAGGACACCAGTCGTCAGCGAAACAACAAAGCGAGGAGCTTCAAAAAAAAGAGGGCAGGGGCGTTTCGGAGGGGGAGTCACAAGTCGACGAAGCGCCGAAAAAAAGCATTGGCACGAAGGAGGAGGGCGGGAAAAATACATGAACGTTTCGTATGGTGCCCCAGCTCGGTCTGGTGAGTCAGGCGAACCGGGGGGCAGGAGATCAAACAAGGCGAGCGTTCCGAGGAAGATAAGCGACGGAGATCGTCGGACCGACGTCTGTGGAACAGGGACCAATATCGTCTAGTGACCAGAGGTGGAAAGGACCCGTTCTACAAAAGGGGACCTAAGAGGGAGACAGATCATAAGAAAAGCTTTCTTTTATGAATATGGAGAAAGACGAGCAATGAACTCTAAGAGAAAGGGGAAAGAGATAGGATTAAAGAGGCTAAGGCTGTGTTAGGTTCTCTGCATGCTGATCCGGTGAGACATCAAAGTGGGGGAGGAGGGTGGACGGAAAGAAGATTTGCAAATAGGGACAAGGCGACAAGCCGCCACGACAAGGTCCCTACTAAAAACACTGCTATCCAAAAAGACAGAAAGAAGATTCCTGGGATGGGAGATGGGGGGGGGGCCGTTTGAAGAGATACGAATAGAAGCCTAAAATAAAAAGAAATGCTGCAGTTGGAAAAAAAAAGGGACATGAATTGTCCCCGGTGTGGCGACAGAACATCGACTTGACGAGGAAAACAAACCAGATAAGGGGCCTCTGCCAAAAGAAAAGGAAAACTTTTTCGTGAATGACACTCCCGAACAGCGTCACCGGATTGGGGCTTCCTCATCCGACAGGTGCCATACTGTTAAGAACTCATGACGTCTGCACAAGGGGGAACCGCGCCGCTGCGGTAAAATAAACGGATCGAAATCAGCCGCGACGAGAAGGAAAAAAAGGTGATAAGAAAAATAAAATGGTGGGAAATTTGGATCAGGAAGTAGGGGAGGTCAACGCACTGATCTGGACGAAGGTCTCTGTGGCGTCCTATGCCAGTCCGGAGGGGGACAAGAACGCAACGCGGCCAAAGAGAAGAAGACAAGAGAAGGGGGGGAAGGTAGACGATATAACCGACGAAGGGAAAACAGGTTGTCGAGCTTCTAAAAACTTGGCAGACCGAGCAGGGATCGTATCGAGCCGAGGCAGGAAATTTGACGGCGACGCATCAAGCGAGGGACTGGTCGTACGCGAGAGGGGAGGAACGGAGGAAGAAGGATCAACATGGGGGGAAGGCGACCGCAGGTCAGAGTTGCAACAGAACAAAACAGGGATAGTCTGTCTTCGGACCTGAAGGCATCGTAGACGGAAGCAAAAGCAGACAAGGGAGGGTTCAAAACGTCGACGTAAATCGCCACCAGATCGGGGGACTACTTAAAGAAGGGGGGGAGCATTCTTAATCAAACGCCACAAGATGAATGGAGTCTCCTAAGAAGAAAAAGCGAGAGAAAAGGCATCTAGAAAAAAAACAAGAGGGGAGGGGAAATAGATGAGCTTGTGTAGGTGAGCGCAATCAAGAAGTCGTCGCCGCATCCTTCAGGACGCTTGGGCAGAAATCGAGAAGAAGGGCGAAGAGTGGGCGAGTCGCCGTTGGAGACAGGAGGTCGCAGGTTGCAGTAAAGGAAGAGGGTCAGGCCTCCGCGGACACAAAAAAAGGGGCTCGGGTGGGCGCCCCGCCCCTGGACAGAAGGGAAAAGGCGTCAGGGTCAGATCTCGTGGAAACAATGATTCAGCGTGGGCAATCAGGTCTGAGAAACCAATGAAAAATGGGATGTCTCACTATCCATGCCAGTTGGACCGAAACGATAAATCCAGGTTTGACGGGAAAAAAAGGGTCTAGAATCGAACTGGGGAACCACGGACCGAGAAGGAAGCCGTCTTGAGAGGGATTGACCTGAAGATCTTCGGAGCGGGCCCGGCGTCCTGATCAATACTTGAGGTAAAGACTGGGAAGTTCAGGGGACCTGTAGAAAGGCGAGCAACAAAGGGATGGCTTCATAGAAGGAAGGGTAAATTGATCCGCGGGAAAAAGGGGAGTGGGGGTTTGCCAGGGGGAGCCACCCGGCTACGAAGGCGGTCGGCGGGGAAGTCGTTATGGGGGGACTCAACGCTGGGGAGTCAGGGGGGGACATGAGGAATGATCGCAACAGGAAACTGACGACAAAAAGAAGGAAGGGAGCCGCTCAACCGGGAAATTTGAGGTTCGGACTGAAAAGAAAACGTGCGGGGAGCTGGGCAAGGGAAGACGAACTGCGGGGGGCTGCAATGTCGGAGAATTTCGCACAACCGAGGGGCCAGCTATCTGTTAGTCGGTCTCGCCGTGAAAGTGGAAAAGTGAGCTGAAGGGCTCGGAGTTTCGACCGAATCGGGGGCAAGAAAAATCACCTGAACCGGTATCTTCGGTGTGGGTAGAAGGTGAGTCATTCGGATGGGTGTCAGGGGAGGTCGTTCGGCGTGGGCCGAAGAGTTGAAGAAGGAAAAGGGAAAGACATTATTTTAAGGAACGCCACGCAAAGGGATGACACCCATCCGGCGCACGATAAAAACGCCTAGACAGCCCGACCTAAAGTCGCCAGGGTCAGATAGCGGGAGCTGACGCTCAAGGTTCAGGGAAGGAACCGCGGCACACGGCAGGGAAAAGCGAAGTGATAAGTCTAACCCGAAGGGTGACGAATGGGGGGCAAGGAGGGACCGCGGGAGTCAAGAAAAAGGGAAGACGTGGGAATGGCACAGAGGGCTCCGACGGGGCAGGATGCCAAAGAGCATCGATGGGGAAGGACGCCAAAAATCAGGGTGATCGATGGGGGAATCATGGAGGCGAAAAGAAAGAATGTGTTGAAGCATTGGCTGAGAGGGAAAGGACTCGCCAAATCCTCGTCTGAAAGACATTGATTAACGAGAGTATAATGTGGTTCAGCCGAACTACCACGTCCGCAGACTTGAAAAGGCATCGCGAAGGAGGGGGTCGAATCTCGACTGAAGAGGTGGTCTTAGCGGCCGGGTCCAGAAATCACTTAGGTAAGTAACCAACAAGGGCGCGGTAAAAGCTGGCTCCAGGCGTCGGAGACTAAGACGGTTGGGGCAGCACAGCAAAGACTATTACGAGTGCCGGCAGGAGGGGGGGAAGAATTTGAAAGGACCCCTCAGAGAGACTGCCCGATAGGTGGGGAGTGGGGCTGAGTGGCAATTTGAAGACGCGCTAGAAAAGAGAAAAAGTCGGGCATAAGAGAAAGGAAGGAAATTAAGTCATGCCATTGGGAACCGTGCGGTATCATCATACTTAAGAATCGAGGGGGAAACGAACCGAAAATCATGAACCGGGGAGCGTTCATGAGGTTCGGAGATAAACACATCAAGGGGGTCATGGAGAAGCCGTACAAATGCCACATCCAGCGGGCGCATCCGGGGCGGCCTGGACTACGCATCGGATTTAGTAGAAGGAGAAGAAAAGGGCGCGCTGCAGAAAGGAAAAGGGTTGGAAAAGCTAGACCGGATTTCGGCACGCAACCATCTACTTAGGGAGTCAGCCGCAATCCCCAGAACGGGGGAGAAGATAAAGAATCGCCGAGGGAGAAAAAGAGCCTCTTTCCAGCGGCTCAAAGCATTGAAAGGTGCGTCAACGTGGCAGAATCGGGCCTAGGCCGGGAAAGTTCAGAAAGATCGAAGAGACCTTCTAAGCGGGTTGGGTGGAAATGGGAGCCGAGAGAAGGGCAAAAAGGTTACGAGACGGGGCATCTATAGGCGCAAGAAGACCATTTGGGAAAAGCAACCATACCGCGACTTCAGAAGAAGCATGTCTGAGCGAGAGATCCCGCTGAGAAAAGCGATAGGAAAGGGCCGTAACAAAAAAGAAGAAGGTAGCCTTAGTCATGCTGCAGATCGTGTGATCAAAACAGCTATATCTGTAGGGATTGCGTAAAAGACGAAATGAAAAAGGGTGATTAGGGGGGCAAAGAAAAGGAGACAATCAGCGGAAAGAAACACTACGGTCGGGCTGGGGGGAAGCTTCGAGCACCCAGCACTGGGAGTGTACTCACTCGAAAAAGTAAAAAATCGGAAGGGGCCGGCCGGAACAAAAAAACGAAAGTGAATCAAGTCCTGAGGAAAGAGCTCTTGCACAAAAAAGCCAAACCTCAATGATCAAGGCAAGTTGTATCAAAATGGGGGTGAAAGGAGGGAAAGCACCATCAGCGAGAGTAGAGGATGGAATCACCTTAATAACCCAGCATCCGCCGAAACATAGGGAAAAAAAGAGGGAGGCAGGAGGTGATGTAAAAAGGGGGGTTTCACAAAGGATGGGTCCTCTCGGATCGGCTAGACGGGTGCGAAAACACGTGAGTATGTCTGGCAAGCGAGGAGGTGAGCACCGAGCGAAATGAGTGGCAGAGGGAGGCCGAACTGGCCCGGCAGAAAGGAACGGGGCCCTTTGGATTTGGCCAGGGGGGAAGAAAGAGAAACCATTTGATGACTGACGGAGACCATGGTCACTAACTCGAACATTTCGAAGCAGGACGGATGGGGGGGTTTTTGTCTACGGACCGAGCTTCAAGGGAGTAGGTGAGAAAGCATCGAAGACTAAATGCCAAAGAAAAAGGAGAGAGAAGCGAGGGAATAATAAGAAAAAAACAAGAGAGAGAAAAGATAGAAGAAAAGCGAAGGATGTCACGCCGTCATGGGGGCATTGGTCTTCGGCTATGAGGGAGCAAACACCGGAGATCGGTAGGTCGCACAAAACCGTAAAAGACGAAATCTTTCCGTAAAATCTGAAAAGTAACAAAGGGAGATGGGCGCGCAACTGGGGTAAGCCAAAAACCACAGGGCCCGTTCGGAGTCAGGGAAAGTGCGAATCCTTCGAACGCGCCAGAGTGCCGCGCGTTCCAAACAAAAAAGGAAGGGGGACAAGGGGGGGGAAACTACAAGGGTGGGGGGGGGGGAGCGCACCAAAAAAGGAGACTACGAGGCAAAACACCGCTGTGGGGGACCCACCGCTGAGCCACCGAACAAAAAGAAAAGAAAATTCCAGATTAGCTGTCGGCGTGATGCTTCAACGGAAGAAAAATAGAAGGAGCAATCAAGCCGAGGAAATCGAAGCAAACTCAACTAAAAAAAACCCGGATAAACACGGCATCATTCGCAGAGGAACTCAAATTAACCCGAAAAAAATCTTGCAAGATAAGGGAAGGAAGGGCCGCTTGTCGAGGGTCCGACATCGATCTTCAAAAACAGACGCGAGGATTAGCACCATTGACCGGGGGAGGACTAAAAAAAACCAAGATTACCTAAAAGAACCAGATCCAAACGCGTCGGGGTGATGTCAGCTACACGCCCTTCGAACGAAAGGACGCCAACACAACAATGGGAAAAATGAGACCGTTGCCAGAAAGGGGCAATCAACAAAACCGGCCAAAATCGAAGAGAGAAAAAAAGAGCTGCATCCTGCTACAGCGACCTGTCAAAGGGGTTCTTGTCATCGATCCAAGGCTACTCAATCGCGGTGGTAAGAAGGGAGACGGCAGGAAATCTGACCAGACAACATAAGAAAATTGCGGGGATGGGGGATGGGAACGACCGCAGGGGGGGAGGGAGTGGGCTCTTCCATATAAACGCGCGCCTAAACGTGGTTGCAAAAAAAAAAGGTATCGGCGAAAAAAAGGGGAAACAGGGCAAACACCAGGGGGCCGGGCGTCGAATATTTACTGAGAACGTTAACACCCAAAGGCCCTCGATACAAGAGCAAGAAGGGACCAAGATAGCCGTCCTATGCAGGAAGTATGGTAACCCCAGGAGGTCATGGGCTGTCAAATGAATAAAGCCCGCGCGGGACAGGCGTTATCGGGAGCCTCGACCTGATGTACGTGGAAGCAGACAAAAGGGCCCTCCGATTGGGAGGGAAGAAAGGCGCGTTGGGATCTTCGGCGCGCCGGGGAAAAAACAACATGGGTTCGGCCGACGGACGACGCCGAACCGGGTAGGCCTACGGAGGAAGAAGACTGCACGTCGTATCCAGGGCCCGGGTCTTGAAAATCGAAAGGGGAAGGGGAACGCGGAAGGATACATCGACCAGGGAGAATGGGCGATCGAAAGAGAACGAGACAGGAGACGGTCGGACCCAGGAATACCGGAGATCGATCAATGGAAAAAAATGGCAGAGACGCGCCATGTCACTTCGTGCAAGTTAGCGCGGATACCAAGACGGTCAAGGTGGCGAACAAAACTATCAAGTGAACGACGAAACGGGACTAAGCAGAATCGGTGTCTGGAGAAACCTGCCTTTGGAAAAAACACCACGCAGCAGACGGAACGCGAACGAAGAGGCGAGCCGCTACGACAACCGACAAATGAGAGAAAACGGGGGGGATAGGGACGAGAGAGTTAAGCATGGCCTTGGAACAGAAATCGCCGGGCCGGCCCTCGGAACCGTCGGCTGCGAGCACACTTAAGGTCAGCGATAGCAAAACAAGCGACAGAAGAGCTTTACCGGAGAGGCCCTTGCGTCGAAGTCAGCAATTCAGAGCAAAATAACGGAGAAGAAAAAGAAAAAAAAGACGAATAGCATTTATCTGAGACGAATGTAGACGAGAGGGCAAACTACCACGATGGGAAACCCGCGCGTTCTGTTCTCACAGCTGACCGCGAACGACAGACCTCGACGCGTCCAGAGCGAGGGGCGAGTTTAGGGCCACTAGGGAGGGCGCGACTGTGGAACAAAAAGAGAAGAGCTTCTACGCATCTTGTAACTGGGAAAAGTCAAAAACACCGACATCAGGGGATGAAGTCAATTCTCAGGAACATGCGAAGGGGATAGGTGTAGCAAAGATGAAAGAGCTGCCTCTAATCAAGAACAGAACGCGAGCGAGACGCGGTGGAAGGACCGAAGTTGGGAGTGCGGGAAAGAGACGATCTGGTTGGACACCATTTTGTACTGTCGAGGAAACGAATGATAGGTCCAAGAAGCGCCGTAGACAAGGAACGGACATGGCCGAACCCGGCACGGGACCAAAAACCCGAAAGTCAATCCAAACATAAGAATTCCAGGTATTACGAGGAGGGACGGGACAGGCCAGATAATCGCAGGAGAAAGAGGTCACATTAGAGAACGAAATCTGAACGGGAAGACAACTACTAAAGAGCAAAACACGGGGGATAGAAAGCATAATAGACCTTGGCCGCAGAGCCCTAAGCCTGGAGAACCTTCAAAAAGGTTACTTCCCGAAAACAAGGAAAGTAACCCAGGATTTTGAAGAGTGGCTCACCTCTAAAGAGGTGCCAAGGGGAGTAGGGTGCGAAGAGCGAAGGGATAACAATTGGGGCCAGCGAGCCGCTGGAGGCATGAACTCGGCAGAAAGAAATCCCTCGTCTCAAGGAGGGGATGTGCCAACCCAAGATCACCTAGGTGCGGAATACAATTTAAAACTTTCCGTCGATTCTGAACAGCGGGGAGCGAAGGGGCGGAAGTTCCTTCCGAACGGGAAAGGAAGGAAGCAGGCTATCCGGACTCGGGGGTAAAGATGATATAATCTGTCAGGCATGCGCACGATTGAACAGACTCTAGGAAGGGAACCAGTGAGAGTTATCTTCAAAGAAAAAGGGGCAGGGGGGGGTAGAAAAAGTAATCGGGGGATCCGGGGGCAAAAAGGGGATAAAGAGACGCACCTGACTGGCGAAGCGAGGAGAGAAAAAAAGGAGAGGACAGAAGGGGAGGTCACGAATCATGAAAGAAGACGGGTGTCAAGACCATTCTACGGTGCACGGACAGTCACAACAGGTACAGGAGTGTCGCCCACGCAAACAACTGGGAAACGAACCGGAGAAACCTTTGAAGGGAATGAACTCCGAGAGAAATAAATAAAATAAGGATGCCTTCGGCGCAAGGAAATTCTTAAGCTCACGAAGAAAGGGGGGAAAGGAGTGGAAAAGAGAGATAATATCTCTACAAAACACCCCCCCACATCAATCAATCTCACACAAAAAATTAGAGTATGATGAGAGATGTGTTGTAGAAAAGAGCAAAGGGATCGGAGAGTAAGGAAAAAACAAGGGGCAAATGAGGCAATGAGATTGCATAGAAGAGCGAAACGGCTCCGTGAAGGGGGGGATACCTAACGCCGTTGAGCACAAAAACGCCCGGGTGCTAACGAGAGTCGTCCGGCAAAGGAAAAAAAACGCAATGGCCTTGACGGTCTGACACGAAAGGGCCGAGTGATAGGCGGTCCTTGACTGAAGGGTGGACCGAAGTCAGAGTGGCCTCGGATAAGAGTCGACATACATCATGGGTATGACAAAACGAATCCAAGGGGGAATGAAAAGTCAGACTCGTACTAACTTTGGGCAAGGGAAAAGTTCGCGAAAAGACAACAAAACTGGGAACTTAAAAAACCACCTGAAGAATGAAATATCACGCCTTGACAAGGGAAACGGGATCTTATCGGGAGCCGGGCGGTGAAAGGCCTGATGGCCGTCGACGACGGGTTCGCACAAAAGACGAACTGAGAACCGTCTGTTGCATTGCATAGAAAAAGGGATTGCATCCGCCACTTGGGAAAAAAGGGGGGTGGGGGGGGAAGGGGGACAAGAGGACGAAGAGCGAGGGTAGTGCAGGTGGTACGCTGAGGTACCTTGTCACAAAGAAAATAAGGTTCAAAACTCAATTAGAGAGGCCTCATGAAATGGTGACTCAAAAACAAGGTAGTTCAGGGCGACAAAAAGTCGCAGGGTCGACTTGGCAAAATAAAAACTGAAAGACTGGGGGCAGCGGCAGACGAGGTAGAGGAGGTCGCAAAAGGGTCCAGACGGGGCGGTCTCGCCGTTCAAGTTGGGTCGGTGGATTGATGGGGAAAGGAGGGGTAAGGCTCGGAGAAATTGTCGAAACTTGGGCAAAAGTAGAAAAAACCGTGAAAATATCTTGCTGTTTTGCTATAAATGTGGGGTAGGTAGGATTGGTGGCACGAATTTTAAAGGAGGGGAGAAGCTTGTCACAGCGAAAAACATTCTTTGTAAGAGTACGCCAAACCCGCGTCGACAAAGAGAAACCCGATAAAAAAAAGACGAGGCATACAGCCCGCGTGAATCGATCGATGCCTTGTCGGGGAGAAAGGCGACTCGAGAAGGAGACATATAACTCAAAAGAGCATGCACCGAAGTCCGCAAATGATCAGCTTATACAGCCGAGTAGGGGGTCGTGAACTCAAAAGTACCACTCTGAAGGTACAGGAGACAGGTGCTGGAAAAGTTCAAAAAGAGCAGACCGGTCGATGCGGGGCATACGATGAAGAAAAAGCTGTCTCGGTCGTTAGAAGAAAAACTTCAACTGTGGAAGGGGGAACAAGAAATCTGGAACCATCAAGTGCGGAGGGAGAAGAGAACCGAAACTTCGGAAAGACGTACTCTGAACGTAAGTTACTCTCACTAAGCAACGAAGACCAAAGATCAGCGGTTTGCTCTCGCTGAGAAGGTCCGGCAGCGCAGGAAGATCGGAAGTAAAAAACCGTGGAACAGCCAGAAAAATCGAACAGTGTCCGTAACGGCAAAAATGGGACGGTGGACGAACACTGGTGTCGGCGTTGACGTTGCCAACGGTTAAAAAACAGTCGAAGGTTGAAAAAAAAAAAGACTCGGCGTAAAGGGGAAGATTTATTTCAGTAGAGGACAAGGGGGAATCGAGGTGGGAGACCCAAAACGCTAAGAGAATCTTCGGATCAGAAAGGCTAAACGAAGGGATGAGTCTGCACGGCAGGAAATTCGGAGGCAGATCAAAGAAAACGTCGCGGGCGGTATTCGGGGTCCAGTCCCCGAAGACTCGGGATCGTAGAGTAAGGAAAAAAGAAATCCTGTACGATGGTAGGCGTCCAAAGACGTTCACAGGACAACGAATAGGGGGCCACCGGGTACACAAATCGCTTGGGAATCGATGAGAACGGTCGGAAGTCGGTCCGTAAAGGAGGGTTCAAAAGAACCTATCAAAAAATGAAGGCACGAAACAAAAGGGTCGGGGCGTCAGCGAGCTAAGGACGTACATCAGCTCGATTACTGAAAAGAAGGCAAAAAGCTGAGACAAAAGATAGCCATGACTAAAAATGTTGAACATAAAATCAACCCTGGTTTGACCCCGAATAGGGGCGAGGTCTAATCAACTGTAAAAAGGGGAGGAAGGCAAGAACTTTCTCGAATAAAACGAGCGGCCGCAGCGGTGCGCGGTTTTGGCCATTCGCCGAGGACCTCACGGGAAGAAAACGGCGACCGGGCCGAGGAGGGGGGAGGGAAAGCAGCAACACGGAGCACATGTTGCCGGAAAATACAGGGAGAATAGCACTCATGGAACTGCGCAGAAGAAAAATCCCGCTATTTACCACCGAGAGCAAAGAATAACCGGATCGATGCAAGCAAACTAAAAAGGAAGGGAGCCTTAAAGAGCATAGGGTTGGATCAGGCCTCAAGAAGGACGATTTGCGGTGCAAACTCAAAAAACCGCACGTGTGTCAAGTCAAAAGGGGAGGGAGAGTCCGAAAAAGAGGAAACTGCCGTAAAAAAAAAACAAGGGCCGCTCGGAAGTTAGAAAGAGGGAACACGGGGCGAGATCAAATAGTAGTCAAGACAGCTTGCTATCGTCGGGCACTTCAATAGGAAACCCAACGGCAACTTGGAATAAAATAGGTATCCCGGGAGGCGAGAGCTCTTAGGGGGAAAAACCTCCTTAGCTGGATGCCGTCGGAAGAAGTGTGGGAAAAGGAAGGGAATTTGAGTGGCAGAGCATTTAAGAATAAAAAAGGCGAGAGGTCCGGCCAGGCGTCTGGGAAAAGAACTGAAGTCAAAGCCGAGGCATCAGGAGGAAGCTGCGAGGACCGGGGTCAACATCGGCGTGCCTCGCTCGAATCTTAGAGGGCTCAAACAACGAGGATTAAGCTCGAGAAGATGATCACAAGAAAATCAGAAGCGGGACTAACTGGCCGAAAAAATACGGCCCGAAATTCCACAGCAACAAGACCAGAACATAGGGATGAGAGGACGGCTAAAAAACGCAGGAAGCGGGGAAGGTCGTATAAACGGCTTGGTTGTTGAAATAACTGGAAGGGAGAGACGGGAGATGCTTCGAATCATCGAACGAGACCGAAGGATCAGCGTTGGGAGCTTCTCTCACACAACGGGTGACAAAGAGTCCAAATCGCCGGCGGGGACGGATGGAAAAAGCTACGGCGGGATAGAACCCTAAAAGGAAAAGCGGTCAATCAGCCAACAACCAAGAAAAAGGCGAAAAAAGAGTCGTTGAAGACTGACCGAAAATGAAAACCTGGGAAAAAAAGTGGCGAGCACTGGTGAACTAAAAAAGCCAAGGCAACGTGAGGGGATAAGGATCAGACCGCCATGAAGGCAAAGAAGGGAACCGCTCAGGGCTCCACCTCCTGATAGCAGGGGGAAAAGAGTGTTTTAGCTCAAAAAACTTCCTATAAACCGAGAGAGGCAAACAGCACCGCTTGAAAAGATCCATCCATCCGGCAGCTCCCAAAAAAAATCGACCTATCGGCTGTGATGCTGGGGGGAAAAGTCACAAGGACAAGCCAAAGGATTGGGGAAAAGAGGAGGAAAATCCATCACGACGACAGAACGGCAAAAATTGCAACAGTCTGGCGGACTCTAACAAGAAATCCTGGAAGGAAAGACCAAAGTGAGTTGCCGAGGGCTAAGGGGCCAACAACTATCTGCCCAAGAAGAAGGGGTAACACCTTAAAGTTGTGCTCGACGCAAAAAAAGTCCGAACCCGATCAAAGCAGATGTTGGGGAGAAGAGAAGGAAATCGAAGGACGACGCCGGAGAAATCAAACCAGATGGACATGGGTCCAGGCACCTCAAAACCTTCCACTATCTAGGCCGATCCAAGTCGGACTAAAAAAAGGTCGACCTGGAGGGCAGGGGTCGTTTAAGGCCAGTTAAGGGGATCCGGGGGGTAAAGAACGGTAGGCTGGAAGAAAAGAGGCTGATTAAGTAGAGTAATGTTAGGCCTGCAAAATGGTGGACAGTCAGCGAATCGGCAGTCATGAAAAAGCGAAAAATGTCTGGGGGAACACGACCGAGAAGCAATTGTAAAAAACCGACGGGCAGAGAAGGAAGCCGCACCGGCGGAGTTCCAAGAACGTTCCGTCAGCAAAGGGGGCGGACACGATGTCTGGTGTCGAGCAAACGCGCTGGAAGTCGAAAAAGTAACTATTCGACACCCAGGTGTCTAGCCTGGCGGAAACAACTGCATAGGACATGTCTCAGAAGGCCGAGCGACCGGCGGGTAAAGGGGGGGAATGGGCACTCGGGAGCGGATACGTCGGACGAGCTGAAGCAATCCGATCCGTCGAGTCGAAAAAACAGGGAAAACGCGGTAACTGCGAGCAAGTTTGGAAAAAAGGTCCAGGGGATACTGACTAAAAGACGCGGCATGGCCTAAGGAGGCTCAGCGAATGCACGGAAGGAAGCTAAAGAGAGCCTTCGTTAGGCTGTTGCAAGGTTAACGACAGGCGATCTAACCATCGCCATGATGGGAGGGGGGTTAAGAAAAGAGAAACAACAGAAAGGTGTACTGTCTGGCCCCGAACCGGACCTGAGCGAGGAGCGTCTTAAAAACTGAGGAAAAGGAAAGAATGCGTCAGAAAGAAATAAAACGCCAACGTAGGGCTGAAAAGACAGAATACACGCGACAAATGGCAAGTCCAACTGGGAAGTCGAGCAAACCGATCGCGGGGGTCGGTTCAAACGGCCGCTTTTCAACCGAGAGCAGCGGTCAAGAAAGATGAGACGAACCACCGTCAAATGAGGGGCGCCCAGGGCGCAGATAAAAATCTCAAAGGCTTGCGAACTGGCCTGGCCCCGGAAGGCTGAAAGCAAGATGGGGGGGGGACCTTGAGGGAAACACCTTGAGTACGGAAGAGAAAGCGAGGAGCTTTCCCGGCGGATGTGGCCAGGGCGAAGAAAACATCACATTCTAAACAACTAGATACCGGAACTCCACGGAAGGGGGCGCGATCGTCAAACGATCATAACCGTTGACGGATGGGGACAAACAAGCGGAGCAAAATGAAAAGAGATCACGCAGCGCTGGGGCCTCGTCAGATACATGCAAACGAGGCTAGCTTCAAGCGACTGAAAAGGGCAATCAGAGGAAGATGAACGCAGCTGGGGTGCAAGACCAAGTTACAACAACGCCCGATCAGCTGCATGACAATTGCGCGGAGAAAGGGGCTCGCAAGGGTTGATAAGGTCGAACTGATCTAGGGAAGTAGCTATCCCGACGCAACTAAAGAATAATGCCGCAAATGTTAAGGACCCGGCGGTAGTGGACGGCGGCACCAGGAGAAAGCCGTGCGGACCAAGAAAGATGCAGGAAAAAACTTAGCCGTTCGACAAACATCCGGACAATCCTACGCAACCCCATCTCAAGAAAAAGTCCAAAACCGAGGGAGATAACGGTAATGGATGCGAATAAGCGGGTGAAAGCGCTCGAGTCAGACAAAAAAAGACATGGCACCACGTTAAAGGGAGGTAGCGCGAACAACCAAGGCTTGCACACCCGGTAAAAAGTCACTTAAAGAGTGCAGGCTCCAAAAAAAAAAGAAGCAGGGAACCGTCCGACGGTGTCTTCAGCCGAAGGAACAGCACGTCACAACGAGTTGAAGGAAGACAGGCCCAGGGGGGCGCCGAGAAGACGTGGTCAAAAGTGACTGACAGACAAACTCCGCGAACATGCGTAACAGAAGAGAAAAAATTAAAAAGAAGCCCCAGGTAGAAGTGGATGAGCACGGCCACCCAAAAGTGGGAAAAATTCTGTAAGAAATTTGGAACCTCGCTTTTGACCAAAGTTCGAGCACTAAAAAATTCTAAGTGGAAAGAGTTTGGACCAAGACGGTTAATAGACAGGGCAAACACGAAAGATGCCGAAAGCGGGCAGGGACAAGTAAGGTCGTGAATAGGTAAGGCGTGAAAACTAGGAAAAAAAAATAGTTGTCATATGCGACTCGCTGTCCTTACGCCAGAAGAGAAACTTGGGCAGAGCACAGGAGGAGTATCGAGTGGAGCAGAGGAAGGCCAATTGGAGAGTACGAATAGAGACTTGGAAAAGATCAGGATGCCACACAAACGCCAAGGAAAGGACGAATGAAAGGGACAGGGGCCGGTTATGAAGGTACTGAAACGCTCAACGCGTCAGGAAAGGGTCATGGCTTGGTGCAACGGCCTGACGGACCATAGGAAACAGGCGCGAAGAACGGTAATGCAGCAACTCGACGAGTCGTCCACCAGGATCAGCACGGCGTCAAAAGAGTCTGGAAAGCAAAATAAATTACGGCGAAAGAAGATTCTTGCTCGACAACATAGAGGCCTCAAAAAAAAAAAGAGGGAGGAAAGAGGATTGGAGTTGTCAACATGAAACGGGAGTCGGCGAAAGAAGAGGAAAAGCGTTGAGCTGAAAAAAAAGAAAAAGTCAGCCGACCGAAGAGAACGCGAGAGACGTCAAAACCGGGCAATTCAGGAGGGTGTCAAAAAAGGGGACAGTCAGGCCGGAAGGGCGCGCAAACGACGACGACATGGAGTACTGGGTAAACCCAAAAAATGCCGTGCACGGCGCGGAACCTTGTCGTTAAAACAAAAGGCAAAGTGGCATCTGAGACGACACCTTGATCGCAACGATGACCATTGGGCCTTGAACGCGATCGATAAAACGAAAAACCCAACGTGAGCGGGGCCAAGTGTAATCGAAAGCTCCATCAGACAATTTCCCGGCGCGGGTAAACGTCGTCAGACTACCTGATCCAGACGTGCAGAGCGGCAAAGTCCTGGATCAATGCTTGACCGTCGCCGCCGGGGGTCGGACCAGGTCGGGAAAAAGCTCAGGCCAATAAGCTCAACGGGAGGGAGCTTCTAAAACGAAGTAGAGGAGAGAATTGACATCCGCCACCTTGGGGAACACATGGGGGTTTGGGGGGGGGTGCCGTCACCTTAGGCGACGGGTCGGCGGTCGTGAAAAAAACATAGTGAGGAAACGGCAGGGCGGGGGAGGGGGAAAGGGTCCTGAAGTCCAGGGTTATCGCACGAGCCATTCGAATGCATTGCCGGTGAAAGCCAAAGCCGGGGGGTAAGGTGAGGAAAGCAAAACAGTCGGGAAAGGGGAAGTTCCGCTTTCCCTTGGTGGCAAAAGAGATGTGGAGGACGAGTTGTCGCACACGGTGAAATCAATGAAAGTCTGTCTCGCGGTGCGAAGCAGGTCGGGGTATAAAGTAGGGGAGGGAGTTAGAGAGGGAGGGAAGTGGCCGTTTCAAAGCAGATACGAAGAAGGCGGTGTTGGAGAAATGGACGGGGACGGACGGCCCAGGGCTTGGGCGGGAAAGGTTCGAAAGAAAGCCGTCTTCCGCAACGGGAGCACCGGATCGAGATAAAGAACAAAACGGTCAGAAAACTGCCTACGATCCTTTGCCCCGGGGAGGAGAGAAAAGAAGGAGAAATCAGTCGACAACAAAAGGGAGAGACCGGCCGTCCTCTCAATGGGATCCTTAAAAAAAAAATAAGGGGTGGGGTGGAAAAGCCGAGGCCCAGCGTCGTTCATAAGGAAAGAGAGAAGTGTGCAATGTTCATCAGAACAGTCCGTACTCAAGAAGGCATAGAGACCAGGCGCGGGTCTGGGTAGGTCAGCCTGGAGCTAAAAAAAGAGGGACAATCCGCCAACTTAGGATGGACCGGGGACGCGCCCTAGGATCCGACATTGGACAGGTAGCTGCAATGGGGATGCTAGAATAGGAAAAGGCCGCAATCAAGAAAGTCTCCTCTGAGTCGAGGGGGGAGGAGGACAAGAGACGAAGGGGTCTGGCGGGCCAATCAAGGTAGCAAAATCCAGACCGGCACTAACCGGACGGCAACCCCAAACTCGTTCCTCCGAAGGGGAAAGAACGCGGTCGGAAAAAATGGTATAACGGACCGAGGTCTTGGAGGCAGTTACAACCGCAGAAGGCGTAATCGGCAAATTTGTCTTTTAACATTGCTGACGTTTTGCGGGGAGGGAGTGCGAAACCAACCGAAAAGGGAAAGCCGCTCTCCACAGAAGTACCTTAGAAAAGCCAATGGGGGGTTCGGCGTCACATAAATAACGTATCGCATTAGCGGGGAAAGGGAACGAGAGGACGCGAATTTATGGACGTTCGAGCAAAAAATAATGGTATGGGACAGATCAAGTCAGCAGGTGACCCGCAAAAAGCCGAGAAAGAGACGTATCGGTACAGCATCGAGAGGGGATGGTAGCGAACGTTGGGCGCGGTCCAGACTAGAAGAAAGGGGGGCCCGCAGCCGGACGATCCGATTTCGCAGCAAGATCCCGGAAAAAAACTCAAAAGAGCATGGTCCGTACTAAGCCTAAAGGAAGAACCGAATCGCTCCGTTCCAGAAAGCGGCCAAGTATAGCCCGGAGCTACTAATGTTCCCAAACTCTAAGGAACTGGTTTTCGAGACGGCGAGGTCGCAGCGAGGTGGACCGAAAAGCTGAAAGACTTTGAAGGGCCGAACGTTACTCGCCAAAAAAAGAGGTCCGCTGTTGGCAAACCATCAAAAGGAACCAGACGGAGCACATGGGAAGGCGAACTGACGAGCGCCACAAAACATTGTCTCCAAGGGTCGTCAAAGAAAGACTAACGCAGAATTGGGCTCGCAAAGCGCTCCCCGCGGACGTGCACGCGATCCTGAGGAAACATCGATACATAACTCCCGAAATAAAAGAATGTAGCAGGCTGCAGTCGGGGTTGGAGCCTAAAGACGGTGGGTGTGGGAAAATTCCGAAAAGAATCATGTGCAAAAAGGGGGGAACAGGGCGGAGGGAAGCGGCAATCTGGAATAACAAAAAAATAG
>Ga0179591_1282348_pt1 | contig 28015 bp, 31 predicted proteins | sample CZOMad2_1_08_16f_FD_182891 | JGI IMG/M metagenome (GOLD analysis project Ga0179591, IMG submission 182891) | Vadose zone soil fungal communities from Angelo Coast Range Reserve, California, USA - CZOMad2_1_08_16fungal (PacBio error correction) | ecosystem: Environmental > Terrestrial > Soil >...
CTCGTGGAACAATTTATCTGATGCTCTAAGTAACGAAAAGCAGCGAACCGAAAGCTGACAACAGTACCGGAATAGAACCTCCACCTCAACCGGTCGGATTTGCCTATGCTCTACCAAAAAGGTCAGAAAACTGTGAATCTTATTAAGTTATAAGCCAGGGAAATGACCCGGAACTGCTCGGGCGAATTGAAAACAAGGAGGGATGATTATGTTAGGAAAACTTTGAGGAGCAAAAAGCAGAACCATGATTATACGTCGACGAGGGATAACGCAGGGAATTTGGACGTACGATCAGGGAAGATGTGCTCAACGGAAACTTGATTAAGGACTTTCTTTTCAGAATGAAAAGGGGGGGGGCCATAAAAACAAAGAGGCTTGCAAGCTGGGGACGCTGTCGGGTCACAGGGGGGGGGACCGAAACAAACGGCACTCGAAAACTCAGCAAAACGACGATGACCCGCCTCAGCCGCACAAAGCTCTATGAAGAACGCCAAAAGCGGAGTATTAAATCAATGGGGCACGCTTCAGAGGGAAAAACCTATAAAGCGGAGGGGTATTATACAGTGGTATATCAGTGTTCCCCCGCGGGAAGAAGGAGTCACAATTTAACTGCAAATGAAATAAAACATTATGTAGCTAGAAGAATAAGCAAAAAAAAGACAAATACAAATCTCGTGGTAGTCGGTAAGGTGGGGGGTTCTGTCGTAAAGACTGTAGGCTATACCAATTAGTGGGGGAGAAAGATCAGGAAGCATGCGAAAAAGCGCGAACAGAAAGAGGGAGGTGGAAGGGCTACTGGGGAGAGCTTAAGGACGTTGGGAAGAGGTCGGTGGGGTTTTCCAAAAATCTCCTAGAGACGCGCGCGGGTCCCATACAGAACAATGAAGGCTCCTGCCGGGGAATTGCTGGGGAACGCCTCTTCCTCTTATCAAAGTACGGGAAAGACGAGGAAAATCGTCCAAGGGGACGAGGCTTCTGGAGGGTGTATGGTGGAGAAGTACCGAAAGGTCTTTACGTAGGAAGTGCCAACAATAGCTTGTATGGGGGATCAAGAAGAGGTGGAATGGGCCATACAAGTTAAGATGTCAGACTGAGAAAAAGTAACACTGCTGCAAGAAAGCATGGGGGATCTTCATCCCCGGTAGGAAGCGGAGTCGAAACGCAATACATCTGGACCAAAACGGGGGAGGAGTATGAGGAAGGTGGGTTAACAACCGAAAAAAGCCAACCTATGACGATCACAGAACAGAGCAGGACGATTAAGTCCGGGTCCGGAAAGGGGACAAGTTCTCACGCATCGGATCGAAGGGAGGGGGAAAATGGCCGGGGGGTCGGGAAAAAAGTAAGCCGGAAATAAATGCAAGTGGTTCTTGCAACAACTCTACTAAAAAGTCAGAGGAGGAAGCCTGGACACTTGCGAGGGGTTGGTCTAGAGAATCTTCCATGGATCACCGCCACCGGGGGACCGCTGATACGGTCAGAAAAAAAAAGGGAGTCATCGGGGGGAGGAAAAGACCATGTAAAGGGGAAAAGGCGTCAGAAAAATTCAAACTGGGGTCCCCGAGAAGGGGACACCCGCCCGACAAATCGGTCAAGATAGAAAAAACGCTACAGGAGAATTGGGCAAAAGGGCGCGAAATTAATCCGCGCCGGGGGCCAAAATCAGTTCCAAGGAGAAAAAGAGAAAGATAATCAAGCAAAAGGGGCAAAAAAAAATGCCGCTGAAAAGAAAAAGGGAGGCGGCAGGCAGCCCACTCGGAAATTAATCAGAAAAGGTCTGCAGAAAAAGGGAAAAGCTTGAAACAACTCACCCCACTTAGACAGGGGAAAAATCGCGGTAACGCCAAAGTTAAGTCATAGCAACTACTAAAAAACAGCAAAGATAAAAGACTCGAGAGAGAAGACAAAGATAGACGGCCAATCATTTCACAAAATGCAAAAAGAAGGATGCCGGGGTCGCGAAGAGGGGCCCCTAGAAAACACATAGAGAAGAGAGCAGCCATGGATAAGTGAGTACTCACCTGGGCGAGGTCTTCTTTAGACGAGAGTGGGTAAGAGGGGAGTTTGGGAAAAAAGGCCCGCTCTATCTGGGACAAACGATTTACTTCATTAGCACGGGAAAAAAAGGAGGACTGAGGAGTAGGGGAGGGGGCAGGCGGTCAAGGTATGGACGGGGGCGGTTCTGAAGAAACGGCACTGCCACCCGACTAAGATTCGGCTGGGAAGAAGGGGGGTCGGTGACGGGGGCCGAGAAACCGGAAACAAGGTCGGAAAAGCTGTGGGACGGGATTAATGCGCATCATACTGAGGCAGGTTAAAAGCAGTACCTGTAACCCACTCGGGGGGGGAAAGCCGTTCCAGTTCTTCAAAAAAAGGGCAAAGAGGGGAAAGGATGTGCTCAACAAAAATACTAGCGATGACGGCCAGAATCGCACAACAACAACGGGGGAAAAGGGGCCGGACGGGGACTAGTATGAGCTGCCTAAGTACCAAAGACGTAGAGGGGGGGGCATCGGTGGCAGGAAAAACTGAAGAGAGTTGGTTCAAAAACATGGTAAGGCGCCCGCACAAGCTGAAGGCAAGCTGCCACCACGACCCATGAAGAAGAGATAAGGAATCGACGGAAACGCCACGACAGAGAAGGACACGTAATTAGGACTGAATCTAGGATTGGCAAAGTCATGCTGCAAGGAACAAAAAAACGGGGCCGCCTGCAGCCGATGACAAGCCTCAGGGGGTAGGAAAGGGAAACTATCGCGGCGGGAGGGATCGGGATCAGAGGGAGAAAAAGAAAGGCCTAGCGCCGAGGTTGGAAAAAAAAAATGTACCTAGACGCGGACAGGGCGTGGGGGATATCCTGTGAAAACCTGAAGGGGAGGGAGGGGTAAGCGACGACACCGATTCGGGGAGGGGGGGCCAGTGGGGCGACTTAGGCCCCGTCTCGGTTTGGTAGGTATCTTCCTAGCACTCATTTTTGCGTCCCGTAAGACTTCGAGTCAGCCGCTTGCTGAACTGTAAAAAAAGGGAAGAAAAACGGTGGGGGCGAACGGGCGGGTGGTGATTTTGGGGGAAGTTCGAAACTGGGAAAACTTGCAAGGGGGAAGGGCTGCCGGTGCAAAACCCCGGGAATGGAGCGCGCGTTGCGCCATTCTGCCTGGCGATGGCCGAGCTTTTTAAAAGGCTGCTGGCTGATCAGAGCAAGCAAGAGAATATAATGGTACAACTCCGTGACGGTGTCGGCTGGGGGGGGTTCTATAACAGGACCGGGGGGGACTGACAGCTTTTGGCCCGACCGAAGGGGAAAAAGCTAGGCCCTTGCACAGGGGTGGGGGGGGGGGGGGGGGGTGAGGTGTGGGGGGGGGGGTGGTCCGGGGGAAAAAAAAAACATTGGGGGACGCGAACTTGGGGCGCGTGGGTGGGGGGAAGGGAGGGTAGCCCAGGAGCTTCTTCAAGACTGTAGCCGCAAGAGAAGGGGGGAAGAAATGGGTAAAGCCGGCGGAAAGAATGACGATAGTCGAGTTGGTTCAAGGCCACGCGGGCAGGGTCCTGCAACGGACTACCACAAAGACATCAGGGATTAACCGCCTGAACAGGAAAACGACAAAAAAGCGGTTGAGCACCTGGGATCGTAAAGGAAGAGGGATGTATTTTGGGGGGGGGCACTGAATTGGCAAGAGAGAAGGGTGAACTGGTTTCGGTGTGGGGCACGAAGCAAACGATCGCCGCACAGGATCAGGGGGGATCTCAACCAGTGAAGAGGAGTTGAAGGTAGACGACTGGCGCTTCCTCGGGGAGGACCTATCAGGCCAGGCTGAAGGGAGAGACTCGTGGGATATCGGAGATGAGAGGGACGGAGGGGCCGGCACACGGAGTAAGGGGAAAAAAAGTCATCTGGGGGGACCTTAACCTGGCCAAACCCACAGCACCCCAGAAAACAGAAAAAACATAAAACGAAACGATGGTCACCGGGGACGCGTGCCGGGAAACTTGGGGGTGCCCTACTCTTTCCACCAGCAAACAACGCAAAGGACAAGGACAGGATATAGGTGATCGGGAAATTTGTTGGCCGTAGTCGAGCTTTTGGGCAGGAGAGGGACCCAAGAGACGAGGAAACAGAGGAGAGCCGAACAGCCGCTAAACCGTATCGGGGGAGCAGGGGTCGCCGCAGGATATATCCGAAACCACCTTGGGGCTTCGATAGCAGGCAAAGGAGAAGGCAAAGAAGGACGAAGGAACTAGGGAAAAAAGGGGGTCGGTTGCTTGATATTCAGAGAATAATGTCTAAAGGCAGGCTGCCAGATCATGAGACATACAAGGGAGCCAGAAAAGTGCGTCGAGCACCTTAGTCAACCAGAGTCAAAGAAAAAAAACACGAGGGTCGAAAAACAGCGGCAGGGAGGGGGGGACTCTTAGCGGCGAGAGCATTCGGATCTCGACTTGATCCGTGGGGGGAGGATGGAATTCTTCCAGTGACAGAATGCAGCGGGGGGGTCCTTGTACCAAAAAAAAAAGCGAAGCGTGCAAGCACGTGGAGAAAAAGGTCGTAACGACAGGAGAAATTTGAGCCTTCCACAACCAGAAGGGGAGAGGGTATCCGCTCGGACGCCGGTCCCTTGTAGGAATCATAATCGCCTTGTACAGAACAAGAGAAAAGAACCGGATAAAATGAGCCTGAAGTAAGGGGATGGTTCAAAGGAGTGGAAGTCCTCAAAAGAGAGGATTCCCAATTTGGGGGAAAAACGACTTGGAGAGAAGAGGCCCAATCGCAAGAAAGAAGCGGTGCGTCGATGAGACTGGGTGCGCCGTGAAGAGTCTGGGGAGGATGACGCGCGAGCATCGCTCAGCGCGCTCTGGAGAACGAAGGGAAAAGAAAAAACTAGAACTTCTTAACGGAGGGGTTAGGTAATAAAAAAGCACTGCGAAAAAGCGGCGGTGTCAAAGGACAAGGGACATCTCGGGGGCGATCGGAGAGCAAGCAATTCTCTGAAAGAAGGAAAAAACGTCTTTTGGGAGCCTACTTAATAGACGGGGAGTGGTGACCGCCAAACCAAAAAAAACCCTGGACAGAAAAGATCTCAGCTATGGGGGGCCGCCCTTATGAGAAAAAAGTTTGGCGCGGAAAAAGCCGTCCAACTGGAACGCCAAAGGTGCTGGGGGACGGGACTTGACAGGCGAGGGACGAAAGGAGGGGGGAAGGGGGATCTATTGTAGAGGTAAGGACGAAATGGGGCTGCTGAGGGAGTAAACTTGGGAGGAAGGAGGGGTGACTGCACTGTGCATTGCAAGACCAACTTTTTTTGTCGAACGTAAAACCGGAGTGGCGGGAGATCGCTCAAGTCTGAAAGAGGAGCTCGACACATTTAGGGAGTCGGTTAGGGAAGGAAGTCTATACTAAGAAGAAGGAAGAATCTCTTCACCCCGGGAACGGTTCCGGAATGCCAAAATCGTGAGGGAAAAAAGAACTGCATTCGGAAAGGAGAACAGATGACGAAGAAAAGCTCAGGTTGACCGCGGCGAGGCGATGGCCGTGGCAGACGCCCCAAGGGTGCAAGTAAAAAAGGAGGAGGGAGGGATACAATTGCTGCTTTATTCTTTGCCAGATCTACAAAAACACAAAACGGAGAGGAACGAACAGCGCCTTGACGTGGGAAAGAAGGGGAGAAGGGGTTTGTTTTAAGGGAGGGGAGGGGGAACACGCACAGTGTACGCGGGCCTAACATGTCCGGCGACAGAGTCCGGCTTTTATCTGCGGAAAGTATCAGTTAACCTATAAATCAAACGAGTGGTAACCATGCCACGGAAAAAAGGCACGGGGCTGAGAATTCGGGGGGACGGAGGGGGGAAGGCCCTTACAGAAGGGGCATAGACAATTACCTGCGCGAGACCTTTCAGACCTGGAAGATATATAGTAACACGGGGGAAAAGAGAATGGCAGTTGTCTTCAACGAAAAAAAGACACCATGACCGAAAAGAACGCAGGAGGAAAAGCAAGACTTGAGAGAAACGTACAATCTAAATTCATTATTATGATCCATGTGAGGATCAAGCCAAAAAAAAAACCACTCGGCGGCGGAAGGGCTGAGAGGGGGAAGAGGCAAAGTAGATTTTGGAATGAAAATCCCCCATAGGGATTCGAATTGGACTGCTGGATGCAAAAAAAATGCAGAGTAGAGTAGAACGGAGGGAACCGATATTTGGGGGAAGGGGCCTTGATAACGGGAGAAGGGAAGCGTCGCCATATCGCAAGAAACGGGACTGAAAAGCCTCGAAGGCAAAAAGAGCATGTAGTTCTCTATGGCAGACCGACGACGAATACGTGGAGGGGATCGATTAAAGGCATGACGGGGGGGGAAGAAACGGAGCTGACTAGGAGGATCGAAAGGAAAGAACCCTCCTCAACAGCGGAAAGAAGAATGAACCGCCCACCGCGACAGAGGGAGGCTTGAAGGGCTCTCAGAGACTACATCAAATTGGTAAAGGATTTATAAGTACTAAACGGAAAAAACAGATGACCTTCGACGGGGAATAAAAAAATGGGAGAAAAGGTGAGGAGGATGGGGAGGTCCAACGAGTATGATCAAGTAGGACACACAGGAATAAAACCTCGCAAGGGGGGAGGAAATCACCGCGAATGATGTTTGTGTGACGGACGGGTCACTGGAAGAGCGGAGAAGGGAGAGACCGGCGGGGCCACTCAGTTCAGGACCCTCGGTGGAAACAGACAAACAACGGAAAAGTATGACGTAATAAAAATGCGCTACCCAAACACTCAGGGAAAGAAGCATTCGATAAGAACAGCCGATATCCCTCCACCAATGAAGATCTCTTAAGGTCCCTACAAAAGACTAGACGTTAGGGGGGACGTAAAGGGCCTAAGAGGTGTTGGATCAAATGTGAGACATATCACCAGTAGCCGACGTGGGGAAAACTACGGATAGGGAAGAAAAAAACCAGCCCCGTACACCTGACAGCGGAGGAAAGGGGGGGGGGGGGGAGGGGACTTTGAACGGGTGGGGTTCTTCGATACAGGAAGTACGCCTATCGATTCCAATTGCGGGCTCTCTAAAGCGGTGCCGGGGCAAAAGAGGGAAATCCTATAGGGTGGAGGGGAGTTTGACGAAGTGAAAAGGACGTGTTTTTTACCGAACCTGAACCGGGAAGGACATAACTACAACAAGGAAGAAATGTCGCAGGAAATGGAAGAGGACTTCAGTCATAGGTCATCTTAAAGAACAAAAATGCTGTTGAATCCTCCAGGGGTACCAGGGGTGAAATAGTCGTTCTAAATTCTGATGCAGGAGGTGGTAAGTGGAGACCTGGGTGAGGGGGTCGTTCTTGGACCAAGTTGAAGGGCTGTAAAATATCATGTGTCAATGAAGAGACGTGAAGGGGGGGGGGAATTCCAGCATTGCGAAAACGGAAACGCAGTCCATATCGCACTAAGTGAAAAGACCGAGAGCGGGAGCCCCCTGGGAAAGAGAATTCTAACGACAGGAAACGAAAAATTTTCGGAGGGCACCCGTATTTAACTTGCTGCGAAGCTCGCAGCAGGGCAACGCTAAAAATGGGAAAAATGAGACGGGTAAACTACAAGCCAACAAAATCCTCCAGTATCGGGAAAACCATATCAAAAAAAAATAAAATCCGTTCCTCTGATAGGGGGTCTTTGATCAAGGAGGTAACGGTGGTGGTATTCCTTGTTAAGTGCACAAAATCCAAGCCTATTGGATGGAAAAATAGCGTCCGGAAACATGCAATGGGGGCTTCCGGGGCACTGGGGCGGACAGGACTTCTAACTAGGGATACCTTCTCGCAACATCTTCCTAAGGGATCAACCGCAGAAAACCAGAAAATGATCAGGCGGAAACATCCTGAACCCATCTTGGGATCAAAAAAAACAGTTATACTAGATGAGAGGCAAAGGAAATCTTTGTCTTCCGGCTCATGATCATACAACTCTCTGGACGCGGTTCATGACCGCGAACGCGAGAACAGTTCCTTGTAAAACAAATCTCTGGGGCTGCGAAGGGGGGCATCTCCTCCAGAAGAAGAGGAAAGAGTATCCTGCAGAAAATCGCCGACAGACTACATTGAGCAGATTAAGGAATTCGTCGTGGAAAAGGAGAAAATATTCTCGAGAACCAGTGGTCTTCGGAGCAGTACACAAAATCAAAACAGTCTCTAAGGAGAAAGCTCGCGTGTTAAAGAAAAGGTAAAAATAACTGTCTAGCAAAAGAGAACTCGTGCACAAATACAAAGCGCAATCTTCCTACGGCTGCAGAAAAAAAAGAGGGATGCAAACTTAAAAGAAGATAAGGAGAGGGTCCCTGCAATGTTCACGAAAACACACGAGAAACAGACAAAGTCGTCAACCTGAAGTTGAGTCCTGGAAGGAGTAGGCTACATCCAAGGAATTTCTTTTCGGTCGGAGAACTTGGGGGGGAGGGAAGGGGGAGTCACTGTATCATCAGTGCAGACACGTATTCCATCAAAGGAGAAAGACCAGCGCGGCCGGACTTTAAATTTGACGGAGGACTGTTTAAGGGGTGGGGGGGGAGGTCGAAAGTCAAATTGGAACAACAGCAAGAGGCTCTGCTCAGGAAGGGGGGGTTCCGGTAGGGGGGGAAAGAACAGATTCAATGTCAGTATCCGCACCAGGTCAAAAAGTCAGTGGGGCCAGGAGAAAGGCTAGCTTGTAGACGCTGTGCCAGGAAACACAAGGGAAAACCACATAAGTGTGTGCTGAAAGATACCCAGGACGGAGGTAACAACGACAGGGAGCTCTACTCGGCGGAATCACGGCATCGAAATACCAAAAAACCAACGAGGCGGGGAAAAGGAGGGAGGGAGGCCTCGGTATGAGCGGACAAGCACGTTTGAAGTACCAAGGCGGGTCTAATTGCATTACGAAAGTAGGTTCACAGACGGTGTGAAAGCAACCATCGGCGAAGGGTCAAGATCGACAGCACCCAAAACCGCTGGACCGACTAGCACGGGGGAAAAAGTCTCGACAGCGAGGAAACATGATCATGAAAGGAGGAAAGGGGGTTGGGAAACAGGGCAGCCACGACACCACAAATACAGGCTTAAACCTGTAACATCAGAGACGGAAAAGAGAATTGACTCTACAAAATTAATCGATCGAAGAGGGAGAGGGGGTTGCAAGGGCCACAAGAGAAAAAAAGTTACTAGGGCGAACGAGACATAGCGGGGATGATAACTTAGCGCCGGGCGAAGGGAGGGAAGGGGATGTGGTCAAAAAGGTTAACCGAACAGGGGGAAAGGCGAGGGGGGGTTCTTCCAGGGGAAACGGAGGACTCTGATTGGGCGAGGGAAAAATAGCCGATCACCGAGTGATCTGAGGGGGAAACACGGCGTAAAGTTTGGCTCTCTAGGGGGCTAACACGAAACTTTTTTGGGGGAAAGTACTGCATTGGGGGTGATTTGTTGGAAGGGAGACCGTGAAACGCCTGGGGTCCGGGGAAGAATGCCGGGGGAAAAAGAAATGAGGGTTTTAGAGGGAGTGCGAAATGTCGGGAAGTCGCGACCGGTCTCCGGGGGGGGAATGAGACTGGGGCGATCTTATAAGGCCGTGTGGGGGGGAAAAAAAGTCCTGTCAGCGCAGTGGGTGAAAAAATAGATGGCAGCGATGGGCAGCGGGTCAAGGAGAGTGTGTCTAGCACCGAAATAAAGCCTAAATGAACAAAGAAGGACATGAAAGGTCGGGGACCAACTTGGGACGCGAACTGGACAGGGGGCGACAATGAGTTACTATGGGAGAAAAAGGATCTTAGGGACAGGATCCCGTCACGTCAACACGGAAAAAGCGCAAGGGCAAATGAGCAGACAGATGTTGAGCGAAGGGTGCAGCCCCACGGGCGGCAAAAAGGGTGGGTAGCCGGAACGAAGGAAACGGAAAGGACCGCGTGCAAAGGGGAGCAGCTCAAGCACTGGGGGAAAAAGGCAAATGGGTGATCGCGGTATGCCCGATAATCGCAGAGGTAAGTGGGGCGTCGTGGTCACTGAGGGTGTGGGGGGGAATGTGGAGGGGGTGGGGGTGCAGACCGAAGCAGTCGCAGCACTGAAATCAACATAAAATCCACAATGAATTATCGTGTCGAAGAATGATGGGGAGCGCCTCGTGCTGAAAGGGGGGAAAGGCCAGGCTGACGTAAGATGCCAGGGGTCAAAAAACGCTGTGGGACGCAGGAAACACATCTCAGGGATAGTTGACATGGAAAAAAGACTATTTTGAACTAAAGAGGGTCCCAGAACAACAACACAGCGCCAAAATAACCAAAAGAAAGGAGAAATCCGCGGGGGTCACCCTGTAGTCGGCGAGAAACGGTGGGGGGGATGTCCGAGAGGAATTCGTCCAGCCACCAACGGTAATGAAAAATCGTTAGAGGGGATCGTGTATTCGGGGGACCGTGACGATCTTGTTGGGACAAAAAACGAGTTTCACTAAGGCGAGACGAACACCACCTACCACGAGAGGGCGGCGCTCGTTTTGGCCAACGAAACCTGAATCAGATCGAGAGGGAAGGCTGATAGGCGTCGTAAAGAGGGAGCCAGCAACCTTGATCCGACATACGACCGGGTAGGTGGAAGAGGCGGAGGAGTCGAAAAAAGAACTTCGGGGGTCCTGGGGGGGGTACTGTGTCAGGAACGTCAATGGAAGGGAGAAAAGTGCAGCCCGCCACCGCCGCGGCAAAAAAGAACAAGTCTAAAAGTGCACCGGGGAAAAGCAGCAGTCTAGGGGGGAAGCTATCAGAGCAGTGCTGGTGAGGGGACGCGAGACGATTATCGGGGTAGGACGTTTCAGTATTGGAAAAGGGGTCTGAAATTAAACAAGGGAGAAGTTGTTGTTAGTAAACCAGGAATTCAAACTTGGAGGTGAAAGCCCGCCGTTTCTCGCATGGAGAGACCGGGTAGCAAGCAGAAAGGGATCAAACGAAAAAACAAAAACATTCAGGTCCGGTTTCCGAGGGCGCAAGAGAATACTGTGTCAATGTGGAACTAGGAAGGGATCTCAAGAGAAAAGGCAGGATCATTAGCGAGAAGGTCCGTCGGGGGTCGCGGAAGGACGCCAAACATCGCGATTCCCAAGTGAGGTGACGAGGCGAGGGAAAGCGTCCAAAGAGATAAAAAGGAGGGCGCCGGTTGAGGTCTTTCGACGATGGGGGGGGAGAAGGGCGTAGCGAGGCGCTTGATCGATCAGGCCGCTCGAAAGCAGCTAGGACTAAACGGAAACACTCAGAAGAAAGACGAAAAACAGAGACTTCGTTTTCCGTGAAATGAGCGTCCACCGGGACTAGGAAATGTCAGGTTTCAGCAGGCTGTCTCGCCCTTGAAAAAGCGTCTTTTCGGGAGACTGCAGAACAAGGCTCGTAATCTAGGTAGCAAGGAATAACAAATAGGAGTGGAGAAGAGGTAGATATATGAGCAAGGGGGGGAATCCCGCTGCATCGCGTCTCATCGTCACCGGGAAGCCGTCGCGCGAACATGGAAACCGAAGCCAAGATGGTCAGTACTCGGAAGAAAGTTTCTTTTTCGCGTGGGAGTGACAGGGGAAAAGGGGGAGAAAACTGCATGGTAGCGGAGTGGATACTGTAATATCGAAAGGCTGAGAACTTTCTTGGGGGCACGGGTGCGAAATTTTTTCTACGGAGGGAAGTGGAAAAACTTTAGAAAAACGGGAAATTTTCCTGAGAGCTCAAGGCCGGGAGAAGGAGATTCTTCTGTGGGGCCCGGCCTGAGAAGGCGAAAAGCCTCCTTGGACTGAGAAAAAATGACCGTGGTCTTCAGGCAATGGTACCACAAGGGGGCAGAACTACGACTGCCATCAGGAAAAAGGATAGGTCGAAATACATGTTCTCAGCTGAGGCGCTCCAAAAAAACACGGGCAAACCTGTATACGCAGGGGGAAAAGTTCCATCTCGGGTATTGCCGATCTCTCGAAAACAACAACAACTTCTGATTATTAAGAAGGGATCGGCACATTGCGGTCACACCGATTACGATTGGTTTTCCTGGACCGGTCGTGGACGATCTGCAAAATAGCAGTCGACGCTTCACAAGTCGCCAGAAGAAGACGCTGTAATTGTCAAACAGCGAGCCAGTTAAGAAATCACCTATGTTTCAAAATGCCGGAAAGGACTCAAAAATCACGTCCGTGGCTGAGAGCAACGTCATTCAAAGTAGTTCAAATTTAAATCAGCTGCCGAATCACTTTTCCAGAATAGGGGGAAGGGATAAGACACCTCGTTCGAAAGTGAAGGGAATTAGTGCGGAACTTTCCCGATCGCTCCGACGGCGGGAAAGGGGCGTAAAAGCACAAGAAAAAACTTCACAAAAGAAAATCAGACCATGAAGTTCGTCATCAGAGAATTCGATACTTACCAGGTGACATCGGAGAATTGCAGTTAGGCTTTCTATGGTACGCCTATATCCAACAACGGAACCGTAAAAAAAAACACAGCAAGGGGACTCGAAGTGCGCAGTGAGAAATTTTCGAGAGGGAGGGTAAACAATCGATAGAGAGGGAAAGGGCAGCGTGAGGGCCGCGTCTATTCAAGGGGCGGATTCAAAAACCAGGAGAGGGGTGCCTGGACTTTAGACCTCTAATTCGAGCTTCGGGGGAGAGAAGAGCCCCCTAACTGGAAAGAGGGGCACGCCGCGCCAAGGGCATTGAGCGACAGGGAAAAAGGTACGCGAGCAGAAAAAAACGACTACGTTCTGTTCGTCACGAGGAAATGCTATTCCTGGGCGGGGGAGAAAAGGACCGAGAAAGAGGAGAGCCTCACGAACAGCGCCGAAAAAACGCACAAAAGTCGAATCTACTCCAAAGGCTCCAGAAGGGAGGGGAGCTGGAACTATCTCAAAACATCTCGGAATAACCTCACGGGGGTTAATCGATGAAATGTGGACAAGAGAAATGACCTTCGAGAGAGGTGGGGGGAAACCGGCCTGCTATTTGGCGTCCAAGGCCTAAGAAGGGGACACCGGCTTAATGACTCCGTCTGATCAACCGCTGAGGGGTACGGGAGATAGGGAAGTGTCTCAGGTATAGAAAAACTGGAAGACGGGCTTCCCCCGTTTCATGGCCCGGTGGACCAGGACCAAAAAAAACTGCTTATAAACGTGTTCGCTTGGCAAAAGAGCCCAAGGCCTCTTCCCAGGACTAGGCAGAGAACTCGCTAGACGCAGCCGCCTGCGCAACGCGAATCCTTTAAAGGGACCTCTCCGGCACGTAGGGGAGAGGTGAGTTACGGTGCTCCTATAATCTTCTGTGGAGAGCCCTGGTGTGGCAAGACAATAAAAGGCCAACCAGTCCAATTTTACTTATTCGGAAAAACTCCGAAAACGAAATCCACCGAAAAGTACAGAAGGGGAGTGCTGCTTTAAAATTTTTGGCTGGGAGAACTCTGGGAGAAACTTATTCAGAAGATAGTTCTGGTCGAGACAGTCGTATAAGGGGGCTGACAACGTCGAAAAAAGACGTGTAAGATGACTCTCTCAATGTCAGAGAGCCTCGAAATGGAAAAGGGTAGTACCAAACCCATGCGGCCCGACGCGCCCCACGAAAATAAAGGGAGCCATCGGGACCGACGTACTGACGATTCTGGAAATGTGAATCTCATGCGGAAAAAATAAGGGGGGTTACCTGAGGTGAAATTTTCCAAGAGGACTGGACTGATGCAGATGCGCTTGGGTGTGGCGCTTGAGCGTGGTTAGCAAGGTTTCGAAGTCAAAAAGAAACGGGTTGGTCAACGTAAGAATTTTCAGGGTAGACATATTGACGAGAGATTCCAAGGAAGAAAATACTTCGCTGAGGGGCATGCAATGAGCAAGAAGAAAAACCGGAGGGGGCACAGCTTTCTAAAGGCGTAAAGTAAGGTCAGGTATGACAAGAAACAGGTACATGAAAACACATCTGAGAAGGGGGGTGACAGGGGCAACCTAAAGAAACAGGGGAGGAAAAAACGACCAAAACACATCTCCTGAGCGGCCGTTACCCCACGATCGAAAGGGGCTCCAGCATCTCAGTAGATCTCGGGAAAGAGGCGGGGTCAGAGGGCAGTCAGTGGTTCGACCGGGGCCGGAAAAAAACTCCTAGCAAACTTACCAAAAGAAACGTGCACATTAAGATGGCGCTTCCTGAACAATTCTCGACCGGAGACGGCAAACGGGTGAGGGACGCGCTCATCTAAGGAAAAAGAAACGATGTTACAACAGCGAACCTAACCGCTGGGGATGAAACAAAAGGCCTTACAAGAGGGTGCATCAACAAAAAAATGACAGGGCGAAAGGCTCTTCCTGGTCAAGCGTTTGGACTGATCCCAGAAAGGGGACGCATGTCCACATCTGCCAAAGAGGTAAGCAGTGATGACGAACTCAATCTAGCGTTGATCGTGTTCAACACTCTTCGATTCTCTCAGAAACCCGCCTCAATGGGAACACAACCTGAGAACGGATCTCCTCGCCAACTCATACGTAATGGCAAATATGAACCTAGGAGAGGGAATGTCATCCGAACCAAAAGACACCCTCGACCAGCTAAGCAAAGGGGAGACCTACAACGAAAATCCAAGACTAAAGAGAGGTACAAACAAGTCGCGTGACGGGTAACTAAGAAGAAAGGGATATCCACCCTCTACTAAGGAGAAAAGAGCTTCCCAAAGAGGACAAGCATCGACGTGTGGCCAATTTCCCCACTTGACAAAAAGCAGTAAAGGAATAAAGAGTACGGGCCCGTTCGAGAAAACAAACTATAATGGACTAGAAGAACTTCGGCAACTGCATTCTCGTACTTCCTCACTCTGGCTCTGTTCGGCGCAACTAGTACAGTTATAGGGAGTTCCAGGGAACAATAAGCGCTATGCCCGCCGAGGGACTGCAAATGTCGAGCAAGAGGGAACATCTATATCAAGCGAATCGTGAGGTTTCCAGCTTCCTCCGGAGGTTCGGGTTCGGTGCGCCTCTTCATGACGGGACAAAGGACGGATCGGCTAAATGAAACAAAACTGGTGGGATTGAGTTCTGGCAACACAGGCAAAGGTTCTCGTTGCAAAAGGGGAAATGTCGAGCAGGCTATGCTATGGCTGCAGTGAGCTGCGGCAGGATGAAATAGTGAACCACTAGGCCGGGAGTTCTACCGAAACCCCCATGGTAGCAAAGGGAAAGGGGGAATACTCAACGCTTAGGAAGAGACTGGAAATCATCTCAAAAAAAAGGGTATGAAAATGATAGAGGTGCCGGTCAAAAGGGGGTAGCCGAATGGTGTGCCATAAGTACGAGTGAAAAAGGACAGGAACGGGCGGAGGAGGGTTGTTGAAAACTTGAAGGGGGAAGCCCCGAGAAAACAGGATAGCTCAAAGGAGCAGAAAACGGCAAATTTGCCAAGAATTTCTCTGGTCGAAAGTGCAACGAGGAAAAAGAAAGGATCAGAAGAGGAAATCAGGGCTTGGGTTTCGGGACTTGGGACCGCCAAACAAACAATCCAGTACCGAAAATGGACTCGCATTACCAAGTCCTAGATAGAGGACGTCCTCGGGAAGTACTCGGCTGGAAATGAGGAGGGGGGAGGGTCAAGGCAAATATCAGAAAAAATATCTTGAGCCGAAACAGCGCCTCAGGGAAGAACGGAGCACCAAACAGGTGCAGAGTTGCGGCGCGGGGGAGGAGAGGTGGTGGAAGGTTACCCGGGGGCCCGAAGAAGGGGGAAGAACGGAATCCGAGAGGCGCCAAGTTGGGCAATGACTGGCAAACCGTCGCTGAGGGGGTAAGAGGAAAAGACCGAATTTGAGAGAGGGGAGCAGAGGAGATTTTTTCTATGCAAGCTGGGGGGAGAATGGATTAAAAACTACTGGGGGTCACGTCGACGCAGTTGGTAGTTGTTGGTAAGGGCCGGAACTTTGAGAAGGGGGACTGTGGGGAGTGCTCTGGGGGAAGAAAATGTCATAGTATAGAGGTGCGCGCGTAGGCGAGTAGGGGCCGGTCAGGGGGGAACTTCTTGGATCTCCCTAGAAGCGGGTGCACCCGATCCTGTCTCTAGATTGGGATATCAAAGGAACGAACGGGGGCCGCGTGTCCTGCGAGGGGCGAGTAGCATCATCTATCATTGGTTCGGAAAGAGCAGGGGGTGCGCCTTTTGCAACGTCTGGTGCTCCACCGGGTGTACGAAGCCTTGTGACCGCGATCAGCTTAGGGGGGAAAAATGAAAGCGGCTGAGCCTGTTATCAGCGTTCCGCCGAACTCCTGCGAGCCCAAGTCAGGCCGGCCGCTAGGTGCCGTAAGGGGCGAGTTGGGGGAAAAAGAAAATCGTCCTGTTTTAAGGAAAAACCCAACACGGATGAACTCTTCCCTTAAAGAAGACGAGACGGTTAAAAAAGGGATAGAGGTACGCAGAACGTCGAGATGTAATTTTGGAGGGAGGTGTACACCTAAAAAAGGTTGGGCCTTTTTCTTGTTGTTGTGTCACCTCTAATCGGTGGGGGGGGGGGATAAGCCGCACAAAGCCGGGGACGCGACCTAATTATCAGGTTCTCTAATAGGGGTAGCTTCCCGGGGGGGGAGGGAAATCATATGACGGTCGTAAGGGGAATATTGCTTCTTCGGAAGGCTTTGAAAAGTCTGCAGACACCGCACTTTCGGTGCCATGCCCATTCATCTTGTTGACATGACAAGGACTGGGTAAATAGAAAGACAAAAACAGGGTACAGGGCGCCCCATGGACACCATCGATATCAGCACTAAGTCACAAAAGCTTGCTTACGAAAAAGGTTATTTCACTATGCAGAGGGGCCAGCAGTCTCAGACCCTTCGGCCCTGATGAGTGATCGTGTTTCTGGTCCGGGAAGGGGAGTTCCTCTCCCCAAGACTGTGCAAGCGCGAGGGACGCGAAACGCAAAACAAGAATCGGGCCGTACGCAAAAAGGGGAAGCAAAAATGCTCGGATCGCCGACCACATAGTTGAAGGCTCGAGTGAGTCGAAAAGGGGAAGACAAACATCCTCCGACACTTAGACGAGGAGGTGGGGATGCGGAGGGGGGAAGACGAATAAGTCGGTCAACTTTAGGCGCTACGGATATGGAGCAGAAAGGGCGACCAGGAAAACGAGCTGCTCTAAGGCATGTCACCTATTGAAGAGCTCGATGTGGAAGGGGCAAACCGGACCTGAACCGGCGGAATCGAGCTCGATTCGCAAGGACGGGGGAAAGATTGGTGGGAAGGCAACTTTAAATCACCGGCAAGAGGCAGCCTTCTTTTTGGGACCTGGACCACCGGGCATAACGAGGGTGAAGAACGAAGTTTAAAAAAAGAAAAAGGTCGATAACCGGAGAAAGGACCCGGGGCTCGCCGTCACCCCGGTCGCGATGGAAAGCAGGAGCTCCTGTTTGTCATGATTGCCTAATCCTGGGGAAACATAATCAAAGAAAAACGACGGTAAAGCGAGCAGGTCCGGGTCGATGGTTTCCAAGAGGAGGACTGGTCCAGCGAGTCAAAAGGATGGGCAAAGAAAAGAACGGCCAAATCTCCTACCTGAGGAGAGGGGGGGGAGGGAGGCTAGATGGTGGAGCCTTAGCGGCTGCGGGGAAAGGACTGAAGAGAGCGTCGCGCTCGGTATCACGAACGGCACGCACAGGCTCGACGAAAGAGGAAGTCTGTTTCTGGATCAGTCAAGCGAAAAAAGAGGACTTCGCAGGGGGCTCGGCAGGGGCACAAACGGGAAAGTTCCACGTCTTGTCTCTGGGATCTCAATAGAATGTTTCGGGGCAAAGGCAACAGGAACAAAGAGAGGGGCCTGTCTAATAGACGGGAATTTGTGAATCCCTCTCTCTAAAAACGATCGCAATCTTATGGGGAAAGGAACCGGAGGAAAAAAAGTCAGTCCTCCAAATCAAAAGCGAATAGTGGGGGGGACGTGTCGTGAAGAAAGCATACTGGGATGGGGGAGGGATTGGGTGCCTGGGGGGGGATCGGATGATGCTATAAGAACTACTTGTGATATGGCGGCATTTGGGAAAAATAAGGAACTTGGAGGCCAGGAAAAAACCGACTCGGAGTCACGAAAAGGGAAAGTTGGCGGGGGCGCGCAAAAGGGAGCCACTATGAGACAACGAATTCACGAAAAATGGGGTGGGAAAGCTGAGGGAAGGGAAGACCGAAACGCCAAGTTCTGTCTCAGACCGGGGAACTCGTTGGAGAAGAAACCGCATGGAACAAAGAGGGATGTAAAGGCTCTCTGTCTACCATACAAGGAAGCCGACATGAAGACAACAGTGGAAAAGAAACGCGGAATTGGCAGCTAGGGCCACGAGGAAGAAAAAAGAGGGTAAAAAACTCTGAAGAAGGGACAAAATGCGTTCCGTCGAGATCAACAAACAAAAAGGTAGGAAGGGGGAAAAGTTCTCCTTTACTTAGTCACGAAGGGAAGGGTTGTTGAAAAATTACCTGGGGTCAAAGGACGATCTGCACGCAGCGCCTGCGACGCGCAGAACATGGCGGCGCAATCTGACGGCGGAAAGAAAGACGTTAGTGGACAATCGCTTCCCTAGAATACTAGGTGGGGTCACCAAAAAGGACTAAAAAAGGGAGCTGCAGGAGCAGTGCTATGCACTTCGACAGAAAGGGGATCAAATTGGCCAAAAAAGCATAGAAAAGGGGCGACTCCCCGGGAGACTTTATCAGGGGAAATCGAGGCCAAGAAAGGTCGCGGAATCAAGACGTAACGCAACACCGCACCAGTTTCCGTCGAAAAAAGGAACGCCACTTATACCAAGAAAGGAGACATCCGCAATTCTATACGAAAAGGAACCAGAGAATAAAAGGAGGATTCTTCGGCTCTCACACGAGCCCGACAAAACCCGTGTTTCCCAAACGGGAAGTAGGACCGGATCTGGCTCGGGAGAAGGGTAGAAGACAAGTGTTCCGCCGGAGGAAAAGATCGATAGGAAAGGGTCAACAAGCGCCCGTCGAAAACTTCGATCCAAAGAAAAGGTGTTCCTCCGGCTTCGAAAAAAGTCTAGGGGGAGAAGAATCTCAAGCAATCGTAGGGAACCGCCCGGCAAGGGAAGGGGGAAAAGCGTTCGGGTCGAAAGAGATAGTTGAAACGACAAAAAAAAAGCCGACTAATTCGTTCTAGCTGGGAGCGTAGGGGCTGGGGAAAAGCTCTAAGATCGTAACACCGTCACACCGCCGTACCACGAAAAAACATCGAGCTAAACTACCACGATCTCACTAAGGTACGCGGGCCGTCACCCACTTCGTCGTCCACAAAACAAAGGGGGAATCGCGATGGGATTAATCCGCCGGGAAAGAGGGGGAACAGACCTGAGAGAGAAGGTGAGACCCGGAAACTCAGGATTGAGTTCAAACGAAGGAGCAAATGGACACAACATGATTAGAAATGGGGGAAGGGGGAGGAACGCGGTAAGCACCGAACGGTGGGGGAGGGGGTGGGTGGGGGGGGGGGGGTGTTGGGAGAATCAAGGGGCCATTTCTTTGACGTAATCGCCCTTCTCTCCGGACGGAAATTCACGCGGGCGTCAGAAGAAAAGGAAAACCACGCTGAAAACGCAGGCCGGTCGCTTCAAGCCGGGAAAAAAATGCACTCTGAGTCCCTCGGCAGAGCGAATAGATACCGTCTGGGGCGCGTCGCTGCTTTCCAAAGAATCGGGAGAGAAAAAAGGGAGGTGACAGGGGTACATAAGGGTTCTCTCCTAAACTCTGGGGCTGCTGGGAAAGGTACTCGGTCAGAACCGTGACCATGAAAGTCCGAATTCGGTCAAAGAACTCCTCCTAAGACCCGACCCGACTCGTCCCGGGGGGTATCGGGGAACGTTTTTTTTACGTATCAAACGACTGGCGCATCGTAGACCGGGTGGGCGGAGTAGAAGGTGCTACAGAGAAGGGGCGTGTAGCGGAGGTGGGCGACAGGGACGCGCAGTTCAGGACTTATGACACCAATCCGTACACGAAAAGACACTCACCCGCAATCCAGGACCGAATTGGGTACGACGGGCTGAGGACTCGAACGGGGGCTCGGAAATCAAAATTTCGAAGGGGAAAGAATACCAAGTGAACTATTAGTTCTGGCGGCAGGGGGGGGGAAATGGGGGGGGGGGGGGCCGTACATGGGGGGTCTGTTACGGTCGTTACGGGGAAAAAAGATGATGTGCCCTTAAGGAAAAAAGGGCGACTGTGTGTGGGGAAAACAAGAAGTTAAGACGGGAGCGGGATAGCTGCCGCTTCCTCCGGGGAAAGGGCATCTTGCGCCACCCGAGGAGAAAACTAAAGATAGGAAAAAAGTAAGAAGCTCTTAGTAGCTGTGACCCTATTTTCCCAGTGGCGATAAGAGGAAAGGAACTGGGGGCATCAACCGAAAAGTCAAACAGGGCGCCGTGTCACCTACACTAAAGGAGACGGTATCTTGGCGACGCACCATGGATAAACGAAGTCTCGGACATCTCAAAAGTAGAAGGTCTTAAAGGTTTTTTTCCGTCTAGGGGCGGGACAAATGCCGACCAGATGTCGGAAAAAAATAGCAAGACGGAACCAAGGAAAAGGTCGCCGGCAAGACACTGAACGAACCGGGGAGGACTACGAATTTCAACCGGGGGCTCATGAAGAGGGGATAAACTCTTCCCCGGAAAAAGATCGCGGACCAATCCAAGGGGGGAAAACAAAACGGCAAAAAAAGACCAGGCAGACACGAAACTGGAGATGCATCCAATGGACAGAGTCGTTGAGAAGAGCCACGAAAAACACCGCACCAAGCGAGGGAAGTTAGAAGAAAAGAGACGCGAGATTACCTTTGACACAACCTGGCGAAAAACTCGCAAGAGGAACTCCGGACAGCATAACATGTTCACAAGCAACACGGGCCTCCAACTCAGCAACAAGGGGGGCGACAAGGAAGCGTGAAATTTCCCCAGCAAGGCCCCGAACAGTGGCGGCCAAATGACAGACCGTTACCAAAACAACAAATGGGCCCGCGACTGAAAAACTCGCGGAGGGAAAACGCATTGATAAAGGAATAGAAACGCTCTCACATAGGAAATCCGGGCAGAAAAGAGCCTCGCTACAAAAGGAGGTTACTAAGTAAAAAAGGGGAAAAAAACAGCATACAGATTTCCTCAAAGAAATACGGAGGACGTTTGCTAGACAAAAAAGATCCAGGACAGACTGACTTCACAGAAGGGAGGCTCCGGGACTCACCTCAAGGAGGAGTTAACTCGAACAGGACTACTGGGGTATTGCGGAAAGGGAAACCGAGAATCGCATCGAGGAATACCTTCTTTATCACTGGACGCTAGCGTCAGGAATAGCGGGGGTTAAAGTAAAAAGGCCGGGGAAAAAAAATAAAAAGGGGGCGTGGCTTTCCATGATTTTCAAACCCCGCTCGTGAAAGAGGGAATTGGTGCGTGGCGAGTCTGGCCGCGACAAGCCAATGCGCTCGCACCCAAAACGTGGGCCACAACACAGGGAATCAAATGCTGACAAGGTTAGCGGGAGGCATCCCAGGAAAAAGCTCATCCACAGGTCTGCAACGCTTCGACTAGGGGAAAACGGGGAGAGACTGCGTCTCATACTCGGGAAATCAGACGGAACACCTCAACAAAAACAAAATGAGGGATAGATGGGCCGTAGTCCCTCCGAGGATGATGACGAAGGACCTTGAGAAAAAAGCCAAAATAGGGGGAAAAAAGGTGCCGGGCTGACGGAGGAGAGGGTTTGCACAAGGTTACAAACCCTCTCAAAAGCATAAAAAAGTACAGAACAGGAATCAAAAAAAAACTGGGCCGACAAGGGAGTTAGGGCAAGGTGTCGCGGCCCGAACGTCGGAAGGAACAGATCAAGAAGAGAATCGAGCGGGTTGGGGACAACACGGGAGGGGCCGAAAACGAATAAGTACCGGCCTTGAAAAACTCCCGTCCGCCACAGAGAGGGGGGATGGCAATATATGGATTTACCTAATGCGCGATCGCGAAAAGGGGGACAAGAAGCTATCATAAGAGAGCAAAAAATAAACCACGGTAAATGAGCATTCCTGGGCCACGTGGGGCCGGGGTCTTTTTTTGTCACCGGGAAAAAGAAGGGAGACGCGACCTTCTGAAGGGTGCGTAAGGTGGGTCACCGAGTCCCGTGCTGGAGGTGGTCGCGGAGCTAGAAGATTGGATTCTTGTTTCGAGGGCGGACGGGGGGGGGGACTATAGAACTGGGCGTGAAACCGAAAATAAAAGGGGCTCCGTCGCGGCAGGGGGATTTGTTGGGACAGAAGGATTTTAGGATACCTTTACGAGGCCTGTCCGGCAATGCCGGGAGGGAAGCTAGTCTAGTGATCCGGGCGCAAACGGGAGGGAAAGGCAGGAAGGAGTCCATGGGAAAGGATGCTGTCTGGATGACTTAGAGAAGATAACAGGTTTGCGTCCTACGAGCGTAGAGGGGGTAAATCCCTGAGGAACGCGAGGGGGGCCTAGTGGTCCTGCTGGGTCAAGAGAACAAGGCCTTAAGGACGTCCAGACGTGCGCCATTGTTCAACGGGTAAGGGGCTGAAATTTGGAAGCTCTTGACGAATCAGCGGGGAGCGCGAGGAAGGCCCCAGAGTACCGTCGCAAAAGCGTCGAAAACTGGCCGTGAGGGCCGCAGGACGACACTGGTGCCGTCGGCGTTGGGGGAGCCCCATGTCCTGTGGAAAGGGGGGCCCCGCGAAGGAGATGAAAAACGCCTGCCCTTATATCCGGAAGAGACGGCGGTTACACCTGGGCTCGAGGATAGCAGGGGGGTTGGCGTCGTTGAACTAAAAGAAGGTGGCGCGGTTCAAGAACCTGGATATAGCAGGCAATATCCTTTGGACAGCTCGACACTAAGTAGGAGGTCCGTTGGCTCCTCCAAACGGTGCTCTGACGGCTGACGACGGGACATTCAACCAGGACCTTCACAGTTGAAGAAGAATGGGCTATCTACTTAAGCGTTGACTTCGGGAAGGGGGCAACCACACGGATTCGGTTAAATTACCGGCAGCTTGTGGTGTGACCGAACTGGTCAAAAAAGAACACAGTAAAAAAGACACCATTTCAAAAAAAACGAAGATGGCACCCTTTAATTAGGCTGCGGCCGAAACATTGCTGGGTTCCGAAAGAGAGTCCACAAATCAGGGTCAGAAGTCTAAAGATGCTTTAACGTGGTAGTCGTGGCGTCGCGTTAGGGGGGAAGGGGGTGTTCACCCCTACGAAAAAGGGACTGAATCTCGCAACGCAAACGCGATCGGCGCACGTTGTCGGTAACAGGAAGAGAAGAGCCGCAAATTGGACGGCTCGATACGGCTCCAATCGGACAAAAAGTCATATCCTAAAAGTAGGACGATGGGTTCTGGAGGAGGGAGTCTCTAAGAATCTAGTCAATGGACTGGCCGGCTTCAAAAGGGATAGGAGGCATACCGGGCGGAAAAAGCCGCTGAAAGCGATCACGTCAGCAAGAAAATTCCAACATCGGTAAATGTCGGAAGAAAAGAGATCAGGGAAATTGCCGGAGGGGAGGACGCGCGCGGCATAGCCCGACCGAGACTTTATAGGCCGTGGGGGAGCGACCAGCGTGAAAAAAGCGGGTTGGAAAAATTGTCAAAAGACAGCTGAAGGCATGGAAAGCCCGCTTGGAGAAGGTATATACCTGAAGAGGAAGCTCTCCGTAAAAACAGTACCGGGCGCGGTGGGAAGACTGCCGTCAGAAGAGGGAACCAGTTTGGAAGGAGCTCCCTAATACTGGAGGGAAAAGAATCATAGGGAAGAAAGGCGTCGATGCATTTCCGGGGGTCGGGGCCATCGGAGGAACTTCGCCATCACGATTCCTTGGTGACGACTAAAGGAATCGGAAAGAAAGACCGTGGGGGCGGTGGAGGGGGGACATTCAAATGGTGAGCAATGGGAGCTCTTCGGTAGGAAAACGGGGGGGGGGCGTCGATCAGGCAAGACGTCTCAAGAGGGAGAAAACAGCAAGACCGAACGACAAAAAACGGGGGGGGCGGCGTGTCTTTATCACTCAACCGGGGACGGCGCATCCGAGGCTGTCACAAGCTGGCAAGAAGTCGTTTCGAGCTCGCCACGAATAAGCGGGAAAGCGGGAAAGGACAAGCCCTTACGCGTCTGGGATCCGAAGTTGAGATGACGGCGATGGGGTGAAGCCAGGAGGAAAACTCCTTCGCAGAGGGGGGGGACTCTACCTTCGGCGGGCGAACTTTCGAGCCCGCGCCAAGAAGGCCCGGAAAAACTTAGCCGCGGGCGGGTGGCGTTTTTATATGAAGAATACGGGTCACATGTTATAGAGGGGGGGGGGATACTTAAGTATCAAGGGTTTAAGAAGGGGAACTTGGTGATCCGAGGCACGGGGTCGAGGACGGTTGCGGGCCGACCACTCCACGGAAAAGGAGGAAGAGACGGGAAAGTGGAGCGAGGGGAGCAAAGTCTACAGAGGAGACGCGCACGGTAAGGGCTTCGCCAAGATACAATCTAAAGAGGAAGACTACCTAAAAAGGTTCTGCTCAACCGTACTAGTTGAGTCCCTTGGGGGAAAAAATAGGTCTTACTGCAGCTGTAGCCATACCGACTGACGACGGGGGACCCGCTTCGATGCGCGGCGGGGAGAGTCGTAAACAACGACATTGGTCAAGACAAAACAAACAGGAGTACGCCTGCTGAAATACGTCAAGGCGGTTCAGTTGAAAAAGATAGAATCTCCAACACCAACGAAGGGGGGGAAAGAGTATCAAATCCAGCGCCGGGACGTAGGTGCCGTCTTAGAAAGGGGGTGGGGGGGGGGTTCCTTCGTGGGAGATCTGCCACTGCAGGCGGCCTCGAACGAGCGAACATGGTGCGCAAAGGAGTACTGTATGTCGACAGCGTCAGGAAAAAAAAAGATGTGGTCCCAGCACTACTAAAAGGGAGAGGGCTTGCGAGACGTGCGGGGGCGGGAGTCATTAGGGTATTAAGAGATAAGACGGCAATTTGGTCCCTAAAAAAAAAAAGGGGCAGAGGCAAACTCAGCATTACGAATCGCGGCCATTTCCAGGGCGAAAGACTCCGACTCGGCAGTCGGAAAAGGAAGTTGCAAGTACGAACACTTGCCCAAACAGACCTCATCGTCAAGAGAAAAAACACGACGATAAGGCCAGTATCCATCGTACCAAGTATGCAAAAGGGGAATTCACATGGGGTCCAGCCAACGCGGGAACCCAATCCGAAGGAAGTACCGCTGGACGCTGGGCCGTCGAAGACGATTTTTTCCTGCCTCAAACAGCGAGGCATCGGTGAGGAACCGGTGGCCGAACCGGACTATTCGAACTTCGGATCAAAACTATTGTGAAAAGTGCCATGGGTGGTTTTGGGTGTTGTTGTTTGTTTTGGGTTTTGGGGGGTGGTTGAAAAAAAACCGCGAATTCGAGCCTGAAAGTCGATCAGGCCACGACTTAAGGAGGTCGGACCCTGAGCAGTCGGAGCCTGGCGGGGAGCATTCACTACACTACAGAATAAACTAAGGGTGTGGTAGGGAGATTACTGGGAGCGTGGAAGTGCGGGTCCGAGCTGAGGCAGAAACCGCTGCTACGACGGAAAACGCCGCACCCCCCGAAATCGACATCGTCGAATGACCAATTCGTAAACAAAGCGGCTGCGGAGGGCAACGTCTAACCAGCTCGTCGTCACCTCAAAGGGGGGGGAATCGCGATGGTATCCTCCTCCAGGGAACAAGAGGGGAACACCCTAGAGGATAACCGGTGTTTGTAGGGGGGGGTCGGTCAAAGGCGAGAACTACATTTCCCACCAAAAGTATGAAAAAAAAAATACGGGAAGAGCCGTGTTCACCGAGAGGACCTTTGTTACGGCGAGCAACTACGCCTCTGGAAGGAAAAGTATCGACTTACTCACGAGTCAGCCGGGTTCAAGAGAAACTGGGACAAGAAAAAATTATATAACGATGGAAGGGGTCGTTCACTCATGAATCAAGCTCAGTAAAGAACGCTCCGGGGGTCAATAGGGTCGAATCTTCCTTTTCAAAAGAAATAGAAGGCTTGGATACTATTCACCCGTGGTAGAAGGTGCTCTTCCTAAAAAGAGGCGGGCGGGGCTCCCTGGGTAATTTTCGTCATATCCCCCGAAGCCGTCCAGTAAAAAATGTGAAAGAATTATTGGCGATGCGCATCCGCCAGAAACACAAAAGGCTATTTTCAGTATGACGTTTTTTTGAAGGAATAACGCTGCGGAACTGGGGAAAGCCATCTGGGGTCGGATACGAGAATGTTGCAACGCTGAAAACCGCGGGAAAAAAAGTCGTCGTTTATCCAGGATTTCTATCGAGGAAGGCGAGTGCACAAGTCTTCGAAGGGTGGCCAACAGCTCCGAAAACGGGGAAAGACAAGATACACAGAAGGAAAGACCTGAGTAATTTTACGTGACGATAGGTTACTCTAGGAGTTCTTTCGCAGGGGGACCCGGTCGGCGGCCCAAAGAGGACCCGTGACAACTGGCGGGATGCGCTTCCCGGCGGGGGGTCATGCGCGGGGCTGGGGCGTTTCTTTAAACGACCGTGGGATGGACATCATGAAGGTGGAAACTGGGTCAACAGGCAACCGGGCGCTGTGTGGACAGCCAACCTTTCAAAAGGGTACAATTACATAGAAGATGACACGGCACCTGGACTGTCACTCCAAGGGTGAAAGCCACAGGCATCAAATCACATCTAAAGTGATGAGACGGAATGGGAAAGGATTTCTACGGACGTAGAGGGCGCTCGGACAGGCGAGAAAAGGCCAACCGATAAGGGCCGTGTACAAGACAAAATAAAAAAAATTCAGAGGCTGCCTACAGCGAAAAGTGTCTCAAAAGCCAAGACGTAGAGGGAAGGTCATGCGGTGTAACAAGATAACAGCCTTGGGGGTTTGTCCCGGACTTATCCAACGAAAAAGCCGATGGGCTTCAAACTCGCCGAACGGGAAAAACCAGGGTCGGATTCCGGACCTGGCCTGAAGGACCGGCTCGCTGAGGAAGAAACTGCGCTCAAATACTCTCAAAAGGGGGACAAAGAAGGCAGAAACCGCGACTGTGGAAGGCGTGTACCAAATCTTTGGGGCAGCCGACTTGCAACATTACCATGCACGTCTAAATAAAGTATCGAGGCTTTTTATATACCAAAGCAGTCAACTCCTGGGCAACCATGATATCAAAACAAGACTCAGAGGACGAAATACCCTTGGGCAAACAAATCTGCGCGGCAGCATGAATACTCCATATTTCAAACCGCAGAAGACTGCCGACGGAGGGGGGGCCAACTCCGCGAAATATTAAAAGAAGGGCGCGACAACAGCCCAAAGAACACGCACAGAACCGGGTCAGTCAAATTTCAGACCGGAACAACAACTCACCCAACTGCTAAAGAAAAGGCCAAAGTAAAAAGTCGGGTAAATTTATCAAGAAAGGGCAAAAAAGGGAAAGGGACGGGGGGGGGACCAGTCGCAAGATCATCAGGTTGGCCCGAGAGTGACGTACTCCAACAAACACGACAGGGGCAATTGACCAACGGGGGAAAAAAATAAAAATGGGTGATTAAGACGGCGACCCGGTTTCAACTAGAAGGCCAAAAACAGAGAATGCCGCCCGGAGTGTCCGCGCAGGCTCCTTTTCTAGAAGGGCGCTGGTTCTTCGGCAAAAACTCTGGAGATAGGGGGCAAACGGTGCACGCAAAAATCACCGCAACGAAGGTAATTACATTCAGACTGCATAAAACGGAGGAGGGCAACGCGAGGAATCGGGGGGGTGTGGCTCGAGGGTCGAAGCCCCTGTGCTGGGGCGGTCGGCTCTATGCCGTTTCCCACAAACCAGGAGAGGGGAACGGCTCATTAAAAAGGGGGGGGGTCGAAGGCGTGGATGGCCGGAAATAGATTCATTGAGGAGAAGTCGGAAAACGTGGGAATGGATAATGTCAGGTCCTTCAGCATAAAATTGTTTGGAGAAGGGACAAGTAA
>Ga0179591_1255793_pt1 | contig 27958 bp, 34 predicted proteins | sample CZOMad2_1_08_16f_FD_182891 | JGI IMG/M metagenome (GOLD analysis project Ga0179591, IMG submission 182891) | Vadose zone soil fungal communities from Angelo Coast Range Reserve, California, USA - CZOMad2_1_08_16fungal (PacBio error correction) | ecosystem: Environmental > Terrestrial > Soil >...
AAGAACCCCTCTTTTTCACCCAAAGCCCACAAAACCTTTTTGTTGGGCAAACCACCCTTTTAGCAAAAGGTGTACACGGGGGGGCAGGATTTTGTGGAAAAGGGGGGTGTTCATCCAAGAGAAAGACTTTTTTTTTGGTTGGGGGGTACAACCCCCCTTTTGGGTTGTTGTGTGGTACCCCCTGAAAAAAAAAAAAAAAAGCTGGGGGAGTTGGTGGGGGGGCAAAACAACAAACCCCCCCCGCAACAAGGGGTTGCAAAAAAACCAAAAAAAAACCGCCCAGTGGGAAAAGTTGTATAAAAAAAAAATTGGGGTGTGGGTGTTGCCAGATCATGCGGGGGGTTTCTTTTGTCCCCTCAAAGAGTGGGGGGGGCCTTGTGGTTACCCCGACAAAGAAACCCGGGGAAAAAAAACCAACTGGTTTTTTTGGGGAAAGAGAAAAGTTTTTTTTCCCAAAACCCAACCCAAAAAGGGTCCACAAAACAAAAATGAAAAAAAAAAGAAAAAATCCCAAACCGGTTGGTGTTTTCCCCCAGCTCATTAAGAGCGCAAATTTGGTTTTTTTGGGTTTTTTGCTAACAAAAGGCGGGGGGGGAATGGAGGGGGGGGGGAAAAGCCGTTTTGTGGAAAAAACCCCCCCCCAAGGTCCCCCAGTTTGGGGTCCCCCTCCAGTTGTGGGGGGTGGTAAAAAAAAAAAAAAAAGAAAAAAAAAAGGAACTTGTGGCGGTGGGGGGGTTTGTGTCGTGCAACTAATGGTAAAAAGGAAAAAATCAGGAAAAAATCCCCAAAAAGGAGAATCCTAAAAAATAAAAAGCACCCCAAAAAATTAAGACCGCCAAACGGTGGGGTTTTTCAACAAAAAAAACCTCCAAAAAAATTTGGTGGAGGGTTTTTTGTTTAAAACCAACCCCCGAGGCCCCCCCCCCCACCCCTTGGTGTGGAGAAAATAAAAAAACCCTCCTTTTTCAAAACCAACCCGAACACCCAAAAAAACATGGGGTTTTTGGAGAAAAGAAATAAAGGTTCCCGGGGGTAGGAGCTGGGGGTCAAAGGGGTCGGTTGGCCCGAGCCCCAAGCCCTTTTTTTTGTTGTGGTTTTTGGTTTTTGAACCCAGTCCAGAAGAGGGTTGTTGGGTTGTTGGGTTGCAACGTCCCCGGTGGCCCCCCCGTTTTGAGGTTTTACCAGTGGGTCCCCCTTTAAACAAAGCAATTGGAAGGTAAAAACCACCAAGAAAAACACCAACATGGCCAAAAGGACACAAAAAAAAGGAAACCACCTACAAATAAAAAACAAAAAACACATCCCCTTTTTTTTGTTGTTGTTGGTAACAACCCGTCCAAGACCGAAAGAGGGTGAAAACCAAAAAAAAAAGGTTTTCCAAAACAAAAAAAACCACAGCCCCAACCCAAGAAAGGCACCTTTTTTCACCGGGGGGGTTGGTAACAAAAAAACCCCCCCCCTTTTCTTTGGGGGGGGAAAAAAAGAGAAAACTTAACCAACCCACACAGGTTGTGTGTGTTGTTTGTTTTGTTCCCCCCCCAACCACGCAGACCCCCCGGTTTTCCGGGGGGGAAAAGCCCTATGGGGGGGGGGGCCCCCCCTTTTTTTTTTAAAAAAAAGAAAAAGCTTTGTTTGGTTTCCCCAACAAACTGCAAATCACAAAGAGGGGGGTTTTTGTACCCCAAAAACACACAAGGCCTGGGGGTTTTTTTTTGGGTTTTTTGGAAAACTAGCCACTTTTTGTAAAACCCCAAAAAGAGGGGTGGAAAAAAACAAAATATTTTTCTTTGGTGCATAAAAAAACCCCAAACAAAAAAAAAAAAAAAAACGTGAAAAAATGTAAATTTTTAAAAAATTGGGGTAAAAAAGGATAGGGGAAAAAAAAAAAGTGTGTTTCCCAAAACAAAGACACAGTTACCCTCCCACAAAAAAATCCCGGGTAAAACAACCCAAACGTTTCCCCAACAAAAACACAAAAAACCAAAAAAAAAGGGACAAAAAAACCCACCTTTGAAAAAAATTGGGGGCAACAAGGGGTGGGGGGGGGGGTAAAAAAAAAGAAAAAAACTTTACCCCGCAACTCATGAAACAGGAAACGGGTCGGAAACACGTTCAACTTTTTTGCAAAAAGAACCCAGCAGAAGAAGAGTAACCCACGAAAAAACCCACATGTTGTTTTGTTGGGTGGGTTGTTGGCCCCAAGGGACCAGGTGGGGTTAGACCCAGTTTGGGGGTTGGTGGGGGGGAAAGGCCCGAAACGGGGGTTTGGGTTGGTTTTTTTTAGGTTTCATTGCCTGGGGGGAAAAAAGACCCCCCGTTCAAATTTCCTCACCCAAAAAAAACAAGAAAGCCGCAACAAAAACACCAAAAAGGCTTGGTTTTTTGTTTGTTTTTTTTTAGTCGACACAGGGCCCCCCCCCACCGACCGAAGGGGAAGTTAAAAAAACCTGACAAAAGAAACCAGAAGGGCCGTTAAAAACACCAACAACCCCAAGCGTTTGCAAGATTTTTGTTGCCCAACACACCGTTGGAACGTTTGGGGGGGGGACTCTTGTAAGAACACTCCGTGTAACCCCAACCACCCATAAAAACACAAGATTCACCGGGAAGCCGGTGTTTTTTGTTTTAAACACCACCCCCAACACACAAAAGGGAAAAAACACCCCCCAACAATTAAAAACTTTCAGGTTTAAAAAAAAACGGGAGGTTAGAGGAGCCCAACCAAACCCCGCCCTATTTTGTTCCAGCACAGGGGGCCCAACCCCCCCGGTTTTTTTTTTTTGTTTTTTTTTTTTTTACCCCCTCCAAGCTTGTAATGGGGGGGAAAAAAGAAACGGATCCCCCCAGCCACAAGAAAAACCCCAACGAACTGGGGAGGGGGGTACTGACCTAAGGTGGGGGGTCCATTTCCCCCCCCACCCCCAAAACATGACAGGGTTTTGTCCCCCCCAAAACGGACCCAAGGGGTTTGGTTCCCCTTGTTGGTCCCCGGGTCCCAAAAAACACAAACCAAAAAACCTACCAATGGCCACCCGGAAGGGGGGGGCGGATTTGGTGTTTTTTTCCACAACCACAGAAGCAAAACCCCCCCCACGGGCCCGAAAACCCCCCCCCCTTTTACCAAAAAAACACACCCCCCTGGGGACCAACCCGGTGGGGTGGGGGAAAAAGTGCCCCCAAAGACCCCACAACACTACAGACCCAGTCCAAACAAGAAAAAAGGGCCACCTTTTTTAACCGAATCAACCCCACACCCCAGACGTACAGGAACCCAAAACGTGAAAAACCACCCTCCGCAAAGGTCCCTCAAAAAAAAAAAAAAAAAAATGGTTAAACAAGAACCGTCCCCCAACCCAAAAAAACCCACCCCGAAAAACCCACAACAAGGACCAACACTGTTTTGGAAAAAGTTGCAAACCGCCACACCATTTAAAACCCACAAGTCCCAAAACCAACCCCCCACAAACCCTTTTTCTCCCGTCAAAGACAACAAAAAAAAAGAAAAGAAAACACCTTCCTCAACCCGGGTGTTGTTTTTTTTGCACGCCTAAAAAATAGGAAACAAAAAAAAAAAAACCGTGGTGAAAATAAGAAAGGGGTCTTGGAACACAAAAAACCCCCCGGAAAAAGGGGTTAAAAAAAACCTTGGTTGTTTAGCAAAAAACCCCCCCCCCAACCCCTGCCCCACGAAAAAAAAAACCCCGAAACACCAGTACCCCCAATTTTTTGGAAGGGACCACACACCGACACGGAAAAACGGGACCCCAACCTGTTTTTTTTGGGACGAAGAAAAAAAAGAACCCCAAAACCCCAACGGGAAAAGAAAAAACTCACACACAACACCTTGGTTGTGTTTTGTCACTTTTTTTGGTTTGGTCCCTTACACACCTACTGAGTGGGGGGGGGGTTCCACCACCCCCACCCCAACCAACCGCCCCCAATGGGATTGCCAACCCCCCACCCCCCGCCCTGAACCCCCACAAAGTGTTGGTGGGGTTGGCTTAAAAAGTCTAGGGGGGTTAAGGCACTAAAGGGGTCCAACCCCCCACCCCAAAAAAAAAAAACCCATTGGTTTTTTCCCCAAAGGAAACCAAAAACAACCCCCCCCAAACCGCCCCCAGGTGAAAAACAAAAAGGCCATTTTTTTGTTTTTGGTTTTCGTTGGTGCCCACCCCCCCACACCACAAAAAGGATAAAAATGTTTGAAAAGGGTGCCGCTTCACGAGCACAAGAGATAAAAAAAAAAACAAAAAATTTTCCCAAGAGATTGGGGGGGAAACATTTACCTTTTTTTCCGAAACACAGGGGGAAAAAACCGAAAAGAAAACAAAACAACCCTTTTTGACCCAAAAAAAATCAAGCCAACCCCCCCGCAAACCCCCCCACCCAAAAGGGGACCGGCCACCCTTCCCCCGCCCGAAAAAAACAGGAAAAAAAAATTTGGTTTGGGGAAAAAACCCAAAACCCCCGTATAAAAAAACAATCACACAAAAGAAAAACGGCCAACCCCCAAGGGGTGTAAAAGATAGGAGGTTTTCCCCCCCGGAACAAAAGACCAAGGGAAAAGCCATGCTTTTTGGGGGGTGGGACCTCAAACACCTTTTACACCAACCGGAAAAAAGAGGGGTTGTTTTTTGGTGGTTTAAAAACGGGAGGGCGTTTTTTCCAAAATTTGTGACGGGAAAGAAGGGGCCCCCACCCCCAGCGAGCGGGTGGTGGGGACCCCCCCCCACCAAGGCGGGGGGGAAACCCCCCTTTTCCTTGAGGCGGTTTGGAAAAGACCTTTTTTTCCCCCCCCCCCCCCCCTGTGGGGCAAAACTTCAGAAAAAGACTACCACACAGCCCCCCCCCCCAAGGAAGGTGATTCCCATGGGAAAAAAAAAAAAAAAAAACACCCAGGTTTTTTGGGGGGGTTTGTTTTGGGGGGGTGTTTCCCGTTTTGGGGTGAAAGGGGGGAACATTTTTGAACCAAAAACCCACCGGGGAACGCCCGGCAAAAAAAGGGGGGATTTTTTGTTGCACATTTTGAGAGGGGGGGGGGGGAATTTGTTTTTCCCCCTAAAACAAAAAAAGGAACAAACCGTGGGGGGGGGCCCCCTTTTTTTTTAAAAACCCCCAAAAAGGCCACCGCCTACTTTTTCCGCCGGGGATAGGTTTGACACAAAACCCCCGAACCCAAACCCCCCCCAAAGGGCGGCCCAAACAAACTACCCCCCAACCGGGCCACCCCTGAACCCCACCCCCCCCCCGAAAAACCACCGCAAAAACCAAAAAAAATTTTGTTACAAGACCCCACTGAAAACCCAAAGGAAATGAAACCCCCAAAGGGGAAACCCCAGCACCCCCCCCACCACCCGAAAAAAAGGGGAAAAAAAGAATTCCCCCCCCACACCCCCCCTCCAACCCGGAAGTTAAAAAAATCCACCCACAAAAAAACCCCCCCCCGCCCGGTACCAAAACAAAAAAAAAAAAATTTTGACCAAAACACAAAAAAAAAAAAACCGGGACCCCGGAAAAACCAAACCACCCCACCCACACCCTACACACAAAACCACAGTTCATAAACAAAAAAATTGAATTGTGGGCTCCCACCACCCCTCAACAACCCCACAACAGGGGGCCACCCACGGGGGCAACCACCGGGGTGACCCCCAGGGGGGGTTTTTTTTCCCCCAACGGGAAAAACCCTGGGCCCTAAAAAAAAAAAAAAAATTGTCCCCCTTTTGGGTGCGGCCCAAACCAAAATTCCCTGGCGGCAAAAAACCACCCTTCGACGGTAAAAGGCACCACCCCCCGTGTTTCCAACCAAAACACACGGTTTTGGGGTTAAAAAAGGGTCCCACGAAACCCCCCCCCCACACACCTTGGGGAACACCCACGTCCGCCCCCCCCGGAGGGGTGGTTGGTGTTTGCCACCACCTCCCGTCGGATTTCCCGGTAAAAAAAAGGGGGGTGCCCCTCGTCTTTTTTGCAACCCCCACCGTGGGGAAAAAAAAAAAAAAAAAAAAAACAGGGGGTGGTGGGAAAAAGCCCCGGCGCAACAAACCCCCCACGCGAACCCCCGTTTGTGGGTGTTGGGGGGGGGAAAAAAACCACGTGGGACGGGGGGGGTTAGTTTGGCCCTCTTCCACAAACACCCACCGGGTGGTTGAACCCCACCCTACCCCACCCCGTGTACTTGGAAGAAAAGGGTCCCAGGTTTTTGGCCGCAACCCGCCCAAAAAAAAACAAAAAAAAACCGGGGGGAACAGCAAAGGTTTTTTGCCCCCTCTCCCTGTTTCAAGAACCCCACCCCAAAGAGTCCACCCCCCCCACCCCTTGCCAAGAAAAACACCCCGCAAACTGGGGGCCCCGAGACGTTAAAAGGCCCACCCGTGGGGTTGTGTTCCCCGGTCCAACACCCATAGGGGGGCCACCCAGGAATCTTGTGGACCACAGTTGTGTTGTGTGGGGTTTGTTTTTTTTTGTACTTTGGAACCCCCAAAACCCACTCGACACCCACACTAGGTACAAAACACCCCCCCCAGCCACACCAAAACCGACTGGGCACCCCAAGAAACCAAGGGGGTGTGTTGGGGGTAACTGTTCATAAAAGCCCAAACAGACCCGAAAGCGGGTTTTTGGTTGTAAAAGGCCAACCCCGTGCCCCCTTTTTGTGTGGGAGGGTTGTGTGTACCCCACTCCACCCCCCTGTTGAGCGAACCGGAAAAAGACACACTCCGAAATGCCCCGGGGGGGGGGCCCGAAAAACTGTTAAGAACCAGGACGGGGGGTTTTGGTGGGGTTTAAGTGGGCCCCCAACCCGCACGAAAAGGAGGCCCCCAAAGGAGGGTTGTGGTGAAAAAAAACCCAACAAAAAACTGTGGTGGTTGCCCCCCCCGTGGGGTGTTGCCAAGAGAGAGGGGGGGCCTCGGTTGCGCCCAAAAACCCAAGGCCCAAAACCCCTGGGTTGGTGGGGGGGGGCCAGATGGGGGGGGGGGGTGTGTGGGGGTGTTTTTGGGGGGGGGGGGACAAAAAAACCCCAGTGAAAACAGGGAACCCAGGTTGTGTGGGGGAAACACTAATTGACAACCCCCCCCCACCCACCAAATGGGGGGGGGGGGGGAGAACAACAACCAAAAACCCCAAGGGGGTGTTCAAAACAAAGAAAAAACAAAAAAAAAACGATTCATTGTTTCTACCCAAACACCCCCACAACCAATGGGGTGGGGGGTCCACCACCACGCCAAAAAAAAGACCCAACCCCGGTGACAAAACCCAACCCCAGTCCCCTCCCCCAAAAGAGAAACGATCCCCCCGCTCTGGGTGGGGAAACCTCTGGTCAAAAAACAACCCCAACCGTCCCCAGGAAAAAAAAAAAAAAACCAAAAAAAAAACAAGTAACCCCCCCCCCACCACCGTCACCCAACCGGTGTTTTGGTGTTGTGGTTTTTTTTGGGTGTTTTTTTGTTTTTGTTGTGTGGTGTTTTTTTTTTTAAAACCCGTAAGCCGGGAACCCCTGGCAGGCAGAACACCAAAAAAAAAATTCTTTTGTTTGTTGGGGGGCACCCCCAAAGAAACCAACCCTTTTTTTAGGGGGTACACAAACCAACTGTGGATGCCCAACCCCCGGGGCGCTTGGGGGAGGGGTACAGGGGGGGGATCAACCCTAGGAAACACAAAGGGGTTTTTGGTTGGGGGGGGGTTGTTTGTTTTGGGGGGTTGACTTTTTTTTTTGTTTTGTGGGGGGGGGGGGGTTGCCCAAAAAAAAAATTAGGGGGTCCAAAAAAGGAACAAAAAACCAGAAAAAAACCCCCCCCCCCTCCAAGGGTGTGCTCCCTCTCTCCAAAAACAAACGGGGAAACAGGGGCCCCTTTTTTTTTTGTTTGGGGGGGAAAAAAAACAAACCTGGGTTTTTAAAAACACAAGTTTGGGGGTTTGTTGACCGTGGGGGTGGTACACAACAACCAAAAAAAAAAGAAGTTTTGGGGTTGGTGGTTTTTTTGTTTTTGGGGGGGGGTGGCAACCCAAAACCCCGGGCACCCCCAACGAATTGGTACTCCCGGGGGGGGTGGGGCCCCCACCAGGGGTGCCCCCCCAATGGAAAGGCCACCAAACCCCCAAGGGGGGAACCCATGTGAGTTTACACCCTCGGGCCTAACGGGGTTTTTGCAGAAAAAAAAAAAACGACAGGTCCCCCCCACCAGGGTCCCCCAAAAAAACAAACCACCACCCCGGGCCCACGCCAGTGAGTGGGCAACGGTTTCCCCCCCAAACCACCCTTCCCCCCAACAAACCCCTCACTGCAGGGGTGTTGGGAAAACAGTCCCACCACCCCCCACCCGAGAGGTGTGACAGAAAGACAAACACTTTTTGGTACCCACGGGACCCGAAAACCCAAAACAAGTGGGGGGTTGTGTTTTGTTAACCCGTAACCCAAGGAGGGCCCCACAAAAAGCACACCCCCCAAATGAGTTTTGTGGGGGGTTGTTAGCAACAGTTTTTTTTGGTTTGAAAAACCCACCGACCGGAACGTAAACGTTTACAAAACCCCTCGGGGAAAAAGAACACCCCCCCCACCAAAGAAACCCACCCCCCTGAACCCGGGGGGGGGGGGGGGGGGTTGGTGTGTTTTGCCGCACCCCAAGGGTGACTTTTTTTTAGGGTAAAAAACCGCAAAGGGGGGTTTAAAAAAATTAACCCGCCCAAAAGAAAAAAACCAGTGTAGGGAAGACCCCTCCCCACTAAAAACGGCCCGTTGGGGACCCCACGCAGGGGGAAAAAACCCTCGCCCTAACTTTTTTGGGAAAACCGCGGAGCGGAACAAAACAAAAAGGGGGGGGGACACCTGGGGGTTGCCCAAAAAAACCCCGTGTTGGGTGTTGAAAAGACCCACCAAACATTTTGTGTGAAAAAAACAAATTTTGTTTTTTGAAACAACTTCCTTTCCTAAAAACGTTCACCCGTTGTAAAAAAAAAAACAAAAAAAACCGGGGGAAAGTGCCACCCTTTTGGACCTGTTGACGCCGGGCAAGCCGAGAAAAATGACCCGGGGGGTGTTAACAAAAAAAAACACCAAACCCTTGAACCCCCCACCCCTTTTTTTGCCCTATTCCGGGGGATACCCTGCCCAAAAAAACCAACACCGTCCCCCGCCAAAGGGGGGGGGGGCCCCCCGGGGGGCCCCTAAACCCAGGGACCACCCACCCCGCGGGTTTTTTTGTTGTACAACTTAACTTTTTTTTTTTTGTTTTTTTTGTTTTGTTTTTTTTTTTTTTTGCTCATGGAAAACACCGCCTTTTTTACCAACTTGCAAATGAAATGTGGCAAAAAAAAAGGAAAACAACGCCACTTTGACGGGTGGGGGTTTTGGTAGTTTTTTGGTTCCGTGGTTTTTTGCGACGTTCACCAATGGAAAGGGGTGTGGCCAAACCAAACCTCAAAAAAGAAACCAACCAAAAGGTTGTTTGGAAGGAGGCAAAAACACAAAAACCCACCCGCTGTTTTGTTTGTTTTGTGGTCGGTTTTGGGGTGGAAACAAAACACCCCCAAAAACCCAAAAAAGCTCAAAAAAGCAAACCTCCAAAACCGACCCCGCTACCTGGAAACCCCCAGCATGGAAAACGAAAAACCAAAATTCCAACACAAAAGAGAAAGAAAAACGGGGGGTGTGTGGCCCCGCGGTTGGTTGCAGTACACCCCCCCACCAACTTGGGGTGGGGGCCACGCCAAAAAAACAAGACCCCTACAAGGTTTTTTTTTTTTTTGCTTTTCCAAAAAGGGAAAAAAAAAAAACCCGAACCCGATGGGGGGGTCTAAAAAAAACCAAAACCAAAAGGACCCCCGCCCGGGGGGGGGTTTTTTTGTTGTAAAAACATGGTTGGGGGGGGGGGGGGGGTCCAACCCCACGAACCCCACCGGGGGGGGGTTTTTTTTTTTTTGTTTGGTTGTTTTTTTTTTTTGTGTCACCTTTGAAAAAAAAGGGGGGGGGGGGGGGGGGGTTGGGGGGGGGGGGTTTGGTGGGGGGGGGGGGGGGGAACCACCCACGGGTCCCCACCGGTCAGCTTGGGGGGGGGGGGGGGGGGACAGTCCCCGTTGTTACAAAAGAAAAAAAAACCACACGTTGGGCCCTCCAACTCCCCCCAACAAAAAAACCCCAAAAAACCCCCCCCACCCCCCCCCCCCTGCCGCCGGAAAAAAAGGGGGAAAACCCACCGAAAAAAAAAACAACAGTGGGGGAAAAAAAAGTTGGAAGTTTAGGCCCACCGCCCCTCACCTGGAAAAAATGGGAAAAACCCCAAAGGCATTCCCCCAAAGGTTCTGGGATTTAAGCACCTCCGGGGGGGTGTGGGTTTTTTGTTAACCCCCAGTTGGAAAGGGGAAAGCGGAACCTTTCCCCTGCCAACAACCTTCCCCAAAACCCCCCAACCACCCAAGGGGGTTGGGGGTTTTGTTGTTTTTTTTTTTCAAAGGGTTTTGTTAAAAACCAAAAAAAACCATTGGGGCCACTTCCAAAGAGTTGTGTTGGGGTTTTTTTTTTGGGTTTTACCGAACCCCCGCGGGAAAAAAAAAAGATGTCATGAAAAAAAAAACCAAAAAAAAACCCCCCAAGGCCAACTGGGGGGGTTTTGTTTTTTGAACCCCAACCCCCAACCCGCCCGGGGGAAAAAAAAGGGTTTGTTTTTTTTTTTTTGGGTGTTTTGTTTGTTTGTTGTTTTTTTTTGTTTTACCAAAACAAACCCAGGGGGGAAGTTTTTTTTGTGTTTTTTTTTTTTGTGGGACGCCCCACAAGAAAAGAAAAAAAGGAAGAAAAAAAAAAAGCAGGTGGTGTTGACGGGGGGGAACAACCCCCCAAAGAAAAGCTGCAAACCCCGGCCCCCAAAACCCCCAGGACCAACCCCGTGGGCCCCCCCCGCCCTTGACAAAACAAAAAAGAAAAAAAATGGAGAACCCCCCATCGGAACACAAACCCAAACCCACAAGGCCAAAAACAAAACCACGGGCAAAGAAACAAACACCCCCCCCACACCCCCCCCAGAAGGGCGGGGGGCCCTGGGTTGTTAGTCGCTACCAAAAACAACAAGACCCCCCGGACCCTTTGGGAAAAAAAACCTCCAAATTTTTTTCGCACAAAAAAAAAAATGCCCCACCCGGGTGGGGTTTTTCCCCAACCCCCCCTCAAAAAAAGAGAAACAAACCAAAAAACAAACAAAAAGAATGAAAAAAATTAAAAAAGAACATTTTCAAAAAGAGAAAAAAAAAAAGAAAAAACAAATAGGAAAGAAAAAAAATAAGGGAAAAGCCCTCATTTTTTTCAAACCGTTGTTTTTGGGGAAAAAAAACAAAATCCCCCCCAATGGGCCCCAGTGGGGGGGGGTAAAACCTGTTGAACCTGTCCAAGACCGCAACCACCACCAGAGGGTCCCTTAACTCTAAAAAAAAAACCCCCGCCTCGGGGACCCACACCTTTTAAATTTTTTTTTGTTTTCGGTTGGAAAGGCCCACCAAAAAACCGGGGGGGTTTTTTTGTTTGGTGGGGGGGGACCTCAAGACGGGGGGGCCCAGAAAGGTTTTTTTTCCACCCCGTGAAAAAGTTTTTTGGGGGGGGGGTTGGTGTAAAAAAAAAACAAGGAAAGGGCACCCCCGGTTCCTGGGGGTTAAACCACCCCACCCCAAAAAACAAAACCCCCACACACAACAGTTGGTTGGGGAGGGGGGGGAGGCACAAAGGGGTTGGGTGGTTGTTGGGCCTTGGTTTCCACCCCAAAAACACCCAACCCCCCCCCCGACCCCAAACAAGGAAAAAAAAGGGCACCAAAAAAGCACTCAAAAAAAAAAAAAACAAAAATTCCTTGTGGGCAAAAAAGGGGGGAGCCTTCCGCCCGTCAAAAAAAAAAGAAACAAAACCCCGGGGGGACGACCCAAAAAACCAGGGGGGGGGGGGTTTTTTTAAAAAAAACCCCAGTTTTTTTCTGGGGGGGTTACACCCCAAAAACAAAAAAGCCCCTTTTTCCCGGGTAAAAAACCCCCCGGGGTACAAAAGGGGGCAAAAAAACGTGGAACCCTTGGTTGTTTGGGTTGGGGGGGGGGGGGTTGTTTGGGGGGGCAACGGTAAACCCCAAAACAACAGGGAATTAATTTTGGATGACCACCCCCAAAGAAAAATAGCACGGGGGGGTTTGGGGTGGCAATGGAACCAAGAAAGGTTTTTTCACCTCATCATAAGAAAAAAAAAGTTAACCCCCAATTGGTGGAAAAACCCAAACCCCGTTGACAAAACCCAAAACCCAAAACAAAGAAAAAAAAAACAAAAAAGTCAAAAACCCAAAAAAGGAAGGTTAAACCCCCTGCGAAAAAAAAGAAATTGGGGTGTGTTGGAAAAAAAGGTTTTTCAAACCCAAAAAACTGGTTGGCCACAGGGGGGGTTTTTTTTTCCTGGGAACCCAACACCCCAACGGGGGGGGGGGGGGGGTGTTTGTTTGGGGGGGGGAAAAAAAAAGGGGGGAAAAAAAACAACCGCCCCAAGGTTTTGTGGGGTGAAACAACACCCACACCGCCCCAAAAAGGTTTTTGGGTGGGTTCCCCCGTGGGGCCGGCCCAAACAACCTTTGGTTTTTTGGTGTGGGGGGCGGTGTTGTCACTCTGGGGGGGGGGGGGGAAACATTCGACAAAGGGGCTTACCACAAAAAAAAGAAAAGCGACAGCGCAAACCTGGGGGGGTCAGCTTGGGAGGGGTGTGGGTTGTGACCACAAGACAGGGTTTTTTGTTTCCCCCCACAACCTACCAGGGAAAAAACGGTCAAAAAAGGGGGTTTTCGGGGTTTTGGGTTTGAGGTTAAAGGGGACCTGCGTTTTTTGCCCAAAAAAGGGAGACATGTTTTTGGTTGGGGTGGAACAAAGATTTTTTCAAAGGGGGGTGGGGGTTGGTTTTGGGGGGGAGACCAACGCCCTTTTTGTTTGTGTTGGTTTTGAGGGCAAACCCCAACATCTTTCCCCGTGGGGGAAGGAAAACGTTTCCCCCCCCCGCCAAAAAAAAGGGGGGACTGGTTCAGGACACCACCAAAAAAAACCGCCCCCACCACCCACCGGAAAAAAAAAAAAACACCCAAGGTTTTTTGTTTCACCAAAAAAAAAAAAACACCAAAAACCCCGGCCCCCTTTGCCGCCGGGGGGGGGGGCAACCACCAACAATTCACCCAAAAAAAAAAAAAACTCACCCACCAAAGGAAAGAAAGGGGGGAGGGGGTGGGGGGGGGGGGGGGGGGGGTGTGGTTTTTTTTTTTTTGTTTTTTTGTTTTTTTCCAAGTGTAAAAAAAGGGTTTGGAACGGGGGGAGGGACAATACTCACCCCAAACACCCGGGTTCCAAAAAACTTGGTTTGGTTTTTTTTTTTTTGTTTTGTGGTGAGGGGGGAAACCCCTGAAAAAAAAAAAACTTTTTCCCCGCTGTGGGGGGTGTCGCAACACAGGCCCCCCCAAGAAATCTGGCCCCCCCGGGATGGGGGTCCCCCAACAAAACAAACACACCGACGGGGGTTCCCCCACAACAATAGAAAAAAAAACCGGTTACCCCTTTTTTTTGGGGTTGGGTTTAACCGCAAGACACAAAGTACAGTGGGAAAAAAAAAAAAGTAAACAAAAGGTGAACCCCCAAAAAAAAAAATTTTTAAGCGGGGAACCAAACCCCCAACCCCGGGGAAAAAAAAACAAAAAGAAAAAACAAAATTTTTTAAAAAAACATAGTGGGGGGGGTGGCACAAAAAACCAACAAACAAGGGGGGGAAAAAACGTGCCCGAGACCCCCCCCACAGTCCCGACCAAGGGGGTTTGGTCCCCACGTGGGCCCCGGTTGGAGGAAAAAAGACCAACCCCTTTTCCCACCCCAAAACACCCCCCACTCACCGACCAAAACCCAACACCCCACCCCCCCCCCCCCCCACAAGGAACAAAAAGAAGGTTTGGAAAAAACCAAAAAGGGGGGGGGTTGTTGGACCCCCGCCCCCCACCCCCCCCCCACACAAGGGGAGGGGGGGGGTTCTTTACTAAAAGAAACCCCCGGAACACAAAACTGGTTCCCCCAACTCCCCCCCCACCCCAAGGAACAAGCGCGAAAGTTCCAACCTTTAACCCCTCGAAGAAAAACCATGAACCCCTGTTTGGGGAAAAAGGGTTTTGGGGGTTTTGGGAAAAAACGTGGGTTTCACTGGGCCCACCCCTTGCCACAGGGGTTTGGGTAGGCCGACCCCCACCCCCCCCCGAACCCCCCCCCCCCCAGCCAAACAACCGGGTTTTTGTGGGGGGGGGGGTTGGTCTGAACACCCAAAAAAAAAAAAACGCCCCTTTGGGGTTCCTTACACTTTGGGGGGTTATTTTTTTGAAGGTGGGGGACAAAAACATCCCACCAAGACCCCCCACAAGTTCCCAAAAAAGGGGGGTTTTTTGGTGAGGAGAAGAGCAACAACCCATAACCCCCCCCCCACTCGCCCACGGAAGGGCCCTCCGAGGTCCCCCCAATTTTCCAAGACCAGCCACACCACACGGTTTCCCACAATTTTTCAGGAAAATGGACCACCCCCAACAAAGGGAAAAAACCAAAACGGGGTAGTTTCCAACAAACCCAAACACCGTGGGGGCCCTTGGGTCAACCCGTGTTTAGGGATGGGTCAACGATTTCAAACCAACAGGGTTAAACACCCCCCCGGGTCCCAGGAAAAAAAGTTGCACAGGGGGGAACGCACAAGCTTGTGTTTCCCAGGGACAACAAAACCCCCACACCGGTAGTAAAACAGAGGGAACCACTCACCCCCAACCCTTTCTCTGGGGGGCCCCCCACCCCTCCCAAAAAAACTCTGGACCCCAACCCTAGCCAAAAAAAAGGAAAAAAAAAAAAAAAAAAAAAGAACCACACGCAACACCAAAAACTTTTGTTGGGGTGGGTGGTTTGTTCACCCAAAAAAAAAAAACCCCCACCCAAAAAAAAATTTCGAAAACCCCCCCCCAACCCCACCTGTTTCAAGGTGGACAAAAAGGGGAAAAGAAATAAAGGGGGGTGGGGGGGTGTTGGTTCACCACCCGAAGGTGTGTAAAAAACCGAGGACAAAAAAACCAACAAAACAAACAAAAAAAAAAAAAAAAGCCAAAAACCGGGGGTTTGTTTGGGGTTGTTGGGGGGGGGAAAACAAAAGGGTCGTTTTGTTGTTGGCACCAACCCCCCCCACACCCGGGTAACAACCCCCCCCGAACCAGGGGGAGAAAAAACTTTTCAAAAGGAACTTTTGTGGGCACCCCGGGGGTGGGTCCCCACCCAAAAGGTTCCCACCCCACACGATTCCCCCAGCAACCCCGGGGGGGTGGGGCTCAGGGAACCAAGGGGGGGTTTACCACCCCCTGGGGGGGGGATGTTGCCCCAAAAAAAATTTTTTTGGAAGGTTTGTTTTTGTGTGTTGCCCCGGGGGGGGGGTTGAAAAAATCCAAACCCCTGTGTGGTCCCTTGGGGGGGTAACTGGAAACCCCTGGCCCCGTCCCAAGGGAAACAAAGGGTTTTTTTTTTGTTTTTTTTGGAGGTTAGACGTGGGGGTGTCGGTTTCCGCTTGGGGGGGGGAAAAACCCCTAAACCCAGGAAAAAAAAAAAGCCAAAAAAAAACAAAAAGTTCCCACCCCCCCACAAACAAACAAAAAAAACCTTTTTTCCCGGGGGCCCACCCCACCAGGGGGAAAAGAGATTTTTTCTTGGCCACCCAAGGTTTTGCCAACCAACCCCACTTGTCCCCCGAAGGAATACCCCAAAGGCCCTGGGGAAGGTTTTGGAAAAAACAACACCCCTGCCCCGCCCAAAAAAAGGGAAAGATGGACCCCCCTTACACACACCCACCCCAGCCCAAAAAGGGGAATCCTTTTGGCCAGTCTTGGAAATACCCGTAGAAACCCTCCCCAAAGGTGTGGGGCCCGGGGAATTCCTGGGGGGGTAAAACTCAACCCACTTCCGGGGGGGGTGGGTTTGGGTGGGGGGGACAGGGGGGACAGGAAAAAAAACAAGGAGGGGGTAGAAAATTTTTTTTTCCACCAAAAGGTTTGTTTGGATGAACCCCCCCAAACCCCGGCACAAGGTAAAAAAACCTTGCCCCCACCTGGGGGGTCCATCGCAAAAAACCACCACCTCCGCTCCCCAAAAAATTCAAATTTCTCAGGGGTCCACCCCATGAAAAGGCGCGGGTTTGTGGGGGGGGGCCCCATTCCGACCACCAAAAAAAAAAAAGGACCCCCTGGTTGTGAGCCAAAAACAAAACACCCGGTGAACAGGACCAACCAAAAGAAGACCCGGAATCCCAAAAAAAGAAAGGTCTCAAAGCTCACTTGGGGGGGTCCCCCCGACCCCCAAAAGAGAACCCCAAAACCCCCCCCCCAAAAACCGTTTTAGAACACGAAAAGGGGGGGGTTTGTCGAAGGCCAAACAAAAAAGGGGTTTTTGTTTGGGGAAAGACTTGGTTGAAGAGGAATTTGTTTTGGTCAAGGGGGAAAAAAACTATTCCTCAAAAAAGGAATCTTCGCAAAAAGGGGAAAAACAAGAAAAAACTCCCCCCCCAAAGGAAAAAAAAAACCCAGAAAAAGGGAAAAATTTAAACTTAAAACCCCTTTTTTTTGGGGGGGGTTTTGATGTGGGTTTTTAAAACCCGAACCAAACAGAAAGGGGGGGGGGGGGACCCCCAACCAAAGACGAAACTTCTTTTCGTTTTTGGAAAAAAACCCACCCCCCGGGTGCTTTTGTTGGGGGGTTGGTTGTTGTGGTTTTTTACCCCCCCCCAAAAAAACACCCCCCCACTGAAAGGTTTGCCCCGCTCCCCCCCCCTCCCCCAAACGGGGGACCCACCCCCAACACGAACAGGGGCCAAACCCCCCCTTTTCCCCTGTGCAACCAAGAAATAACAGAAAAAAAAAAACCCCGGGTGGTTTGGCGAAACCGTTGTGTTTTTTTGGGGGGGGAACTCTGCCCAAAGGTCCCCCCACACAACCCCAAGTGGGGGGGTTTTGTTTTGTTTCCCCCCCACGGTTTGTTGGGGAAAACACTTGACCTTAAAAAAAAAGCCAAATTGGGTGGGGGGGGGGCCCCCCCAAAAAAACCCACCCCCGCAAAAGGGTGCTCCTTCACGGGGAAGGGGAGAACAAAAAAAAAAAAGGGAGAAAAAAAAAAAAAAAACAAAAAACTCTACCCCCCCAGGAAAAACCCCGTTTGTGGGGGGGGGGTGACTTTGGGGTGTACCCCAACAACCTTGAAAAAAAAAAAAAAGGTTGGGAAATTTTTTCCCTTTTGGGCTAAAAAAAAAGAAAAAAAAGGCGCAAGACGAAAAGAAAAGCCCCCCCCCGGCCCCACCCTGTTTTTTTTCAACTATTTTGGTTGGTGGGGGAGTAAACCAGAACGGGAAAAGGTGTTTTGGGGGAGAAAAAAAAGAAGTTAATTTTTTCCCCCAAGGGGCAGGGGCCCAACCAAAACCAACCTTTTTTTTGAAACCCCCCGAGGCCCCGGACAAACCGGGGGGGTGGGCCAGGCAAAACCAAAAAAACCCCAACCCCCAAAAAAAAAAACTTGCCGTGGGAAAACAAAGAAAAATTGGTGTCCCAAGGGGGGGGAAAAGGGGTGGGGGGGGTGTGGTATTGTGCAACCAGCCCCCCCCTCAAGACCTGTGGGTGAAGAAAAGGTTGGGGGGGTTTGGTGGGTTCTCGGACCTCATTTGGTGGGGGGTTTTCCAAACATTGCCCCCGGGGGGGAGGAAAAAAAAGAAGTGGGTAAAAAATGACAAACGCCCATAACCCCCCTGTCTTTTGGGGGGGGAAGGGGTCCCAACCCAACCACTGTTTTTTTTGGGGGGTGTTTTTTTTGTGGGGGCAAAGTGGGTGGGGTGGGGGGGGGGTGGTTGTTGAGGGGGTGGTCGGCCCAACCCAAAAAAAAAAAGATTTTTTTGTCCCCAAAAACCCCCCCCCTAAAAAAACGCCCTTGTGGGGGGACCAACCTGTCCTTTTGTTTTCTTTTTGAACAACTACCGGCCCACCAACCGGGCGGGAACAAAAAAAAAAAAAGTTAGGTTGTTTTTTTTGGGGAAAGAGCCAAACAAAGACAAAACCCCCTTTTGTCCCCCCCCTAGGTTAAGTCACTTGGCGCCTTTTTCCAAAAGAAAAAAAGCTGCCTGACCCCACCCACACCACTTGTCAGTAAACAACCTAGTGTGCAAAGAAGAGAGGAGATCAAGCTCAAACACCCCTCCCCTCACGCCCCCAACAAAAGGTTTCCCACCAAAAAACCAAAAAGACAAAAAAAAAGGTTTCCACCAAACCACCCACCCCCTCACACGAAAAAAACAAAAAAAAAAAAAAAAGGGAAAACAAGCCTTCAAAACAAAAAAAAAAACGAAAAACGAAACCAAAAAAAAACTGGTGATTGGGGGTCATCCTTTTCAACCACCCCCCCTTCCCGCCAGGTTGTTTTAATTTTTTTTCCGGGGGGTGAAAAACAAGGGTACCCAGGGCGTTTTTTTTCAGTTGGTTAAAAGGGGTGGAAACAAACCCCCCAAAACCCAACCAGGCCCCCGAAGAAGAGAAACGGGTGCACCCCCCCCCCGAGGTTCCCTGGGGGGTTCCACAAAACCACCCCCCTTTTTTTGTGTCCCGCAAAAAAAAAGAAAAAAAAAAAAAAAAAAATGTGGCAAACTGAAAAAACCCCACCCGGCTGTGGTGAAACAAACCCCAAGCCCCCCCCCCACCCCAAAAGCCAACAACATTGGTTTGGGACGGTGGGACTTGTTTTTTTGAACCCCCCGAAATGTGGGGAGAACCAAATGGGGGCAAAAATCTTACCCCAAAAAAAGACGCAAAAACTGGGGGAAACTTGTGACCCCCGGTGTGTTTGTGTTTTTGGACACCGGGGCAAGAGAAAAAAGGAAAAAAAATAAAAACAGAAAGTGGGGGTTTCCCCAAATCCCAAAAGAAAAAGACTCCCCCGCAACCAAGTGTTCCCCCCCCACACCCCCCCGGGGTAACCCCCCCCCACGGAAGTTGGTTGGCACAGGACTGGGGGTGGGGGGGTGGTTGCCCCAAAACCCCCCCCCCCCCTGGGGACTCGGCCGTTTGGGTTTTGAACCAAGGGCCCCTGTGTGGGTGTTTTTTTGGGGTGAGCGGGAACACAACAAACCCTCGTTTAAACCCGCCCAAGGTGTAAAAACTGAAAACCGGGGGGGGTGTCGGGGGGGGGTCAACCACCCAGCACTCTCCGGGTAAACCAGGGGGGGGGGGTTTTTGTTTTCCCGCACGGGGGGGGGGGGTTTTGTCAAAAAAAACAAACGAAAAGGCTCCGGGGGGTGTTTTTTTGGGTTTTCCGGGGGGACCGAAGAGGGGTTTGGGTTAATTTTGAAAAAGGGGTCCTCAAAAAACCCACCACCCACGGGGGGCCCCCCAGGGTGGGTGGTAAAAAAAGCACAAAAACCCCTCCAAAAATTTTGGAAAAACATCGCCAAAAAAAAAAAACCCCTTTTTCCAACCCCCACAACAGAAACCCCTTTTTGTGTGGGGTAAAGAAAAAAACCCTTGGACCCCAACCCCCAGCCCGAAAAAAAGAAAACCAAAAATCAACCCCTGGTTTTTTTGTGACAAGGAAAACCACCCGCTCCCCTTGGTGGGGTGGTCGAACCCTTTTGCCCACCCCACTAGGGGTTTGTTTTGTGGGGAAAAGGGTTTAAAAAACCTGGAAACCCCAAAACACCCCCACAACCCCCCCGAAAAGGACAACTAGCCAAGGGATTGGGTGGGTTGGGCTTGGGTTTCAAAAACAAACCCCAACTTGGGGGAAAAAACCCCCCCCCGTTAAGGGGGGGGTTAAAGTAAAAAGGTTTGCCTCCAGGTTTTTTTGTTGTTTGGTGTTTTGGGGGGGAAAGAAAAAGCCCTCAAACCCAAAAGAAAAATAAACACCTTGTGAAAAAACCAACAACCCCCAAAAACCCAAACAGTGTGCCACAACAGAAGGACCCAATCACAAGTTTTTTTGGGTTTAAAAAAGGAGGTGCCTTACCCAACCCAACCGGGAGAAGGTGGCCACCCGGGTTTTTTTGGTTTCCGCCCCAACAAACCCCCACCCCACAAAACCCCCTTGTTTGCAAGGGGACGATCCCCGAACAAGGGAATCTCAGAACCCTCGGGGTTCCCAAAAAACAGGGTTTGTTTTGGGGTGGTGTTTGGGGGGGTTTTGTTTAAACCTTGTTTTAACCCGCGACCACAAAAAGGAAACCCAAGGTCGGCCGATCGGTGGTTGGTGGCCCAAAGGGTAAAAGTTTTTTTGTAGAAAAATTGGTTTTGTTTTGGGGTGGGTGATCACAAAACTACCCCCAAGGGGGGGGCCAGGGGTTTGTTTGTTTTGGGGGGTTTTGCTGGTGACCCCCCCCCCCCCCAGACGTGGGAGGGACACCCCTGAAAGCACAAATCCAAAAAAAAAAACCGGGCAACACCAGGGTGGCGAAAAAAAAAAGCCACACCCCACGGGGGGGGGTGGGGGGGTTTTTCCCAAACCACCCCCCTTCACCCAAACCCCAACCACGACTTGTGAATGGTTTTAAGCCAAAAGATTTTTTTGGTTGTTTTTGTTGGTAAAAAAACCAACGTTGAATTTTCCCAACAGACCAACAACAGGTGGGGGTTAAACAACAAAAAATTCCCGCGCAGCGAGCTTCCAAAACAGGGGGTTGTTTTTCATGTGGGGGGTGGGTTTGGTTTAAAATGACGGAACCCCCCGCCTTTGTTTTGAAAACAACGAATTTGGAACAACCCTACCCCCAAGAAAAGGAGCACACTCCCTTCTATGTTGGGGGAAACCAATACGGAACAAGGTTTCAAACGGGGGGTTTGGGGGGGGGTCACTCAACAAGAAAAAAGTTTTTTTTTGGGGAAAAAAAAAACAGGTTTTTCACCCAACACGAAACCCCCCGTTTTGTTTTTTGGTTTGGAAAAAAAAAAACTCCTACAATTTTTTAAAAAATCCCAAACAAAACACGGGGGGCAAAAAATAACTAAAAACCATCAAAAAAAAAGGGTGTCCCCCCCCCCCCCCCAGGTAAATGGTGTAAACCCCCAAAAGAAGACAATGTTTTAGGGGGGGGGGGTTCAAAAAAAAGTTGGGACCACCCTTCCCCGTCAAAGTTTGGGGGCCCACCCCAACCCCCACCAATTTTTTTTAACGGGGGGGACCTTGGGGGGTTGGTGGGGGGTGTGCACAAAGAAAAAAAAAGGCCCACTACCCTTTAAAAAAACAAACCAAGAAACAAGGGGCTTTTGGGCACCGTTCGGGACCCCCAACCCAGCTTTTTGAAAAAAAAACCTGTGGGGTGACCAAATACAAAAGAAAAAAAGGGGGGTTTTGTGAACCCCAACAGGAATTGGACAAAAAAAAAAAAAAATAAAGGCCTTTTTTTTTTTTGCCCCCAAAACCAAAGAAAAAAAAACCCCACCCCCCCCACTTTTTGGTGAAAAAAAAAAAAAACCCCCCAACCCCCCCTTTAAAAGAAAAGGCCGCGGGGTGGGGTCCCGGTTGGGGGGGGGGGGGGTTTTTTGGTCCAAAAAGGTTTTAAAGGGAGGGAAGGGGGGGAGGAAAAAAACCCACTTTGGGGGGGGGGAAAACAAAATCAACTGAAAACCCGGGGGGAAAAAAAAACCAAGGCAAACCAACAGGGGGGGGGGGTGGGCCCCCTTTTTCAAAACCCAGGGAAAAAATGCCAAACTTGGTAAAAAAGGTGACACCCCCCCCACAAAAACAAACCCACCCAGTATCACAAAAAAAAAATCCCGGGGGGGGGGTTCCACCCCACCAAAAGGGGGGTGGGGGGGGTGGGTTTTTTGTTTTTTTTTGTTTTGGGCACGGAAAAAAGTCCCCCACAACAAACCAGCCCCAGGGGGGGGTTTTTTGTTAAAACCGACCCGGGAAAAAGTTGGAAAGAAACAAAACCCCTCCAAAAAAAAAAAACGGCCCCCCAATTTTGACCCCTCTTCAAAAAACAACAAGGCCCAAACCCTTTTGAAAAAGGTAACAATTGAAGGGGGTGGAAAAAAAAAAAAACAAAAAGAAAAGGAAAAATGGGAAAAAAAAAAAAAAAAAAAAAACAAAAAATGGGGTGGTTTTTTTGGGTTTTCCCCACAAAACCTTGTGAAAAGGGGGCCCCAACCAATTCCTTGCCCCCCCCCCCAAAAAAAAAAAAAAAAAACCCACCCCCCCCCCCCCCCCCAAAAAAACAAAACGGACTCCTCCTTGGGAAAAACAAAGGGGGGGGTACAAAGGGGGGGGGGGTGGAACAAAAAGAATTTTTTGTAAAAAAAAAAAAACCCAAAACCAACGAGGCCAACCCAAAAAAAAAAAAAGAGAGTCAAAATTTGTTTGTAACCACACCCCCCCCCCCCCCCCCCCCCAAACCCCCCCGTGTTGTCTCAACCCAAGAAAAAGTTAAAACCCCGCCCCGAAAAACCCAAACCCAAGAAAAGGACCCCCCCCCCCCCGCCACAATTTTAGAGGGAAAAAAGTGGGGTGGTGTTCCACAAAACAACCGAAAACCCCCCAAACACGGTTTTGGGGGGGGGGGGGGAATCCCCGTTTTTTGTTTTGGGTGGGGGTTTTTTTTTTGTTTTTTTTTTTGTGTTCCCCCCCATGGGGGACACCAAGCCCTTTTTTGTGAGCAAAAAAAACCCCCCCCCCACCCCCGCCCCCCCCCCCAAAACCAGGAAAACCCCACACACGGGTAACCCAAATTGGGGGTTTGCAACCCCCTCAAAACCCACCAGGGAAATTTTTTTGGTTTTTCCACACCGCCCCCAACCCAAAAGAAGGCCGGGGCCACCAACCCCAACAAAACCCCCAGAGAAGGAGACCAAAAAAACGAACCTCACCTGAAAGCTGGTTTAAACCCTCCAAGCGCCAGAAAGAATTTTTGGGAAGAAGGACTCTTGTTTTGTGTTGGTGGGGACACCCCAAGGAACCCCCCCACAGGACAAAATGGGTTAAAAAAGTTCGTTTAACCGGTTTTTTCACCCCTGGTCCCCCCCCAGCCAGGTTGGTTGGGGTACAAACCCGCACCAAAACCGGGGTTTGTTTTTTGTGTTGGTTCCCCCCGAAATCGGCCCCTACACCGTTTTTTTGTCCCCCGCACACAATTGGTGGAGGTGGTGACCCAACCGGGGGGGTTCGACTCCACCCCCCGGGGGGTCCCCCCCCAAACACCCTGTCCATTTTTTGTGCAATCACGGCCAAAAAAAAGAAACCTGTTGGTGGTTGTGGGTTTTAAAACGGGAAAAAAAAAACACGCACGAAAAAAGTAGGTTACCCCCCCCAAGGGGGAATTTTGAAAGGAGTTTTTTTTTTTTTGCCAAACTGCCAACGAAACTGGCCCGGCGCTCCCCCCAGGCAAACCCCCGTCAGTCCCCCAACCAAAAAGGAACACGACCCCATTAAGGGGACCCAAAAAACCACCCTCCGGACCAGGGACCAAACAAACAAAAAAACAAAACGTTTCTTTTGGGGACCCCCACCCCCCAACAAGGCAATGACACCCGTCCCCCCCACACAGGGGGGGGGGTTTGGGGGGTTTTGTTACCTGGAAGGGGGGGGTCGGGGGGAAAAACAAAAACCCCAACAGGAGGGGACACGGTGGTCCGGCCCCGGACCAAACGTTTTGCGCCTGGGACAAAAAAGGACCCCTCCCCAAAATGTTTTAGAACGCAAATCCCCCCGCCGGGTTTTGAAAAAGGGGGGGTTGGTGGTGCAAAAAACCCCGACAAAACACCAAAAAAAAAAAAACCCCATAATCACAGAAAAAAAGTTGACAAACAGGGTTCAAAAAAAAACCAGGTGGAAAGGTGATGGTTGTTTCCCACCCCAAATCCCAAAACCCCGAGGGTTCAAAAAAAAAAAACTTTTTTGAAAAAGAAAACCTTGGTCCCCCCCCCACCAAGTCACAACGCCAGGGGGGAACCAAACAACATACGCCCACCAAAAATTGGACCCTTGAAAGAACCTTTGGGGGGGGCCGCCTTTTCCACCCCAAACACAGGGCCCCCTGGGTTGTGAGGGGGGGTTAAAAAAAAGAAACCCCCCCCCCCCCAGAGGAAAGAAGAAAAGCTTGCCACCTGCGGGAAACCCTTTTGGGTAACACCCCCCGACAAAATCGTGGACCCCCCAAGGAACCCCCGGGCCAAAGGTAAAACAACTGGCCCAACCAACACCCGTTTTTTTTGTCAATAAAACCCCCCCCACCCAAAACCGCCCACCCACCCCAAACAACACCTGCACCCAAAAAATGAAGAAATTTTTTTTTGTTTTTTTGGCGTTTTCCCTAGACGCAGGGAAGCCCCGGTGTTACTGTGGGGGGGTCAAAAGCCAACACAAAACGAACGGTTAAGTGAAACGGGGTTTTACCCCTTGTGTGCCCAAACCTTAACCCCAAGAAGGGACCACTCCACCCTGAAACCAAAAATCAAAAACGCCCGCCTTTTTGGCGTGTGTTTTCCCCCCCAGCGGCCAAAGGACCCCCCCGGGCCCCCCGGGGCCCCCCTGTTGTTGTTCCAAAATTACCCCCCCGACAGCCGGGAACTTTTCAAACCCGGAAGGAAAAACAAAAGTTCACAAATCCAGTCGGGCCCAGACCACAAACCTTCAACACCAACCTTTGGAAAAAAAAGCCCTTTGGGGGGGTGTGGGGTGTGGTTTGTAAAAAAAAAGGATCCGGCCCCCCACCTGGGTTTTGGGGGGGGAAAAAAAAACAAACCAGAATTTTTCGCCAAAACATTAGACGCTACCCAGATGCCCCCCCCCCCCCCCACCCAAAAAAAAAGAAAAATTTGTACCATCCCGGGCCCCCGTGGTTTACTCCAAACCACAAAACGCGCCGGGAACCAGGCCCTTTGGGCAAAACACCCCCACTGCCTTCCAGGGGGGGGACCCCAAACAAGACCCCCCGAAAATCCACCAACCCCCAACCGTTACTGGGGGGGCACCAAACAAAAAAAACCCCGGGTAAGAAAAAGAAAAAAAAAAAAAAGAAAAAAAAAAAAAAACAAACCTTTCCCCCCGACAAAAACCTCACATAAGGAACACCACCCCATCCCAAGCCCCAAAAAAGGGAAACCACCACTTTGGGGGGGGGGGGGGGTTTTTGGGTTTTGTGGAACAAACCCCCCCCCCCACGGTCAAAACCAAAAAAAAAACCCCCCGGTTTGGAAAACCTTTTTTTGGGGTGGGTTCCTGAAAACCTGGGGGGGTCCCGTTTGTGTACTTGGAAACACACGCCAGGGTTTTTTTTTGGGGGGCCCAAATCCATTTTAGAAGCACCGGGGGGGGGGACAAAACTTTTCTTGGGAAAAAAAAAACCACCCCAAGATTCAAAATTTCATGTGGTTTCAAAAAGAAAGGGGGTTGGTTTACCGCCAGGGAACCCCCAAAACCCCCCGAGCCCCCCAAATAAAACCCTCCAAAAACTTTTCTGTTTTTCAGAGAAAAAAAAAAAAAAAAAAAAAACATCTGAGGGGGGGACCCCAAAAAATTCCAACGAGAAGAAGCTGGGGGTTGTGGGCCACCCAGCCGAACCCTCCACCCCCACCCCGACAGTGTCCACCACCCCCCACGCCCCCTCCAAGCATTAGCAAAACCCCCCCCGACCGCTAAGCCCCCCAACCCACAAAATCCCCACCCGTTTCGCTTGGGACAAATGGGTTGTTCCGCCACTTGGAAAAAAAACAACCCCACCAACGGGACCGCCCCCAAAAACAATCCCCACCGAGCACAACAAAAGGGGGCACCGCTCCCCCGTTTGGGAACAAGGTGCCTGTACAAAAAAAAAAGTGAAACCCCCCAAAAACACCCTCAAAGAAATTTGCAAAAGGGGGTCACAAGTTAGACCCGCAGGGCCCCCCCCCCCCCCCACCACGGAAAAGGAAAGGAAAAAACAACTCACTTTGGTGGGGGTTCCCAGACAAAAAACTTTTTCCCAACCCCCAACATTTACACCACCCTTCAAAACCCCGGGGTGGGGGTGGGGTTTGTGGTTGGGTTTTCAACCCAGGGGCACCACCCAAAAACACCCCCAAACCCCCCCCCACCCCCCGGGGAGAAAGAAAAGAAACCTAAAAACCCTTTTTTTCCCCACCAACACATTTTTACTCCACGGAACGGACAAGTTGTCCCTCCACCAAGGGGAGAAACAGAAAAAAAGGGGGGGGGGGCCAGGGTTTTTTGGGGGTCAAACCAAAACAGGAACCGGAATTTTGTCCTTTTGAAACGGAAAAAAAGGGGGGGTTTACTCTGGAAGGGGGGAACCTCCGGGCAATTGAGCCAGTAAGGGAGGGTTCCCCCAAAAAACCCCCCCCCCAACCCCCCAAAACGCCTCAAAACCCCAACACTGAAATGGGGGGCAGGGGGGGACCAAAAAAATGGTGTGGTTTTTTTGGTTTGTTGTTTTTTTGTTTACACCCCCCACAAAACGTCCCCAAAGAAAAAGGGGAAAAACACCGTGTGGTTTTTTGACAACGACAAGGGGAATTTCCAATCCTCAAAGGAACGGAAGGAACACTGGGGGGGTCCCCCACCAAGGTTGTAAAAAAAAAAAAAAATGGGTTTCCCCCTGGTTTGGCTTTAGAAAACTAAAACCACCCCCACCCCAACCACCGAATAAAGGGGGAACCCCACCCCACTCAAAAGGGGGGTTTGGTCCCCCCCAAAGGCTCCCGGGGGGTTTCATAACACCCACAACTGAACAACGCCACAACAAAAACAAAACTTGCAGGGGGGTGCCCCCCAACTTCTGAAAAGCCCCCCCGGTGGGGGTTGTGGTGGGGGGTGGTTTGTTTTTGAAAAAACACCGTTCCCCCTTCACAATAAAAAGGGAGGGCGTTGTGGGTTTGCGCCACCCAAAACCACACCACCCCCCCTTTTTTTGGGGGTGGTTTTTTTTGGTTTTTAACCCAAAATTCAAACAAAAAAACCTCTCCAACCGCGAAACTAACTCCCACACACGAAAAAAAAAAACCCCCCCCCCCCCGAAGGGTGCAACCCCCAACGTAAAAAAAAATCAAAACACCCCCCACCCACCAAAAAAAATAAAAAACCAACCCGGGGTCTTTGTGGTTTGGACCCACCCTTGGTTTTTTTGGGGGTTTTTTTGGTTGGGGGTGTTTGCACCCGAACCAAGAAGTTCACTGGTGGGGGGGTTGGGGTTTGGTGGGGGGGGGGGGGGGTGTGTGTTTTGAAACCAAAATTGCAAACCCCCCCAGGACACCCCCCCCTGGGGGTTTTTTCTGGTTGTGTCCATCAAAAAGTGTCCCACTAAGGAACAAACCCTCAAACCCAGAAAAGACCCCAATTTTGGGGACCACGGGTGCACCCAACCCTCAACCCACAAAAAAAAAAACCAAACCCGGGGGAACCAAAAAAAAACACAAACACCTCTAGAAAAAAAAGAAATTTTTTGGGGGAACCCCCCTCAAAAAAAGTTCGCCAACCCCTTGGGACAGTCAACGGGGGGGGGGGATCCCACCCCTCCGTTTTTGGGTAGGGGGGTGTTGGACCCCCCCACCAAAAAGGGTGACTTCCAAGACCCCCCCCCTGGTTGAGAAAAGAACCCAATAGGGGACGGGTTTAAAAAATGAAACTTGGAAAACCAAATTGGCCACGGGGGTTTGGTCAAGCACAACCAAGGGGGGGTTTTTTTTCAGCATTTGTGAAAAGGTCACCCAAAGCCCTTTGTAAAAACAACAGGTAAAAAAAAAAAAAATTCCCCACAGGTGGTGAATTACATAAAAAAGGGGAGACTTGGTTTTTTTTGGAAAGAAAAAAAAAAAACCCCTTGTCCCCCGTTTGAACCAACCCAACAAACCAACTTCCAAGGGAACAACCCCGGCCAAAAAAGAACCAAAAGTACGTAACCCCCAAAGAACAACAAGTTGGGGGTGAAACTAAAAAAGAAAACCGG
>Ga0179591_1167870_pt1 | contig 27946 bp, 30 predicted proteins | sample CZOMad2_1_08_16f_FD_182891 | JGI IMG/M metagenome (GOLD analysis project Ga0179591, IMG submission 182891) | Vadose zone soil fungal communities from Angelo Coast Range Reserve, California, USA - CZOMad2_1_08_16fungal (PacBio error correction) | ecosystem: Environmental > Terrestrial > Soil >...
ATTCGATGGGGGGAAAAGAGAAAAGGGGGGGGAACCGACCGACCATGTTTAAGTGAAGAAAATCACTACAGATGGGACAAATTGGGAACTTGGTAAGGGTCGGGTTCTGCGCCTCTGAGTGTCGAGGAGAAGTGGGACAAGGGGAGGGCGAGATTCGAGGGGGAAAAGCAAGGGCGGGCACTCTTCGGAGTAGCAGAGGTACGGCGGAAGCTTATGGTCACCTGGATCTCGACCAGAAAAAGTCAAAGCAAGGGGGGGAGGGGGGGGGCTTGCGTTGCAACCGAAGGAGGAATGGGCCGCCAGGGGGAAGTGAGGTGGGTATCTTTTGGCGAAATTGGAGAAGGGGCCCGGGAAGACGAGCCAGGGGGGTCTAGTGCGGCCTCTTGAAAAAGGTAGGACAACTGAACAAGATTGTCCAGAACGTCTTTCGGTACCCTGGAAGAAAGCAAAAATAACTTGCTCACGAGCAGGGGGGGAGAGAAGAACGCGGAGACGGTTCTGGACCCATCAGCATAGGGCTCGAGCAAAACGAGGGTGTAAAGTATGGGCAAAGCGAGGGACGAAAAGGACGCACCAAAAGTAAAAGGAAACTGGGGGCCGAGGGGTGCATCGGGCCAAAAGAAGTGGGTCAAGGAGACGAAAGGTTGCGATGACTGCTCCTGGAAGGGAAGGGGGTAAGAAGGGGAATGCTTTCTAAAATTCAAGATGGATGATGCGTTCGACCAGGGGACGGTGTGGGGAAGGGGTGCTGGTTCGACCTGCGAGCTGCATGAGGCTGCCAAAGAAGGGTTTTAAAGAAATACCACCTTCGGAGGGTGGAAAAAAAAAAAAAAAAGTAGGGGGGTTGGGGCAACGGCCCTTTGGACTAGGGTTCCGTTTGGATGCAGCTCGAGCTCCCACGCTTCCGATTCCGTTAATTACATCCATCGAAGAAAAGAGTCGTCGGAGGGAAAAAGGCTACGCTGAAGGGATTCTGGAAATCGGGTTCCGTGGTCAGGAATGGTCTACTCTTTGCGATAAAAGGACAAAGATTCGAAGCACCTACTCCTAAGGGAATAAGGTAGTCTCCCAAAGGAACACGCCCGGGGGGGGCACGACTTTCCCGTTCGTTTGAGTCAATCAAAAAGAGAGGGGGTGGTGGGGGCGAGCGGACGATGGTAAAGGAATCTCAGTGGTGTGGGGGCGAGGTACATTTCATACCTTCTGAATCGGAGAGGGGGGATGGTCTGGGCCGCTCGGGAGGACCTAAAACGGGACAGGTCCCGCGTGGCATGAAGGACCTGCCCACCTTACGTGCCCACAGTATTCAAAGGAAGGCAGGGGGGGAGAGGAAAAGATTCGGAACACAGTCGCAGGGACTGAAAAAAGGAAGAATTGTCAAAAGGACCGGTCCTTTTAAGTTGCTTAGCAATTCAGGAAAATCTGGAGCGGGGGAGAGACGGATTTAAAGAATGAAAATGCCAAGAAATGCCATACAAAATCTTTAATGGGTTCAGAATGGGAAGCAAGGAAAAAGGGCGAGGAGGGACTGACCATGTGCGTCGGGGCATGTAGAAGTTTTGAAATCAGGGAACTGTTTCAGGGGGCGGAAAGGGAGGGGTGGTGTTTGGGTTTCATAACTGTAGGGGAAAGGGGACCAAGAACAGTTGACAAGTGCTCACATGGGGGAGTGCGCCGCTGGAGAAAGGGGGAGGGGAAGGGGGGGAAGGAGTCTCAGAAATAGCCGGGTGTTCGCCTTGGTTGGTTCATAAAAGGGAACCGGACAAAGGGCACCTGCGTTTTAGGTAGGCGTTCTCTAGGAAGTGAGGGGGGGGGGGGACCAGGGGAGAAAAAAGAGCAGCTGTACGCGCAATGTTAAGGGGGGGGAAGTGATAACGGGGGGGAAGTGACATCATCGGAAATTAGAGTGACATCTATTGGCAACTTCTAGGGGCACCAAAGTTTGCCCGGGGGGGGAAAGGGGGAACGATACCAAGCGGCAAGTGATTCGTCAGAAAAGGGGTCCTTGAGGGGCAGGGATCTTTCGCAAATCATGCGGAGGGGGGGGAAAGAAATAGTAAAAACAAGACCAGGAAACTCAGAAAAAGGAACCGGAGAAGAAAGCGCTGTTCTATTGCTGCCTGAGGAACGCTCTTTGGGGTCGGAGAGGCTGGTTGGCAAAACGGGGATTCACGATCTTTCCCGATCTGATTGCGAGAAAGAAGAAGACGGCAACCATGCGGGTCCCTGGAGGGGGGAAAAAATGATGGAAAAAGGGTCAGTACGGGTGCCAGTATTCTCTGTCCATGCGGGCATCCTGTCCGTGAAAAGCAAATGGAAGGTCAACGCTAGTATCGCAAGACGTCGTGCGGAAAAAAAAAAAGGAAAAAAGGCAGGCCGGGAAGAGATAAGGCCGTCCTGAAATTTCACACGATTGTGATCGTTTTGGGCAGAGGGGAAAAAGGAAAGAATGGAAAATCAAAGTCCCTGATCTGCTAAAAAAAAGGGAAGGTCGGTCACAAGAAAGTAGAAAGACCATCCTGAGAAGAGGGGAAAAACGAACATGGGATGACGAGCTCAGGAGGACTTACCGGAGGGGGGGCAAAGCAACGTAATGACGTACCAGGAGAAAAGAAGGATCGCTGCACACACAATCAAGAGACAACGGGGGGAGGGAAGCAACACCCTAAGTACTCCGCAGAAGGAAGGCAGACGGAGGAGGACAGAAAGGGTGGACCAAGCTCTAGCGCCTTGGCAGGGGCGGTGTGACGCTAGTCCTGTACGGGACAAGAAAAAGAGAGAACTGACAATCGGTGGGGATCACGGAGGCGCAAATGAAAACGGTGCCAAGCGTCGCAATTCGGCCCCAACTGAAGGGAGGCCTGAGGATGGAACAAGGGGATAAAGTGATAAGTTGTGAGTCGTCCTCACATCTTGTGTGAGTTGACTCGGACGTATCCCGCTTGAGACATCGTAGAGCAAAGAAGGGGAGGAAGGAATAAGAAGTGAGAAAACACGAAGGACAAATGGAAATACCGTGGCGCGATGTGGGGCCAAAGACACGAAGCGATCACAGAGTCCCAACAAGAAAAAGACAAACATGGGGAAAGGTAAAGAGAAGTCATTGTGACAAGGGAGGAAGGAGCGGAAAAAGGGATTTGTTGGTTCTATAAAGAGGAATTAGGAATAAGAAGATGGACTGCGGGAGGGAGCGACTTCCTTCAAGACTGCGCGGGGGCCTGGGCAAAAAAATGGAGTAGATAGGGAATGGGAAGTATAGAGAAAGGTGAAAAGAGTACTTCAATTGATAGACCTAGTGTCTGAGAAAAAAAAAAAAGGACCTGAAACTCTGAGACGGACGGTAAAAAAGGGGGGAGAAAGTATCCTGGAATTTGGGAAAAGGGGGGGAGGGGAAAAGAGCGGGGAAAACACGCAAAAAACGGGGTCGACAAGGAGAAGATGTTAGGGGGACTAGATTAAAAGGGAGCGGGGAAGCGGTCTTGCAGTGGTCTGCGTGAAGGCTGTTTAGGAGATCGATTAAGGGAAGGTGGCCGAGAAAAGGGAGCGGGTGAGGAAGGGGCTTACACGCACAATGAAAAATACGTGGGGTAGGAAGGAGGGCTTCGGGGATTGGGGCTGCTATCCCTTAAAGAGCAACTGGCTCGGGGGAGGAGAAGAACGAGCATAAATGCGTGAAAAGGCCACCATGGAATAAGAAAAGGGGGGGGTGGAAAGCATGTCTGTCTTATGAAAACATCGGGGGAGAGGCGGGAGGAGGAGGTTGTGGAAGCTTCAGCAGCATAACCGAAGCCCGAAAAAAAAAGAGCATCAAATCAAGAAGGGGGAAAAATTTCCGAAACTCTCCTGCTCGGGACGGGACCTGGCCACTGTCTGATGGGGTGGGAGAAAAAGGGAACGTCCAGAGGTGAACGGTTCAACACGATAAGCATATAATGAGAGGAGAAAGAAGATATCAGGGGAGAAGAAGGGGGGGATGCAAAATGGAAGAACGAAGGAGAGCAAGAAAAAGGTGGTAAACGTATGGTTTACCTTTTATGGGTGACGTGAAGGAAGATCCCCCAAAAAAAAAGAAGAGGCGGTCCTAGGGGAGAATCATGGAAGGGTACCTGCTGTAAAAGAGGTTAGGAACTGAACGGGGGAAAATAAAGAAAGAGGGCAAAAAAAGGGAGCAGGGCTCTTGCCTACCTGGGTGTCATGAACTCGGGACTAAAAGGGAAAAAGGGGATGCAGACAAGGGGAAATTTAGACTGGAGCAAAAAAGGGGGGGGTGGGAGGGCAGGGGGCGGAGGGGGTGAAACTTCCCATCATTCGCACAATTCGCTCCGTGAACAAAGAGAGAGGAAAAGGATCTCAGCTCGCATGGACACAGTCTGTTGTCAGGAGAGAAACAGTGCAAAAAACTCATTAAAGGTTAAAAAGTGAACAGGGCCTCTCAGGTCAGACGCTAATGAAGTGAAGGAAGAAAAGAACCACGTTGCGCAATTCAGCGAAGGGGGATGGCATCTGTAAAAGTGCTTAGAGGTCTGAGAAAAAAAGGAGGAGAAAAATAATTCGCACCTCATATTCTGATTCCAACTAAAGAAGAAATAACGTGGGACTGGGGGTGGAAAACGTAAAAGAGAGGAATGGATGGTGATGACCCTGGGTGTCTTCATTCACCGATCGGAAAACAAGAGGGGAACTTAGGGGCATTACATACATCGGATAATCGTTAACTAGAAAAGTCATAAGGAAAAAGAAGAAGAAGAAAAGTTTACAATTTTTATGCATAACAGGGGATGCAGATCCGGGCTAAAGTGAGAGCCAGTAACGATGGGACCTTGGCCTGCATCGTCTCCACAAATTCAGAGGGGGGGGGAGGGTTCCCCCTCCGTGTAGGAACTAATGCATAACGATTGGTTACGGCGATCTGGGACCAGAAACGAAAATGTCGAGCCATGACCAGACACGATCAGCAAAAGAGCGTGATATAAGTGCAGCATGGACGGAAACAAAAGGGTGTGAGGCAATCACCCTTAGATAAAAGGAAGGAACCTGCAATCGCTGAATCACGGAGGGAGAGGGAGGGGGAGGTACGGTGGGAGGCAGAAACTTGATTATCGTGGTGCCAAGGGAGAATCAAAGGGAACGCAACGGGGGTGGGGCCTGGGAGGAGGGCCTCTTTTATCTCAGGTAAGGAAAACGGGTCAACGCGCAATGGGCTAGCTAGGTGGGGAAAAAGAATCTCAGAGAGATAAAATCGGAAGGGGAAATAAGGCGGCTACAGCATCTCTTGGGGGCCAGAATAGGAGAAGGAAACGGTCGATGTAAGCTCATGCTGAAAACAAAAAATAGGAGCCAAGAAGGAAGGGCACTGGACGGTAAAAAACACGGGGTAGGGATTGTAGGAACGAATACTAGATTTCCTTATCTGGCAGAAGATTCAAATCGCAAGGGGGGGGGGAAGGGGGCCTCGCAAAGATAAAAAAGGCAGCGTTTATCCGGGGAAATAAGAAGAATCAAACAAAGGGGGGGTCCTACTACCTTTTAAAACTCCGGGGGAAAGGTGTGGATTGGAAAAAACAAAATCACGGTCAAAGACAAAACCAGAAATAGATGAAAGGGGAGGGGGGGATAAGAACCGGTGCAGAAGGGAAAAATAAAAAATCTGCCCCTCAGAAAATCGAAGGGGAAAAGGAAACTAATAGAACATTCAGTGGTGTACCGATAAAAGGCAGGCCTGGAAAGAAATACGAAAAAACAAAGGTATCGAAAATAAAGTCTTTGGTCCGATGCACGAAAGGAAGAACTTAAAGGATTGTCGTACTGTTTTCGGGTTGGAGGGGACTGAGGGGCTTCGAAGCCGACTTTCAAGGATCCAGGGGGGGGGGATGGGGCTCTGACCTTCTGCGTCAAGAACTTCGTTTCAGTCCGAGTGGTTTCGCCGCTTTTTTCTCCCGTATTTTCATCTTTGCACAATACTACTACTTTATTCTAACTCTTGTGACAAAAGCGAAAACTTAGAGGGAGGAACCCCGCGCGCGGGGTACATACAGTGTCCCGACGCATAAAGAAGCAGGAGGGGGGCAAGGAAAAACGATAGGTAGTGTCAGAGCACAAGAAAAGACGAAACGGGTCCGGTGAGAATTAGAAACAAAAAACAACGGTATAAAGGGAGGTATTGGGTGCTACCCATCTATGCACCCAAATACTGTGTCGTATACTGGATTCGGAGAGGGAGGAGAAGGAATGTAAAAGCAACTCCGAATTTGAAGAGAGAAGTAAATGAAAGAAGACACTAATAAAAAAAAAAAATCGAGGAATAAGGTTATGGATTTTTCAACGCGCACATCAACGTCATAAGAGAATGGGGTAAAAGAAGAAGAAGAGATTCTTCGGGGGTACCGCAAGGGGGAAAAGGCAAGTGGTACAAGCGGTCACAGAATGGCAATTCTGTCCACCAGTCCCACCAGTTCACCGGGAGGGTCAAGGGGAACCTGACTCTATTAAACGAACTGAGAGAAGAGAAGAAAAAAAAACGTAGAGGAGGAAAATATTCTTTGAGCATGGGGGGAGGAAAGAGAGAGAACGGGCCCTCCGCAAGTTGCCTGGAAGAAAGATTGGGCCCCTTGGGCAAATTGGAAGGGGCTGCGGGTCCGCCTCATCTCTGCTCCGATGGAACCGCTGAAACCTCGATGAGAGGGAGAAAGACTCACCCAGCTGCAGCGAGTGGTCTGAGGACTATTGAGGAGGGCAAGAGATGGTGACCGAAAAAAATACCCCGCACCCAGAAAAGGGGCGGGGGGAGGGTTTCGTTGAAAGCTCGTGAGACCATTTAATCCTGTCTCTGGAGGGCGAGATTTTGCAAGAAATGTCATCCGACCGGAGGAGAGCAGGGAAGTGAAATGGGGAAAAAGGGGGTCCTAGGACGAGGGGATGGAAAAACGTCGGCTTTGAGCAAGTTCAATGAATAAAACTAATGGTCTCGAACCCAGTATTCTGAGAAATCAAGACTGTCAATGAATGAAACCCATCCTTGTCTAACAGACCAGAAGAGTACGATATCTCAGTGAATCGCACCAGTACTTAAAAAATAAAGGAACAATTCAGAAGATTTCGATCTGCCAAACACTTGTGATCAGGGGAGAGGGGGGAGATTTAAATGCCGAAGGGGAAGTTCAGAACAAGGGGCGGTGAGAAGCCGAGAATGAAAGAGGGGACTGATTACGGGCGATCGGGGGGGGGGGGTAAAATCTGACGTGGCGGGGAAGGGAAGAGGGAGCCATTCTTTTTCTGACCAGTGATGTGGGAAAAAACAAAAAAGGAAACTTAGTCTGGGGGAAAATGGAAGGAAAAGGTGGGGGCACTGCCTTGCAGCTTTGGCAGGGCAACTGGACATCTCTTTCGAGAACCCAGAGGGACCGATGCTTCTGGGAAGGGGAAAAGGCGGGCAAGAGAAGGGTCTCTTGAAGAAAATGGAGGGCGAGGGGGGGAACGGGCTTAAATGGCACTGTTTTACCGTATAGGGTGCTAGGGGGGAGAAAAGCAACAACCATGGCCGGATAATACTACTATGCTGGGGAAAGGGAAACAGCAAAAGATATTGTAAAGTAATGGGGAGTCGGGTAGGGGAGAAATCCCAAGATTGCCTACTATTTGCCTTAGAGAGGGGTCTGCATGTAAAGGGTGAAGGGAGAGCGATCTTCTTTCCTGCGAGCTGTAGGAACAGCCGAAAAGTCATATAGGAAAGAGTCTTAACACTTCGGGGAAAACCGATGAAAATGGGAGGGGGGCTGAAAAAAGTTCAGCTCGGAATTCTCTAACAATTCTCGTGCAGTAAAGGCAGTAAAAAAAGGGAAGGGCATTGCTTAGCATCATTAAACTCTCGTGAGGGAAACGGAGGGGACGATCCAAAATAAAAGAAAAGGCTCTAGGGGAGGTGGCAGGGGAAGGCAACCAAGAAAGAACAGAAGCGTTCAGGACCAGGTGCCTGGCCGAAATTCAACGAGTTTTTGAATAATGCAAAAAAAGGGGAGGGGGAGGAAGGGCTGTTGGTTCCGGTAAACAATATGAGGGAAATAAAGGGGGAAAGCGAAATGGAGGAGGAAGGGGAAAAACTGAATCGATAAAAAAGGAATGAGAAAAACGGAGAGGGGGGACAAAGTTGTCTTTCGCTACCACAGGAGGTACAATTGCACCATGCAGGGCAAACGAGACGGGTCGGCAGAGGAAGGTTTTCAACGCAACAAGCCCAGCTCGAATTGAAAAAGAAGACGAAACATTGGATGAAAGAGAGTCAAAGAAAAAAACGAGGAAATAAGGAGAAGGGACTTTTTAACGTGGGGTACTTTTACTCACAGGAACGATTTGAAACTAGGAGTCCGGGAGAATAAAGGAGGGGGAGAGGAGAGGAGGCTTCTGTGAAAGGCAAAGCGTCGCACCCTCCCCCAAGACGGAGCCGGGAAATGGCAAAAGATTTCGATGTCGAAGGAAAACTTTTTGAGGAGATGCTTTAAAGGGAGGAGGAAAGCTATTGACTCGAGCTTAAAGTCTAAGATTGAATCTCAGGCGGCAACATGGGAGGGAAGAAGGGATAACACAGCAGCGGCTGATTCATCAAGACCTGCTGGCAGCAAGGGGAAGGGGATTAACGAAAATTCTTTAGGATAGTCGAAACTATGTGCTTCCAGTGTCCGGAAGAGAGAAATGCTAAAAATGCAAGGGCTTAAGTCTCCGTAATTCACCATCTGTTGTAAATTGGTGAAAAAAGGAGGGGTCATTCAGAAACGACAGTGCCCAAATTACCCTTCTCCTTCTGAAAAAAACCTGCCCCCGTGTAAAGAGAGAGTATGCGCCGTTGAATCAAAAGTGGGAGAGAGTAAACTTGTGATCGGCACAGGAAAAAATTTTAGGCCGCACAGCGCCTTTCTTCGGGCAGCCATTACATTCACGGAAAAAAAGAAGGGGGAGGGGAACTGTGGCCAGAGCAGTGACTCCTTGAAAGAAATCTCAGGAAGTTAAGTGTCGTTTTCGATCGTTTGATCGCGTGAGAGGGAGAGGGAAAAATCGGCACGGTCTAACGCAGGAATTCTCTCTCAGAAAAAAAAAACTGTAAGAGGGAGACTCGGAAGTAAGAACCGTCCGAGGTGAAGGTCCCAAGACACCGCTATCACCACACAGCGTCAAAAACATACCCGAAGCCAGGAGGTCCACGAGAGCAAGTTCCATGAGAGGCCAAAGGAAAAATGTGATTAGAGAAGGAGGAAAGAAACGGGACTGGTAGTGCAAGGAAAGAATTGAAGAGTGTGGTCCTGAAATTGACTCTTTAATTTTACGAGAATCAAGTGACAGGGAGAGAAATAGGCTCAATCCGGGTATAGGGGAAGGGAGCAGGGGGGCTAGCGTAAAAAGGTGGGGTTTCCAGGTAGGATGAGAAACGACAAAGGGCCTCAAAACTTTCAATCTGGTAATGAAAAGAAAGAACGGAAGGGGAGGGAAGAGTAGCGCATTTCCTGCATGAGGTAATAGCATTGGAGCAAGAGAAAGAATGTGAGGGAGAACCCTGGGCTTCCATCATGACTGAAGATCATCTTCATTAGGATTCCACCTGAAAACCGGGTAAAAGAGAAAATTGGGCCGAGGCCGGGAAAAGATCCGATCAGCTCTCTAAAAAAGGTCTTCAGCAGCATTGCACCGCAGAGGGAAAACAAGATCTTACCAGGACTCAAGCTAAATCAGCCTCCTCGAAGCCGGAGGGAGGGGTAAGCTGCCTTGGTTCAAAAAAAGGAGAGCAATGCAATAAGACCATACGTCCTATACTTTGGAAGGGATAAGTGGCAGGGTGAGGAAAAGTCCACACCCGGTCCAAATCACATATTAAGGATTAAACTGCGGGAAATTAAGCGAATGTGACAAGGAGGAGATTGGGTTCCACTGTAGTCAACCATGCGAAGGAAGAGTGGACGTGGAACCAACTTTACTAAAGAAAAAATAAAAAGCAAAGCAAGGTGGCAGGGAGGTGCCGTTTTTGTCTCTAACCGTCGACAAAAAAAAAAAAGGTTCTAAACAGCTCTAAGGGGGAAGGACCTCAGTTTAAGGGGGAAGCATCAAAAAAGAAGGTAACAATAGAAAGTTAAAGGGAGAGGGGGAACTCACTGTACATAAATTAACACACCAGCTATCCAGTCAGAAGCCCAGGGCAGGTCAGGAAAAAATCGAAGGAGGCCCCCGCTCCACCCTTGTTCGTTGTATGTAGTAAAAAAAGGACAGGCTTCTTGAAGTCAAAGGATGAACATTCTATTGAGAATCGTCTTGTCTGAAGGATCATAGAAGAAATCCGGAGCTTCATGATTGCTAAGCAAGAACGGAAAGGGTGAAAAAAAAAATCGCCTTCATGATCGAGTGTGTAGAGGAAGAATGCTACTTGGAACAAGCCCATTTTAATATTGTTGGGTACCCTGCCGTGGAAGAGTAATGAAGAAAGAGAGGCGTCGAGATCCAGCCAGCGAAGCAATACGACAAGATAGAGGTCGAAGGATTCACATAAAAGATACAAAGGAGGAAAGAGCAGCAGAGAGAAGGGGGGGAGCTAAAACTACGTTCCTTTTTCCCAATTTTACTCCCTGGAAGTTGAAAGGGGCGCTCAAGGCTGAACCGCTCTATGGGTCGTGGGATCACTGCAAGGGGTGGGGGGGGAATGCTAAAGCAAGGAAGACGGAAAGGAACATCAATTCCAGCGTTAAGCCTTCTGAAACAGAGACTAAAGCGGGAAATCGAAAGAAGGGCTTTCTTCCCCCCGGACGAGGCGTCGGGGGGTGAGAGAGCAAAGGAGGAAACCAAAAAAACCTTCCATTAAAGGGGAAAAACCCGGTACGAACCTTCAAACAGACCACCGGAAAAGTGGGACGGGGAAGAAGGTCAAGACCAAAGGAATTTGTCCATGCAGAAAAAAAAACCAAAAAAAAAACAAACCCCTATCGAAAAATAAGCAAAGAATGCAACCAAGGGTGTCTACGACTCTCCCAACTTCAGAAAGGACCAAGGAGGAAGGTAATCGACAAAACGTCGCTATAAAGTTCGTGTGGAAGAAGGAAAACCGCGGAAAGAGGAGGAGGGATGGGCGAAGTCAACCAGGGACAGAGGACGGCGATCGATTCTGAATCTTTTCTGTCGAACCAAAGAAGAGGTGCAAAGGAATGGAACGGCGATTTGATCTCAAAATGAAAAAAAAAGTTAGGGGAAGTGTGACCTGGGTGCAAGGCTACTACGATGCGGATGTGACAGATTGGGGGACAGCGGAAAGGGCCCCGCCGCATCAACAATAAGACTTGAGAGTAAAAAAGGAAAACGAAATTGTCGCCAAAAGTCGACAGAAGAGACAGGGAACGTCCATTTTCCTCATCGTAGCAACGAAACAAACATCCTGATTAAAAAAGGGGGAGGGGAAAACACATAGAGTGACATCCAAATGGCCCAGAAAACCTAGGGGAGACGAAACAAAAGAAGGAAGGATAGGGTAGTTCCGAACAGACTCCTCCGGAGAACGTTTTCATCAGCTAGCCATATATGCGCGAAAGCAGAAAAGGCGAAGGGTCAACATCTGGTTCAGTTGCGGAAAAGGGAAAAATTGAACGGAAGAAGAACTTAAGAAGAAAAAACATCGTCTCGAGAAACACACACAGGGGAGTATTAAATCTCTTCTATCAATGGGGTCCGGGCGGCTAGAAAAAGGGAAACGACTAAAGGTTGCCCTTGACAACTTAGGACGGTTGGCAAACTTAACATCCGGTTAAAAAAGAAGGGGAGTCTCGCTTCTGTAACCCTTCTCTTCTTATGATGTCGGAAGAACCATCCCTAGCTGAGAGAAGGGAATAAAGATCGACGGGCCATTCGGATGGTACACCGGGCTCAGCCTACAAAACCAAAAAAGGGGAAGGGTACCGTGGGGGAGTGGAAGATGAAAAGGGGCTTCCGCATGGCATCGTGCGGTCGAGAGGTTCAGGAATGGATAGAAAAAAGGGAACCGCAATGTATTCTTGCTTCCTAGGGTGCAAACGAAGGGGAGCATAAAATATTAAAGAACTCCATGATAGCCTGCAAATACCTGCAAGACTGAGAAAAAAAATGGGCCGACAATAAACCGGCCGCTGTCATTCGGAAGAACAGAACCGGAAGCGGAACAGGAAAAAAAGAGACGAAACGAATACGCAGCCTCTCACCTACCAGTACGCACAATCAGGGCAGAGTCTTGAGAAAAGAAAAAAAAAGGGGAACTGCCGAAGGTTTCGATTACTCCTAACCTGCTTAAGAGGTCAGGGGAAGTGAAAAGTCTGAAGGGGGTCAAAGCTGAGGAAGGGGAGGGGACGGGTAAATACGTGGTCTTGTCGCCTTTGAAAAATGGGATGGGGGTAAAGGGAAACGCTGTGGAGGTTGTAATAAATACCACTTCGTCTGTTTAAATTTAAGTAAGTGGGGTGGGAAATGCCGGCCAGAGTTGGGAAGGGGGACAGGGGCAGCTCGGAAAGAAAAAACCCGCGGGACAGGGAGTCCAGTTAATTAAATCCGAATGTAAAAGCCTGAGGAAGCTCTTCTAGGGTGGGACAAGGAGACGCTTGTGAAAGGGCTTCTGGCATGCGGGGTGGCCTTTCACGGGGCAAATATGGGGGGGGGGGGAATAGCGGGGGGTAAAACCCATGCCGTGATCACGACATCTACGAGGTCAGACCTATTCGAAAAAGAAAAAAGGAGGAAAGAACGTAGTGTTGCTCACTCAAAGAAAGGGGGGATACTAATTTGGGGCCCTGAAAAGTTGGCTCTAAACAGTGAATGGGGGGGAACTGCCGAAGGAGGGGTCGTCAGGGCTGCGCTGGTCTGACCAGCAGATCCGAAGAGAACGTGGAAAGGGAGGAAAAAAGGGGAGGGGCCACCTAGTCCAATTTCAGGAGGTCAAGGAAGGAGGGATGATCGACCTCGCAGTAGGTAGCCAAGCGTTCAAGAAAGGGTCAGGTTCTTTCTTAGCAATCAGGAAATCTCGGAACTGCCTTATTAAGTCAAAAAAAAAGAAAAAGTAAATCTGTGTGCCGCATGGGCCACATGCAGAAACGGGCGACGCGAAGAAAAGGGGGGCCTGCAGTTGGGTTAGAAATGCGGGAAGGGCGCAGGGCGAAAAAGGGGGGGGCGAAGGTCATATGTTCAGGAGGGTCCGGGCATGCGAAAACGTGATTCGGCGCGTTCTTCAAGGAAGTAGAACGGAAAAGGAGTGCTATGTGTTGAGACCTGTTGGGGTCAGGAGAAAAAAACAACAAATCTGTGGGGGGTAAAGAAGGTTCTGATCCGGGTTCAAGTGCTGTTTTCACTGCCAACTATCAAATGCAGAAGGGTTTTTTACCGTGAAAGAACATACGCGGTAATCGAAGGAAGGCACGAAGAGTCTAGAAGTAGGGGGGAACCAGGGGGGGGGTACGTGACGGCAAAAACAGGAAATCGGGCAACGGATCTGTCCTGGTCCATTCAAGTATTTCAAGGGCGCTAAAAAGAAGGAAAAAAAAGGGGTAAAAGTGGAATTATTCTCTGGGGAAAGAACGTCCCATACCCCCCCCGCCGCGACAGGAAAGACATTGTAGTTTTTCGAATGCTGGGACTGCTCGGGGGTGGCGGAAGCGGGAAGTTAAAGCTGAGGAAGAAATTTGGACAAGTATTCCGATCTTTGAACACTAATTCTTCCCCAGCGATGGAAATGCATGGGTTCATGCGAAAAATCACGGGGAACACAACTCATAGGAGCCTGCCTGAGGCTCAAGATTAGGTGCGCTAAACGGGGGAGCAAAGACTTAATGAAAAGAAGGGGAACCGTCTGTCCTCCATGACTTATTCTTCCGGAATGCAAAAAGCGGGGGGTAAAGAAGGGTTTGCGGCGTCGCCTCCACTACAGAAAGGTAAAAGGCACGGATAGGGATAGACAACCGGGAAGGGGGACAATCGCTATCTATTCTAATTATCGAGTAAGTGGAACGAGAAAGGGGATTTACATAAAAAAAAACATTCAGAAGGATTTCGGGGCCAAAAAAAAAAGGGCTTGACTTCCGGGCAGGAAAGCAAAGAAGGAGCAGAGGAATTTTGGCATGGCCTTGCGCTGTTCAAATGGAGCTATAGGCTGGAAAAAATGGCTTCGGTCGGGTTGACAAGGGAGAGATTCTAGAAAATAGGGCAATTTCGTATCCCAGAGATCTCTAACAACACAAAGAAAATATAAGGATATCTAAGTATCATGACCGGTCCACGATGTTGCCGAAAAAAGGAATGGGAAAAAAAAAGAACACCACACAAACCCAAAGAAAAACAAAGAAGAAGGGAAAAGAAAGAGGAACAACGAAACAATGAAGGGAACGCGATAGTCTCAATGGTCAGGGGAAACTCATCTCTGCCAAAGTGAAGAGTAGACGTGAAGGTAAGGGAAGCCGGCCCAGGCGCTTTTCCAGAGGTGCTCTGGGACTTTTGAAAAAAAGGACAGGTGGAGAACGTGAAAAAAGATCGTCATGGAAGACGAGGGAGTAGCGTGTTATTCTAGCAGAAAAATCCTGTACGTGAAAAAGGGAAGAGAGCCGGGGACGCCGCAAAACAGGGTCAAAAAAGGAATTTCATTTCAAGAACTGAAGACGGGAGGGGGACGCGGGACGAGAGGGGGGGAGAAGAAGATGCGAACTAGCGACAATCAGCGTGTAGACTCCAGGCCGTCCTGAAGGAGAGCGAAATCGGCGTGGAACAAACGTCAATGCGCCCCATGGTTGATACCTGCAGAATAAAGGGGAGAGGGGAATCAAGCCAATCGTAGAACATGGAAAAAACAAAAGAAAGTTCACCAGGTCGGAGCGTAAATCTAAAAAACTTCTCGAGCCGATGGGGGGGTTCGATGGGACGCTTGCCGGGTCAAACCATAATCCTCCTGGAAGAACCCAAAGAGGACCTATCCTTGGAACGAGTGACCCAAACCTGTTGAAGGCACCTTCCCCCCCCACAGGAAAACTCAAAGAAGGCCTTCCTCGTGGGCAGAGGAAGGAGAAAAAAAATGAACGGGACGTTGCGGCACTGATTAACCGATAGACGGAAAGTTGATCAGGGGAATGCACAGAAAAAAACAGACCAGACGCCGCAACCGCATGTGAAGTTTGGCTGTCCTGGAAGCGAAAAACAACAAAGGTGAACAATCGCTAGGGGTTCTCTGCAGGCCTCAATGTCAAGAAAGAGAACAAGGACAGCGATCCAATTTGAGAAGGGAACAGGGAAAGGGGGACATGAGGAACCACCGCTAGAATGTCTCACACGGTAAAGGGTATGAAAAAAAAGAGCATATGCCCCCGAGAAACCGTAGAAGCGTCGGACCATATTCTGATTAGCCAAGGCCGAACTCAGATTGATCAGTCTTGTTCTTCATGAGATTATAATCCTTCAGCTAAACATCATGATTGATAAAACAATAAAGGGGACCCTCTTTGGGTGTTAGGAATCAGAAGTCAAAAAAAGAGGATGGGAGTTAGAGGAACTGGTCAGAAGCCATTGGGAATAGGTGGGAAAAAGAGGGGGCAGACGGACAAATGCATCACTGAAAGGGGAGAGAGGACAATACGCCGCCGAACTCATTGATATCATTTCGGGAAGGAATGGAAGGCAAAAATCACACCCGAGATCAGGATAAGAGGAGGATAGGGAGTTGCGAGGGAAGAAGTTCCCAAGTCAGAAATACCGTTCTTTTTGTGAAGGTTCGATCGGGACAGTCTCTAATTCGTGATCATGGAAATTGGGGGTGGGGGGGAAATGGCTGAGGAAAAAAAAGATAGAAAACGGTAACATCTTGTCACAGAAAAAAGAAAGTGCTTCGGAACCCGGAGAAAGAAATCGGGGCAAAAGAAGCCGGCTTTTGACTCTAAACGACCTCGACGGGAGGGGTCGAATCGCCTCGAACGGTTCATTCAAGGAAAATGACATGGAGACACCACCTTAAAAAGGGTTCACAAAAAAAAAAGAACGGGAATATGTCGGGGTAAAAGACAAACAAGAATTTTCCACTGAGCGAAGAACAAAAAGTCAGCCTCTCCAAAGGAGACACCTCATCATCAGCCAAGGGGATGGAAGGTTTAGGAGAAAAAAAAAGAGACACTGATCCTCCCTTCGGATAGCGCAACCGGAAGACAAAGGGGATTTGGGGTGCACGATGCCCTCGGGAAAAAGAAAGGAGGAATTTGCTGGAAAGCAATAAGTCCATCCGGTCGTTCGTGTTATTGGGAACTCGAAGAAGGGGTGTCCCATCACTATCCGGGCGAATTTTGTCCAAAGGGGAGAAAGTGGGGGGGTCGATCAAGTATTGGGAGTGTTGCCGGGCGAAAGGGAAAGTTTCTTTACACGATTTTGAGCGGAATACTTGAATCCCCGCTTGAATCAAGAAAAAAAATAAAAAAAGGTACGGTCTAGAAATAGGAAAGAGAAACCACTAAATCTTAATGGAAGATATGTAAAAAAACGAACCCAGAAAGCATCAGCTTCTTATGGGGGGGAAGAAGAATGTTAAAATCCTAATTTCCCACTCGCTAACAAGAGAAAAAGAAATCTAGGAGAAAATCGCGGCCGCGAACATCCTCAAAACACTGTAGACTTTTCCATCAAGTATCAAAAAAAGAGGTCGTACGTCCGCACTGAAACTTTTCAAAAGGAAAAAAAGAATGTAGTAGGAAAGTTGGTAAGAGGACAGGGAGTCATGGACCTTACCCCATAAGGGGACCTCACAAAACACGGAAGTATTATAAAAGAGAAGGAAGAAATTTGGGAGAGAAGGAGAGGAAAAACTTGGAAAAGGGGGGCAAATTTGACTGGGCGAAATCTGGAACTCATGATTTTGGTACTGGGCCGTTTCCCTTCGGAAAAACGAGACTAGACTGTACCAAAGGAAAAGGAAGCCCAGCCAGCTGCAGCTTAAATGTCGTCTTCTCCTATGTCCCAGAGATTCAGGATGAGGGGCACCGAGGGAACATGAAAAGGACTGGGTAGGTTCGTTCTACGAAAAAAAAGATCCTCCTGGAGGGGGAGGAGAAATCATCGACCTTTAGGTAATAGCGGGAGGAGGATGAAAGCGGGAAGGAAAAAGGGAAACGAGTCACTAAAAGTATAGTTAGCCTGAAAACCTTACAAGATGCTCGAAAAGGTTGCTAGCAAATCGCACAGAAAGGGGGGGGGGGGGCAGGCTGAAATGAAAAGGAGAACAAGCCCAGGAATCTACTAGATCGGTGCAAGAACTGAACAAAGTAAGACACAATCCTTCCATATCGGGAATGTGAAAGAGGCCAAAACAATGGGGATTCTCGAACGGTTGGCTATTCCGGCCTCACTTCTGCGCGTTCCTTGAAGTGTGGCAGAAAGAGGAGGAAGAAAGCTTTAATGATGGTCGATCGTGTCAGGAGGACGTTCTTGGGAGAACTAGTGTCCAAGGAGGGGTAGGAAGTTGGGTGGGGAGGGGGACTAATACAAATTCTTCGGTTGTAAAAGGATAATGGGGTTTACAAAGCCCTGGAGGGGGGCATTGCTGCCCAGCTCGTTTCTACGGGAAAAAGGGTACCGAGGAAAGGGAAAAAAAAAGAAGGGGAAGGAACTTCGAAGAGGGGGGAAAAACTAGAGAAGGCTTCCATTTCAAGCTTTTGTACCTAGGAGTGGAGAAGGGTTTTTCGATCCAACCACAAAAAAAAAAAAAAATCACACAAAACCACCAACCCCACCCAACACACCCCCAACCACCACCAACCAAAGACACACCACCCCACGAAACACACAAACCACCCCCCACCACCCAAAAAAAAAAAAACCCACTCCCAGCAACCCCCACACCCCAAAAAGGAAACAGAAAAACAAAGAAACACACAACAACACCCCACCATCCCCCCGAAAGGAAACCCGGGACGTTATCAAACATACTTCTGGGTTGAATCCTATCTAACTGACAAGAAGAGGGAGGGAAGTAGGGGAGGGAGAAAAAAGAAAAAATAATAAGTTTTCATGAGAAAGGGGGATCAGCCTGCCAAGGAACTTCTAACCGTATCTTTCTTCTTCGAACTTGCGAAAAGCATAGCCGTCAAGAGAAAGAAAGGTCTGAAACCGGGGAGCCCACTAGTCCAATGGCTTCCCGCAAGATCAGAAGAAGAGAATTCAGTACCGAGCGGAAGGAACAGGGACATAACCATGTCCATTTCTTGATTATCACTCATTATCTCTCGATATGAATTATTCTCCTATGCAAGGAACCGAGGCTCATCTTGAAAGTCTCCTCATTGGGGGCATTCAGAATCCTATTGCGACGGGAGGAAAACTTTCTAGGCAAAAAAAGAGATTGAAAGGCCTTTGGGGGACAGTGAAAGAACGGTGTTGTTCCAGAAAAACGAGCAGTGCCCGATCATTTTGAACCTGGCGAAAGGTAGAGCGGGAGGCTGCGAGGAGGATCCACCAGGGCGAGAAACGGAAGGGACATGCGGATAACATAGCGAGGTGTTAGACCTGTGGGGGTTGAGGAGAAAAACAGGAAGGAAATTACGGTACGGCGAGGAGGCGACAGGACGTGCAAGTGTTTTCAATGCCACGAGCCCTGCGATCAAGTTTTGTGGGGTTTAGCCCGTGGGCCGACTAATACGCATGTCGCATCGGCAAGCAAAAAAAAGGAAGAGGAAGGGTTGCCAAGTGGGGGTTTGACAGTGGACAAGAGAGGGCATTCGAATAGTCAATCTCTTGCCTTGATTGAAGCTTCGAGAGGGCTTGACTGGGTACAAGGCAGCGGACGCTAAGAACCAGCCTCTCGGAAAAAAGAGAGGGGGGGAATTGTACTGGAGGAAAAAAAGAAAAAAGGTGTTGAGAGGGTTGCAATGATGCTTAACGATCTTTCGCACTTAGGATATCTTACTCTCAAAGGGGAGGGGAAAAAGGGAGGGACGGGGAAGGGTTTCATTCTGGCACTCAGCAGCAGGCCGAGAGAAGGAGCTTTTCAGCAGGAATCGAACCGAGTGGTCCGCTAAAAATCAGAAAACGCTGAACAAAATGAGAACAGACCTCTGCCGCAAGGCTTATTTCTTCCGAGAAAGCTTTGAATGGGAGGGAGGGGCCAGCGCATAAATTTGACCGAGTATCTATGAAAGGCCTACCGGGGGGAGCTCGATAGAGATCAATTGATCGAGGCACCGGGAATCTATTCACTGATCCGAGTGCAAGACTCATTCTCATTAAGGCAGAGACTTGCAATGGGCAGGCCGCACTTAAGTCCAAGTAGTAAGAGAGGGGAAGGTGGGAAAGAGAAGGGATGCAAATTCTCGTAAAAAGGGGGAAGGGAAGTGGAGGGGTCGGGTGCTCGCTGGTATACTCGTGCTCTGGGGAGGAAAAGAAATGTCCTATCCGGCTTCTCTCTCAATCCAAAAGACAAAAGAGGAGGGGGAGAGCTATAAGTGAACCGATTTGACCGTGAACCAGAAAAGAAAGGAAAACCATCGCGCTACCCGACTTGTTAATTCATGAGTCATACTATAGCGAATGCAAAAGGAAAGAGACAAGGAGGAAGGATGCTTCAAGAACTTTGACTGGTAAATTGGGAGAAAAGAAGGGAGAGGGGGTCAGGGAAAAAGTGAAAAATCAACTAGAAGGGACCAGAAGTGACAAAAATTAGCCTCTATCTGATATGAACGGGGACAAAGTGTTTCTAAGAGAAGCAAAACGGGAGGGGGCAAAGTCGGTGCTCAATACACAAAGCACTGGCAAAAAAAACGGTGAAAGAGAGGCATGTTGGAAGTGCATAAAAAGCATTGACGGCCGGGTGGGCTGGTCCCTAATGGTAGTGAAAGAAGAGAGGGTGCGACCGGGGAGCTGAAAAGCGCGAATCAGAAGTCAAGGGCCGTCATCATGAATAATCATCGGCGCACGAGTCAAAGAATAAAAAATGAAAAGAGGAGGGACCTGGGGGGGGGCCTGGGCCTTCTAGTCCCCGATCTCGAATCAGGAGCTTAAAAAAAAAGTGAAAAAAGAAAGAAAAGAAAGCCGCAATGCTAGACTAAGGAGAAAAAGGGGGGTATTTCTTGGAAGCTTTCCTTTGAACAATAAGAATACTGAGGAACATGGCAAGAAAGAAATCCGGTTTGAAAGAAAAAAAAATTTAAGGGGGTCTTCAAACGGGTCCCCAAGGGGGGACAAAGAAGAAGGTCCCGTGGGAGATAAGATGACCTGAACGTATCGTGGAAGAACTGGGGGACTTAACCATTCTCGCATTTCTCGTTCTTTCACAAAAGGGGGAAGGACAAAGAGCAGACAGTGGGGGTGGGCCTTTCGGGCCTTGGACGAAAAACCAGGACTCATAGAGCATGTTCAGAAAAAACCAGCATGAAAAAAGTACTTTTCTAAGTCCGCTTGCAGACAACCTCTAGAAAAGTTTAAGCGGTAAGCTATTTGAAAAACGCGGGAAGGACAAACAAAAGGGCCATTCTGCACTTCCAAAAGTCATTTTCTTCAAAATCGCAGTAGGACCGCGAAAACTGTTCTTCGTCGTCCTCCATAGGAGGTCAGTTTTCTGCCAAGGGCGGAACTAAGATTGGGGGGAGCAATTCATTGGGTTTCATTCTTATAATCCTTCAGCTCTTACGGGAAAAGAGAAGGTACTAGAATAAAATGTGACCTGGGGATAAGAGCCGTAAAAATCAGGAATAACATTGGTGGTTGAAACCGTAATTTAGCCTCCTTGGTATAGTTTTTCCCTCCTTTTCAGACTTCCCGCGAAAGATGGGAGAGGAGGGTCCCAGCAGCTCCTACATAAGAAAATAACGGAGTCTTGAAAGAAAGAAAAGCCAACCGAAAACAACTGAGGACTGCCATCTCGTTGATGGGAAAACGACTTTCAGAAAGGGAAAGGGAAGGGGGAAGGGGATATAAGTCTGCCCGCTCTTATGGATTAAACATGGGGGGTGGAGGGCTCGGCAAACAGAGGGAACGGTACAGCTTGACCATAATCCATCCATAGTTGGCCGAGGAAAAGGAAAAGAAGGAAAACTCTGACCTTTCTTGTAACTGAACCCCCCAGGACGAAGAGGGGTCGCTCCGCCTAAAGGCAAACGGACCAAATCTCCAGTCCTGGCCAAAAATGTACGAACAGGGACAAAAGCAAAGTGGTGTTTTCGGGTTCAAAAACTAACTGAAGACAAGGGGGAACTGAAAGGGAGAAAACATCGACAACAGACAAATCATCAAACAGATTTCGCATTTCGAACGCTCGGGTCCACACAGGCAGACCGAGGAACCGGAGAGTAAAGAAAAAAAAAGTCGCAAGCCACAGTGCTTTGGCAAGGGGATGCCCTCGAAAAGGAGGGCGAGGGGGAGTACTGTTGGGGGGGCGATGGCTGAGGGATAGGTCTATCACTGGTGCGCGGCTCTGAAAAAAGGAGTCAAACTGAAGAGCGATGGTGCTCGCAAATTGTCACGATCAAGGAGTCTTTAGAAACGAAGAACGAAGGGGTCTTGGGACCTCTTTTTCCATCGTGAACGAGGAAAAAAAAGCAAAAAGAAGCAGGTGCAGAGAAGACTGGGGGGGAAAAAGGGGCGGTAAAAGGGGGGACAGCACGGAGCCAAGTTTCAATTCCTCATAATTACCGAAAAAAAGCACGCGTTCAGGGTTACTTGGGGTAGGTTCGAAAAAGATCCCATTGGGAAAAAGCAGAAGTGACCATAGAAAGGGGAATATGAGAAAAGCCGATCTTCATCTCTGGCGGTCAACTAAATCAGAAGAAGACGGTTGGAGCAGCGAGCAGCTAGAGAGGACAGGAAATGAAGGCAAAGACCAGAAGTCGTCACGTCACCTTTCGTCTGTCCAAGTTTCTGAGCTTCACCACAAAGACGACTATCTCTCTCAACCACAAAAACTATTATGGGGTATTATGAGAGTGGGGGAGGACTAACCGGGAAAACGCGATTGACTGGGACGATCTTGACAGCTTGGTGAAAAAGGAATGGGAAGTCCTCCGCATAGGGATCTAATAGCGGGAGGGGAAAGAAATGCGGTGAGTGAAAAACAACCGAGAAAGGATGAAGGCGTCCTTCTCATTGTAGAGACGGGCAAAATTTGAAATGGTACTTTATATCGCAGAAAAAAAGAGTAAGAAGAAACGGGCCTGGTTGGGGTGCGGGGTTGATACGCTGTTTAGTTCCAATGGCCGCCGGGAAGGCGGAGGATTTGCCTGAAAGAAGAAGAGACACGGACTATAAAAGAGACAGTCGGGAGGGGCTTCCGTCTTTGCATATTCCCGAAAAGGAAGAGGTCAAGAAACGTCGCAAGGTCAAGAAAAGGAATGCCAAACTAGGTGTCTCCTCCCAGTGTCAGAGCAAATCGAAGTGAACAAGGGGGGGAGGACACCTCAACATTTGCCTAGAAGACCAAAAAGCGGCAGGCAGAGAAAAAAAGAGGAAGAAACACAAGCTTAAAAAAGGGTTATATTTCATCGGAAAAAAGCACGGGGTCTCTCGCAATGAAGAATGAGCCGTGATGCGGGCCTGCCTGGTTTCTGGGGAATGGGAAATTTGCAAGAGCTGTGGGGGAAGTACGGTATGGGGTGCTTAAGAAGCCAGGAGGGGGGTCTTCACCCGTTAGTTTTAACTGAAATACAAGTATTCAGGGAAAAGGGTAAAAAAGTAAGGGGGGGGTGTGCCAGTCCTGTCAGCTGTTTAGGCCTGCCGCTAATGGAAAAACAGATCGGTAAAAGGAAGGGGAAAGGACGAATTCGACTCTTCTTCTGCGGTGGCCGAAGTGGCTGAAAAAGGAATTTGGAAAGAATGTTACCTGGCTAGGTGCGTTTGGGAAAGAAAAAACGAACAAATGCCTGGTATAAGGAATAAAGCAAAAGGACATCCGAGGGTGCAGAGACTTCCAACTCCCGTTCGGAAAGGTCCCTTAGTGGAAAAACAGAAAGGAGGCCGACTAGGGCCCCTGGAGAGCCGGGGGGGGAAAAGCTAATGGAAGGGAATAACTGCGAAAAGGGGGGGAAAAAGATGGGCGTCTCGGCTCTCTCTGACCATCCTCTCCTTCCAAGAGAGCGTGATGCAGGATTCGCCACGGCGGGGCCACCTATTCAAATTTCTGATTCAATTCGCAAGATTAATTCTCGGGAACAAGAGAGGAGGATTAAGGCCGACAGTTCCTAAAAGTTCCTGGGAAAATTGTATCACTCAAAATTAGCTCTCTAGCTGCGGGCATTTAAGATAATGAAAAGGAAAGAAAATGCTCACTCTGATTTTCAGCAGGGGGGAAAAGACAAGAAGGGAAAAAAAAAAGGGCGTCGGTGAGAATGCGAGGGGGGAATAAACCTTGGCAGTTCGCCTTTCTAGCAGGTGGGTTCAGACTTCATAGGACCAAATTGGGAAACGGAGGAAAGAATGGGATCGGGCGGCGTGCTGCAGCTTGCATGAGAAAAGGGGGAGACGAGAACTATGGTGTTTAGAAGTGGGAAAAAAAACCTTCCCTACAATGCACATGCGTGGTTCGCAGCGTCAAAAAGAGTCTGGGCACTGGCCACTAGCACATGCTGAAGGAAAAGGGCACGAAAGAACATTCAGACAGGAAGGAAGGAAAAAAAAGCAAAAACTAGGTGCTTTTTGCCTTGGTGGTGGACGTTAAGGGGAAAAATTAAATCGTACAGGGATGAAGTATTTGGAAGGATTTGCGACGACTTCCATGAGGCTGAGTTTGCCAGAAGGGAAGAGGCCAAGACCGAAAAAAAAAAAAAAAAAGATCAGTCATGTTCATGTCGCTGGGGAGGGCTCGGGAACGCTGATTGTTTCCCTGCTGCTTACGATAGGTTTCTGGCGGGAGGATGCGATCGGGGACGAAACCAAAAGAAGGAACCCTGGCAAGTCATGCTGGCACTCAGGCCGGAGACAGGGGAGCGAAAATTGCAAAGTGCAGAAACCGCTGGGTGAGGAGAGTGAACAGGGGGAAGATGCGCCAAATGAGCTGACCTCTGCGCAACTTAGGATTCCTGGTATGCACGGGAGTTGGCTTGCGGGTCGCGCTACCGGAAGGTGAAAAGGTCCCAGGTAAGAAAAAAAAAAAGCGGACATCTCGAGGAGGGCGAATGATCGAGGAAAGGGAAGCGTAGTTCCCTTGAATCTAGTGACACAGTCAAAAATTTCGAAAGCCCTGGATGCGGCAGCACTAAAGTAGAAAAAAGGGAAGCAGAAGATGAGAACTTGGGCAGAGGCCATTTGGGTGAGAAGGGGCAGGGAAAAAAAGGCGCTTGACCTTCCATGGCTTCGTTAGTTTCATTCGTGAGGGGAAGAGGGGGAGGGTAAGCTGGTGAGGCAACATCGGCCGGTCTAGCAGTCGGAAAGAAGGAGAAAAAAAAAAGGAGTAAGGTATGCAAGAAAGAAGATGGATCGAAACGACGATGTTGTTACCTCCCCAGATAACCGATAAGAACCAGCGCGCAAAGGAAAAATGAGAGGGGAAAACGATATCTCATTGTGCCAGGCTCAATTGCTCAGTCCAAATGAGGAAAGATGATCAAAACTGGAAGTCGGGGGGAAAAAAAAAAGGGGGAAAGGCGCTGGAACTAATTCTCTGTACTGGGTTACTCGATCAATGGACTCAATGTGAAGAGAGCAGCGCATCGATCGATGAACGGGTGATTCAGGGTGAGAGAAAATCCTGTAGCGGGGGGAAGGGAGGCGCGAGAACCACCGCAAAAAAAAAAGGAAAATCGGGGGGAGGGGGAAAACGGAATAAACTTAAGCCTTGCTTCCTCTGTCGGAGAAGGTTTCGGCCGCTCGCAAGGAGAAAACGAAGAAGAGGCGAATCAGCCGTCTGCATCCACCAAACAAACACAAAGAGATCTGCAGATTTCAAAAACATGAAAAAGGGTAAATGAAATCGCCATTGTTGAGTGCCTTCAGTCCACCCGGGGATCATCAAGAAACGAAGAGGAGAAGCAAGGGCAAACCATCAGCGTCGAAAACCAAAGCGGAAGAAGAAAGGGTAATGGAAAATAGAAAAATCCAGAGGGGGGGATTCTGTACTCTTGCATTGTTCAAAATATCCTCCTGCGAAGAATCCATAATCACTTCCCAAAAGGCGAGAAATGAAAAAATTCTTGGGGTCTTCAGTACCCCCCAGGAAAAGCACCCTAGCAGGAAGAAGGTGCATATCAGGATGATTACCTTCGTATCTTTCGGTGGCACGGGGAGCATGCGACGCAGGACTAGGGACGTGAACCAAAACGGACGAGCCGACCAATCTCCCGGGGGGTCAAGGTAGTGGGGGGACATGGGGAAGGGAAAAGACCAAAAAACAAACTAAGAAAAAACAAAATCGGCTAGGGTCTGAGCATTTCCTCAGGGTTAGAAATCCGGGAGGGGAAGGGAACGCAAAGGAGGACAGTGTAAGAATATTGGGTCTCGCAAAGAGAAAAACAAAAAAAGGAGAATCCATTCTCAAAAAAAGGAGGTTTTTCACAAACGACTCAAAGTATGGGACCTCTTCGCAAAACTGGAGGGACGAAGGAGGACAATATGCTGAGCATTCCCATGGCGGGAAAAAAGAATTGGAGCTCTAAGGAGGGGGGAGGTCGATCGGAATCCGAAATCTCAGAAACAAGGATTGAAAAAAAAGACAAATGGTTTATGATTCTTCCACTTCAGATGCAGAAGACGGTTGAAGACATCCGATTCAGACTGGAAAGGGGACATGAATAGCCAGGGGAAGTTGGTCAAACTTCAGCATCACGAGGCGTTACGTCGATTATTTCAGAACAAAAGAAAAAACGCAATGGGGGATCCGCTGCTCAGTTGAGTAAATGAAAAAGGGCTAACAGGAGATCAGGCACTCTTCGTTAATCAGGGGTGACAAAAGAAGTGTAACAGGACACTCCGATTTTTGACCTGGAGGACCGAAAAAGGAACAAAAAAAAGGGCGTATGAAAGAGGGTTGGGTGTTTCTCTTCGAATAACCAAGCACATAAAAGTAACAAGTGCAATAAGCCATTCAATCTTTAAAGTAAGGAGGGAAACAAAGCGAAAAAGAACAAGGAAGGAAAATGGCTTTACGAAAGAGGAATACTCCTCGGGGAACTCGGAACAGAGCGTGGGGAGGACAACGGGGAAAAGATTGAAGGCACTGGCCAAAAAAACGGTTTACGGGACCTTTTAAACTCCGGAAGGGTTATTGCTTTCAAAAAGAAGGGCAGAAGGGAAAGGGGAGAGGGAGCAAGATTCAACGACCGGGCCGCACTCAGAAAAGAAGGGGAAACCCCATTTCTGACTCTCTTTCAAAAGGGGGAAAACGAACAGAACGAGTAGAAAAAGTAGAGCAAGTTAGGGGTCCGTATTGACCCTCAGGGGGGCCTACCTCTGGAAGGATGGGCAAAAAAAAACGTTTCAGTGGCAGGGCCGATCATCGTCGATAGTGTGGTCGGGCTTCTACGGAGGGAGGTCAGCCAAACTGCAAATGCTTCTATGGGGGGTCGAAAAGGGGGGGTAGAAAGGGGGGAAGGAACAAAGAAAAAATCGGGGTGGGACCTCGTTTTCAGGATTACTTAAGGCCCCCGCAGGCGCAAGAAATAACTAACGGGCGATGAATTTTCAGTCCAACGAGAAAAAAGAAGACAGGAGAAATAAAAAAACCAGCTGGTAGAAAAAAAACCACTACCCCTCCCGGATCCTTACGTTTGGTCTTTCTAGAAGGGGGGCAATCCTACTGGCACTCACAGTCGAGAAAGACTCACGCGCTGCAGCTCGGGATTTTCATCAAAACGAGCCGCAGGGACGGGAAAGCGAAGAATCTTCTTGGGGGACGAAAAAGGCCCAGGAAAAGTGGCCAAGCCGGGGGGCGATTTTTTCTTTCGGGAAAAAGGCAACCTTGCGGTAAAGGTGCGAGCTGCGCGCCGACACCCACTAATGAGAGAGCAAAAAAAAGAGGAGGTAAGATATAGGGGGTAAGGAGGGGGTTCAAGCGAGGGAAAATGTGTCCCCTACTGCAAATGTTTTCCTGTTAAAGATCTGGAAACCATCTTTGGGCCAACTGGGAAGGGGGAAACGGCTGGAAATCAACTCATCGGTGCTCGAGGGATGGGGTTCACCTTAAAGAGCTGGGGGGAAGCAATCCCGAGCTGGACAGAGGAGGATCGAAAGAAAGGGGCCCATGCGGATGGTCACCTTTGCTCTCAGCCCTCCAAAAGTCCGAAGCAGGGGGCAGTTAAAGAAGACGATGAGTGACAGTCAGGCCTGGCTCTTGCGGTCGATCTGGTTCAAAAAGTTCATAGAAAGTATCAGAGGATTGCCAAGGCGGGAAAGAAGTTCCAGCCTGTAAAAAAATTTCAAGAACTTCTTCTGTTCGTCCGGTGAAGACAGGACAAACTTATCGACAGTGTGCGCGCAAGTCTCCTGCCTGGCAGGGGCGTACCCCAGCAAGGGGGAAAAAAACGTAGACGATCGAAAAAGAAAAAAGTACGAACCGGTCACCAGCGTGCTTTACCGGATTAGAGGCAAAAAGCCTGGGGATAAAGTGCGATGACTGAAAAGGACAGGCGGATCGGTCTACGTTGAGAAAAGAGGCTAAGGGACAATGAGGGAGGGGGATAAAGAGACGGGGTTCTAAGGAAGTTCGGGGGGGGGAGAAAAAAAGACAAGGGTGGGAGGGGAAATTAAGGTTTGAACGAAATACCACCCTGCGATGGTCCAATTTCCGAAAGTTAAAGGGGGGCCCGGCAGCATTTGGGATTCTGGAGGGGCAAGCGAGGAATAATGCTGCCCCTAGTTCCTATGACATTTCATCTGAAGGGGGAAGGAAAAAAACGGCTTCAGGGAGGGGGTGGAAAACGAAGTTTTACCTTATTGGCTTCCTGGACTTTACCGGTTAATTTGCTATGGTTTGCGATCAGCGGGGGGGAACAAACCCAGACGGAGAAAAAGAATCTGCAAAAGG
>Ga0179591_1257304_pt1 | contig 27884 bp, 36 predicted proteins | sample CZOMad2_1_08_16f_FD_182891 | JGI IMG/M metagenome (GOLD analysis project Ga0179591, IMG submission 182891) | Vadose zone soil fungal communities from Angelo Coast Range Reserve, California, USA - CZOMad2_1_08_16fungal (PacBio error correction) | ecosystem: Environmental > Terrestrial > Soil >...
GAATTATCCTCTGAGGAGATGGCGAAAAAAAAGTTTAGGAAAAGCCTGAAAGGGGGGTGGGTGTCCTTCCACATCTGCAAGGGGGCAGAATCGATGAAAACCCACCAGGAAGCATCAATCGCGCTGGGAAAAAAGTGAACACTAGGAGCGCAACCTTTCTGATGACGGGGCGTGTTTAACAGACAAGGAAAGAGATGGAACGAAAAGGGGGAACGAGAAAACGGCCACGGCTGAGGTGGGGAAGGCTCTTCTTCTACGGACATTATTTCCGCCCACAGGAAAAGGGAGCCCAGTTGGTCAGGCCAGGAAAACCGTGAATTTTGTGACTGTATCAAGGTAGCTAGGAAAGGAGCACACCCATAAAAGGGAGAGCAACAATGGACGATACGGAAAGAAAAACATCGGGGGTCCAGTTCACTCCTTGAGCTGAGGACGGGTCCAAGGATGTCAGCTGGTTCTGCTCGAGTAGGCCAGACCCCGAGGAAGGGAACGTCCGGGATCTTACTCAAAGGTGACCTCCTTCCTAATTGGGAAGGATAAACAAACCGGATACGCGTTAATCAACGACAGAGCCTGAAATGCCCCGAGGACTCCACCCAAGGAAGGCCTGGGATAAGCTTACGATACAAAAAGACGAGGTTCAAACCCTTGATAGTCTCCCAAGAACGAAGGTCTGACTAGCAAGGAGGCGCTTTAGGAGGGTCACATCATAAGGACAACGGCTTCAAGGAAGAGTGCAAAACGACATACTGGAATTTGAGCTAAAACGCGCAGAATCAGGGGGGGAGGACGGGGCCTCACGTAAAAAGTTCAAATTCGTAGGTGAACACGAGCCGACGCGAATCACGTACAATGCTGTGTCCGTGGTGAACGTGTAGTGGGGAGATCGGACAGTAGTACCGGCAAAAAAACTAGACTAGAGAATGGGCAGAGCAGGTAAACCGGTCGGATACCCGGTCACCTACGGGTTGATTTCAGAGAGTTTGTAGAGCAAACTCCTAACTACGAGGCAGTGCTCTCTACGCTCTGCTGTGATCCACAAATGATTTTGGAAAAAATTTTTTGGAAATTCGAACCGTCTTCCCGGGAAGGAGAAACGGTGTGGCCATTGTCAGCGATGCCCGGTCGGTGGGAAGGGAGAACTCATCTGGGAGCGCCCCGTGCGCTGAACGATGGTGCCCGTATTAGAGAGGAGATAAAATTACAACAGGCATGCGCAAGGACACTGTTAACCGTGGTAAAGTGATTAGGACACGAAACGAAGCGATCAGGAGGAGTTAGAGTAACGGCATCAGGGTGAGTTGCGTGATGACGGCATCGATCGGGGAAGGAGAGCATATCTCCTGGAAGCCTAGGGACACTTTTCGTAGGTCGATCGTCTCACGACGGCGAGTGACCAGGGCGCGGTAACAAGAGGCGGTGTGAAAGATCGGGGGATACTATGGGTGTAGCCTCAATTCCGCTGAGTAAAGGAGACCCTATTTCCAATATCGACGGAGGGAATCACGCAAAATAGCCATGGACTCGACTGAGGCCGGCAATCAAGCAACCGAAAAGCCGTAGTCAGGTTGGTCTATCATCGTTTGTCACCATTGAACCGGATGTGGGCGAAACAGTCGGAAAGCAGAAGACATGGGGGTACTCCAAAAGAGATGAGGCTAACGCCAAGTTTAGACAACCATTTTCCGGGGAAAACTAGGGCTATAACACCGAACCCGACGAATATATTGCATCCAGCGGTGGGACTCGCCCACAGGTGAAACAGAAGGACGCTATCTGGAACGAGCGCAGTGGGACTCATATGAAACGGGGGGACAGCCTCAGGAACTTAAGTCAGGCAGTAAGGGAGTGGGGAGTTGGTTTCAAACTACGTTCGATGGGGAAGGAGGGCTTACACTAAATTCAGGCAGAGAGAAGCACCTGATTATTGGGTAACGCATTAGTTTCATTCCTGAGGGGGCAAAAACTCGCGGACCTGCTAATGCACTTCCCAGTGATTGTCATGGTGAAAGGGGACCGTCGAACAACGTGCAGCGCAAATAGGCAAGGTGATGAGAACTCTGATACAGGAATGTGACAATATTCCCAATGGTCCACTGGGGGTCCGGGATAGCTCGGACTCACGGCGACTGTCGAGCTTCGAAACGGAGCGAGCTTTACCGATCTTAGTCACCAAAAAATATTAGGGAGTAACAGAGAGATCGGCTAAAATGATCGCATGAGGTTTCCGAATACGGAACCCCTGCCAAAAAAAAGGCTAAAAAAACGGAATGCGTCGATAATCCCGACAATGACGTGGAAACACCTTGGAAACGCTGTGGCATTACTGTTAGAAGTTCTGGTACCCATCACCGTGGAGAGGGGCTTGCAAGGGAAGGTACAACCTTTTTGAAGTAATGAAATAGCGGGGGCCATTACCCGGAAAAAACAAGCCTAAAAGAAAAACATCCGGTATTAAAGAAATTCAATGTGCGATAATAGCGACGAGGGATTGGACGAGAAGAAATCAGAATCCGGAGTGGAAACACACTTCCCAAAACATTCGGAACCAAAGCTTCAATGATACGGACCCGTCAAATGGCTTTGAAGCAAGCGCGCGATCCAGAAGGGCGGCGGTGCTCCCCGGTTGGCACCTGAAGTTAAAAAGCGAGCAGCTCGTCGGGTTAGTGTTCTCGACAAGAGTTTCCAATTTGTCCTGTAGGTTCGTGGCGCAGCGAGTCGGCGTGCGGGGGAATGATACAATGAGGATCGAAAATTTTGGGAACAATAACGGTGGTTGGCCCCCCAACCAAAAACCACCATGTGGACATTAGACGCGTTCTAGCCTCCGCTACGGATTGGCAAAGTTGGCTTGACTTCAGCCTAAGTAGGAGGATCATAAAGACGACTTGATGCCCGACCGCTCAAAGATATGACCGAACTTCAGCGGCAAGGCAGGAAGCTTACATCATTTAGGCACGTATCTTCCATCAGCCGGAGGATTGTCCCTCACTCCCAGCGGGGGCACGAGCCGTCGTTTGATCAGGGGGAAACGAACGAGATTAACTTTGACTTATAAGGCGTCGAAAGGAAAAGCGCCTCTCCGCAACAACCTAGAGACCGTTACGGACCAGAAGTCTATCCACGGCGGTTCTGGAAAATCTCCGTAATCACTAGACATCTTCCTGGACACACGTGGTGAAGGGCTGTAAAACTCACGAGGGGATGCTATCAGCTAGGGTTACATAGTTATCGATCGCAAGGGTGGGCATGGTTCTCTACTCAGAGCATCAACCTGACCGGGCAAGACACACCACTGGACTACCTTTAGGGGAGGACATTAAGCGGGCAGACTCACGCGACAATTTCAACAGACATTCCTTACGGGACAGCAGGCGGCGCTCAAAGGTAGTTCGGCTTTGGGGACCTATCACTCTACCAAGACATACAACTGGAGAGTATCCTGTGTAGGATACTCTGTGGGGAGGACGCGATCATTCCGCTATTCTGCGGAAGGTAAGAGATCGCTAGAGCACTATAAGTTAACACGGAACCGGGGGGGGACACTGTGCCCGGCTTCTCAGACTGCGGGCGGACTTCTCCAGTAAAAGATTTAGATGATCACGTGGACGGAATGCAAGGTACATTTTTCCTCGGGGGGGTTAGAGGAAAAAAGAACCCTTTCGCTGTCAATCTTCCTTGAAAGCCTTAAACGATTATTTCTGATCAGGACAACGGGGCTGAAAGCGGCCCGTCATACCTCGGAAAGTATGAGCAGGATAAAGGTAAGCTCTGTTCCTGAGGGCGTCAGGTCAACACACAGAACAAAAAAACTCCAAGGACCCCCCCCAACCCCCCCCTTTTGGGGATGGGGGGGGAAGAAAAAGGGGGAAGTCGCAAGGTTCGGAGGAAAACGTGTTGGGTGGCTCAGCCTTCCTTGATAAAAGGGGGGGAACCAGTTGGTCAATCCAGCGGCAGGCGAAGGGGGGGATTCCTAATCGAGCTAAAGCAGGTGTAGCATCAGTTGTTAATTGTTAACTCTCTGTGAAGGGGATGAAAGGGGTAACACAGTGGGGTAGGTGCCAGAGGATCGTCCAGTTGTTGTCAGCGTGGGAAAAGTGCGGTTGGGCGGGGGGGAAGCCGACGTCCGGCGAAAGGAGAAGACTTCGTGAAATCGGACGGGGGTGTGAATTGTTGCCTGCACAACTGGGAAGCACGTTTCTTGTGCTTAAATCAGACTCCAGGTCGCGAGATTTCCCCACCTCCCTTGGCGATTAGGATTAAAAACGTTTCGGGGGACGTGAAAGCGGTGCATGGGTCGAACTACTCCCTTAAGATTATCCAATTTGGTAAGACGTTATCGGTTAAAGAAAGAGGTAATCTCTGGGTATGGTCTGCCTGGTTGGTTGGGATCGGAGATGATTAGGGATTTTGGGCAAAACACCAAAAGTAGGATGTTTTGTCATAAACTTGTTGAATCTCAGTTCTAGCATGATGGGCGAGATGACGATCGAAACAACAACAGAAAGGAGGGGGAAGATAGGTATTCGACATCTTAAGAGAAGCGATAAGGGGAAAAAAAAGTATACAATCCAAGTGGGGGGCGGACACATCGGGAATTAGAGAAAATAGATCAACCACCAACAGGGTTGCCGCCAGAATTCGCGGAGGGTTCCTCTTAGGAACATCGGGAGAAAAAAAGTGCAAGGTATCCGGAGGGGTTCCGAGAAAAGGGCACGGAGATCAGTTCGCTTGACCACTGGGGGCCGCGAACCGCCACACACTGTTGTGAATTACAGAGCGAGGGATCGATGGCAGACAAAGAAACGGGAGGAAAAATTGGGACAGGGGGCAAAAAATTAAAAACCTGTGAAAAAAGAAAGAATTCTTAATGGAGCCGGAAGGGCCGAAAAAACATCCTCAAAGGAGAGAAAACAATGGACTGGGGCTGTAACAAAAAACGAGCTGGGGTGGGGGTACCGTAATCCTGAAATAGCGAAGGGAACATAGACAGTGGGTAGATAAAGCTAGGGGACCGAAACTAGCATGGCTTAGCCGGATCTTACAACTTGGACCGCATGTCAATTAAAATAGATACAAAACGAAAGAGAAAAGTTCCAAGAGCCAAACAACAGAGGGAGCCCCACAAAAATGCTGATCCTGGTTATAATGAAGATCGTAAAAGGGGGAGAACAGGGATTACGGCTCCTATAGGTAGGGGAAGCTACAGCGGCCTTTCAGGTTTCAAGTCAGAAGCTGCGAGCAGACGGAAGTCAAGGATGGGCCAGACGACGGGTCGGGGAAGGGAAAGTAAGAGACTCATTTACACGTTCCGGTGACGCAACGATCCTATTAATTTCAGGAAGGGAGAAAGATCCGAAAGAAATATGGCCACAGTTGCTTTGCAACCGTTGGAAGTATTTGGGGGCATATCGGCCCGTAGGTAACGGCACTATACAGATCTAAGGGGAATCAAGCCAACTCTGTTAGATAACACATGGCCTCATGGGGATTCCGAGAAGGGGGGGATAGAAGAGGACGCGTCCCGGCGGAACCCTAGCCCGGGAGAGGAGGGTCGACCCGAATATTGGGGACCACTTTGGTTTTGGATCCGAGAAACACCGTACCAAGTTCTAGAACGGGTTCCATGGGGGGCGAGAATGGGGGAACTGAATTGAGGCACGGGAGATAACCCAAAGCTTGACCACCTGCATAATGGAGAAAAATTGTCACTATACTAGAACGACTATATCAAGTCCCAAATCAATGCAGAGCCATACAAGTTGTCAAATGTTCTTTATGGCGGATAAGCAGAAAAAACGTCCGCTTATTCTCGTAAACGGAAAGAGGGACGTTCTTGGCTGCAGAGGCATCTGATCAGTAGTCGGGGGCAAGGCCCGGGAGCGGAGAATTCTATAAGCATAGGGAGGACGCTAACCACGAAGGACGCGTGACCTGTGAGCAGGGGGAAAAAGCCGTCGGGGGGGAACGCTGCAATGGGAAATCATGTTTTACCTGCTAATTGGTTTGACCCGGAAGTAAATGTAAACGAGTTCAATAGCTTTGAGGGAGGGGCGTATCCGCATAGTCATTTTTACTCCATAAGAGGCAGCACTCAAGCCACGCGTCAATTAAGGAGAGGAACTATCAGGCTTTGCTTACGAAGGTAACATGGACGGGATTTTGGCTCGGCAGAACCTCTGAGCGCATTTGTACAGAACCAGAAAGAAGATCGAGGAAGCGATCCAACAAAAGAAAAAAAAGAAAAGGGGGTGAGACACCAGGGGGGGACCGGGGGACTCGAGAAACCGACCGACTAGCTTGCTCAAAAAGGGGAAAAGGCCGTGCGGAATGTAGCACATCATCACGAAGCGTGAGAAGGAGCGTAAAGTTATCGGGCATGAAAAGGGCATCCTCAGAAATATCAGGAAGAAATTAGTTGGGTTGTGTCAATCAAGGATTACGAAGCCGGCGGAGTCGGCCACTAAGAGGATCTGGGACTCTGTAATTAAAGGAGGGAACAGTGAGTGGTGGGCATGGTCAGACTTCAGTTCTTTCTCTGCTTGACCGGGAGAAAGGGGACTCCAAAGCTTTGAAGGTTAATTAAAGTTCACAAGGGGAACGGGGGAGCCCGTGCAGTCACATCTAATGTGGGGGGGGTCATCGAAATACAGTAAATGGGAAAAAGAGTTCATCTTGGGAAACGTGTGGTACGGGGTAGCGCAGTAAGGCATTACAAGGCGACGTGGGAGTCATTCGGAAACCTTAATCGGATCGTGAGAAGGGGACTACCTCTCAAAAACAAAACAATGTATGTTGACGGGCTCAGGTAGATGCACGGGGTCCGGGGAAAGACTCTGCACCTTAAACGGTTGTCGGTCCCGGAAGAAGAGGCAGACCTTACTATGTTGCACATTACTGGGGAATAGGAGATATCCCATAACCTTTCTCTGCAAAACTATGAATTGAGGACAGTCACCCTTTGAACGGAGGAACTCAGGTGAATGTAGCCCCTTCAGAAGAGAAATCCTGAAAACGAAGAGGAAAGAATGAAAAAGTGGACTCGAGCAGGGAGAAGAATTTAGTTACGAAGAGTACCGATCGAAATCCGTTTTCGAAAAATGGAAAAAAATAGAGTCAAGGAGGTATGGCCACTCTGCTATCTGATCCGACAGCAGGTTCCTAGGGTTGAAAATCCGCGAGATAACAAGTACGAGCTAAAACACTTGGGTCGCACGGGGAAGTTTAACGCAGGGGGGGGGAGCAAGAGATAGTAGTTTCTGGGGGCTCGGGAAAGTGTGCACGGCCAATGGTTGGTCAGTTATACACGCAGGGAACTTCTCGATATTAAAAGGGGGATGGCTGCGCAAAGGCTGCTCCGAGGTCGGACGTTGGGTCATCCATCGCCCTTTTGAAATATTAAGCACAACTTAAGGAATCAGAGAGAGTGGCTCGGGGGGGGCTGGACTTTGGGAGAAGTACTTCCAGAAGCTATGATGGGATTACGACTCAGTCAAAGAAGGTGATCGGGATCCGCGGAAGGAAGCGAAATTACTGCTACAACAAGAAATTCAAGGAAAGGATTCACTCAGCCGGCTTTTTGTTCCCGGACGCCAAAAGGGGGGAAAGAGCCCGTAAGTGAAGGAAGGAAAAACCAGGGGAGGAAAGAATGATGACGCTATAAGGGGAGATCTAAAGAAGGCACAGACGTCTCTACGAAACGACATCGGGAAAGGGGAAGAGGAACTAAGCCGACGGCGTTGTCTGGAAAGAGAAGGCAATGAAGAAACTAGTGAGTGTTCAAAGGTGGGGGGGAATTGGAGACAGTCGAAGATGGTGGGGACATATAGGAGGGGGGTGAAAAAAAAAACAGGAAAAAAAAGAATATTACACATACTGGTTCCTCTATCTCGTTTCAGAATCGGGGGGGGAGATGGAAGGTCATCACGGACACGGTAATCTCTACCTTGCATCAAGTCGGCGAAGGTTCAATCGGGTCTCTAAGTGAGCACATGAGTGAGTAAAGATCATTCTTTAGGTAACATTAAATGCGTCGCGGCCATTCCGAAAAAGGAGTGAGGACGTGTGTTCATCTACGGTCTACCCAATTAGGGAAGGGGAAAACCTGTTATGATACCGTTGGGGGGATTCTGGAGGGAAAATGCCGGATAGAGGGATGCTGTACTGTACTACTTAGGAGAAGAGATGACTAGAATGAAGGCACCTCACTGGGGTCCCGGCTTCGGAACGCTTCAGCTGCTATGAAGAGGGACTATCAAATCTTCTAAACGCTAACAACAAGGATTGCGGTCGGTTTTAGCTTCAATCCCCGTAGTATTAGCATCTTCCGTTCGCAATGCGGGCACAAATAGTACGGAGAGAAAAAAGATTAAGAGGCCTCTTTACTTCATAACGCGTCCGAAGGGGAAGGGAATCCACACAACCCACAAAGATAGGTTCTTGACCTCGGAAGGATCAAGGGTGCCGGCGCCTTGTTGGTAAATGGTGCTCGGAGGGTCGGCGATGGAGGGAAGCTTATGTCTTGGGGGGGGGAAGGACTACATCCTTGACGGGCGGTAGCCAGATGGGTAAAGATAAATGGCTACAAAGGGAGGAAGGTCTAAATAATCGTAGACGCGAAAAAAGATGGTTCCCTTCTGCCTGGTTGGGAAACTCGCTGGAGAGTTTTGACCACAAAGCGTTTTTAAGGGGGAACAGCAATAATACGTGCAGTGGGTCTCTTAACAAAAGTGTTTGGGGCAGGGAATGTTGGGGCGGGCCGCCGAACGATCCATTAGGCATGACTGTTGATCTAAACGGGGTGCAATTGGGGAGACAAATTTTCAGCCCGTGGAGTTGGCGGGACACAGCCAGTCGCACTAGGGGAACAAACCGCGCCGTGGGAGAGGTAGCAGGGCAAAAAGGTAGGGCACGAAAAAGCGTGTGCTGTAGTAGGACCCAGGAATAGGAGAAAGGGACAGCGTAATCGTTACGAAAACGAGGCTCGTATGAGCGGATGTTGGGGGTTGATAAGTAGAAAAATTGTCAATGGGGACTTCAAAACCGGGTGATATTGTATCAGAACTTGGGGGGAAGATCGCGATGGGGGGGGGAGTCAGAATTTCCGTCGGAGAACACAAAGGGGGAGGAGGAAATAATGATTACATCGGTAAAAGCGTGGAGACGGGAAAAAAGGTCTGGTTTCATACAAAGAAGGAAAAGGGGGGGGGTCCCCGGTCGCAGAGGACAATAGATAAAAGCCACCACCAACTCATCCGACAGAGCTTCTCAGGGAGAGGTCTAACTACGCAGAACTTAGGGCGCCGAGGACGTTTTTGGTCCAAAAGGGACAATGCACCGTATCGGAGAAAAAAATTTGCCGAGAACAGAGCCACGCTCGTGGGGAATGCCCCTGGAAAAAAGGATTCGAGTTTACTCCAACCAAGACTTTGAGGAAACTTTACGGCCAAGGGGAAAAGGGTGGCAAAAATATTTGCGGTAGATTGAGAGGAAGGGCGGCCGACACAACAAGCCGCAACTAAAGACAACCTGGCGAGAGGGGGGCGTTCGCCGCTTTTTTAGGCCGGTCAACTCCACCAGGAAAGGTCAAACACCGAAGTTCGTCTAAAGAGGTTCGTCGGGATCGATGAGGAAGACCATTAGGGAGGATCAGGGATGAGGGACAATTTAAAGCCCGTCGATGTCAAGGAAGGCGAGACAAAAAACGGTACTCGTTAACTCACGACATAAAAAACGAAGGCCCCATCCACCCAACCATGAGAGGGATTTAGCAGTGAAAACTCAGGACGAGGCGAGAAATGGTATGAAAATGAAAACGAGGGAGTGAAAAGCTACAGCTTCCGGTTGTAAGGGTCGCTCATATCTTCTACCCATTAATAATTTCACAGTCGGGGAAACTAAAAAGGGGATTTAGATCAAAAAAAGACTATCAGGGAGAACGGTGAAGTTGAATTCGAGTGATCGAGGCAATTCTTAAAGTTCGAACTACAATCATTTTTATTTTGGGGGTCACGGGTAGGAGGGTTCTCGCGACTAAAGGGAGGACAGGCCGATAAGGAGCCAGGGCAGGAGACTAATCAAACGGGTCATGACCATTTAAGGACTAAAGGGGGGGTAGTTCGATAGTTGTAAAGACAAGGGACGCAGGCTGAAAATCAGCGAGAAGAGAAGGCTTTAGTCAAGCAAGAGGGGGGACTCCTGGGGGGGGGGAGCAAGCGCAACCTCGTCAAAAGGTAAGGAACGGATGTCAGTGTCGAGGAACAGGGAGGGGAAAATTCAGTAGAAGAAAACCACTTTGGCCCCAGGAGATAGGGAGATTTTGTGTAGAGAGAAGGCAGGTCCCAATCTGGCGAAATGAAAGACAATTAAAGGGGTGTAACAGAATGAAAAAATGGGTAGGCTTTATTGGCTGGAGAAAATCCTTCTATAGGCAGGTCGTAGAGCGTGGTTCATGGAGTGCATCGATCTTGCAAGTCTATCAGAATAGAAAGGAAAATCTGGGAGAAAGGATAAGGACAGAGGTCGTTCGATCGCCGTCCACTACTGGCGCTGACAAGGCGACTAACACAGGAAACCCTATGGGTAATATCTGAGTCAAAGTTCCTAAGGGGGTGTATCCTTCGATTGAAGCGTAAAGTACGCGGGATGCGGGTAAGGATCGTTTATCGGACTTAAAGAATCTGACGGAGGTAAAGAATACTCACCGGCGGAAGCAACGGAAGACAAAGAGGTCCGTGAATAGGCTTATTCATATCATTGTGCGTATGTTGTCACCATGGGGGGGAACTGAAGGGGAGCCCATTCAAACAGGCAAAATTTGTATCAGCCCAAAAGAAAGAGTCGCAAACGGAACGCAAGAGGACAAAAAATTGTCAGGTGGGTAGAGAAAAAAACCAAACAGAACAAGACGAGAGAGGTGCTCACACTAAATTCCTTTCTACCCAACGGGACAAACGCCGTACTAGCATTGATAGGAGAAGCGTCAGTTTTTCAAAAACCAGATACTTTTCAGCAAGGTAGAAGAAATATCATGCAATAATAGGGTAGGGGGGGTGGAGGTTGTAAATCAGGAAGTCTTTACTGGAGTCGGGGTAACTAAATTCTTCGAGAAGAGAGACCGACTTATCTGGGGAAAATAAGATGTTTGCAAGCGTTAAACACCAGGGGGATGGACGGGGAGAATGGCCTGGACTCGCTTGGGGGGGGGAAGTAATGTTGTGTGAAGAAAAGGGGGAAGGGTGACCACCTTTATAGCACAGCGGGGAAAGGATTTTTACTCAAGCTCTACAACAAAGGAAGGGAAAATATTAAAAGGGAGGGCAACTTGGGTGGTCAGGGGAAGAGAGGAGACTCACTGAGCGGAGACGTTTGCAGGAGAATTGAGGGGGAAAACAGACTCTTGGAGCCTATAGATCAACAAAACTATTAGAAAAGGGAGAGATATTCTCAAGATGATAATCAGGGGGAAGGAAAGCTAGCCTGAGAAGGAAGGGAGGAGAGAAAACCAAGGCGTACGGTCCTTTTAAACAAGAATTTGGGGCAAAGGAGGGGTAGACTAAATCACCGGGGGGAAGGTTTCTTCACTGGCGAAAGGGGGGAAAGGTTTGAAATTAAGGAACCAAAGGCGGTAAGGCTGAGATAACAAAAAGAGGGCGTACTAAAAATTAAGCTAATTCAGGGAGGATAGGAGAGGGGAGACGTGAGCGAGCAAGAAAAGGGGGAAGCGATCCGGTTGGAACAAAAGGCACAAAACTCATTCTTCTATCGGTGGGGATCCGGAAACTTGGAGGAGGCCGTCAAGACTTCCGCTGAATTCGGGGTGAGAGAAGGAGGTTCTAAGGTTTTCGTAACTGGAGTGAAACGCTTAAGCATCTCGGCGTCTGTGGTTCTAAAAAAAAGATGTTCCAATGTTCCTTTTGAAGACTTGAGTGCAGGGAGGAGGGTCGGCTTGTGTCTTCTAAAAGATGAGGAGACGGGAGGTCGTACGGGGGGGGGGAAATACGGTCAAATTGTGACAGTCGGGAGCACTAAAAATTCCTCCTAAAGAAATGGGATCTGGGTGGGGGGTGGCCGCAGTAACAGGAAGAAGTGCGATGAACGAACAGCAAAAGAAGAAGGGAAAATCGTGTACAAGCGACGTAAGAGGAAGTCGACGCAGCAAATTCCAACTTACCGGCTTGAATCATGCTTTTGACGAAAAATGGGAATCCCGTAGATAGAAACTATAGGAGGGAGACTGGTATCGGAGAATCACGGGAGATATGAATCGTGGGAACTGCACCTCAGGAGTCGCCGAAATAGACAGTTACTCGACAGGGCAGAACTTCTTTTGAGGGGGAAGCTCGCATCAATGGGGAGGAGATTCATAGGGGGAATGTCAGCATGGAGACGAGTTGGTTACTTGGCACGAATAGAATATTACAGAGTTCTCGGCGGAAAGGAAATTCTCTTAACGGCATCAACACCTTTCTTCGCGACAAAAGGGGGAAAAGCCAGTTCTCCCGGGCCCCCCCAGAGGGGCTCGTGGAGAACCAACAAAAACGTCCCAATATGACTGCAGGGTACACCGAGCGGAGGAGAGGGAGTCATAGGTAAAGGCGTAGTACGAAAAAAAACGCTCGGAAAAAGCCAACAGTCTTCTGGAATCCGGGGATCCCTGGGGATGTATCTCCATGCACGGCTATGGTCCAGGGGACTAAGGACGACGTTCTAGTAACACATAACTTTAAAAGGCAACAGAAGGGGGCAACTTTCCTCGTGGGGAGGGCAGAGGGGTAGCAAGGAAGAAATGGGGAATAGGATACAAAAGCTGACTAAAATTGCTACCTGGGGAAAGGAGGGTTTCTTAAGCCCCACGTCAGGCGCTGGGCTAAAATCAGGATTGAACTCCGGGAGGAACTAAGTCTGAGACCGTATGGGAAAAAGGAGGGGAAAGAGGGGTGAATACCCGGAAGGTACTGGAAGAGAATGGCCGTCCTTAAAGTATCCCAACGGATAAACCTTATTTCCGTATCAAGCAGAGGCAGTGGTGTTTGGGTTTTTCCTCCCTCTAGTGGGAGGGATTTCTTGAGTAAGAGGAGATTGAGTTTGGGGGACTGAGGTAATCAGGTCCATTTGTCCATAACTACTGGCATTCTAGGGGGGGGCGTGACATCAGAGGGGGAGGCGAGATTGCTTGGAAGCCTACAGGCTTGTGGTACATCGGGGAAGGAGGGAAAGGAAAAACCAGACTGGGTTTTCGTTCCGTTCAGCCCATCTCGGACCAGTCACCCCCCCCCAACCCGGTCACGGAGAGGGGTCGGATGGGAGGGGAACGACAGTTAAGGTCGAAAGAGATGAGGCTGAGTCTTTGTAAGCAGTACTGTGGCCCTCTTGGCGCGGGGCAAGCAGTTAGGAAAAAAAAGTATGCGTTGGCTGGGGACAGGTCAAGGGGGTACGTGGGGGGGAAGGAAAGACGACGCTAACGCATATGCGCAAAAAGGTGGGGCGGAAAAGGGGACGCGCCAGAGGAGGGACAGGTCGCTGGGGGCGGACACGTATATTGAGGTTGTGGTCGTTAATACATCGCAGGAAGTGCGGGGGGCGCTCTAGGGAGGCGCGTTCCGGGGTCAACACAATACGGCGGAAAAAGACGATAGTGAAAATGGTTGGTGCAAAAAGCCGATTAGAGATCGGGGGCTAGAAGGGGAAAAGGATCACAAAAAGCTAAAGAGGGAAGGAGTGGGAGGGGCTGACTTTGGGAAGACATGGGGCTATAGATTCGCTGATTCTGAGGAGACAACCACAAAAAGGGAGAGAAACATTCTCAGTAGTAAGCGTCAGAAAAAAAAAAAAAAAAAAAAAAAAAAAAAAAAAAAAAAAGAAAAAAAAAAAAAAAAAAAAAAAAAAAGAAAAAAAAAAAAGAAAAGAAAAAAAAAAAAGGGCTGGGCAAATAGAGGAAAATCAAAAAGGAAAAAAAAAAAAAACAAAAAAAAAAAAATTTAAAAAAAAAAAGAAAAAAAAAAAGGAAAAAAAAAAAAAAAAAAAAAAAAAAAAAAAAAAAAAAAAAAGAAAAGAAGAAAAAAAAAAAAAAAAAAAAAGAAAAAAAAAAAAAAAAAAAAAAAAAAAATCTAAGGGGGGGCCAGTCAGCTCACACTCAGTCTTACGTCACCATTACTCTCTTGCAGAGCAATTCGGAAGAGGAGGTCCCCTTGATATTTAGATAGCGATAGCTCAGAGGGGAGAGAATTGCTGGAGTGTGGCCGAATAAAGGTCACAATATCAGGGGGGAGACAACCGTACTCAGGGGTTACATCTCCGGTAGTTGGGGAAGAAAAGAAGCGGACGTGTCGACAGTTATGGAACAATCAGGAAGGCAGATTCCATCTTTTGGTCACTGGAATAAAGAGGGAAGGAAAGGAACACATTCAAAAAAAAAAAAACACGGCCACGACTCCGCCAAAAAAAAACAACACGGCAAAAAAACAGAAACCAAAAGACAACAAAAACTGACAGAAACAAAAAAAAAACAAAAAAAAAAACAACAAAAAGGAACGTGGACACACCGCACCACACACTGAACGCAACGAAGACGTGTGTCAAATAGGTTTCTATGAAAGGGATGCCGAGCGGGGGCGGAAACAACAGTTAAACGTGATAGAGAAAAGGGGAAGAGTGTGATGTGAAGCTAGATGTGTTTTGATTCCGTAATCGCTTCAGAGGCAACTATTCTTGAGGAGCATTAGGGCGACGATTTGGAATGCTTCCTTTCAATGAGAAGTCTTAGGGTCCAGGTCTGTTATACTACGCGGATCCATCAAGGAAGGAAGGTCAAGGGAATTTCGTATAACTTACGTCGAGATACTTCATCAGCGGCGAGAGGGAGAATCATACCTGCCCTCAATAGAGAAAGGGTGTGGGGGGGGGGGGGGGGGGGGGGGGGGGGGGGGGGGGGGGGTGGGGGGGGGGGGTTCCGGGAGATTACTCGAGAAGAGTGGGACTCGTCTAGGAGGACGCAAAAGAGGTGTGATGTCTTAATAAAATGCCGCTTTTGCTATGAGTGAAAGAGGTGAGAAAAAACGCCTCTAAGCACGGTCTTGGGGGGGGGTGAGGGGATGGGAGAGGCGACAAGCGGGATTTGGGGAAAGAAGAAATAAAAAAGAATAGACAAGGGGGGGGGAAGCACTGTGGTCCTGTAGATGGAGAGCGTTCATCGTGTTCGAGTTCCTTGGAAAGAGCCGGCGGGGGGGGGAAATGCTAGCGAAGGGGCCACAGTGGGAGGGGGGGTTGTTTGTAAAAATTATAGGTCATGAGAAAGGAACACGGTCGTAAAACGCCCGATACACTCATCGTCAAAGCAGGGAGGGGGAGGGGGCAATGCAGCCAAAAAGGGTCTATAAAAGCTCGTTACAAAGCGGCGTGATGGGGTCGGCGGCAAAGCTTTATAGACCATCCTTCCGACGAAAAAGCAGGTATCGCGCAGAAGGGATGTACGGGTCTGGGAAATAAAGAAGAAAAGGGAAAAGTGGACCGGTCCAACTGTGTATCCCCTAGTTCACCGGAGGAGCATTGGACAGGAAAAGGATGTTAGTTGGGGTGACAGGAGGGGCACGCGTCGTTAGGCAGGGGAGGAGGAAGGCATGCGTGTTCACATTGGAGAAAAAAGAGAGAAAAGGATGTTCAAGTATTCATACATCTATTCCCTTCCGGTCGACGCGGGAGTAATGGACTCGGCCCAGGGAATGTTTGGTACCTATGTAGCTGTGGTGGCCGGGAAGATAAAAATAACTCGATGCTAACTTAAGAGGAGGGAGGTTGTCAGAGGTAAAATGCTGTGCGACTGTCGGGGGAGATCTCAACAAGAGAGTACGAGATCTAGGAAGGGAAAGGCCGGGGGAGTATCAAGGCTACCCGAGTCGCTTAGTATGAGTGAAGGCACGAAGGGGGGGGACTGCGGAAAAAGGGCGTGCTTTGAAACATAAGTCAATTTTAATAGGCGAGGGTGGAGGGGGTGCACTGATGGTCTTAAGTGTCAATGGCGAAGGGAGCGGGGACATTTCTAATTCTTTATGAAGGAGGAAGCGATCGAACCATGATGGGAGCAGTAATGGTCTGCGGCACGGGCGAACAAGACCAATCCTATCGAGGAGGCAGGGCAGGAGGGGAGGGGGGTCAAATTCAGGACGAATGAAAAGGCGAAAATGTCCAGAAGGTATTTCTAGTTTAGTTGGTAAGACAGAAGAAGAATTAAGATAGGACTGACAGTAAACGAAACGGAGTGGTAAAAAGGAACCAAAACACAGTAGGAAAAAAAAAAAACTGGTCTATTAAATTCAGCAGCAAATATCTATATATGGGTCACAAGTCCAGGGGGGGGGGAAAAAAAATACGTTCAGAAAAGAAACGGAGGTCAAAGGGGGGGAACGTCAAGATTCTTGAGAGGGGTAGAGGGGAGGGGGAAGGTGTGAACAAGGCATATGACGTAAAGACTCATGCTATAAGGAGATACGCAGCAACGGTATTTGGCGTAATTTTTTTCAAGTAAGGATGTTAAAGTAATCGTAAACGGAGGAGTCGAGCACGAATGAGGGCAAAGCTGCAGTATAATGAGGAAAATCATGAGGGTTGTGAGGAGGCTATTCTCGGAGGACGGATGCAATAAGGGATGTATCGCTGGCTAGCTTGGAGGGGGTCAATTCAAGTCAAAAAAGAATGAAAACGTCGGGGACCGAAGTGGATAGCCAGCAGCGTCTACTGAGGGGGAAAAAGGCTCTAGATACAGTAAGGGGAGAAGAGGTGACCAAAGGGAGGGGCGAATTGGGACCGTTCTGCGACCGAACAGACTAGTGAGCCGGGTTTACAGGGGGGTGGGCATGAAGATTCGGAACAGCGGAAGAGCGCAATGGAGTTGGCGAGATAGATAAAAAAAAAAGCTAAGTTAAGGGAGGGGGGGGGGAAAAGGTATAAAGGCACTGTCACGTCGGAGGACAGTGTGGTGGTCACAGGGTCGCTAGCCGTAGACGGAATGCGGAAGAGAAAGAACAACTGCTTGGCTTTTAAAAAAAGATGACATTATGTATCGGAGGAGAAAGCAGTGCCATGGGGACGGGGCAAAGGGGGCGAAAGGTTTCAAACTTTTGACAGGAATCAAAGGGTCGGGTAAGGAAATGAGACTTCAATCAAATATCGCCTGACCACATCCTGATCTTACGAAGGATGATCAGCTCTCGTAAATTTTGTAGGGGACGAACCGGGCGATCATCGAGGAGAAGGGGACCAAATTATATGATAATCTGATCTGAGGGCCTACCACGTTCGGCTTGCAACTGCAGGGGCTAGAGATCAAAATGCTCAAGTCAACCAAGGTGGGGGCTTCATCGTTGGAAGGGCTACTGGGGGGGGGGGGGGAGGGACAACGGGATGTAGGTAAGACCACACAAAAAAAAAAAATAAAAAACAACCACAAGAAAAAAAAAACACACAAACCACCAAAAAAAAAAAGAAAAAAAAAAAGTCGTTTTTCGGGGGTGTTCCTTCGCGCCAGAAAGGGGGAAAGACCAATGGTTTAATTTTCAACTGGGGCTGAAGGGGACGGCTAAGCTTGCTTGGTAAAGGATATCAATATATTATGCCGATTGCTGAAGGGGGGGGTCAGAAGAAGGGTCGTCATTTGACATCGGGAATCTTACGCAAACTAGAGAGCAAAATGGGGGGGGGGGGGGGGGGGGGGGGGGGGGGCGGGGGGGGGGGGGGGGGGGGGGGGGGGGGGGGGGGGGGGGGGGGGGGGGGGTGTGGACCGACTACGATGTGGGGGCAAAAGGGGTGGGCGTGGACACAGTGGAGGATGAAGTATTTCGTTTCCAGATATCGTATTTCATCCATCTCTCTCTCTGAAATGAGGGAGAGGAAACTTCTCTTTCTAAAAAAAAACGTTGTCTAAAAAAAAATGGGGGGGGAGAGCCCGATAAAAAAAAAAGAAAAAAAAAAGAAAAAAAAAAAAAAAAAAAAACAACACACTAGGATTTTAAACGGGGGGGGGGGTGGGGGGGTGGGGGGGGTGGGGGGGGGGGGGGGTTGGGGGGGGGGGGGGGGTGTACCGCTCTTCAGCAATCAATGTACGCTAGGAGGGACAGGGGAAAAAAACCTTAATTATTCTGAACTAAATTCGGCGTAACAAGAAAAAGGGCGATAATGTAAAAAAAAAAAAAAAAAGAGAAAAATAGACGTGCCGTCTGATTGAGAAGAAACGACATTTCATAATACCTAAATATAGAAGAGAACGGTCGGGAATGGAGTCCTAGTGCAAAGACACGATAAATTCGGTCGGGTACAAGTAACTTGGATGGCTCAATTGGGTCACGCCGAGTGTGACTGGGGAGGTCGTCTTCGAATATTTAAAAAAGTTGGCAAGGGGACAAGCTGTGAAGATTCATATTCTTTAATGAAAAAATGACAAGGGTGCAGACGCAAAAAAGTATCATCATGAGCGATCGCATGGAGGATGGTGCTATTGCCAGTCAGGCGCAAAACGTAAAGCTCATAGCTGATCATCAGGGAAGGGCTAGTCGAAGGATCACGCGGCGTGCGTAGGTGGGGGGCTCTACTCAAGAATCACTTAGAGAAACTACCAACAGGGCGGACCTGAAGGGAAGAGAAAGGCGAAAGCTCTGTCCAGATGACGGAGATTGGGAAATTGCTTGGGAGAACCTTCTCTAAGTGAAAATATAAGGAAGCGTGAAAGCAGATGGTGTCCCAGGGAGGAAAGGGGAACGCTGAGGGAGAGGTCCTCATCCATTGTGCTCTTGTAAACTATGGGGGGGTTGATTCTCCGAATGGGGAAGGGCGGGATGAGCATGGGCGTAAAAGGAGTGAAAATCCTTTGACTGCTCGTCTGGGAGTAGGCTAGAAAGAAAGACGTTTCGCGCGGGCAAAGCAGGACAATTGACGACGCAAAGGGGAATTACTGAGGGCGAATGCCGCTTGATATAAAGGCACCGCTGGGGGAACAAGAAGAAGGCGAAGAGCCTACGATAATCAAGAAGACCGTTCTTCGACTAACTAGGCAGATTTCAAAGGGAAGAAGAAGTAGGGGTGCGATTATGATGGAGAGGGGACGGTAAAGAGAGATTGCGATGGTCGGAATTGTTCTTAGTCGTGGGGTTCACTAGCCTCCGTCGGGCAGTACTGATCCTAGAGTTGAAAGTTAGGTGAAAAGAAGACGACCGAAGGGGGGAGGGAATCGAAAAGTCGAGACGAGAATAACGGCCCCTGGATGATGAAGAAAGAAGATCGGGAAACGCAATGAGTGAGGAGCTTACAGTGACGACGAAGGCTGTTTTTCAGGGAAAAGGTCACAGCAAGGAAGGGGTGGACTCCAAAATGCTATACTAGGGGGGCGTGCAGCTGATGGAGGGGGGGCACAAGGTGGCTGTCAACCGGAGAGGAATAGGTAACTATGGAAAAAAATGAGGGAACACGTTTGGGCGATTGGTGGGCCCTGCAACTTTTGGAGGTGGCCACATGTAGCTGGTGGCGGAAGCATCGAGCGACAGCTAAAAGGTTCGTCACAGATGACAAAGAGCGTAGAAGAAGGGTATGACTGTCTCCACAAAAGTCGGAGGGAAAAGAGGGGTCTCACCTTGGGAGGGGGAAAAGAAAGACGCTGCAGAGAGGTTCAGTCATCATTGCGATTGAGAAAGGAGAACCGGTGCAACGAACAGGACTGGAAAAGCTAGATGAATGTCGAGAGGGGGGGGGGGGGGGGGTTGCAGGGGGGGATTGATGAAGGGGGGAAGGACCAAAAAGTGTTCTAGGAGGGAGAAGCATTGTCAAATAACAGGCTTGGGCAAAGAAGTGATGGAGGAAAGATTCTCTTATCGCAAACAAAAAAAAATAACAATCAATTATGGATGACACTGAGTAAAAAAATGGAACTGTTAGTACTAGAGGTACGAGAGAAGGTACATGGTTTAAGACTGGGAACGAAAGACATATCTACGTCAGGGAGGGGGAAACTTGCTGCTTTAAACAGAGAGGAAATAGCAAAGTAGGGGATCAATGAAACTTGAAAAAAGAGGCTAAAACGAGTATTAACCTACTGAAAACTCAAAAATCTTCGAAAAGGGGGGGTCAGCTCTACCGATTATCCGAGGTAAAACTCATTCAAACTGGGCAGTTCTTATTATCCTCCTTAATGCTTTGTGAAGAGCAGCAAATTCGAAAAAGGGTCTAGAGGCGGGGGGGTGTGGGGGGTAGTGCGCAAAAGGGAACGCTGAGGGGTCCTATTCTTAACCTGTCATTCACACGTCTTTTTGGGTAGACCGAGGGAGAAGAAATTGAACTCGTGCATCTAAGACGACAGGTTGAAGGAAATTTTAGTGGGCCACAAAAACCGATAAGGTGCAAAGAAAAAAAAGGGGTATATAGGTAGGCCAGGAAAAGAGAGCACAAAAGCTAGCCTTATTGGGGGTAAACATAGGTGGATGGTGCTGTAAAAGGTCTAGTAGTGAGGAGATGGCAGGATGTTGTCAACCAATCGGGTAAGAGGGGACGGAGGAAGAGGGGCTCGCTTCGGAAAGAAGGAAACTCGGGCACTCTCTGCTGAGCAGGGGGAGATTGTTTGCAGAATGGGGAATGAGAAGGAAAAGGAAAGACATCAGAGAGAAAAGGCTAACTTGGGCATCTTTCTTGGTGATGAACTGTGTCAAACAGACCGATCCCGCGGCTAGTCCGGTAAGCAATATCCACCTATTCTAGAACCCGGAAAGAAGGGATGTCAGAAAAAGGAAACCTCGGGAATTTGAGACTGAAAGAATCATGATCTAGGGAAATGATACTTCATTCCTCACGGTGGGGGAGAGAAAAAAGCAAGCTTCAGAAGGGGGTGGACGAAGGAAATCGCTGCGGAACAGAGGGGGGGATAAAAAAAGAAACCTTGCACGGTGCAGATTCAGTAAAGGGGGTGGATTGGGAAAGTCCTATCTATTTAGCACGGGCCTGAGGTGACGCGAAGCAAAAAAAAAAAAAGAAAAAAAAAAAAAAAAAAAAAAAAAAAAAAAAAAAAAAAAAAAAAAAAAAAAGAAAAAAAAAAAAAAAAAGAGAAAAAAAAAAAAAAGAAGAAAAAAAAAAAAAAAAAAAAAAGAAAAAAAAAAAAAAAAAAAAAAAAAAAAAAAAAAAAAAAAAAAAAAAAACGGAGAAGAAAAAAAGGAAAACAAAAGGAAAAAGGTGAGTTGTGTTTCAATTACTGGAAGCCGTATAAAGGAGGAAGAAAAAAGCTTATCATATATATCGGGGTTCCTTTTTTACACGGAGGGGTGCATCAGAGACTGCTGATCTTTGCGGAGGTTAGACCTATACAGAAGGCTGATTCAATTGGCGGAGAGACCAGTCAACATTTCTAGTTATCTTGCGCATGGAATCAGGAAAGCGAGTGTGTATGCTTATTAGCTTTGGGTAGAGCGGAAAGAAGGAACGCCGCGTAGGAGAGGCTGCCTCTCTTGGAGGAAAAAATAGAATGCAAGTATTGGGAAAAAAGACGAAGTAGGGCACAATTTCGAGCACTTCTGTCAGGCGAACAAGCTGATGGGGAACAGGGTGGGAAAAAGGGAATGTCCTTTTATTGAATGACGAAGGCGGAGAAATACTCATCAGGGTCTCACTCTTGGTCGGTCGAGTTTATGTGACTAGGAGGGGGGCGATACATATCCTCTAAGCGCGGGAAAACGAAAAGGGGAGGGGGAAAGAAAGGGGTGGGGGGGGCCGAAAGAGAAAGGAGTTAGGGAGTGCTCCGGGGAGAAATAAAAAAATAACGAATATGCTGAAGAGGGGGAATTAACGCATTTTCTAATATGGGGGAGGGGAACAAAAGAAGTGCAGGGAAGACCGTTATCCTTATGATAGAATGTGATCTGAGGAAGAAAAAGTGCAGAAAGCCAGGACTGTAGTGAGTTAGGTACTGCGACTCAGCGACGGGGCGACAGTTCCATTGGGATGGGATACATCATTGTTATGTTAGAGAGTGCAAGGTGAAGTTTATCAAAAAGGCGAATTGCGCGGATTTTCAGAGGGAAAAAATAAGGTGCAAAAAGATCTTTTATCTGAGTGAATCACGCATCGCCTGGGAGGGACAAAGGACTTGCAGGCGTCTCAAACGGGGGATCGATACAAAAAGCAAACGTCAAGGGAGGTTAGAGTTACAATAGAAGATGACTACCGAGGGACCTTTATTTAAGGAAAGGGGGCGGAAAACTAGAAGGAATAACAACTCGAGCAGAAGGGAACAGAAATCACTAATATTCTGCAGCACGAAAACTCAAACATGGGGGGACAATGTTTTGGGGGGAGGAAAAAAATGGAGGAGAAAAAAAAAAAAAAAAGGGGTAACATCGAAGAAAAGGACTAAAAGACTTTTTAAACGGAATGGTCTCACCACTTTTATAATAAAAACCGCGTCAATACTATCTATAGAGAGAGTTTGCAAAAGAGAATCGGGGTCATGGATACCTTCATAAAGGATCAGTCGAAAGAGGAGGGGGGGGTTCAAGAAGGTTCGATAAAAAAGGGAAAAAAAAAAAAGGAAAAATAAGAAAAAAAAAAAAAAAACAAAATAAAAAAAAAGAAGAAAAAAAAAAAAAAACCAAACAAAAAAAACACAACACAAAAACAAAACACGAAGAAAAAAAAAAAAAGGCGTCTTCCAAACAAATGGTCTTTTCTCTCGCTATCGTAACCTCTATCATTAGATATGACGGAGGGGTCATCACTCCTTCTAAGCAGAACACATAGGTGGACGGCTACAATGCCTTATCCCCCACTTGGGATGGGGGGCCTGTCTAAAAGGGGGACGCGGGGTCTCCCTGGGATCCCTAACACCTTTGATGGGAACGAAACTCATAGCGAGGGACATATGTTTGGTGAGGGACGAAAGGGGGAAGGGGGATATTAGTCGAAAGAAGGAGAACAGGGGGGACATATGCGTTCTTGAAAAAAGGCGACGAAACTATGCGATTCGACTAACAATCAACGAGTTATTAAAGAGCGTTATTCTGCTGTAAAGGCGTGAAGGAAAGGGTCTTTTGGCATTCTGATCACTTTCTTAGAAAGTAATGCGGCGAGGGGGGGAAAGAAAAAAAAAAAAAAGTAGGAAAGGCCTGGAAGACGCTAAAAACAAAAAAAAAGTTCGAGGCTTGAGACTCATGGCAGCGCGGAAAAAAAATGGGCTCTCGGCTCGAGACATTTGAACTTAATGAAACACACTGGGAAGAACTCGCGGTCAGCGAGAAGCGTGCAATGGGGACAAAAAGAATGAATTAAAGAGAATGCATGTCTGAGAAGCGCCTATTCGGGGAAATAGAGCCTGAAACGAGATCCAGTGAAAAAAAAAATTCACGTCCAAAGCATATTAGGGTCCGGTGTGATCGGGATGCTGTATGCCGGAAAGAGGGATCTGGCAGTGTGACAGATCATGAAGAATCAGATGCAAATGAGTGACGGGGTCATGGCTCAACTCTTGGGACACTGCAGGTGAAAAACGCTGTAGGGAGAAGAAGGTAGGGTCGTGGGTACTCGGAAAAGAGTTCAAAAGAACAAATGGTGTCCTGGTTATCAAAAAGGGTGGGGACACGTACGTCAGGGGAGGAGAGAGTCTTGGTGGGGGGGGGAGGAGATGAAGATGCAGGTCTTCAGAGTGTGCTTTGGAATACAGGGGTCGGAGGGTGGACATCCGTAATAACCCCCCCCTGATAAGAATCAAGGCAAAAAAAAAAAAAAAAAAAAAAAAAAAAAAAAAAGAAAAAAAAGACAAAAAAAAAAAAAAAAAAAAAAAAAATAAAAAAAAAAAAAAAAAAAAAAGGAAAAGAAATAAAAAAAAAAAAAAAAAAATAAAAGAAAAAAAAAAAAAAAAAAAGACACAAAAAAAAAAAAAAAAAAAAAACGAAAAAAAAAACAAAAAAAAAAAAGAAATAAAAAGACGAAAAAAGAACACCTTAAAAAAAAAAAAAAAAAACACAAAAAAAAAAAAAACCTAAACGACAACCATCCACATCACCCAAAACATCCAAATAAAGACCAAAAAAAAAAAAAAAAAAAAAAAAGGTTGTACGCGAAACTTTTTATGAGTTCTTTCTTTCACAAGGCTAAAGTTAAGGTATGCTCTCTTTCCCTGGGGACTAGAGTTTATCCAGACGGACTTTCATCTCATGCGATCCGGATATCAACCATTCACTGCCTCTTCAAAGCCCTCGTTGGTAAAAAATTTCACTCTCCTGACGTTTAGAATTCTTCCATAATCTGTCATCTTAACTATGGTGTAGCGCGTATTGAGGAGATCGGGTTCTCGTGATAGGAAAAGACTCGGAATCCGCTACGAAAAACAGATGGTATGCAATTACCGAAAGAAAAAGGCAGGGAGCTGAAGGACTGTCGATCTCTCATGCTGAGTTCACGATCAGAGGCGGTTTTACAACCTAAGTGTTACACTTGAGGGCATGAGGAAGGGGGAGGGGGGAGCCTGCGAAAAGAGATGACGGAGAAGAGGCAACAATCCGTTCTCTATAACAAAGTTCCAGCCTTTTTTCTGAGGACTGCAAGACTGAACCTGCAACTCTTTCCATCCAAGGGATCGGTCAACGCGTCTTCTGAAAAGGCCGACGGGTGCTCAGGAGAGCAACAAAAGGGCCAAGAAAGTAGGATGGATTCATTCAGCTTTCGGGTGCCGCGCTCAGAAGGAGGAGTCGGGGAGGCAGACTATACGCTCAAAATGAACACGATCGGCGGACATATCTACTTTTTTATACTGTCGGTTGTGGGAAGGAGGGGCGGGAAAAGGTCACTAGTCAAGGAATTTAGCTAGACTGTTCCGCAGGAGAGGGAAGGATCGGAATTCAAACACCTTCAACAGTTGGGGACGAGCGGCTGTACCTCGAGGGGGTGGAGGGCGGAGAGATTCATACTGTTAGTTAGAATGTCAAGAATTTAAGTGTTCAGTCGGCGGGGGGGTGACTGAGGGAGGGAAAACAACCTAGGGTTGTGCCTCTAAGGCATTGAGGGGTCATGTCGGATGAGGGGGTTTGAGTGTGGTCCCTCTCATTCGGTAATGCAGAATCGTAAGGTCTTAAGGTCAGAGGAGATCCTATCCTTATGTGGAGAAAATCCACTGGCGGGATGAGGGGGGCGCTATGGTACGGTTCTTGATAGTAGAAGGGAATGAGGAGTGGGAAAACAGCTGAATCTCAAGGTGCTAAGAGTCCGATGAGGGGAGCCAGGGGAAAAAAAAAAAGGGGTTAAAGTCGGATTCAAAATGGAAAGCAGCGCATTTGGGGGGGGGGGACCGTAGTGGGCTTGGCGGGGCCGAGGGTGCGGAAGAGGAGTTGGGGATCGCGGTTGGGGGGTGTTGGCCCATAGGAAACTAAGGGGAAAAAAGTAAGGAAACTGGAGGTTTTGCCAGATGGGGGAAAAATTGACACTATGCGCCTAGAAGCTAGGAGAGACTTGATTTCTGCTAACACAGAGGTGCGTCGCGAACCGGGGAAAACTGTGTGGAACTCGGAAAGCGTAGGGAAACTGGAAAGAAGAAAAATGCGGTTTCGTCAGTAGAAGACAAATCTGGGAAAATTGGGTTAAAAATCATCATCTTTTGGGCGGAGTGTGGGGAAAGGAAAAATCGGGTCCCTGTTCCCTTCTCCAAACTTCTAATGAGGCTGATCCTTTTTGTCAATGGGTGCAAAAAAGGGGGGCATGGGGAAAGGGCTCCAGTATGGGTAGCGCAAAGGCAGCGCCTAAAAACGGCACTCCCGTCTTTCTGAGGGGGGGGTATCGGGTGTGTTTAAGGGGGATCGGACCCACAAGGTGCGTAGTCGAAAGGAAAATGGTCGTGTTGTATTCGATAGCATGCGGCGCCTCTATCAAGGCGCAAAAAGAGTTGGGTCCGATCTCTAGTTAAAAAAAAAAGAAAAAACAAGGGAAAGGACGAAAAGAGGGGGGATGGTGGGGGGGGAGGGGGTGTGGGGCTATATGAGGGCAGGCTCGGGATGGGGACTTTATTATATTTCATATTCGTATAGGAAAAGCTCCCGCCAACTGGGAAAAGTGGACGCCTTTGGAGAGGAAATGCTTGAAGTAAGGTTAAAAAATTATGTATTCGATTGAGAAGCAGACTCGTGTAGCAGACTTCAACTATACCTAGCATACATGTCAAAACAATCCAACAATGAAAATGGATAAACGAAATCATTTTAAGTTCTCTTAAAGGAAGAGCGACGTATAATATCTGGAGGCTAAGATAGGGGATGACATAGCAATAACGAAGGGCTCATGGCAGTTGCGCAAACACAGCTGGGGAAAGCATGCTAATCACGAATTGCAAAAACTCCCCATATCTCATACTCAAGAAGACCAATTTAACAGAGAATTGCGGGACCGGCGACAGCTTACACCGATACTCTCGGTCAAAGGCCGAGAGGGGGGCGTTGACGGTGGAAAAGAATAAAAAGGCGATGATATTTGTGAGCTAAAACGGAACTGTTAGCCGGTCTCACGGAGAGCACTAGGGAACGGGTTAATTTAGGCCGAAAGAGGGTTCAACATTTTCACCACCGCCATGGGAGGAAAAAAAAAAATAAATCGGAGCTGAAAGGGGAAAGCACAAAAAGGAAAAAAAAAAAAAGGAGGGAGGGCATTGAACGAATCGAAAAAAGAGGAGAATGGGAGCCCGGGACTGCAGGTCAAAAACCCAACAAAATCTAGGTTGATAAGCTATCAAGGACGGAAGGGAGGGAAGTACCGGTTGGTGTGTAAGATTTCATACTCCGAAAGTCTAATCAAAGGCAAGCAGCGTCACGGCAAGGGGGTGCGGAGATACGAAGGAGGGAAGCCCAGCCTGAATCATGTCTCGGGGTCAGGGAGGGAAAAATGACAAGACTCATCCGTAAGGGGAAATGGTCAGGGGGGGGGGATAGACAAATACGACCTCTACTGGCGTTCTGCAAGGCAGAAGGGAAGGAAAGTCCTGATCAGGAAGCGGAATCTGACCACTGCACGGGACGAATACTGGGTGTTCTTACGGGAATTTACAATTCGAGTCTTACTGATGTAGGAAAACGAGAAAGCATACTATTGGAGGGGGGGGAGCTATGGCAGACGGCGCGGGATTCTAGTAAGGGGTAGCGGCGAAGGAAGCTGTACCTTTCCCTAGGACAGGTGGGCTTCTATTAATTATGTGGAGCAGCGACAAGGGGGGTTAGAACGAAAACCAATAGAGGTACGCACTTTAGGACTGGCGTCGAGGAGGGGGGAGAAAGAGTCGGGTGTATGGCTGACCGGAAGAAGGTCAAAGGTCAGGCTTCACGGTGTCTTGTTGATTTGGGTCGCACTTAAGAGTCGCAGATGGGCACGGAGGATTAAATTAACAGGAAGGTCCATAAAGGGTATAATTGGGGGAGATGGCCGAACTAGTGTTATACACTCGAACGTGATAAAGGCCAAGTCCTTGGGGGAAGTAAGAAAGATGTGTGTAACTATTGAGAAACCTTAAAGCTCCACGGTCCACTTCTAGTGCACCATCACACGGGGGAGGAGGACACGGCTTAACTGAGGGGAGAACAACGACTAAATGAAAATTTGGGGGGGGGTTAAGCACGGAGGGGGGATCATTCGGAAACGCGCGGTACACGCTAGGGCCTAGAAATATGGATTCAAGACAGGTTTCTCTCAGGAAGGCTTTGCACGTTGATTGGGGCCCAAAAAAAGTAACACAAAAAAAGGAACAAAAATTGGTAAAATCGAGGAGGTGCGAATGAGATGAAAACGAGGGGAATATCTTAAGGTATGAAAAATATCTATTTCGGCGAAAAGAGCTAAGATTGCGGGATGTCAAAGTGGGGTAAAAAAAAAAAAAGACGGGGTATTCCATG
>Ga0179591_1498928_pt1 | contig 27875 bp, 27 predicted proteins | sample CZOMad2_1_08_16f_FD_182891 | JGI IMG/M metagenome (GOLD analysis project Ga0179591, IMG submission 182891) | Vadose zone soil fungal communities from Angelo Coast Range Reserve, California, USA - CZOMad2_1_08_16fungal (PacBio error correction) | ecosystem: Environmental > Terrestrial > Soil >...
TTGAATGCACATATTCACACAGTCATGTGAAAAAGACGTTAGCAAGGCAGAGCTAATGCAGCGATTTCAACAATAAACACAAGTTTTAACATTTCAGATCATATTTAGACAGCATCATATGTCAGCACAGTATCGTCATAATCATAGAGGGCATTCAAAATTTCATCAACAAGCATTTTAACATGGTATCAAAGTCAATCATTCATAGGTTAATATTCACAATGCAAATACTTTCATGTCATAGCATATAAGGCACAAGGCATTATTTCAGATACAAATGTAGTCAACACGAATTTCATGTGTAATAATAAATTTTTAAAATCATCAATTCATATACATACAGATCACAGCATTCATAGTATCAAACATCATCAGCATTAACATAGTTCAGTAGATCAACAATATTATCACATACAGTCATTGCACTCATTCAGTCAGCAATTCACACAGATGATCACAGGCATCACATCATTATTCATTCAGTATCATCATAATGCATCAATTGGATATCGATGGCATCATAAGATGCAGATAGTGGACAGCAAGCATCAACACAAGATAAGCAGGATGGGCGAGAAAATATGCAGATGCCATAGCACACAGATAGAGGCACGATACATCAGCAACAGATTGTTTGCACATTCATAGCACAGCAGAGCACACATCAATCCATTGCAGCAAAGTTGGGAAAATAACACAAGATAAAGAACGCAGATGGAACAGGAGCAGAAAGGTTGGACATCCATGCAAGGGGTAGCAGGCACAGCAGATCAAATAGTAGCAATGCACACAATCACAAGAGTCATGAGGTTATGCAATAGCAGCACAGGATAAACAGAGCATCATAAGGTACAACAGAGCATCATATATTTAGCCACAAAAGGCAGCAGTGAGCAGAACATCAAGCATAACAGACAGTGTAATAAGCATAGTATTACGTTAAATCAGATGACAGATAAGCAGCACATCACAAGATCAGGATGGCAGCAGTAGAGCATCAAGATGAACAATGCAGCAGGCAGGATCAGCAAGAACAAAAGAGCACATTCAGTTCAAGAGCACACAGCAAGCAGAGGCAGCAGAACAAAAGTCACATAGATACAACATATTAGAGCAAACACAGGAGAAGCAGGATAGTGCAAAGCGAGCCCACAGAGTGTGGGCAGGGAAGCGCAGCCGCAAGATTACAGCAGCACAGCACACAAGTGCAAGAAGAAGAGAGGCAATATCAAACGCGCAGCAGAAGCATGACAGGGCAGAGCCATAGCAATAGGAATGACAGTGGAAAGAGCAAGCAGCAAAGCAGGGGGAAGAGTCAGTGCAGAACCGGGACAGAAATCAGCACGAGCAGAGACAGGATCGGAAGTAGAGAGGTCAGCAGGACAGAGGAGACAGAGGCAGCAGCAACAGCATCAACACAAAGGGATTCAGCAAACAGTCAGACCAGAGCACCAGGATACAAGGAGAGAGAGACAGGATGATCACATAGCGAGGCAGAAGAGCAGACAAGGACATCATCAGGAGACAGAGGCAGCAAAAGAAGTAGAGTCAAGCAGCAATGCAGCAGCAGCAATGGTAAGTGGGGAGACAGTTGGCAGGGCAGCACAAGCACAAAGAGGGAGGACCAGGCAGGAGGCCATGCATGGAAATAAGCATATGGAGGTTAGATAATCAGCAGAGGCGAGGAAGAGAGGCAGAATACATCAGGTCAGCAGCACACATGTCATAAAAGCAACATCATGAGCAGAGAAGCATGATATCAGAGGCATCATAGTCAACAATATCAGCAAAGCACATGCACCAGCCACGGTCAGCAGCAGCATGAAGACAGCAGCAGGCAGTCAGCAATGGACATCAGGTCATGTGGCAGAGAGGGAACAGCATAGAGGCCTGAGACAGCGGCAGAGCAGAGCAGAGAGCAGGTTCAGGAGCAGTCAGGCGAAAGGCAAGGGGGAAGGAGGTCACAATGGGGAAAGGGTGCAGCATTCCATAGCAATAAGGCACAGTAGGCAGCAGATGGGAGACACAGCATTCAAGCAAGGACAATGGAGACAGCAAGGAGACAGGAAGGATTCACAAAGTAATGGCATCGAGCAAATCAGCACACAATCACATATATGGCAGATAGATACATAGGTCATATAGGCACATGATAACATTCATTCAGCAGACATGTGACATTGAGCATCCAGCAGGCACATTCAAGAGAAGCACAGAACAGAGCACAGAGATTGAGTAGGAAGCGAGATAGTCAGGTATTCAAGGCAGTACAGGTAAGCCAGAGACGTTCATCAGACGATGGTGCATAAGACACCAATGAAAAAGACACAGATGGGCAGTCAGGGGACAGACCAGCATTTCAGCACAGGCTATCATAGTACATATGAGCAAGTTCATATGTATGGCACAAATCACACAGGGCACAAACAGAGATCAGACATTCAGACACATGACGATACAGGCAAGTGGCATCAAAGAAGCAGAGACCCCAACAAAAGTGCAGAGCAGCAGGATTTGGGGCCCTCCAATCAAGGCAGCAGCAGCAATCAAGCGAGACAACAAATCAGCAAACAGGGAAGTTAAGAAATTCAGTTGGATCAGAAGGCAGGAGCAATAGGGCACACATCAGCAGATCATGAAGAACACAAGACACACATGGGGGCACAGGCAGGCAGCACAGCAGGCAGCAGAGAGCACATGAAACAGCAGAGCAAAGCCATAGAGAGAGGAGGTCACAGCATCAGGCCCCCCAGGAAGATCAAGAGAACAGCAGCACAAGCAGAAAGAGAGTGAGTACAAAGGGATAGCAAAGGCAGAGCACAGACCAGAAAGCATTAAGCAAACGAGAAGAGCAAGCATGCAGAGATGGCACAGTAGCCGCAGCAGCACAAGACAGCAGGAGGTCAAGCAAGAGGGCAGCACAAGTCATAGGCAAGGCATCACGACGGCATTCATAAGAGACTTTCAAATCAGTCATAGAAGAGCGAGGGCAGTACATCATTAGCAGGCAGGAGCAGGCAGCATCAGGGCATAAGACCTCATGCAGAGAGGAGGTAGGAGCAGAGGCAGACGTGATAGGCATCGCAAACACCGCACAAACAAAGGGCAAAAGCAGCAGCAGGTTGCAGAGAGAACATCCCCAGCAGAGGGCAACAGAACAGCAGCAGGATCAGGGCAGCACCAAAATGAGAGCAGCCAATGCAGCATCAATTCAGGAGCAGAAGTAAAGCAGGAGTGAGGTGGGGACAAGGGACAGAGAACAACATAGAGGCAGCAGCAAATCTCAAAAGCAGTTCACAAAGACATGGGGAGAAACAAAGTACACAGGCAAGTGGGAGGTCAAGAGGGGGCTATAAGAAGGGGACAGCAGAGAATTAATGTGGCAGCCAATCAAGGGCAGGAGATCAGCAGCACCGCACAGATGTAGCATCAGCCGGAGGAGAGGCAGGCACACAGAAGAGAGGATGCAGAAGCAGAGATAGCAGAAAAACCCAAAAAACAAAAAAAGCAGCACATGGAGCAGGGGCAAGTAGACAAGCATAGCAAAAGGCATGAGAGAGAGGGCAGCAATCACAACACACAAAGGCAGAGCATGATCCAAATGTATCGAGAGTCAACATATGCATGAGCAGGTAATTCTATAAGCATCATAAATAGCACAGAGCACACAACAATCACATCACATACAGAAATGGCATCAGAATAGCAGCAGAGCAGCAGTAAAGCAGCCGCATGATCATCATCATAGGATTGAAAGAGGGGAAGTCATGTCAGCACAGCAGGGCAGGGGCGCAGTACAGCAGAGATTCAATCATAGGCAACAAGAAGCATCAAGAGACATTAAATAGAGAAGCACAGAGGCAGATCAAGTAAGGACAGCACAATCATCATAGCAGAGCCATTTATGTCACATGAAGGTGGGCAGAGGTATCAAAAAAATGCATTCACATCAGATCAGAGAGCATTGAAGAAGCAGCGCACAGTCAAAATCACCAGCCCCAAAAAAAACATGAAGCAATCATCACACAAGCATTATGTCAAGGGGAGGATATCAGTGGGAGGCAGTGCAGCACGCAGGGAAAGAGCAAAGAGTCAATTTAGGAGCAGAAGAGTGCAACAGACAGCATCAGAACAACTAGCAAAGGCACAGGACAGAAGAAGATCAGTCATGGGAGCATAGGGCAGCATCAAGAGCCAGACGTAGGGAAGCAGGACAGCAGCAGCAACAAGAGGGGAGGATGCAGGACAGTGTGAGCATCCAGGTCACATCACTGATCAGGCAGAGCAGCAGCAGAAAGCAGGCAGGGATTAGGCCCAGCGCAGCCAGCAGCACAGTGAGCATCACAGCAGGCAGACAGGGCAAGAGCAGCAAGCAAGGAGGGAGAGGGCAGATAGGCAATGAAGACAGGCGCAGGCAGCAGCATCACAAGCAGGCAGACAGAGACAGGACAAGAGGACCGGATCAGAAGGAAGGGAAGACAGAAAAAGATAAGTCAGGGCAGGCCACAGGGAGAGCAAGAGATCACAGTCCCCCCGCCCATTATGGCAAAGCAAGAGTACACAGCAGCACGCAAGCAGCAAGAGCAGGGCAAGCAAGACAGGCACACAGACATCACAAGAAGGGGAGGACATCAGTGAATGTGAAGAGAAGGGCACAAGCATAGGACAGGCAGCAGGGAGCAGAAAGCAAGAGCAGTTAGAGGAGGAGTCAGCACATGATCAAATATCATAGAAAAGCATTCAATCATCAGTAAGTCAGGACAAGCATAGAAATGGCGGGCCATCATGATTGAATAAGCATAAATAATTACCACATATTTCAGGGAGCACACAGATGAGGAATAGCAGTCCTGTCGCACAAAGGATTAGGTATATAGTCATCATCAGAGCATCAATCAAGGCCACATAGACAAGAGCATAGAAAGCAGCAAGACACAGAAATCATATAAATGAACAATATCATTATTACAGTCATTCATTGTCAGTACAACACACAAGTGCAAAGGATAGAGCAGCATAGCAAGCATAATGCATGACACAGGCAGCAGCAGGAAATTATCATCAGTAGAGATCAGCAACATATAATCAGCACACATTCAGAAGAGCAGTCAGCAGCAGACAGCAGAACACAGAGCAGCAAAGGCAGCAGCAGTCATGGGGATATAGCATGCAAGGAGCACAAGCAGCAATCGACATGTTAGCACAACAGGGAAGAACGAGAGTTACAGGTTCATTCCCAAGAAGGATAAATGCAGGCAGTATCATCACATCACAGCAACAGCAAGGCAACAGGGCAGAGTATTTCTCAGCAGCATGGCAAGCAAACACACAAGAGAGTACAAAGATCTGGAAGGATCAGATAAAGTCAGGGGCATAGCAGACATACTAGGGGGAGAGATCAGCACAGGATAGTCAAGAAGAACCAACAGGCAGCAGGGGGGCAATGAAAAACAGCAGCAACACAAAAAAACAACAAATGGGGCAAGAGGAAGCAGGAGAAGCGGAGCAGGGAAATGTCAGGCAGGCAGGTCAGCACAAGGGACAGCACGCAGAAATACACCAGAACAAGGCACAGGAAAGGGAAGAGCAAAGAGAATCAGCACAAGCACAACAAGTTATAACAGAGAGCACAGGGAAACAGCAATGGCAGAAATCATAAGGCAAAGAGGTGCAAGGCCAAACAAGCACATGCATCACAGAAGAGCAAGGAGACAAGCAGCAACAAGGGCAGTAAATGGAGTGAGAGAAACAGGGATAAGCACATACAAGAGAGTAGCAGTAGTCACAGAGAAGCACAAGCACACAAAGTCAAATCATATTCCGATACATAGGCCAACACACATCCAGATACAACCCCAACCTACAGACAAATTACAGATTACAATTCATTGGACCATCATGGACAAATATCAACATCAGACATAATCAGCATCAATCATATTCTCATCATCAGCACATAGAGTTCACAGCACATCAGCAATTTTCAGTTATATATTCATGCAATTTCAGATGCATGGTGCAGTCAAGTAGCATCAGCAGCATTATCAGGGTGCAGACAGATAAAACATCAAGAACGAATCAATCAAGCATGTCGGCAAAGTCATAAGCAGTGTACATAGTCAAGTGAACAGATCAACAGGCAGCAGAGTATAGCCAGCACAGCATATGAGGGTCCCTGCAGCATCACAGGGTCAATCATCACATGCAGCAAGCAGACCCCCAACAGTCAAGCAAGAGCAAGGCATTGCAGCAACATATGGCATCAACACACAAGGACATAATGCAGTATATTTCAAAGGAGGGAGGAAACTATATCAGCATAGAGAAAAGCAGAAGCAGGCATGCTACATGCGTGCAGAAGTCAGATGACATCATAAGAGTAGCCAAGGGCCAAGAAAGGAGTCAGAGCATCAGCAGCAGCCAAGTCAGCAATGAGCAGCAGGCAAGCAGGATGCACAGGAGATTAGCAGCAATAGCAAGCAGCAAGCATGAGCAGGTGATGCAGCAGGGTTAGCATGGTGCAAGTTCATGATTACACAAGGACAGGAGCATCATCAAATGTGAAAAACAGCACAAGGTACAGGGCAATTAGATGTCAGCACACAGAGGAAGCATCAAAGAATAAGCAGTTATGAGCAAAAAGCAGCAGGTGATCCTCACTACATCATCATAGAGTCAGGGGCACAATACAATAGATTCACAGGCAAAGCATCAGCATGAGAGAAGCAAAAGACGCAATGGCAGAAGGAGACAGCACAGGGCACAGGTCAAAGAGCAGATCACACCATGCAAGCAGGCAGTGGGATTCAGGCAGCAGCAGAATATGTTACGTCATCCAAAATTTTCAAGAGCAGAAGAGCAGTGGCACAGCAAGCAGGGAGAGCAGAGGCAAAGCAGGGGGCAGCCCCAGCAAGAGAACAACAAGAGTCAAGGCAGCGCACAGGAGAGGGGCAGATCACAGAAAGAGGATATAGAAGAGGGCATTCAAGTACAGAGGCAAGCATACAGAGCCCGGATACAGAAGGCAGTATACGTCAGCGAGGTACAGAAGCAGAGCACATGAACAGAGTCCAGTGGCAGCAATCAGAGCAAGCCGCAGCAGCAGGCCAGCAGGAAGCACAGCACAGCAGTAGACCAGAGCAGCAGAGTGGGATGGGTAGATAGCAGAAGCAACAGAAGGGGGGGCAACGACACACCATTGAGTATAGTCAGAGCAAAGGAGCAGGCAAGAGGACAGGAGTCATGGACAGCATGGACAAAGGGCAGCAACAAGAAGCAGTGAGCAGTGCAGATCAAGGCAGATCAGATAAGATTTAATCAGCAAATCATCACAACATATCAACATGCATGTGAAGCAAGTATTCACAAAATGCATCAGATTCACAGCATCAACATTCAAGGGTATCCAATATCAGATGCAAAATGCAGCAGGTAATAAGATACATTATGATTGGCAGTGCAAGCATCATGTAGTATATATCATGAAGATAAGTTCATAATCAATAATAGCAACAGAATCTATCATATACACAAACACTACAGAGAGGTCATATAACATCAGCATGCAGATCACATCATCATATATACGCATGACATGTCAGAGGATCAACATTCAATCAGTCAAGGTTGGCTTCACAGACATATCAAGGATAATTCAATAATTTTTTGAACCAGCAGTTACAGCAATCAAAATATAATTTATCAGGCAGAGTTAGCATTTGCAGTCAGAAAGCCAGTGCACAATAGGATAACATACACATGCACATGCATATAGTCAGTTTGCAAAGCAGGGAACAGAAGTAAGTCAGGAACAATTCGAACAGAAGAGAGCTATAATCAGTGGACGAAAGGTGAATTTCAAGTGCACGTTCAGTAGGACATGCAAGCAATCACGATCAGGCAGCAGATTAGGTCAGTCAGTAGAGATCAACAGAGGAGAAGGGTACACATGGGCATGATCACAGGGTGCAGGGGGAGAATAAGAGAGGAATGCAGGAACAAGGAGCAAGAGACATTCATCGAGGCATTATAGCAGCAATGCAACAGAGAAAGCATCAGCAACATGGGGGGGGCAGGGAAGCATAAATCAGGATGGCAGCATGAGATTTCAATTAGGACGGCACAAGAAAGTACAGCATACAGCAGTCAGAGAGGGCAAGGGGAGGAGAGTTCAGTCAAAGAAAAGGGCAGTGCAAGATCAGTGAGGAGCGCAGGAAGGAGCAGCAGCACAGGCAGCAGGAGGGGACACAGACATCACATGAGGGGAGGAAGAGCAGAGGCATGCAAGGACATCATAGGATAGATGCAGACAAAGGTCAGAAAAGAGCAGCAAGCAGTCCACAGCACATGGAAATCATCACACCATGCAGACACAGGGGCAACACCAGCAAGTGCATCAGGAGAGCAACAGCAGCAGCAGCAGAGAAGAGAAAGCATGTATGGCAGCAGGACAACATGCAAGCAGCAGTAGGCAGAAACAAAAGAGAGTTCACAGTCAGTCATATCAAGGCAGCATCAATGGAATGAACATCAATCGGATCATATTCATATCACAGGCACAGCGAGGCACAGGGTGTGCAAAAATCACAGCAGCAAGGCAAATGAATAGCATAGAGCATCAGCCGTACATCAGTGCACACAAAGTTCAGGAGAAGGCAACCAAGGCACAAGCATCAACAAGCAGCAGGGAGATGCCTGAGCAGCATCAGCACCAGAAGCAGGGTTGAGCAGCAGCATAAGCATCATCACACATCAAAGCATCAATGACCACCAGGGACACACAGCAAGGGACAGGACAGGGGGCAGGCAAATCAAGGAGGAGAGCAGAATGATAAGGAGGGTCAGCACCATTGTATAGCAAGCAGCAGCAGCAGCATTGCATCACAGTCAGGCACATAGTCAGGGCAGTCACGCAGAGATGAGCAGCATCAGCAGGCAGCAGATACAGCAAAGACAGCATAGAGGAGGGCAAGGCAACATAAAGAGCAACATTAGAGTACAAAAAGATACAGTAACACCGCAAAGAATGGTTCAGCACATTCAGCAGTCAGTTGGGCAGAAAGGCACAGTCAGCAGCACAGGCACATGACATCAACAGGTAGACAAGAGGTGCCACCGCACAACAGCAAACATAAAGATCGACATTGACAACAGAGGTAGCAAGGGATGAGAGCCACAACATCAGGTCAAGGAGGAGGCAAGAGCAGCAAGGCACCAGCAGACGACCAAGTGTCAGAGCAGATTCAGCAAACAGCAGCAGAGAATCACACCAGAGCAGGGGCAAACAAGGGCAGACAGACAGCAAAGCAATCAGTGGCAGCACATAGCAACGCTGAGCACATGCATGACAGAGGCAACAGCACAAGATCAGACGCAAGGAGATCATTCACAACAAGATATGCAGCATTGACAAGCAAACAGCAGGAGACAGAGAGGAGGGAGCATGACACCATCGTGCAGTAAGGGCAGACAAGAATAAGGACAAGCAGCAATCACAGAGCAGGGCAGCAGACAAACAAGACATCACAACATGCAAGCAGACAGAGCTAAGGTGTCAAGAGCAGAGGCATATCATAGGGCAGGCATCAAAGAATTTATGAGGATAGGGGAGGTGGATAGGTAGCAGCAACACAGGAAGGATACAAGGAGTATAGTGGCAAGAGCCGATAAATGGTCAACATCAGTAGACAACAACACAGCAATGTCACAACAGCCCAGACTGTAGATTGCAGATAGGCAGTCAAAGAAAGGAAGCCAAGCAGCACAACAGTACAGGGCAGGGGAAGTGGGAGGGCCCTCCATCAGAGTCATCAGCATACAGGCAACAGAGTCATCAAGATCAGAGTCACATAGCAGCAAGCATGAGCAGCAAGCAAGAGGAGGAGAGTGAGGCGAGAGCAGATCAGTCATTGTCAGCACAGTTCCAACGACAACAGGACAAGCAGACACAGCAGTGCAGCAATCAAAGCAGGACAGGAAATAAGCAGCAGTAACATCAGCAGACATGAAGCATCAGCACAATGAGAATAGCAAGCAGCAGGACTTTGGGAGAACAATGGATAATGCAGAGCAAATGGCAGATCAAGAGAATGCAGCCAGTCAGAAGCACAAGCAAGGGTAGACTGTGCCAGCAGGCCAGAGCAAGCACAGGATATCAGCAATACATGTGTAGTAGGGAAGTCAGAAATCACAAAGCCGAGATAAGATCACACAGACAGAAGCATAGGTCACAGCAAGCCAGGCATATCTAGCCAGCAAGGGCAGCAAGGCAACACATGCATGGCAGATAGGGCAGCAAGGAAGACATCAGCAGGCAAGCAGCATGCAGGCAAGAAGAGGACGAGGCAGCAGTGCAGGCAGGGGCAGAATCAGGGGCATGAGCAGTAGCGAAAGACAACAGCAGGGAGACAGCAAGCAGAAAGGGAGAGCACCAGGCAGCGATCACAGCCAAGACAGACATGGGAGCAGGAGACAGGAGGCAGGCAGTGGCAGGTAGGGATGCACAAAACCCCAAGCAACAAAGAGCAGAGCAACACACAGCAAAATCAGTGCAGCATGAAGCCGAAGAGCAGAGAGGGCAAGCCAGTGCAGCAGCAGGGGCAGAGCAATGGGCAAGCAACCAGGACCAAGCATATGAAGACATAAATCATTGTCCACAGACATAGCAGGGAGATGGAGGGACAGAGCAGGCAAACAGGACATCAAAATGCAACTGCAACAGCAGGACAAGATAGCAGGGCAGCAGAGAGAGCAGCAAGACAGCAACAAGAATCACACACACACACAGCAGTGAAGGCAGATTGCAGGACAAGAAAGAGCAGGATAACCCGAAAAAAGCAAGCAGAGCAGAGCAACAGTGCAACAAAAGGCACAGGCAGAGCAGGAAGAATCCAGAACACAAGAGCATCAGTCAAGGAGGGGGCGATAAGAAGGGCAAGGTACCAGAGGCAGCAGAGAGCAAGCAGCCGGTAGGCAGCATCAGAGAGACAAGCAGCAATGCAGAGGTCATATCAACATAGGAGCAGTATCAGAGACACAGTAAATGATCATAATCAGACAGCACAGGATTGATGCATCATTCAGGCAGGCAGGTCAAGCAGCAGGTCAATCAGAACATAAGCACAGATCACAGAGGTGAGGCGGGACAGGCCAATATCAAGTGCACATGAGATAAGTGCAGAAGAGCAAGGCACAGAGCATTCAGCAGAAGGCATCAGGCATGAGCAGGTAGAGCAGCACAGACATCAGCGCAGAGCAGTGCAAATCAAGGCAGGGCAGTGATACAATACAGCAGGTGGCAAGCAGGAGATCAACAAGCAGTTGTCAGAGCAGAGGGAGCAGCAATGAAATACAGGCAGCATAACATGGAGACACCAGAGAAGGCAAAGCAAGCAACCGGCGGCAGGACAGCAGTCAGTTGGCATGGAGCAGGCATTAGCAGCAGTCAGTAATCAGATAGAGCACAGAACAGCAAAAAGTCAGGAAGAGCAGTCATACAGCGAATCAGCAGTTGAGCAGCAACAGAGATTAAAAGATGACACAGACAACAGTTGTATGCAACAGGAAAGAGTCAAGAAAAGACAGCGGAGGACAGAGTACAGCAGACAAGGCCAGCAGGCATCAGGCCCCATCAAGGCAGTCAGAGGCAAGTTGTAGCAGGGATGGAAGAGCAGACAAGCAGAGGGAGAGCAGCATAGCCAAAGCATAAGTAAAAGTTTGCAAAAACACATCAACATAGGAGGACACAGAAGGAGCCACAAGCATCAAACCAGGAGGCAAGCAGTGAGCCAGAGAGGGGTGTTGTCCAGCAGGTGAAGGGTAGAAGAGCACGGCAGCATCAAAGGGCAGCAGGCCAGACAGCATCATATAGCAATCAGAGGCAGTAAGATGATCAGGAGCAGCAGCAAGAAGCAGAAGGAAGCACAAATCAGAACAGGGCAGGCAAGCAGAAGCAGTAAATGAGTCGCAAGAAGCAGGAACAGGAACCAGCATGCAGAACAGAAAAAAAAGCATCGACACAGTTCATGTCAACACATGAGTCAAGGGACACACACAGCACAGCAAAAAAGAATTGTTTCCCATTTCACAGGAATTAATGCAATATAGTAATATCAACCGTCATTGCCATCATCCAATTCCCATTCAAACAAAATAGATGAGCAATGCAGTTCAACAGTCACAATTACATTATTTTTAGAGTAACATCAGTCATATTCATCACATATCATCAAATGAACAAGAGATTTCATCAGCAAGCATAAAAATCAGATCACAAGTATAGCCCATGGTCATCAAAGTCATACACAGAATTGCATCAATTGATCATATCAAGCATTGATGCAGATCTTTCATCACAATATTACAGGTGATACAGCAGTAGATAACAACAGTAATTAATAGTCAATTGAGAATAAGTTTTCAGACATACATATGGCAAAGTACATAAACAGGCAATGCAGGGAGCAAGATCAGGTCATTACAAACATCAGCATGTCAAGTCAGGCACCCAAGTATCAGGAGTCCAACATGTCAGAAAGAGAAGCACACAGATCAGATTACATCAATGGCAGAGCAGCAGGGCAAATGACAGGCAGATAGTGAGAATGGCATCAGCAGCAGCAGACAGTTCAATGCACCTTTAGAGGACAAGCAGCATCATTAAAAGCATCAGAGCCACCGAGCATAAGTGATAAACATATAAGACAATCATATTAAGCATTCATTCATCAGCGAATCAATTACAGACAGAAGAGGCAGGAGTCTCAGCAGGGCATCAACAGCAGGCAGCAGCATCAGTCAGCATAGGTAGTTATGCCATCAGTGAGAACACAGGCAGGCATGGAGACGGTAGAATGAGCATCCAACATCATAACATTTCAAGCAGTGTCATCAGCAGTCAATTGCATAATCAGATATCAATCAGAAGACAAGGAGGCATGCATGCACATGTGTCAGCACAGTCCATGGACAGAGCAGAGTATACATCAAAAGGCATAGGAGCAAAGCACATAAAACAGCATCATATAGAGCAAATTAGGCAATGGTAGTCAGACAACAGGAAGACAAGTGATAAGGGAGCATAGCAGGAAAAGATCAGCAGCAGGATAGATGCATAACAGCAGAGAAGCAGGGGCCCCGCCCCCCCCCACACACAAAAGTCAGGGGCGCAAGAGGAGTGACTCAACAGTGGGGGCGCACAGTGGAAGTGCAAGCAGCATCAAGAGCAGCAGAGAAGGCAAGCAAGCACAGGAAGCATAGCAAGCAACACAAGCATCAGGCACATAGAGACAAAGGGCAGCAGAAGCCAGAGGGCAGGGTGGCACAGAGATCAAGAGAAACAGCAAAGAAGATGCAGAAGCAAGAGCAGAGGCCACAACAGTACAGGATAGCAAGTGAGCACATGAGCAACAAGGCACAGACAGACAGCAGAAGCCAGGCATCAGAGAGAGACAAGACACACAGAGCAGCAGATAGGAGGCAGTAGCAGCAGCATCATAGAGCAAAAGGCAGGAGCAGCAGGGCAGGGCATTGATCAGTAGCCCCACAGCAGCAAGCGGCCCAGCACACAGAGACCAATGAGGGGAGCAGCGCAAGGACAGAGGAGAGCAGACACAGAGGCAGCGACATATCAGCATGCACAGAGAGAGGCAGCAGCAGTAGCAGGATACATGCATGCAGAGCAACAGGGCCCGGAACAACAGGCGGGAAGAGCAAGCAGCAGCAGCATGCCCAGAGCCAAGATAGCAGCCGAGGGCACAGGTTACATCACAGAGACATTCGCAGACAGTGGCAAGAAGCAGAATACAAGAGAGAGCATTAGCAAACAGATTCATGCAGGCAAAGCCGCACCAAGCACACAGGAGCAGGGCAGATGTGGAAGGCAGGGCCAGGCAGAAGGAAGATGACATAGCAATCAACAACAAAGAGAGACAGCAAAGCATTAATGACGCAGGAAGCAATTGTATACATCCCACAAAGAAACAAGTCAAGTAGCAGTCAATACAGCAGGATGAGAGATGAGATAAGCACATTGCATTGGAGTAGGAGGAGCATCCAAGTAAGTAGGATAGCAGCAGTCAGTGAGGCAGCAAGGAGGGAAAGCAATAGCAGAGACAGATAAACACAGCAGAGCCTAGCCCACACATGCAGCAGGAGGTTGCACAGTCAACAGCAGGCAGGGCATAGAGAGGGGATTGATGACAAACAGGGCAGAATTGAATAGACAGAGAATGTCATTTGCATAAGAGAGAGCAGCATCAAATCGCAGGTGGCTGTGGGTGACGCACAGGTGAGGGCAGAGCATTGAAGCAAGGCAAGCAGGCATTGAATCACTGCACAATAAAACAGGCAGACAGACCATGACAACAGAAGTCACAAAAGAGAGACAACGCAAGGCACAGCACAAGCGAAGGCAGCACAGGGAGCACACAAGCATCATATAGCAAGCACAAGAGACAGGTGTAGTCGAGAAGGGCATCAGCAGAGGCAAAAAGCAGTCATACAGCAAGCACAAGGAGGGATGAGGATGGCATCACAGACAGGGAGCAGCAGGCAGGTCAGCATCAAGAGAGCAGCAGGAGGCAGAGCGAGGCATCAGAACAGCATGGTTGCAGAAGGAGGGAAGGCAGAATGGAGACAGCAAGATCAACACATGAGCGAACAGATCAGCGAGGGAGAAGCACAGATGATGGAAAGGATGCAGGGCAGGAGGAATCGAGGAAGTCAGCATAAAACAAGCACATCACACAGTCATTGCAGAGAAAGGCAGCTTGAAACATCCGCACAGCCAGCATAGTCACACACAGCAGTTACACAAGCACAGCAAATAGAGTCAAAGGCAGAAGCACGAGAGGAGATCACAAAGGGCAAGCAGGCATCAGCACACAGGTTTCAAGGCATGCATCAGGCAGCTCAAGCATGTGTCACAAGCACAGTATCACAGGCAGAGATTGAACAAGATGAAGGGGTCAGAATTGGCAGCAATCAGATTTCATCAGTATCAAATCAGAGGAAAGCACACAGCACAGCAGTATCAGAGCATTCAAATCATAGCAGAATGACACAAAGCAGCAGTAGCAAGCAGCACCACAGAGGCAAAGAGACAGGTCAGCAATCAGCAAGCAGCGAAGTGAATGTCACAGCACATGAGGCACAAGGACAAGAGCAGCACACACACACATAACGACAGAGATACAGGCAGAGTGACCGATGACATCACAGGCAGAGTCAAGAGGGCAGAGATAGCAGAGAGACATCAATTTTGGATCGAGCCGCAGAGAGATAGCACAGAGGCAAGCATACAGGAGACACATCATCCATCCAATCCAGGTCAGATCAATCAACATCATAACAAGGATAGCATAGAACATTCATACATAGGAGAATATTCAAGAGATCAAAGAATCTGTAGATAGCATTAAAAATCCAGTGAGCAGGTAGCATGTCAAAGGCACAGACATGATGCAAGGCAGGAAGATTCAGCAGGCAGATCTCATTAGCACAGTCAAAGCAGATCACCATTATTCAGGCATGAGCAAGAATTAGCAAGCAAGCAATCAGATGGCATAGGTCAACAGCAGCAGTCAACATTCCAGACAAGCAACAGAGGTTGCTAAGTCAGACAGCAGAGCAAACACAGTCAATGATGTCAGGAACAAAGGATTATCATCACATGGATAAAATGATACATGAGCATAGAGGGAGGAGCAAGCAGCAGGTGAGGGTCATCAATGCAGGCAAGAGCAAGAGGCAGGCAAGTAGGCAGTACAGCATCAATGCATCAGCAGAAGAGGACAAAAGCACATCAGTAGGAGGAACAGAGCAACACAGCATCAAGTGCATCACAGCAGCAGCAGAGCAGGCACACAAGCAATTCAATCAGTGGAAGCACAGGAGTAGCATTAGCAAGCAGAGGTTCAAAGAAAGATCAGAGCAGAGGAGAATGCCATGCAAGATGCATGGAGATGGCAGTAAAGCAGAGAAATAACAGAGAGAGAGGCAGCAGCCATGGCAAATACAGCAGATAATGCAGATGCATCAGGATAAAGCAGCCAGAGGGGTCACAGGCAGAGAGAGAGCAGCACAGCAGCAGCAGCATCAGCAGAGAGGGGGAGTCAAGCAGCAGGCAGGCAAGCAGCAGGCAGCAAAGTAAGCAGAAGCACAGGGCCAAGCAGTCAGGGCAGCAGGCACACAAGCAGATGAGAAGATCAGCATAGAGAGGCCAGGGGTCAAGAATTTAAGAGAATCAGCACAGTGACAGCAAGTAAGCACAAGACAAGAACAGAAGTCAGAGCAAACTCACAGCAGCATAGCAGCAGAGAGAGCAGGCAAGCAGCAGGAAAGGAAAATGATCCAGGGCAGGAGACAAACAGATCAGTCAGCAGCAGCAGATAGCAAAGCACAGCGCAGGCATCAGATCAATTACAGGTGGGAGATAGAAGGACAGCATGAGCAAGACAGACATATCAGCAGAAGAATCATTGATGTCAAAGCAGCAGGGAAGCATGAAGCATCACAGGCATTATCAGCAGGAACAGCAAGAGCATCAGCATAGTTCATATGCAGCAAGCAGCAACAATGAGGTCAACAGATGATCAGCAAAGACATACCAGTGCAAGAGAGCAATCATCAGGAAAATGTCATGCACGGCAATGTATGGCAAAGGGAAGTCAAATCATAGAGAATATTCAAGCATCAGTGGAGTCATGGCATCAGCACATAATCAGTCAATCAGCAATAGTCCATGAGCATGTTAAGAGCCCCAAGGCATAGTCAGCCAGATCAGTTCAGCAAGATTATTCATCAGTAACTTGAGGGCATCCACCAATAAAGATACAACATTCAGAAAGAGAGGATCATTTCAGCAAAACAGCAGAGTCCGAGGCATCAGCAACAAGCAGACTATTTCCATAGGGCAGACATGAAGGGTGGAGAAGTCACACATCGGCATTGGCAATCAAAATAATCACAGAGGATCATTCATGTCAAGAGGGCAGCATTGCACAGAAGTGTGCAGGGGACAAGTGCAGGCATAGCAAGCAGGCAATCAATTAGATGATACAACAGCATCAGCATGATAGCACAGCAAGGCAAATATGCACACACAGACACACAGCATAGCAGCATAGGAGAGTCAGGAACAAATCCAGGCCAGATCAGAGTAGCAATGATGGCGAGGCAAGCATTACGTATGAGAACACAGCAAACAGCATCCAGTCATGAGACATCATCAGCAGACAGCATGGGTAAGAGCAGAGCAGGGCATAGTGGAACATGGAGCAATCAGTTCAGTAGGTAATCAAGAAAAGAGGTTAACAAGCAGTCATCAGGCAGAGCACAAACACAAAGGCATGGACATAACACAGGTTACAGATGCACATCAGCAGCATGGTCATCATTGACAAGAAAAGCATAGCAGGAACACCATCCCACAGAGCAGTCACATAGAGAGACAGGAGTTCATCAGGGATCAGCAGCAGATGCAGGCATGGAACACAAGCAGCAGCAGAGCCAGATGCAGAAGAGCAAGTCAATTAGTCATAAGGAGAAGTCAGAACAGGCAACAGTAAGGGCAGGCAAGAGCATAGCATCTAGATCAAGCATACATGCAGCAGCAGCATGCAGGGCAGGGGAGCATGCAATATAGGAGCAAGCAGCAGTAAGATTTCACAGCACAGTCAGCACAAGCAAGAACAGTCAGCACAAGGGCACAGAGTTGAGTGAAGGCAGACACATAAGCAGCAGCACAGGATCAGCAAACAGCAGAATTGAGACTCAAAGTCAGTCAGGCAAAGTGTCAGTGCAGCAGCAAGTCAAGTTCACAGTCATAGCAGTCAGCAAGTAGCAGTTAGTCAGGGCACAATAAACAGAGAGTCAGCATCAGATTGCAGGCAGCATGCACAGTCACAAGCATTCAGGTCAGAGAGTATAGCAGTCAAACAAGGCAAGCATGAAGTTCGATGATGGCAGGCACAATCAGAGAGCAGGAACAGCAAGCAGGCACATAAAATTAGCAGAGGATAGGTAGTATCAAGCAACAATGCACAGATATATGGACATCAGAGAAAGATACAAATTATTTGCAATCAAGGTATGAGCACAATTCCAGATCGGCATTTTACAAGAGCACAGGCATCAGATATCATATGATTACAGGTATAGCAAAATCAGGCATGATACCTCACATCAAACAGAGAGCACAGTCATCACATCAATCAACATTGGATCAGTATGCTACATTAGCAGAGCACATAGAGTCATGCACCAGCAGCAGCCAGACAGCAGGCAGAGTACCATATCAGGGGCAGCAGCACAGAGCTAAGATTCATATGTCAGAAAGTCAGGATCAGCACAAGGCAACATGCAGTGCAGTCATACACCACGTCAAGCAAGGATTGCAGGCACATAAATAGCATGGGGCACAGCAGACAAAAGCAGAAGCAAACAGAAAGGTCACAGAGTGCAGAGCAGCAAGGGCAGACAACAGGAGAAACATAGTCAAATCAGGGATGGAGCAAAGAGCAGGCATCACAATCAGCAGAATCAGGAAACAAGAGCAGGTTTTCAGAGGAAGAAAAGGCAGGCCAGAAGGGCAGAGCAGCAAACAAGCAGGACATTATGGGAGCAGCAAGTGCAGCAGCAGCACAGGATAGAGCGATGGCAAGGAAGAATGCAGCAGAAAGGCACACAGCATGTAGCAGCAGCAAGAGCATGCCAAATTAAGGCCAGCAGGCACAGGCAACGCACACAGGCCAAGCACAGTCAGCAGCAGAGAAAAGAGAGCAATATGCAACAGGAGGCAGGGCAGAAGACAGAGAGACAAGGAGGCAAACAACAAGCAGAGCAGATAGCAGAGAGGCAAAGAGAGGCAGCAATTCACAGGGGCAGCACAGGAGTCAAGAGGAGGAGGGATAGCAGACAGAGGAGGAAGCAAGCAGGGGGGAACCAGATGACAGGGAAGAGTATCAGAGCAGTCAAGCACAAAACAGCAGAGGCAGAAAAGGGCAGAGGGGAGAAGAGAAACATACAGCAATAAGACAAGGCAGTAGGTCAGTTCAATCATCATACATGCATCAGAATCAATATCAGCATCACAATATAGTCAGCATCAAGTGCAGCAGATGCATATCAACAAAAGCAGAGCATGATAGGATGGGACAAAGAGTAGGGACATATCAAAGAGCAAGAATCACAATCAATAGTCACAAGCAACATAATGTACAATTAAAGCAAGTGCATTATATCAACAGGGAGACAGAGATATACATCATATTCAGCAGAGGTCATATAGTAGATTTATGCATCACAGACAATGCAGCACAGTGTGCAGCATCAACATCAAGTCAGCAAAAGCAGGTGCACAAGAGCAAGAAGATAGCAGGAATGTCAGCAGAGACAGAGGCACCCCCCCCCATCAAAAGCAAACATTCAAACAAAAAACATCCAGGCAGAGAAACAGAGATACAGAGTTCAGCATTTCATGATGGGCAGCCACAGGAATACACAGTGGCAGCAGCAGGGTGAGGGTTGAATCAAATCATAAGTCATCAGACAGAGCAGATCAGCAAACAGTCAGGGTGCAAAACATCAGTGCAGAAGTGTCAGTACGCAGGCTCTAGGAAGCACAGCAGCAAGGCATCAGCAAAGCAGGGCATGTAGAGGAGCCATGAGAAGAGCAGTCAGCAGCAGAGCAACAGAGAGCATCACACAGGCATGCAGTCAGGATGCAGAGTAGTCAAGAAGCAGCAAAATTCAGATCAACAGCACATTTTCAACAAATGTTCAATGCATGACATCATAATACACAAATACTATTTCATAGAAACAATGCAGCAGATTATCAAGAGATGATAAGTGATTCAAGCATTAGAGCAAGTTCAATGCACACAAGCATACATCACATGCATAGCATCACAGAAAGCCAGCATGCAGATTGCAATGGCAGAACAGTCAGGATTGCAGAGTAGAGGCACAGTATATATCATAGCAGTAAGGACAGAGCAGTAGATACATCAGGATGAATCATCACAGCATCAGGCAAAGGGGCACTCAGTCATCAGATCACAAACAGCAGCAATACATAGATCAAGCACAGGTAGATTCAGAGAGCCCAGAGGGTCACACAGTGGCAGTCATAGACACACCAGAGGTTACAGGTGTCATGCAGCCAGCATCAGTATCACAGCACAGCAGCAGCAGGTCAAGGGGTCATGAGACATGGGGAGTGAGCACAGGCAGGAAGAGGGACAGCACCGGTGACCAGCAGGCAGAGAGACAGGAAGCATCAGGCAGATCATAGCATACAAACAATAGGCAGCATCAATATGACCAATTTACAGTATTGCAGCAGCACAGCAGAGTCAGAGTGACAGGAAGGCAAAATCAGCATGCACAATGGCAAGCACAACAGCAGCAGGAGCATCAGCAGCAGGAGGTCAACAGAGAATCATGCAAACCACACAAAGAAAAAATGGCATCAGAGCAGTAATTGCAAAACGAGAGCAGACGAGCAACATATGTCAGCAGCAGGGCACAAGTCATAGGGACAGAGGCACACAGAGACATGTGACAGAAGGGCACAGGCACAAATCCAAGCAACAAGGCAGAGCAGCAAGTAAAACATAGCAAGGAGCACACATCAGAGCAACAGGGCACAATCAATTAGGAGAGGAAAAAGAGCAGCAGAGCATCAGAGGGGCAAGTGGATATAGCAAAGATACAGAGTGTCACATCAGAGATGTGAAAAGAGAACACACAGGAGCAGGAACACAAGGCAGAGATAAGCAGGAAGAGAGATCAAGTTGAGGCAGTCACAAGCCGCAAGGGATAGACAGGACAAGAAATAAATCAGGTGCCGGAGACACAGCAGGCGAGCACCAGCACAATGGAGGCATCAAGCAGCATCAATCAAGGAGGCAGAGCAATGCAGGCAGCAGATAGAGCACAGGGACAATGTTCAGAGGCAGCACATTAAAGAGACATGCACAAACCTTCATCATTTTTCCCAAAAGACAGATCAATAGGCAGAAGAAGCGGGAGCAGAATAAGCCGAAGCAGGAAAAAGAGAACATGGCAGCAGCAAATGCAATCACACACGGCAACAAAGCAAGAGCACAAAAGAAAAGAAGAGACATCAGTTAATGCACAAGGCAGGCAGCATGAGTGAACAGAAGAAGCAGGAACAGAACAGAGAGAAAGGGACAGGCAGCATCATGTATCAATGACACAACATCAGGGTAGGGGTCATGAGCAGCAGAACAGACAGATAGGTAGCAATCCAGGCATTCAGATGACAAGAAGGCGATTAGGGCAGGGTATACAAGGAGGGGGAGGTGGCAAGCAGCCACACAATGGCATCATGTTCTTTGCAGTATACTGTTGCAAGAGAAGCATAGCATTAGCAGGAAAGCAGGCATGGCAGCAGCATGAAGGATCACAGGATGAGCCCCAGGAGCACAAGTTCATAGGCAGCAAGCATAACAACAGACAGAGATTGACAGGAGCAACATGGCAGGGGGCAAGGACAACAGATTTTCATGGCAGCACAGGGGGTAAAGGAATGACATAGCACAATATAGCAAACGCATAGTCAGTCACACAGGGATCACAGCAGAACAGGGGAGGGCAGGCAAGTAGAGTCAATCAGGTCAGGGTCAAGTGCAGCAGTGGGCAGTCAAAGGGGCAGCACAGCATCATCCGCACAATGGCAGAGCAGCATCACCAGCAAAGAGCAGTAGTGGAAGGGGAAAGGCACAAGAGAGGAGTCACAGCAGCAGAGAGGAGGGCAAGGAGAAGCAGGAGATTGCATGAGACAGCAGAGAAGCAGCAAAGGAGAAGGCAATACAGGCAGCAGCAAATTCCGAAAGCATAACAAGCAAATGAAGCGGAAAGGAAGTCAGCACAGGGGAAGCAGCAGGAAGAGCACATCAGAGCAAAGAGCAGAAACAAGGGATACCAGCAGCAGCAGGAGGCAAGGCATAGGCAAGCAGCGGGATCAGCATAGCAGCACAGCAAGAGAGCAGCAGCAGCAGGCGAGGGGAGCAGAGCAGACAGCAGTCAGCAACAGACGAAAATCACAGACAGGCAATTCATGAGGAGGGAGCAAAGCAGCAATGACAGCATCAGCACTAGAAGAAGAATTGGGGAGCAGGGCAACACAGGCACAGGCAGAGCAGCAAACACAAGCACACAAGAATCAAGGGAAGCAAGGAAAGAGAAAGGCAGCTAGAGAAAGCAGCAGGCAAGGCAGCAGAGGCATATGCAGAGGCAAGCAGAGATAGAGCAATGATTAGGGGGAGGGCAGAAGCAGGCAAGCTATATTAGGCATCACAGGGCAGTGTATCGAGGCATATAATTCAGCCAGCAGGAGTCAGTCAGCAAGTCACAGCAGAGATTAGAACAGTAGAAGGAGCAGGCAGTATAGATGACAGGCGCACACAGTAGGAAGAAATGCAAACAGTCAGCATGAGCAAATAGGCAGTTAAGCAACGCAGCAAGATTGGGAGAGCACAGCATTTCAGAGTAAAGAGGGGCAACACCATAGGGAAACAGCAGCAGGGAGCAACATGCATAGTCAGGCACATCACAAGCATCACAGGTGCAGCATGGCACAGCAGCATCAGCACAGAGCAAGGCAAAGAGGCCATGATCAGCAGACAGAGCAGCAGGGGCAAGTGACAAGACAAACAGGAGCAGCACAGTCAACAGGCACCAAGAAAGGGCAACAAGCAGATGCAAGAATAGCAGCATCAGGTCTAAAGTCAAATCACACATGCAGAGGCAGCAGCAGAGCCAATAAAAGAATCAGCCCAAAGAGAGCAAGCAAAGAGTCAAGCAGAAAAAGGTATAGTTACATGAGCAAGCAATGGGCAAGGGCATAGCACAGGGCACACAGCAGCAGCAATAATATATGCAGAGCAGTGGCACAAGCATCAACACAGGGACAGCATGAGCAATCAGAGAACAGCAACAGAGCAGAGCAGTCAGTAGGATTCAGCAAGAGGCAGACAAAGGCAGAGACAAGCATTTAATAGAAGTTAGGTGCAAGCAGGCACAGCAAGCAGATATTGCAGGCAGGGCAGGTCAGCAGCAGAGAGGGCATACACACATGACACACACAGCAGCAGCAGCAGGACGAGCATGAAAGCAGTACAGGTCAGAGTGGAGTTAAATGTGAGCACATCATTACACAGGCAGAAGCAGAAGACAGCACACATACATAGTCAAGGCAGTCATTGTCACAAATCATCAGAATTAATTCCAGCAGTCCATTAGCAAGAGTCACAACAAGAATGATGACAGCCACAACATCATGCAGCATAGTGAAGTAGATTAAGCAGGGAGCACAGCAGCACAGGCAGGGCAACACACAGTCTCATCAACAGTAGCACAGGGGCATAGCAGTCATCACATTCAGATAGCAACAGCAGACAAGAATGTCAAGCAGGCAGCAACACAGCAGGCATGCATGAAGGTCAGATTTGCAATCAAATTAAAATAGCAGCAGAAATAGGCAAGAGAGTTATAACAGAAGAGATATGCAGCAAGAACAAATTCACTGAAATCACAGAGCACAGTAGACAATAATTCACATAGGTTATATAATTCATAACAAGTCATTCATCATCAAAGAATAACATCAATAGGCAATCACAATATGACTTCACATAAAAATTCATCATTATATATCATAATAGATATATCATTATATCATAAATCATGAGAGTATATTCATCATAGGTTCACATCATCAATAAATCTCACATTTAGATAATCAGCATACATATCACATGAAAATCATTCAACATCATATATTTTACAATCAGTATTCATCATGTCACCAATACCATTCACAGTATATAGCATATGAGTCATAACAATTCATGTAATATATCATCAATCATCATTTGGATATACATTAATAACGACAATCAAAAATAGAGTTATTAGTATTCATATCACCACACATCATATAATAGCATCATATTGCAGATGTAACATCACATTTTCAGTTTTAGATATAGTACACAAGTTCATTTAATTAACATAATAATCATCAATACATTCATCAATTATTTATCACCAAATCATGTGCAGGACATCACACAATTCACATTTTTCCATCATTTACAGATCATTTATTTTTTTTCACTGCATCATCAGCATGTGGAATTATATAGTCATTATGCCATCAGTTAATTGAGTATCAGTTTGTGAATCATATCACAGTACATCCAATCATTCTAATCATTATTACATTTACATCAATTTTGCAGAAATCACCATCAATATCATACAATTTCATCATTAAAACATAAATCATACATATTTAACATGCAGCAATTCATAGCATAAATCACAACATATTCATTTCATTCATCATGACACACATTTCCATCATCACATCATACAGAGCAGAGAAACACACAAATTACATCAGAGAAGCATCAACATTCAGGGCAGCGATCATGGGCAGCAAAAGCAGCAGCATCAGAGGTCAAGTCAGTCCAATCAGAAAAATTATGTCATCCCCCCCCCCACCCCCACCCCCCCCCCCCCCCCCCCCCCCCCCCATGCATTTCAAGGCATTATCCACATGGAACACATCAATTCAAGAAGTGATAATAAATTAGCAACTAGATACAGATATCATCAGCAAAACATTCATAAAAAAACTAAGTCAGCTTGAGTGTATATCATTATACAAAAAATAAATTGTCACCAGTAATTAAGGAGATCATATATATTGTCACAATTTCAAGCAAATCAATACATGCATAATATAGAATACATGATCATAGCAATATTAATTAGGTCATTCAGTCTAAATCAAGCACATTCACACAAGGCAATATTTGGAAAGAATCATAGGGATCAAATCAAACATAGATAAGATGCATATATTGACACTAGAGCATAATTATTCATAGTTCATAATTAAGTTTCATATCAAATTTCAATGATTTGCATTAATGATCATCATAATTCATAAAATAAGATGCAACCGCATCACACAGGCATCATTCAATATTCATCATCATAAGACACAATCATCATCACATAGCAATCAATCATATATCCTCATATGATCAGTTCATCAACAGATATTTTTTTCATAGAGCATCACATAATAACATGCAGTATTTATAAAAGCATCAACATCATAAAGTTATGAATATTATTTAGCATTTCATCACATAGCCTATACAACTCAATCATCCAACAGATCATCATCACAATGACAAATTTCAGCATCAGCAGTAAACATCAGAGGCACATCATTTCATAGCTATTTATCTATATAGTCACATTTGATCATCATTCATTTCACATCAATATCACATCAATGTCAATCATATTTCAATCAGATAATTTCATCATAATATCATCATCATGCGAGGGGTCATCAAGAATCATTAGTACATCACGAGGTTTTTCACATCATCACAATATACATAGAGCATTACATTTCATCATCATGCAATACAAGAAATTCACATCAAGTCACATACATCATGCAACATTTCAAAATCATCATCAGCGATAGCAAGACAATGTAGGCACATTCAGTCAAGTGGGGGGGAATTATTTAATGGATCAGAGACAGGGTGGATTCATTTATTCAGCACAGGGTAGCAAGGACAGTGAAACAATCATAGCATTATACAAAGCGAGTCATGCATAGCAAGGAGTATGGCAATGTGATAGTAGAGCACTGGACAACAAAAAAAAGGGCAGCAGATGTTCAATAACTGTATGCACCGCATGAAGGCAAAAGCCAGAGGTTCACTAAGGAAGCAAGCATGGCAGGCAAATAGGACAGGCACATAGAGCATACAGGTTTCAGGTTCAGATAGCATAATCAGCAGTCATTCATCACATTTCATCATAGAGTCAGAGCAGCATCAATTCATGCAGGGCAATACACATAGTATAGCACAGGCAGCAAAGTATTATTCCAGTGAGATAGGGATAAGAAGGCAAAGTACAAGGTATGTAACATATTAAATTACATTCATTATTTTACATATCATTTATTAGTATCAAGTCAGTAATAATCATAATCAATATTACATAATTCATATCATTCAATATTTCACAGCATGAATATCATCATTGATTCAACATTACAATAGAAAAACATAGCATACATGCATCATTCATCATCATCACATTCATCTTAGCCATAATCACAATATATTACATAAACACAATTAATTCACAATTTCTACATCATACATCATTACATCATTGTCATTCATCCATCATCATTATATTTTCAGCATCATCATCAGGAGAAAACCCCCCCCAAAACATGAGATATTCACATTTATGCATTATTCAATCATATCATGTCATGGCATCATCAAATCATCGACAATATTTCACAAATTTCTAAGTATATTTATTAATATCAATCAGATAGTTCATATAATTTCATCAACGCAGAATTTTCAGCACATAGCAAATAATACAAAATTGCATCATATTCATTCATAGTCACATCAGAATACATCAACAAAAGTCATGATCATTATCGGATTCATCATCATATTCATCAACAAGCACATCATGGTTTTAGTAATACAAACATCATAAATATATCGATCACACATACAATAGATCACAAAACATTAAGCAATGCAGATTAACTAGAATTCATTTCATATTAAATCACATCATAATCATCAAGATTCATGCATGCATCATCAATTCGCATATTAGTATTTCAACAGCAAATCAGCATCATCAACATAATGTAATTTATACATTTCATCGAATTCATCAATCATTATAAAGATTCGATGTGTGTACAATTCATTTGCAATATCAATTCATGACATTCAATTCACAAATCATATCATCACATGATTCAGTTTGATCAAACATATACTAGCATACATCATTCGATTCATCATATAATGCAGCCAGCAGCAGTCATCATTAGCATATGTATAAAAGTCATACCACACATGCACAAAAAAAACAAAAAACACAATGCAAATGCATGGCAATCCAACAAAACATCAATGATCTAGAAGTTCATTCAAGTCATTATTTCAAGTCACTTCATAATTGGCATCATAAGAATTTACAATATATACATTCATCGCAACAGTCATTATGCAATATCAGAGTTCATATTCACATATCATTCATCAGTACACATTTATTTCAATCCATGCAATGAATCCAAAAAATCATGGGCAGTATTCAACTCATTCAATATCATTCAGTATACAATTACATCAAGTTCAACAACAGCACACAAAATCAGCATCATTAATATACAAGTTATACATCAATACAGATTGCACACAGGTCATACAACATGTAGGTAGCACAATTCATCACAAAGGTCATTCAAGAACATTGTGTCAAAAGCAATCAAGTCATCACACCACAAGTGCAGTCAGGATCATAATCACATGCATGGAGGTCCAAAAGGCAGGCATCAATCATGTTTATAATATAGAGAAAATCAGGAAGCAAACAATCAAATCAAAATATGATACAGTTCAGTGCATAATCAAAGCATGCACAGGCAGCAAGAATATCATAAGACAGCAATCCGCACAATATGCAAAGATACAAAATTCAGCAGCAGAGCAAAGATGGCATAGCAGCAGGAGCAGACAGCAGGCAAGGCAGTGCATTGGAGATAATTCAGCAGGAAAAAGGACAAGCAGGGGCAATGAGGGCAGGTCAGTGCATGGGTTAGACATGTGGCACAGAACAGGTTGCAGAATCAGATATGTGAGGAGGGTGAGAGAACCTGCATGGAGCATCACATAGATTGAGAGACAAGAGAACAGGATGAGCAGGCACAGAGCAGAGAGCAAAGGCAGTATCACACAAGGGAGCAGCAGGAGCAGGGG